>OQVL01000198.1_pt1 | contig 27561 bp, 24 predicted proteins | sample 1691501 | NCBI WGS metagenome assembly OQVL01 (sample SAMN03418253, study PRJEB22391) | human gut metagenome | biome: human-gut; feature: organic feature; material: feces | host: Homo sapiens | place: Tanzania | collected 2013-01 | reverse complement strand
TGACGTATAAGCGCCGTGGCGACAGATACATTCCCGCCGGAGCCATAGACAAACGCGCCCGCCACGCATACGTTCCCTGCGAGATGGACACAGCCACCACCAAGGGTAATGCCGAGGCATGGATCGAGGCGCGATGTCGCTGCGACTTCGAGTACTGGTGCGCACGCTGTGTCACCATACGCCACAAGACCACCGGAATGCTCGAGCCCTTCGTGCTCAACCGCCCCCAACGACGCGTCGCCGCTATTCTCGAAGGCGATCGGCGCGCCGGCCGTCCGCTGCGTATGATTCTGCTCAAGGCACGCCAATGGGGCGGCAGCACCTTGGTGCAGATATATATGGCATGGATACAGATATGCCACCGCCGCGGATGGAACTCGCTGATAGCGGCACATGTCAAGGACACATCCAAGCTCATACTGGGCATGTACAGCCTATTGGCCGAGCATTATCCCGATGACTTGTGGCACGAGGACAAGCCTCTGCGCTTCCTACCCTACGAGCGCAGCGTCAATACCCGGCGCATAGCCGGACGCGACTGCTATGTGGTGGTCACCAGCGCCGAAAAGCCGGACGCCATGCGCGGTAGCGACATCAAAATGGCCCACCTCTCCGAGATGGCCTACTGGCCCGACAGCGCCAAGCGGTCGCCCGTGGCACTGATGTGCTCGGTGTGCGGCACCATACCCATCGAACCACTGACCCTGGTGGTAGTCGAATCAACAGCCAACGGCACGGGCAATTACTTCTACCATGAATGGCATCGCTGTGCCGCCGGCCGTGGTGACAAGCGTGCCATCTTTGTGCCGTGGTACGAAATCGGCATCTACCGCGACAGCAGGCCCTTGGACACCGAGGCACAGGTGGCCGAACTATGGAAATCGTTGACCGATGATGAACGCAACCTCTGGCTCACGCCTCAGGGAGATGACGACATCCGACTGTGCCTCGACCAAGTAGCCTGGTATCACGCCAAGGCCCTGGAGATGCAGGACGCCCGGGCACTCAAGGCCGAGTATCCGACCACAGCAGACGAAGCCTTCCGCAATACCGGCGCCAACGTCTTTGACGTCCGATGGACCGAGCGCCTGCGCCGCCGCTGCCGTGCGCCGCTGCGCACCTGCGCCGTCGATTGGCATTCCGGGCTGTGGGTAGATGACAGCCGCGGGGCATTGCGCCTGTGGGAAGAACCCACGGCAGAGCACTCATATGTGGCCGCCGTCGATGTGGGCGGGCGCAGCCCGGGCGCGGATTTCTCGGTTGTGACCGTGCTGCGACATTCCGACATCGGTACATGTGTATGCGCCCGGTGGCGCGGACATATCGACCACGACCGGCTGGCAGTCATAGCCATGCATCTGGCCAAGGCCTACAATTACGCCCTATTGGTGGTCGAGAGCAATACGCTGGAAAGCAGCGACAGCTTCCCCGTACTCGAGCGTCTGGCACGTGACTACCCCGTACTGTATCGACGCCGTGCCGTAGGCACTATAGACGATGCGCCCGGGCGACGCGTAGGGTTTCACACCAACCGCAACACCAAGCCACTGGTGATAGACACCCTTGTGGCCGCCGTCCGCGACGGTACGCTGGACGAACCGGACACCGAAGCCGTAGATGAATTGGCCTCGTACATGCGGCGCGATGACGGTAGCTATGGCGCAGTGCGCGGACGCCATGACGACATTCTGATGACCGATGCACTGGCGCTGTACGTCCTCGAAAGCGAAAGCGGCGACATTGTGGACGATGCCGCCGCCGAAGACTTGCACAAAATGATGGAACGTCGCGACTACTTGTGATCGGGCGTGGACACAAACTGCGGCTCATTGCCGAACCACATGTCGATATATAGCTTTACACGCGCCAGTGTCTCGCGCAGCGTATTGCGCACGACGTTGCCGGCCTCCGGGCTGGGCGCGGCATTATATCCCACGGCATATAGGCCGTACCGGTCGGCCTGACGGATGGCTCGGCGATTGTGGTAGTCTTGCGAAACAATCACCACCGAATCAAGGCCGTAGACTTTGCAAGCCTTCGCCACGGAATAAAGCGTGCGCGTGCCCTCGTAGTCGAGTATGATGTGTGCCGAATCCACACCGGCGGCTATGAGGGCGCGTTGCATCTGCCGCGGCTCATCGCAGCCGTAAAGCACGGCATTGCCTTCCGCATCACGACGATAGTCCCCACCGGAGGCAATGATATACCGTACCTTGCACGCATGATACAGCTCGGCAGCAGCCTTGATACGGTTGTCGAAATTGACATTATGCGTGCCCCTCGGCGTCACCGGCGATGTGCCGAGCAACAGCCCGTAGCGCATGGCCGGAACTTGGCGGATGTCATCGTAGACACGTCCCGAAGCATTGGTGTCCACGGCCACCCAGCACGCCCCGACGGCCAGCAACACCGCCGCTACGGCAATGCCGACATACGCGGATATACGTTTAATCTTGTGAGATATCATCGGATATAGGATTGAACTTTAGCGCATAAACAAACTAAGGACAAGTCAAAAAATGGCTGTCCTTTATTTTAGGACAGAATTGATTATTTCTGTCCTAAAATAAAGGACACGTTGGTTTATTATTCTCTGAGTATGCTTTCGTATAGTTCCTTGAATTCTTCAGGCGAAATTTCCATGGTTGCGGTATATTTACCGTTTTCGGAAGTGTAAATCATTCGAATACCATATTCGGCAGTTTTGAGATAATTAGCTACCTGAACAAACATTTGGTCGGACAGAAAGCCTTCGCTGATTTCTCGTTTGGTTTCTCGCTGAGCGTATACACTATTTAATGCGTCCCATACATCTTTAGTTTCCGGCGCTAAAGAAGGATCAAGCCTTCCCTCAATCACATACATATTTCCCTCTGTCTTTGTCGATAATACAGTGTATTGGGCGTTGACATCATACGGGCACAATTCATTTTCTCTACGTGCCATAACATCAACCATCCGGGCGTCTAATTCCTTCTCGTCTGGTTCGCTGCCGGCTATTGAATCGAAATCTTTCGGGGTTAACTTTATCGTTATACTGTTATTTGTGCTGTAACTTGTCAATGTGATGCGCAAAGAAGTCTTAGCGTCTGAGAAAGTCTTGACAAAAGTTTTATCTTTTAAGGCTCCATAAGTATATGCCAGCACGACGTTCTCTTTTACTAAATCTCTATATCTTTTTGTATTTCTGATCGGCTCCGGTATATTCATCCGCATCAGAGCAGTATTATTGTCCTCATTATAGTCCACCGATATGATATCCATACTGCCCATGCTCATCGGGCATTGTTTTTTCATCTTCGATATTTCCGTCTTAAGCGTTCTTACAGCCTTGGGGTCGGGCGTTTTTTCGGTGTATTCGACGGTGTCGGTCGACCGGTAAGACTGAACGGCTATTGTGACAAAGGGTATGACAAAGGCGACGAGTATTGCAAGCCAGTCCCAGACAAACGAACGGCGCATATTGCGCGGGAAACGTGCCTCGATAGCGCTGCTTTTATAGAGGAAGTACAGCCAGGCAGCGGAGATGACAGCACTCAATGCGGTGTATGTATTCAGGCCGCTACCTACGGGCGTGACAAGGGCTCCGCGTAGCACCAAGAAAGCATTGGTCAGCAGCGAGACCCATACGTACGTCTTGGCAAGAAACACCGCGTTGCGCATACGCTTGTACGCAGCCATGATGGTATAGACCGCAAAGGCCAGGTTGATCCAAACGCCATAGCGAATGATTGGAGTAACACCCGGTTCCTTGAGGCTGAGTAAGCCCAGAAACGCGCCCAGTCCGATGCAAACGTACATATACAGCATCCAGCCCGAGATGCTGTCATCCTCCAACGACTCCGGGTCGCGTTCGGCCAGCGGCGGAATAGTAAACAGATTGTTCTCGGTTTCGGCGGCCTTGCCTTGCGGTTCGGTCGACGGTTGTTCTAAGTCAGAATTGTAATCTTCCATAATGATTGCTGTTTATTATTAGTGATTTACCATATAGTCAACATTTACGCTATCCACGAGAGGACGAGGTAGACTATCCATAGAAAGACGAGAAATCCGCCGACGATGTCGATGTTGCGGCGAAGGCGTTCCGAGGGGGCGCGACGCGTGACTATCTCGGCGAGGTTGAGAAGCATACGCGAGCCATCCAGACCCGGAATGGGCAGCGCATTACCCACAGCCAGGATTATAGACAGAAGTCCCGTGAAATACACTATACCGTGCATCTTGCTTACAATCAACGATGCGGCCTCAAAACCGCCGCCCACGCCGAAGATAGACAACGGATGCGCCACAAAGAACGATAGTGCGTCCCAACATTGGGTCAGACCTCCGCCTATGGCTGCAAACAGATGTGTCGGGTCGGAATTGTACATCCAAATGTAATTGGCCACAACAAAAGCCAATAGTCCGAATAAAACATTGGCTATCACACCGCCGCTATGAACCAACAGCCGCTGCCAGGCAGGCTTGGATCGCAATTCCCAAGGCAAAGGCTCGTGCCCGTCCACGCCATAGCTGTCTGCCATGCGCACGTATGCCATCACCGGCAACCATCCGAGACCAAAGGCTGTATTACGCCACGAAGTGGGCGAGACTTCGCCCTTAGGACGCGGCAACGGAATTCGCATCAAGCAACTGCTGCGCTGCTCGACCCGGTTTTCGTTTACGTCGGCATCTCCCTCGGAGTCATTACTGTCGTCAGACGTAGCCTCAACATCGAGTATACACAAACATCCCTGCTTGGGATAATAACGCAACAGCGCCGCTATAGGGGCCATAAACACCTGAAACGAATATACAAGTACGCCGAAAGCTTTGGCAAAACAGAAGTGGCCGCACTCGTGTACAGCCATACAAAAACCGAGTATAATAAGATATTCAATCATTGATTTCGGATGTTATTTGGAGAGGTGAATTACTGAAAATATTTATATTAGTGTCGCTCCGAACTACTTCAGTGCTATATAACAGAAAGTAACGGCATAAAACAAGATTGTGGTGCCGATAATACCCAATCCGACATAAAATAATATTCGGCCTAACTTGTGTTTCCTATCCTCATATTTGGCCCCGTTCCGAATGCTACAGCCGGAAATTATCAGCAACCGAGACGAGCATATCAGCACCGCAGTCCATAACAACGGAATGAGGATATACAATACAATGCACATTGTGCCATAAGTTATGCCAAGAGTGTCAGACATGACAGACGTATACCGGATGCAAGCTTCGTTCAATAGGTCAATAGTATTGATTGCGTTGTATATCATTATATCATAACATATGTACGTTTTGGGGAATAGCTATTGCCCTCTTTGTATATATACCACAAAGCATGCAAAAGTAAATATGAAAAACAAAAAATTATTTCTCATGCTTTTTTTGGCGTCCTTCCGGTGTGTCACACGACCTGCCACCACATCGTTTGGCACTATTTTTGTATCAATATATGCCGTGTCACACAATGACACACAGACAACAACAGAAATAGAAACAAACAACTAAAACACATACGATTATGAAAAAGATGCTTTATGTAGCTGCAGCATTTGCAGCACTGAGTCTCGCCGCTTGCGGCAATGGTAAAACCGATGCTAACGCTGCCGACAGCACTGCAACTGACAGCACAGCAGCCGTAGAGGCCGCTCCCGAAGCAGCCGTAGAAGCTGCCACCACTGTAGACACCAATGTTGCCGCAGCCGAACAGGAAGTCTCCAACAAGGCCTCCGAAGCCATCAACAATGCCGCCGAAAAGGTTCAGAAAGCTTCCAAGGATGTCAAGGCCGTCAAGGACGCTGCCGAGAACCTGAAGAACGCTGCCGAATCCTTTGGTAAATAATGCCATCCGGCACACACGCATAAGCGCCGCCCACCGGTACAAGCCGGCAGGCGGCGCTTTTTGTTCGTGCGGCAGTGGCAGTGCAACATATGCCCTCCGGCAGCGCGTAATGACATTCTGACACGTCACGCAACGGATTTTGGCAAGCAGTCAATATTCTTAACTTATTTTTTACTGCCGACACGGAAAAAGTTTGTATATTTGCCGTGCAAATGCGACAGCCGCAGCCAACGACGGCAGCGCCTGACGCACAGGCCTGAGGGCCACATACATGCACAAGCACAAACATATTACCCAATATTAAACTTACAATTATGTCAAAAGTAACAGTCATCGGCGCCGGCAATGTAGGTGCCACATGTGCCAACGTACTTGTAACCAACCAGGTAGCCGACGAGGTCGTACTCCTCGACATCAAAGAGGGCGTAGCCGAAGGCAAAGCCATGGATATCATGCAGACCGCCAGCATTCTGGGTCTCAACACCCGTCTGCGCGGCGTCACCAACGACTACACAGCCACCGAAGGCTCCGACATGGTAGTCATCACCAGCGGTATTCCCCGCAAACCCGGTATGACTCGCGAAGAACTTATCGGTGTTAACGCCAAGATTGTAAAATCCGTAATGGACAACGTGCTCAAGCACTCGCCCGAAGCAGTCATCCTGTGCATCTCCAACCCGATGGACACCATGACTTACCTGATCCACAAAACCAGCGGTCTGCCCAAAAACCGCATCATCGGCATGGGCGGCGCACTCGACAGCGCACGCTTCCGCTTCAATCTGGCCAACGCCCTCAATGCCAACCCCAACGAAGTTGAAGGCATGGTTATCGGCGGCCACGGCGACACCACAATGATTCCTCTGACACGCTATGCAGCATATCGCGGCGTACCCGCTTCAACACTGCTGGCCAAAGAAGAACTCGAGAAAGTTGCAGCCGACACTATGGTAGGCGGTGCAACCCTCACCAAACTGCTCGGCACTTCCGCATGGTACGCTCCCGGTGCAGCCGGAGCAAGCGTAGTCGCTGCCGTCCTCCACGACCAGAAGCGCATCATCACCTGCTCGGCTCTGCTCGAAGGCGAATATGGCGAAAAAGACCTCTGCATCGGCGTTCCTTGCCTGCTGGGTCGCAACGGCATCGAGAAAATCGTTGACCTCAACCTCAACGACGAAGAAAAAGCCCTCTTTGCCAAGAGCGCTGCTGCCGTACACCACACCAACGAGGCCCTCAAAGAAGCCCTCGCTTGATAGCTCGGCATCCTAACGCATAACCTACATCGGCGACCGCCACGCACCCCGCGTACACACACAGGGCGCGGCTGTCGCCGATTTGATTTTTTATAACGACTTTTAGTTCAACACCTATGAAGAAAATTTTTATCGCCATGATGCTGTGCGCCGCACTCGTGTCATGCAAGAAGGACAACACTTCCAATGTCGAAAAAGAAAATGAGAAGATTGAAAAAGAAAACGATGAAATCACCGACAACACATTGAAAGAGCTTGATGACATCACCGTAGGCCACACCGAAGCCGTACAAATCGTTAGCGATGAAGACGGACTCTCCCCCAACACAAGAGTAAACGCTCCCGCTTTCTTGGACTTCAACGCTACCTGGTGCGGACCTTGCCAAAAATTCAAACCGATATTCCACGCCGTTGCCGAAAAATACGGTCATTTGGCACACTTCTTAAGCATCGATGCTGACGACTGTCCCCAAACCAACGCCGCTTTCGGCATCGAAGCACTGCCCACGCTTATCGTAATGCTCCCCGACGGCACGCAAAAGAAATATGTGGGGCTCGAAGACTTTATGGCTGACGAAGACCTGTTCGGAGCCTACGTACAAGAACTCGTCGAATAATACAGCAAAGTTCACAAAACACTATGGCATGTGCAGATGCGGCAAGCCGGGTCTGCGCATACCATTGGTGGTCACCCCAACATCCGTCATCTCTTTCGGACAAGGTAAGCCGCCACACTACAAGCGCACCGACAAATAAAGCTCTCGACACACTAAGGCTGAAACTTCGTAAAACACTGTTAGAAGATTAGCTACAAATGTTTTAGGCTTAAACTTTTTCGCAATGCTTGCGGGTGCTACTATCACCCGGACTAAAAACGACTCCTCGAAAACAATTAGAACCGCAAGGTCGGCGGCTCACAAGACAGCAGACCACAAAGTATTATGAAACGATTAGCAACGACACTGTTAGGCATAGTCCTCATCGCCGCTTTTGCTTGCGCAAAAGTTAATGTCCCAAAGAACGACAAGGTTCTGCGCCCTACCGCCAAGGTCACCAAAACCACCATAATCGACTTCACGGCATCGTGGTGCGCACCTTGCCTGCGTTTCGCCCCGGCTTTTGAAAAAGCCGCCAAGAACCTCTCCGGACAGCTGAACTTCATCAAAGTAGACATAGACCGTTTCCCCAAGACCGCAAAAGCTTTCGGAGTAAAAGCCGTGCCCACCATCTACTTTCTGTACCCCGGAGGAGGCTCTTTCTTCATGGAAGGCACTGACGCCGTGATGTACGACGGAGAAGACACCGAGACTTTCACGCACTTTCTCCGCGAACACTGCCTGGGAGGTCGCGGCGACGAATAAAAAATTGCGGTTCAAGCTACGAAGAAAATCGCAGTCGAAGCGACTAACCGAAAACCGATTTTTATACAACCGACTACAAAACTTTCCATCCGCGTGATGACCGAATTATCTGCCCCCCTCGCCGAGAAACTTGCCCGAATGGGCATCACCGAACTCAACGACATACAACGCCGTGTCCTCGCCACCGACAAAAACACCGAGAGCATAGTGCTGATAGCACCCACAGGCTCGGGCAAAACCGTAGCTTACGCTTTGGCATTATTGCGAAATATGAAGCCGTCGACGCCGGGACGCGCCCCTCAAGCACTGGTACTGGCTCCGGCACGCGAACTCGCAAGGCAGATTTTTGACGTCCTCCGCCCTCTTGCCGCTCCCGAACTGAAAACGGTGGTGTTGAGCGGAGGCCGCTCCGTGGACTCGGAAATCCCCTCACTGACGGCATCTACGCCGCCGGACATCATCGTAGCCACTCCGGGACGTCTTCTCGACCATATCAGCCGCGGAAGTATTCTGCCGGCAAACATCCGCCGCATTGTCATCGACGAGTACGACAAGCTGCTCGAACTGGGCTTCGAGCGCCAACTCTCTGAGATCTTGCAGCGCATCTCCAAACATCGTTCTCTGACAATGCTCACCTCGGCAACCACCCCCGAGAGCCTGCCGAAAGCCCTCGAAGCTGAGGGAAAAGACACTCCCCCGGTCACCATCGATGGGAATGCCGCCTCCAAGCTCATCGTCATGGACGTTCCGGCGGCACAGCGCGACAAGCTGGACACGCTGGCCGTATTGGTACGCGAACTGCTGGCTGCCGGACAAACCTCCATGGTATTTGTCAATCACCGCGATGCCGCCGAACGCGTAGTCTCGGGCTTGGGACGCCGCGGTGTCACCGCCGTATTGTACCACGGAGGTCTGGAACAACACCAACGCGAGATTGCAATGGCAGCCTTTGTTTCGCACGCCGCCGACGTAATGGTGTCCACCGATTTGGGAGCACGCGGCCTTGACATCCCGGGCGTGGGTGCCGTCATCCATTACCACTTGCCGGTGGACGAAGCGGCATACACCCACCGCAACGGACGCACGGCACGCGCCGGCGCCGACGGCACTGCATACGTCATCCTCGGCCCTTCGGAAAATATGCCTCCATATATTGATACGGACCACACGCATTATCCTGCCGAGCCATCCGACGGCGTCGCCATGCGCGAGCCATACACGCTGATGTACATCGACGGCGGACGACGACGCAAGATTTCGCGCGGCGACATCCTGGGCTTTGCCGTCAAAGACGCCGGCATCCCGGGCGACAAGGTGGGACACATCTCCATAGCCCCGGACTACGCGCTTGTGGCCGTGGCCGCCGAATACGCGTCGGCATTACGTCAAGCAGCGCGCCTCCATCGCCTCAAAGGCCAAAAAGTGCGCATCACTCCCATATAATCACGAGACAAACCGCCGTTTAAGCATCATTCACACCGACACATTAGCCATACCCACAACACATTCTATGTCCGAATTCACCGTGCAATACCTCGGCTGCGGATCAGCCACCCCCTCGCTACGCCACATGCCGTCCTGCCAGATTGTCGATTACCGCAACAGCCTGATGATGGTTGACTGCGGCGAAGGAGCCCAGCTGACCATGCGACGCATGCGCATACACTTTGCACGACTGAGACACGTCTTTATATCACACCTGCATGGTGACCATTTCCTGGGGCTGCCCGGACTATTGTCCACACTGTCGCTCCAAGACAAAGGCGGCAACCTGCACGTCCATGTCTTCGAGGAAGGCGAAGAGTTGCTGCGCCACTTTATGCAAGTGACCACGGGCGAGCCGACCTTCGAGATCATCTACGACCGTCTGTACGATGACGAGCCGCGCATAGTACTCGATACCAAGGCTTTGACCGTAACTTCATTTCCCCTGCATCATCGCGTGCCCTGCGTCGGATTTCGCTTTGACGAGAAACCCAAGGCACGGCATTTGCGCGGCGACATGGCGGCCTATCTGGGCATACCCGTATGCGACATCCCGGCCATCAAGGAAGGCGCCGACTGGACAACCCCGGACGGACGGACAATAGACAACGAGCGCCTGACCCTGCCGCCTACGCCATCGTACTCGTACGCATATTGCTCGGACACGTCATATCACCGAGACACAGTGGAGGCCGTGCACGGCGTCAATGTACTGTACCACGAAGCCACCTATGCCGATGACAAGAAAAGCTGCGCACGCCTGCACGGGCACAGCACCGCCCGACAGGCCGCCATGGTGGCACGCGAGGCCGAAGTGGGATGTCTGGTGCTGGGACACTACTCCAAGTCTTACTGTAACGAGGACTCCCTGCTGGCCGAGGCTCGCGAGATTTTCCCGAATACCATAGCGGCCACGGAAGGCATGCGTATGGACATCGAAGAGACAGTCCAAACACAAGACGCACAAGCATGACGGACGAGTACTACATGAGCATGGCGCTTTTTCAGGCGCAAGAGGCTGCCGCCGAAGGCGAGGTGCCCATAGGCGCCGTTATCGTCGGCGCGGACGGCAGCATCCTTGCCGCCGAGCACAACCGCACCGAGGCACTGCACGATGTCACGGCACATGCCGAAATGCTCGCCATAGGCGCCGCCGCCTCGGCCATAGGAGCCAAATACCTGACCGACTGCACACTATACGTCACCGTTGAGCCGTGTCCCATGTGCGCTGCCGCCATCGGATGGGCGCAGATACGACGCATAGTCATAGGCGCCGCCGACCCCAAGCGCGGATACACAACCATGTATGCACACTCGCCGTTTCATCCGCGAGCTGTGGTCCTGCAAGGCATACTTGCGGACGAATGTGCCGCCGTAATCACGGACTTTTTCCGCCACCGTCGCTGACACGATTAGGTCTGCAAGACTTTTTTTGTACTTTTACTCCTCTCACCTCCCACCATTTGCGAACCCTATGTTCGCTCGCCTTGTCGTGCCATTGCATATCTCGAACAGACGCACTAATTTTGCAGCGCAATCCGACAGACACCTCCAAAAGTCCGACCACGGATAGCGCTTATCAGATATTATCAATCTATCTCAAACATTATCAATCAAATTCCATCATTATGGGAGACTGCTGCACAATCTTTGAAAATTGGAGAGCCGCCCGAGCCGCCGAAGAAGCTCGCGACTATGCCATAGCTGCACGATTATACCGAATATGCGATGTGGTATACGAATGTGGCGAATTGGGCTATTACGATGAGGACTTGGCCTATATGGCACGCCACGCGGGCACAAAGTATCGTAAAATGCTGCGAAAGCTGCCCAAAGCCGAAGCTAAGGCCATTTGGAATGAAGCCAAGAACTTCTACGACTCTATGGACATGGACTTGGACAGCTATGATCCCGAATACTTTTTCTTCGATTACAGGTCTTTTGTCCACGAGCAAAACGAAATCATCGAGAAGTACATCAAGGATAGGCAAAATCAATCTTGATCAACGGCCTTATACGGTCGAAAACTCGAACGCATTTCGTGTATTATACTAACCAACCAGACTTACACACGACTTTTATGCCCTCTCCTCATTGGTTTTTTTGTTAGACATACTCCTCCTCTGAAAAGCAGACGGGCATCCGATGTCGATATCGGGTGCCCGTCTATATCTTGCGTGCCTTATGCGCAGCCTATATTATAGGTAGTAACCTATCGAGACAGCGAAGCAGCCTTGTTTCCAAGAACCGTCGTCATCTTTGTAGCGGTCATTAAGACCGAAAGTGTAGTCTGCGCCAATGTAGAAACGGCTGACCACAACGCCGGCGCCGAGATTCCATCCCATATTGAAACGGGTTATCTCTTCGTTGTAAGGATCCGAGTCAATCCCGAATTCTTTGGCATTCTTCCAGCTACCTGAAAGCCCGATGCCGAAGCTGGGACCGGTAAACAATTTGAGATCACAAACGCCTAAATTGAAGTTGTAGCCCAGACGCACGGGGATCTGCAGACCGAACTGGCGCAGTGCTATGTCTGCCTTAACCTTGGAAAAAATTCCGTCCACAGCGTCGGCTTGAATGTCCGTACCCGTATTATGGTAAACCAAGTACATACCCGGTTCAAGGAAAAGATTGGATACCAAGTCAATGTCAGCCACGACTCCGGCATGAAAACCACAGCCGGCCTTGAACATGTCCACAGAAGCGCCGTTAGACTTTATGCCACCGGGGACGGTGACATCCAGTCCGGCCCGGATGCCGAAATCGATGGCATGCGAACGGACGGGAGCAAGCGCTGCAATGGCTACGACAAGCGATGCTGCAATAGTCTTAATGGATTTTTTCATTGTTTGAATAAGTATTTAAGTGAATAATTCAGTCGTTACAAAGTGAGACTGCACATCACACGAGTTTTAATATCGGCGCGAAATAATATAGCCGAACAAATCGATGAGAGCCTTCTTGGCCTCGCTTTCATCAAAGCAATCAAGTAATGCGACAGCACGTGTGCGCATATCGTCCATAACTGCGTAGGCATAATCGATACCCCCGCCGTCAATGGCGTAAGCCGTCAAACGTGCAATATCGTTCTCCCCAAGCGACGGGCTCTTGCTCAATTTCACCATCTCGGCATTGGTCGCATCGGTGCCGGCACGTAACACATGTAGCAGCGGCAGCGTAATCTTGCCTTCGCGTAAGTCGTTGGCCGTAGGCTTGCCCACCGTGTCTTGCTGAGCCGGGAAATAATCAAAGATGTCGTCACGTATCTGGAAGCACAGACCCAGCAATCGCGCAAACTCGCTGAGGCGTTCCTTGCGCTCATCATCTATGCCCTGAGCATAGCATCCCATCTGCGAACATGCCACAAAAAGAGACGCGGTCTTGTACTCGATAATCTTGAAGTACGCATCCTCGTCCAAGTTGTGGTATCGCGCACTATATATCTGGTCCAGCTCACCGAGACTCAACAATTTGCCCAAATGGCACAAAGACTCGATGATACGTGTATCGCCCGTAACGATGGCCTGCTGCATCGATGTGGAAACAAAAAAGTCGCCCACAAGTACCGCTATATGATTATCCCACATGGCGTTGACCGTCGGACGACCACGACGTATCGTCGAACCGTCAACAACATCATCGTGTATAAGCGAAGCATTGTGCAGCAGTTCGACAGATGCCGCAGCACGCAACACCTTGTCCGTCACCGGCCCGAAAAGCCGAGCACTCAACATCACTATAATGGGACGGATAAGTTTGCCCTTGCTTTTCAGATAATTAGCAATCACGTTATCCATCAATGGATTAGACGTGGCCAACTGGTCTGCTATGAGCGCGTTGAGCCGGTCAATGTCGGGAGCTATTTCCTGTCGTATTTTTTCGAGGATGTCCATATTGCGCCGCAAATTTACGAATTTTTCGCGGCATTACAGACGTTTTCCGCCCAAACTTTCGGCCCTTCTACACACATAGCTCCCTCATGGCGTCCCTCATCGACCTTCACCGGCTCGCTACTGCTACATATCACCACTTCGATACACTATTATTTCGCCCCATGTCATTATCCGAGACAATGCCGTACCCCCCCACTCTATCCTCCGTATGACGGTCCAAAATCCTCGCTACAGCCTTCCACTTCTTCCGCTTTGGGACGAACAACTCGCTCCATTCGTTACCAATCTACATAACAGCCAATTAGCCATTCCATTATACAAATTGAGGAATTTCCATTATCAAAACTGAGTAATTAGACGGCAAGAACAAGGTCGTAGACAGGCGTAAAATCGGCGACACAACAGACTATGGAGAAATCTTAAACACCTCCAAAGTAAGGGATGGCAAAATCACCTTCAGCGAAGCAATACACGACGACAGACCCCACCTGTATCGTCGACGAAATTCGGTGGTGCTCATCTCGATATTGCGCTTGAAAAAAGTGTCGGAAAGTGTTCAGAGGAGTCCAAGTACACGGGATGATTCGAGACCACCGATACCGCATTTTCGCAGAAAATGCGTAACTTCGCATGCGATATGGAGATGCTGATGCAACATATCTGGCAACACAAGATGTGGAGCGGTGCTCCCGGTCTGCACACTGTCGATGGTCGCGAAATCGAGGTCATCGACCAAGGTATACTCAACACCGGACCGGGGCCGGATTTCTTCAATGCCAAGATACGCATCGGACGTGCCGTATGGGCCGGAAATGTCGAGGTACACGTACGCGCCTCGGACTGGCACGCGCACGGACATGATAGTGATGCTGCCTACCGCAACGTGGTGTTGCACGTGGTGAGCGAAGACGACTGCCGCATCAGCATTGACGGACGCGAATTGCCGCAAGCGCTGCTGCCTTTGGCCCCGGAAGTAATTGAAAGATACGAAAGTATTACACGGCCGCGCGTAGGTGATGCCTACCCGTGCCGCGATCGTTTGCCCGAAATACCACGCCTATGGATAGACGACTGGATGACAGCGCTGGGATACGAACGCCTGCAGACCAAGGCGGACGCTGCATTGGACCTGCTGGACCGCAACCACGGCGACTGGCTGGAAACGGCATACCAATTTCTGGCACGAGGATTGGGCTTCGGCGCCAATGGAGAAGCCATGGAACGCACGGCACGCAGTGTGCCCCTGCGCATACTCTTCAAGCACGCTGCCGACCCACTGTCAGCTCCGGCGCTGTTGCTGGGACAAGCCGGGTTGCTGCCGTCGCCCGAAGATGCCGCTGACGAGGTGACCCTCAGACTGATAAACGACTACAACTTCCTCAGCGCCAAATTCGAGCTGTCACGCCCCACTGACATACGATGGCGCACAGGCGGCATACGCCCGGCCAATGCTCCCTGCCGACGCTTGGCAACGCTCGCTGCCATGGTCGACAACGGATTTACCACAGCCACAGCCGCATGGAACGCCACATCTGCCGAAGAGGCCGTCGCAGTGCTACGCAACGCTCCGCCTATGCACACCTACTTCACCTCACATCACCGTCCCGCCGTCCTGTCGGCACGCCCTGTCAGTGCCTCCTTAAGCATCAACGCCGCAAATATCCTTATAATCAATGTCATAGCGCCGCTTATATATGCCCGCGGTTACCTTGCCGATGATACAGCTGCCATGGAACGCGCCGTGTATATGCTCCAAGGCCTGCCGCCTGAAGACACCGCAGAGGTTCGGACCTTCGCCGCTATGGGACTTGAGTGCCACGATGCATTTGCCACACAAGCACTACACCGCCTGCGCACCGCCTACTGCGACACGCGCAAGTGTATATACTGCCGCTGGGGCCACCGCCTGCTCGCCACGCCGTAGCAGACTAAGGCACAAGGCTATAATACCGCCAATCGGCTAAATCAAAATTTCTCGAACGATTGGACCTGTCTTCAAGCGCACACTCGAAGCACACCCGCAATACGTCAATACCCCAAGAAGCTATAGTCGCCGTCAAAACCTTCGGGCATATCCCCATACTGTCCATCTGTCAATGCATCCCACGTGTCTGACGCATAATCACGATCACCCCAATCATCGTAATACGTTCTGTTGTCATAATCATTAACAGATCTGTAGGGTTCTTCGTAATCAGGGTTTAATTCACCGAAGGTATAAAGATGTTCCACTCCGTCCTTAAAGGCCTTTATCGTGGAAAAATCCTTTCCATAGAATTTCCACACCGTATACTCCAAAGGCAGCACCTCTTCTCCGTTTTCATTGATGATGCCCTGTTCCTCGCACTTCGTTGTCGAGTCGTCGCCTCCTATTACCGCAACAATATTCGGTGAGGTGTTGTCGTTGAAACCTATGACCTTTGCAAGTCCGTTCTGAAAGCCATCCATCCAAGCATACTTGCCGAAAGGCACGACCACATTTCCTTCATCATCTATTGCGCCCCATTTGTAATTCTCGCTTTGCACAACTGTCAGACCGGAATTGATTGGCAACTTTGTTTGACGGAAATTGTTTTCTTCCATAATTTAATGTGTTTTGTGATTATGTCCTTTAGTTATACGGGTAGTGTTTCATTCAGTGTGTCTGAGACAAGTTTGCTCAAGCCAGTAGACTTTGGATGACGATGCAAATTTAATTGATTTTTCTCATTCTATTGATTTTTCGATAAAGAAAACTGTTCTTTTGTCGTTGTTAGGTTGTAAAAACTGGTAAAACGGCGAAAACACAAGCTAGAGATGAGGCTATGTTTAACCGAGAGCACAATCGTATGCGGAGCCACCACGTTATATGTGGATCCGACCTCGCCGAGATAGTGCCATGTCAAGAAAACCTTTATTCTGAGTCCAGGAACAGCGTCTTGTTGGCGGTGATATTGGGCAACTTTTTATCAAAAGCCTTATGATCCATCGCCACGCTGCCCATCAGAGTAAGCACCGACTCCTCGTTGGGCATTGCTGTGCGCATTTTCGTAACCCTTCGAAAGTCGCGATTGAGGCGTTCAATCCAATTGGTTATATATATCATGGACTGAATTTTAGGGTTATAGTTAAGATAAGTCATGTATGCCTTGTAGTCAGTGTTGTTGCGCAAGGCCTTGATGGACTGGTAATCTCTTCCCCAACGGGTGCATAAATCCAGCCATTTCTCCCATGCAGTTTCCACTGTATAATCGCGCTGTCTGGCACGAAAGACGTCACGCAGGTCTGCGGCAAGCGCCGCCTTATCTGTGTGGCGCACCTTTGACAACATATTGCGTTTCAGGTGGGTCACGCACCTTTGGAGCGCGGTGCCCGGGAACTTTTCTCCTAAGACCGTGTCGAGCCCCTTGATGCCGTCCGCGACTATCAACCCGACACGTTGCAACCCTCGTTCTTTCAGCCGGTCGAAAATATCGCCCCAGCCGGTAGCGCTCTCCTGTGGAATGTTGAAGATGCCCAGAACATCTCTGCTCCCTTCCTCGGTAACGGCAAGTGCCACATAAAATGCCTCTGCGGCAACCGAATGTCTACGATGGATTTTGATGTGTACGCAATCTACGAAGACTATCGGATAATACTCATCAAGTCCCCTTTCAAGCCATTCTCCTACCTGTGTGCGGACGCTCTCGACCATCCTGCTGATACTCGCTTTGAAATAGTGCTGCCCGTAAACTTGCTCAAACACGTCTCCAGCCTGCTCTTGCGTAAGCCCTTTAGTGTAAAGGGCGCCGGCCAGTCGGTCGCACTCTTCTTCTTGGTCGCGCAGAATGGCAAGTATCTGTGGGTAGAAGTTGCCATGGCGGTCTCGGGGAATGCGAAACTCAAGCATTTTCCCTTGTCCGTAAGCGCGTCCGGGCCGATATCCATTACCCTTATTACTCGGATCTTCAGCGAGAAACTCGTCGCGTTCAGCCAGCATCATACTCTCGATCATCATTTCCATTAGGTCATGATAACCATTTTTCTTCTGTGCATGCTTGCACATCTGCTCTAAAAGTTGTTCCTTTGTCAAAAGCATTGTTTGTAATTTTTATTTTTATTATCTCATCCAAAATTACAAGCTTTTGGGGACTTTCCATTATTTGGTGAGTCCTTTTTTTGTTGCCTTTGTCTCAGACACACTTTTTGGAACAGTATCGTTATACGCCGCAAAGGTAAGCCGCGCGCGAATTCTATATTAGCACACACAGATTATTACTTGGCACAAAAAAAAACTAATCGCAGGTCGGCGCGGAAGAATAATCACGAAGTCTGTCCGACCATATCGTATTATCAACCTGCCGCTTACACGCCGGCAGGCATCACCCCGACAGCGGCAAGGACGTTCTCGGGAGCATCGGGAACGTGGGGCGAAATAATGCGGCGATTGGCCGGCAGGAGGGTATTGGCGCGGTTGCCGAGATTTTTTGCAAAGCCCAGAGGACGACCTTGATATGTAAGTAGAATCATGCCGCGCGGCGTATCTTCCGGCAATATCGGGGCGTTGCGCTGCAAGTACGACACGGCTTCGCGCCAGTCTATCGGTGCTTTAACAAAGGCATCACAATCAATGACTTGACTCATAGCCAAAGCGTGCGCAGGAATAACATCGCGACCCTTAATTGTGCCTACTTCCACACCCTCAAGGATGACACGCAACCCGGCATCGGCGAGACGTGCAGCCATAGCTGCCACCGCCGGCGGAGCAGCCGTAATTATCCCTGCGGCATCGGTACTCCACGACATATCGCCGCGCACCATACGGCGTACAGCTTCCGGAACAGGCTGTGTCTTGGCAGCGTTTTTGCGTTTGGAAGGCTTGGGACGATGCATATCATCATCTTGTACCGTCGGTACGCTGTCGCCGTTCTTGCGCAAAGCGGCCACAAACAGGCCTTCGCCACGTGCAATACCCGGATAAAAATGTGTACACGGAAACGGCATCAGTCCTTCGTCAAAACACCCCGGAGACACTCCCGGCATATTTTCCAATCCGGTGGATAGCGGCGTAGCGCCCAATTCGTCAATGATATAGCGAACATTATCCTCATCCTCGGCGATGTTAAAGGTGCACGTACTGTATATCAGCACCCCGCCGGGGCGTAAGGCATCCCACAAACCGAGTAATATGCGGCGCTGCAGCGCAGCGCAGTCGCGTACCAATGCCGGCGACCATTGGGCCACAGCGTCTCGATCTTTACGCATCATTCCTTCGCCGGAGCACGGCACATCGGCGCAAATAACATCGAAGGCATCGTGAAGCGCCCCAAAGGACGCAGCATCCGCGCATGTCGCAATGATGCGTGGATCGCCCCAGCGCTGCAAATTTTCCACCAGCACGCCCGCACGCGTACGATCGTATTCGTTGGCTACCACTACCGTACTTTCGCTGCCAAGTGCATCCGCCACGGCCGTAGTCTTGCCTCCGGGAGCGGCACACGCATCGAGTACACGCAATCTGCCGTCCGGATTTATATCCGCCTGTATCAAGGCATGGCGCAACACCATTGGCAATGCCGCGCTCGAGGCGTCTTGTACATAATAAAGGCCCTGATGCAGCGACGGGTCAAAGGTAAAGCGCGGACGTCCCGACAGATATGCCAAACGCGCATTCCACGGTGCGGTATCGACAAGTTGCGGCATCCCGAGGCCGCGATGTGCGGCAATGCGCACAGACACCTCCGGCTCGCTCATCGACAACGCCTCTACAAGGGCACGCCCTTGCGGTCGAGAGAGCAACATCTGCACAAAAGCTTCGGGCAGACAACGCGGCTCAGGACTTGCCGGTGATGATGGAGCGAATGTCATTGAGCTTATTGAGCGCCTCCAAGGGCGACAAGTTATTGATATCAAGGCCTATGATTTCGTCTCGTATTTGGCTGAGCACCGGGTCGTCCAATTGGAAGAAACTCAGCTGCATACCGCCTTCCTTCAAGGGCTTGGGGGACTCGGTTCCCGTCATATCCACAGCACCGGCAGCATCACGGTTGGTCTCGAGACGGTGCAATATAGCATTGGCGCGATTGACTATCACCGACGGCATCCCGGCCAATTTTGCCACATGTATACCGAAGGAATGTTCGCTGCCGCCGCGCTCCAGCCGTCGCAGAAATACCACTTTCCCGTCAATCTCCTTGACTGACACGTGGAAATTGTGTATGCGCGGATAAGATTGTTCCAACTCATTGAGCTCGTGGTAGTGCGTGGCAAAGAGCGTCTTGGGCCTCATGTTGTCGGGGGTGTCGTGTATATACTCGACTATGGCTCGGGCTATCGAGATGCCGTCATAAGTGGACGTTCCACGTCCTAATTCGTCAAAGAGTATCAGCGAGCGTTGGCTCAAGTTGTTGATGATGGATGCGGCTTCGTTCATCTCAACCATGAAGGTGGACTCGCCCAGCGAGATGTTGTCACTTGCACCTACACGCGTAAAAATCTTGTCAACCACACCTATACGGGCGCTGTCGGCCGCCACAAAGCAGCCTATCTGCGCCATCAGGACATTGAGCGCCGTCTGTCGCAGCAATGCCGACTTACCGGACATATTGGGCCCGGTAATCATCAAAATTTGCGCATCGTCGTTGTTCATACGCACGCTATTGGCGATATATGGCACACCTACGGGCAAGCGCCTTTCGATGACGGGATGTCGAGCCTGAACAAGGTCAAGTTCAAGGCTGTCGTCCACCACCGGGCGTGCGTAGCGGTAAGCCGTGGCCGCCGCATTGAACGACAGCAGGCAGTCCAACCGCGCCACCAGCATCGCATCGGCCTGCATAGCCGGAATATACGATGACAGCGCGGCCACCAAGTCGTTGTACAATGATGTCTCCAAGGAGGCTATGCGGTCTTGCGCACCAAGTATTTTCTCCTCGTATTCCTTGAGTTCGGGGCTGATATATCGCTCGGCATTGACAAGTGTCTGCTTGCGTATCCATTCCTGAGGCACCTTGTCACGATGCGTATTGGTGACTTCGAAGTAGTATCCGAAGACGTTGTTAAAACCTATTTTGAGCGATGATATGCCGGTAGCTTCGACTTCACGGTCGCGTATCTGCGCCAAATACTGCTTGCCGCCGGTGGCTATATGTCGCAATTCGTCCAAGGTTGCATTGACACCTTCGCGTATGACGTCTCCGTTCCCCGGCTTGTTGGGGCAGTTGTCCCAAATTTCGCGTTTGATACGCGAGGCTATATCGGTGCAAGGATTGATTTGCTCGCCTATGGCACGCAACTGCGGCTGGTCGGCGCCGAGGCACAAGGCCTTGACGGGCTCGAGGGCCTCGAGTGCGGCACGTACCTGTACCACCTCGCGCGGCGTGATGCGCAGTGTGGCTATTTTGGCTACCAGTCGACCCAAATCGCCTATGCGGTCCAGGAAATTGCCGACAGCTTCGGCGGCCTCGCGGTCGCGGAAAAAGTATTCCACGACATCCAGGCGGTTGTTGATTTCGCGAGGGTCGCGCAACGGCATCAGTATCCACTGGTGCAGCAGACGCGCTCCCATGGGTGTGCGCGTACGATCAAGCACGTCCAGCAAGCTCATGCCTTCTTCGCTCAGCGGCGACACCAATTCGAGATTGCGCACCGTGAAACGGTCGAGACGCACATAGCGATCTTCTTCTATGCGTGCTATGGTGTTGATGTGCCCTATGTGCGTATGATTGGTTACATCGAGATAGTGCAATATGGCGCCGGCGGCGATGATACCGGCGTTCATGCGCTCAAGACCGAAACCCTTGAGCGACGAAGTCTCAAATTGCTTGAGCAGTCGCTCCATGGCCGCATCACGCGTAAATACCCAGTCGTCAAGTTCGAAAGTCAGATAGTGTCCCGACAATTCATCGTCGAGGCGGCGCTTGAGACCGCGTTCGACCAAGACTTCCTTGGGCGCGAACTGCGCCATAAGTTTGTCGGCATAGTCGGCATTGCCCTCGGCGGCAAGGAACTCTCCGGTGCTGATATCCAAAAATGCTATACCCAGGGTCTTGTCGCGCCCGTGGTGTATGGACGCCAGGAAGTTGTTGAGTTTGCCGTCCAGTACATTATCACTCAGCGACACGCCTGGCGTCACCAGCTCGGTGATGCCGCGCTTGACCAGCGTCTTGGCCGTCTTGGGATCTTCGAGTTGTTCGCAAATGGCCACGCGCTTGCCCGCCCTCACCAATTTGGGTAGATAGGTATCCAAGGCATGGTGCGGGAAACCCGCCAATTCGACGTATGCCGCCGCCCCGTTGGCTCGACGGGTCAGAGTGATGCCCAAAATCTCGGAAGCGGCCAGGGCGTCATCGCTGAATGTCTCGTAGAAGTCGCCTACACGGAAAAGCATTATCGCATCGGGATGCTTGCGTTTCATCTCGATGTACTGTTTCATCAGCGGCGTCTCGGCTATCTTTTTGGCCATGGTATAATTGTCTTGTTATTTTCCGGGGTACAAAAGGACGGCGCTTGTACATCCGCCCGTGGTTGTATGTCGCAAATATCCGGATTTTAGTTTTTTGCCAAGTCCGGGGGCATTCCTCGGCTTGTCGCAATCATCGACTTATCGCAAAAATTCGCGTGCTTTCTCAATGTCTCCGGCATGATCCACATCCAGAATTTTGCCCATATCGAAGGCACGAAGGCGCTGTCCGGCAGCCACAAGAGCGCGTTGGTAGTTGCGCATACGGCTGACGCCCTCATCGATGCAACGGCGCAGGATGTCCACGGCAACGGGGCGCAATCCGTATATGCCGCCCGAGACATACCGCACGCCATCCCACGGCGCATCGCGGAAGGCGGTGATGATGCCGTCGGCTGCAGTGTCGACATATAAAGGCTTTTCGTCATCTATGTATGTGGTGACGGCCATACATCCGTCTATATCGTCAGGCGCCTCAGCAAAGGTCTGCACATAACGGGCAAAGTCTTCCTCGCGGAAAATGGTGTCTACCGTGGTAAGTATAAACCGTCCATCGCCACCATCGGCATTGTCTTCACCGAAAGTGCACGATACTTCGTAGAAACTGTGCATCGAGCTTGGCGTGGTTTTAACCACCAGCTTCAGAGGCACATCCAATTGCGGCTGCAAGGCTTCGACATACCGACGCACATCGGTCATATGCTCGTTGACGATGACGCTGATGCGTTGGGCGGCATTGGCCATGAAAATATCTATGAGACGGCGTATCATAGGACGGCCGTCAATATCTACCAACGGCTTGGGCATTGGGACGCCTTCTTGTACCAGTCGGCTGCCTTCTCCGGCAGCTATAATTGCGTAATTCATTGATGCGTAAGATTCTGCTTTTGATATGGAATGCGCTGTCTGCCGACTGTTGCGCGTATTTGCGTCATCATCGGCACGGCTCGCACCACCGCCGATGCGGATGGTTATTCGTCTTTGGTCAGGTCAAGCACCACATTGTCCGACCCTTTGTCATAATACTGGCGACGTAGAGGATTGCGGAGGGCCTCGGCATCATTGGCTCGGGCGCGGAAGATGTCCAAGGCTGCATATATTGCATGCATCATGCTCTGCGGGTCGGCCTCACCCTTGCCGGCAATGTCGTAGGCGGTACCATGGTCAGGCGAGGTGCGTACATAAGGCAGTCCGGCGGTGAAATTGACACCATCGTCCATGGACATAGCCTTGAACGGCGCCAAACCCTGGTCGTGGTACATGGCCAGTACTGCGTCAAAGTGTGTGTATGCAGCCGTGCCGAAGAAACCGTCAGCTGCATACGGCCCAAAGGCCATAATGCGGCCTTCGCGTGCCTTGGCTATGGCCGGGGTTATGATGTCGCGCTCCTCAGCGCCCAGCAGCCCGTCGTCGCCGGCATGAGGATTGAGGGCGAGTACCGCTATACGGGGATTGTATATCGCGAAATCGCGGCGCAACGAGGCATCCAGCAGTACTATTTTTTCAAGTACGCTATCGGTAGTGATGGCAGCAGCCACATCGGCAAGAGGCAGATGTGTCGTGGCCAAAGCCACGCGCATGCGGTCGTTGAAAAGTATCATCAGCGCCTTGACGGGCACGGGCAGGCGCTCGGGCAGGCGTTCGCGGCTACGACCGCGACGTTTCGATTTGCCATCGGCGGCCTCGGGTGCGGCCTGCGTCGCGGACGTTTCCTCTGTCCCGGCAAGCGTTGTCTCGGCAGTCACGGCTTCGGCTACAATTTCCGTGCCGTTGTCTGCGGCCACTATTTCTGCCTGAGCCTCAATCGCAATGTCCGCATCGGGCTCGGACGGGGCAAATTTGTGCTCCAAGTACTCCGTATGTCCGGCAAAATGAAAGTCCTCACCTTGGATGTTGTGCTTGTTGATGGGAGCAGTGACCAATACGTCCACGTCTCCGGCGGCAAGGGCGGCGGTGGCGGCCTCGAGTGCTTCGAAGGCTGCACGACCGGCTGCTGATGTACTCTCTCCCGGTTCGATGGCGAGGTTATCCGCACCTACATTGACCACGTTGACGACTCCGTCGCGCAATTGCTTGGTGTCATTGGCATGTGCAATCTGTATTTGCGACATTTGCAGTCCCTTGCGGTAGAAGGACACGGCCTTTGCATTGGCAAAAACTACCGGAGTGCATAATTCAAGGATCCGATTGTCTTCCATGGCCTTGAGGATCACCTCGAGGCCTATGCCATTGGTGTCGCCCTGGGTGATAGCGACTCTGATTTTATTCTTCATCTTGGTATGGTGGTTGCTGTTTCTTGGCCGCCCCGGCAAGCATACCGCAAGCAGCCATAATGTCCTGTCCGCGCGAGGCGCGTATCGTGGCGGTGATACCCAAGTCGTTGAGTCCGTCGCGGAAGTTCTCCTGAACGCGTCGCGACGACGGACGCAGGCTGTCTCCGCCTATGGGATGATAGGGGATGATATTGACCCGTGCATCGGTGCCGCGCAACAGGCGTGCAAGGGCACGCATGCTTTGCGGCGTGTCGTTGACGCCGTCCCAAAGGATGTATTCCACTGACAGGCGGCGCTGATGCGCAAAGTCGTAGTCCCGCAACAGCGCCATGACTTCGCGTATAGGAAAAGCTTTTTGCACCGGCATCAGCGCTTGACGCTGCTCGGCATCGGCCGAATGGACGCTGATGGCTATATGCACCGAGGTCTCGTCAAGCAGTCGCCGCAACCCGGGGATATTGCCCACGGTGGACACGGTAATGCGTTTGGGACTCCAAGCCAAACCCCACGGGGCGGTAAGTATCTCGATGGTGTCGAGCACGGCATCGAGGTTGTCTGTGGGTTCGCCCATGCCCATGAATACGACATTCGTAAGGTCGCGGCTCTGCGGTATGGATAGTATCTGGTTAACAATCTGCGCAGTAGTCAGATTTCCGTGGAAACCCTGACGTCCGGTCATACAAAAAGCGCAATGCATCTTGCATCCGGCCTGCGAGGACACGCACAGGGTGGCGCGGCCGTCTTTCTCGGGGATGTACACCGACTCGACATCGCGTCCGCCACAACCACGAAAGAGGTACTTGACCGTGCCATCGCGCGATGCCGTGGACGCCAAGGGTTCTTCGCGTCCGACGACATACCCGGCCTGAGCCAAACGGATGCGTCCCTGCTTGGACAGATCGGTCATCTCGTCTACGGACGTGACACGTCCTACATAGAGCCACCGCGCCATCTGCTTTCCGGCAAAACGCGGCAACCCCACGGACACGGCCACCTCGGACAACTGCTCCGGTGTCAGCCCTATCAGCGGACGGCGCACATGTTCATCGATGACGGCAGCCTCGGAATCAGAAGCCTTGGCTTCTACAGCCTCGGTGACGGCTTCGACCCGGATGTCTCGGTTAGCCGGCATCGTTTATTCGCCGGGCACTACCTTGTCAAGATACCACTTGCCGCCGATGCGTTTAAACTCGAAAGTGTGTGTCACGTACGAGTCCACCCATCCACAGTCAAGGTATACCTGCGTGTACTGGATTTCGCCCCAAGCTTGATAGTATTCGTCATCGTCCTTGGCAAAGGGTCGCTTGGCCGTGAAATTGTCGGGCACAAGCAGCGAAGCATACTTCTCGCGCTGGTCGTCGGTAAGACGCACACGCGATTCCATAAATGCGGAATCCGTGGAGAATTTGCCGATGAAGGTCTTGAAGGCTTCGGGTCCCTGGTTGCAGGGAGCCTTGGCGGACATAACTTTGGCCACGGTGGCATCCACTTCGGCAGCGGTCTGTCCCTTTGCATCCATGGCGGTGCACATTAGCGCCGCAAGAGCAGCTATAAATAAAAACTTGCGCATAATCAAATTGGTTTTTATTTGATTGTTATATAACGTACTATAAATCTTTCATCATCCGACGGCACATGCCCGGCATGCAACACGTCAGAGGGTTTCGAGTATATGGAGTCCGACAAACAAGGTGACAAACACCAGAGCCAAAGTCCCGGCAGCGATAACCGAAGTAATGGCGAGGTTGCGCATATTGCCGGGCCGCAGACGGCAGCCTATGGCTGACAGCACTATGGCCACCACATCAAAGGACATCGAAGCCCATTCGCTGAACACCAGGAAGGCCCAAGCCAAGAGCGTGCATACCGCACCGCCTATGGCCATATAGCGTAACGCAGGAGACCGGAATACGGGGGCGGTCTCTGTAGCCTCGGCCTGAGGCATTTCTTCTGTCTCCGACATTACCTCAACCTGCGGCATTTCCTCGGTAGGTGCGGCGGGTGCTTCCGGCATTTCGGTCTCGGAGGCCTGTAAGGACTCGGCCGGCGTGAGTTGGTCCACGATCTTGGGTGTGTCGTTATCGGTAGTCATGCGTTCCTATGTTTGTTTTGTAAAATTATCTGCGTTTTGTCAGATGGTCGGAAATGTCGCAACCGCGGCGGTCAAAGGGCTGCACGTAGCGGCGGCATTGGCATCCGGACGTTTTATCTTGCGAAGTTACGAAATTCTCGCCATATACGCTCCTTTCAACCCAATATTTCTTTTGCTGCAACAAAAGGAAAGTGTAGGAGGAAAGTGTGGAAAGTGTGTGCTTGCCGCCAAATCGTATGTATCGAGGGAAGCCGTGACGGATTATGACGGACGGCAATCAGACTGTGGCGGAGGCAACTGCATTGACGATGACGCCGGCGAGGGCGAGGCCGAAGGCGGCAGTGGCAAAGACTACCGTACCGTTGGGACGCTTGGCGCCGTTGACGGTGACTTCGCTCTCGGCGAGGCGGACGTTGGGCACTTGCTGCGGCGAGTAGGCGCAGCTGAATTTGCGCTTGGGAAAGATGCCGCTGCGGCGAAAGCGTTGTCGCAAAGCACGGGCAAGCGGGTCGCCCTCTACTTTCCAAAATTCGGCAATGCGTATCTGCGTGAGGTCTGTCTTGCAGGCGGCACCCATGCTCGAGACGAGACGGGCCGAAGATGCCGTGGCTTTGCATATCAGCAGGGCTTTGTCTGCAACCGAGTCGATGGCGTCGACCACCCAGTCATATGCTTCGAGGTCGAAATCAGCAGCAGTGTCGGCGGTGTATATGCCATGCACCGGCCGGACATCGATATCGGGATTTATGGAACGCAGGCGTTCGGCGGCGACATCCACTTTGGGACGTCCTATGGTCTCGGAGGTGGCTATAAGCTGGCGATTGATGTTGCCGGGCGCCACAATATCGCTGTCCACAAGTGTTATATGGCCTACGCCACTGCGTGCCAGTGCTTCGGCGCACCACGATCCTACGCCTCCTATGCCGAAGACGATGACACGAAGGCGACC
>OQVL01000197.1_pt1 | contig 27582 bp, 22 predicted proteins | sample 1691501 | NCBI WGS metagenome assembly OQVL01 (sample SAMN03418253, study PRJEB22391) | human gut metagenome | biome: human-gut; feature: organic feature; material: feces | host: Homo sapiens | place: Tanzania | collected 2013-01 | reverse complement strand
AATCAACTTGCTCATTTTCAAACGATTACGTAATTATTAACAGAGTATTGTTATATATATTAACATACGAAAAAACTCGTTACATAAGCTCTCACAAGAGCATTATGCAACGAGTTTTTATTTATACAACTTTCAATATTAATTCTTCAACCTGTTCTTCAGTACTGGCTCACAAGTTAAGTCTACCCCTAACTTCTTGAAAATCCTCTGATCCACATCGCTCAGCATAACAGTGCAATGAGCCTGACATCCGCGCAGCTTGGGCAACTGCTCCAATGCGCGGCGGCAGTTCTCATCATTCTCTGAGAGTACCGACAAAGCCACAAGCACCTCATCCGTGTGCAATCGCGGGTTTCTCCCACCAAGGTAGTTTATCTTCGTATACTGTATCGGCTCAATCATTGACTGTGGAATTAGCTTCATATTATGGTCGATGCCCGCCAGATGCTTCATCGTGTTCAGCAGCAAGGCAGCACTGCAACCCAACAGTTCACTCGACTTGCCTAAGATGATAGTGCCATCCTCAAGCTCAATCGCCGACGATGTATGGCCTGTCTCCTTCTTGTAGTTCTTGGCGGCAATAGTGGTGCGACGGAAATCGGTGTTTATCTTCGCCTGATTGAAAAGCATCTGAATTTTAGCTATCTCAGCCTCGTTGCATGCTCCGCTCGCCAACTTATTTGTAGCAGCATAGTAGCGTCGCACAATCTCGTTCTTAGAAGCCTCACAGCACACGTCATCGTCGCAGATGCTGAATCCCACCATATTCACACCCATATCCGTTGGAGACTTGTAGGGATTGTTGCCATATATTCCCTCAAATAGTGCGTTGAGCACTGGGAAAATCTCGATGTCGCGGTTATAGTTCACGGCTATCTTATTGTATGCTTCCAAGTGGAAGGGGTCTATCATGTTCACGTCGTTCAAATCAGCGGTGGCAGCCTCATAAGCAATGTTCACAGGATGCTTCAGTGGGAGGTTCCACACGGGGAAAGTCTCAAACTTGGCATAGCCAGCCCTAATGCCACGCTTATTCTCGTTGTAGAGCTGGCTCAGGCATACCGCCATCTTGCCGCTGCCCGGACCCGGAGCCGTCACAATAACCAATGGACGCTCCGTCTCCACATAGTCGTTCTTACCAAAACCCTCGTCAGATGCTATCAGGCTCACGTTGTGTGGATAGCCCTCTATCAGGTAGTGGTAATAGGTCTTGATGCCCTCGCGCTCCAGACGTTGGCGGAAAGCAGTGGCAGCCGGTTGGCTGTTGTAGTGGGTTATGACAACAGAGCCTACCATGAAGCCGCGGTTCTGAAATTCTCCGCGTAGTCGCAGTACATCCTCGTCGTAAGTGATGCCCAAGTCGGCACGCTTCTTATTTTTTTCAATGTCGGTGGCACTTATCACTATCACAATCTCGATGCTGTCGCTCAGCTTCTGAAACATGCGAAGCTTACTGTCGGGCAAGAATCCCGGCAGCACACGACTTGCGTGGTGATCGTCGAAGAGCTTGCCACCAAGCTCCAGATAAAGTTTTCCGTCAAACTGTGAGATACGTTCCCTTATGTGCTCGGACTGTATCTTCTGATACTTCTCGTTGTCAAATCCTATTTTCATAAACGTAAAAAATAAATTTGTCTGCAAAATTACAAAAAATCTACCATTCCACGTTCTTATTTATGCGCATTTCATTCAGACCTCGCAGCATTTCTATCTTTTCGCTGTTTAGCTTACCCATTTTCATGCACTTTCTGTTATATTTCCACCAGTCCAACAGTCCTCTGTTCGTCATCTTCTTCTTGTCGGGCAACTGGTGGTGCACAGACAGATAGGCCTCCATAGCCCTGTATTTATCCATCCATTTTTCATCTCTTGTCACTGCCATAATTCACTATTTAGTGTTGTTACCTCTGCAAAATTAGTATATTTTATCGCTCAATCACTCTCTTTTCTCCATTATTTTATGTAAGTTTGCAAAATAATACCCATAAATATCTTTTTCACAAACCAAAATAATTATTTCAAACCTTATGGAGACTAACGGATATCCAAGCAAGCAATACGCACAGCCCACCAAGCGCTATGTGCAAGTGATGAACCTCAAGGACGACCACGAACTTATTCGCCGCTACCGTGAAGCCCACGATCCCGAACATTTCTGGCGCGAGATTGGCAATGGCATCAAGCAAGTTGGCATCCTTGAAATGGAAATATACATCAGTTCCAATCACCTCGTCATGATTGTCGACGCGCCTCTCGATTTCAAATGGGACGAGGCAATGGCCCACCTTGCCACTCTGCCGCGACAGGCTGAATGGGAGCAACACGTCGCACAATTTCAAGACTGCTCGGTCCAAGCCACAAGCGACGAGAAATGGCAAATGGCAGAAAGAATTTTTAAAATTTATTAATTATTACTTAAAAACAAAACCAATTAATAACTAATAAAACTTAGCCCACTTGAAAAAGTCTTTTTTTAAAATAACGGAACACCATAATTTTCGACTTCTTCAAGTGGGTTCACCAATTAATAATTAATTACCAATTACTTAAATTCCCCTCCTGTAATCTGCTCCAGCGTATAGTCGCAGAACACCATTTGGTATCCACCCTTCACATGGCTTTCCTCGTAGAAGAATCCGATGTGTCCGTTGCTCATCTGCTCCATGGTAGAGTATGCAGAATCTGTATTGCTCACCTTGAACGTCTTCCATCCCGAAGTGAAGCACTTTGGCGAGGCATAGTCGGCCGGCGATGCAAGCTCCTTATAGTAGATGCCCACATAGTTGCGCTTGTCATCCATAGGTACCGAGAATAGCAACACATTTGTCTTCTTGCCGTCGCTCTTGCGCACAGCCTTCACCATCAGCACCTCGCCGTTGCACATTGCAGCCTTGTAGTTGCCATCGAGCAGAGCCTGCTCCTGCCACTTACCCTCAGCCTTCTTAGCATTCTTGTAGTTGAAGATGTTGAAGATTCTGCCCTTACCTCTCTGCGAGCGACTGCACAACAGCACATCGCCGTTGGGCAACTCCTCCACCTTAGCCTCATCGCCATAGGGTGTAGGGCGAGCCTCAGCACCGCCTAATGGCAACCAGCTGCGTCCGAAGTCGTCGGAGTATAGCACCACATTGCCAACGTTCGAGCACAATGCCGAGTAGATGCGGTAGTATTTTCCTGCCTTTATCTTCTTGCTCTGGCAGATTCGTCCCGAAGTAAAGAACAGTTTGTGCACAGCACCGTTCATCAGTCCGTATATATCTTTCGTTATCTCCTCGCCCTGCCAATTGATACCGTCCTTGCTGTAGTAGCGGCCCACACGGTTGGGTTTCTCCAAAGTCGACTGCCAATACCACACGTCGCCCGAGGCGCACATCATCAGCATCTCGCCTGTCTTGCGGTCGGTCACTACGGCAGCATCGCCGTGAGCCAGGTCAAAGGGCAGGTTGGGACCATCACCTTTTATCACCGTATGCTCCTGACTCCATGTCTTGCCGTTGTCGGTACTGCGCTTGCCCACTACATCTATCACGCCACCACCCACGTCCGTGCGACACGGACGATAGTCGCTATAGGCGAACACGCTGCCATCCTTGGCATTCACAATGGCTGGAATGCGGTAGCAGTTCTTCACTGAATCGCTCTCAAACAGCACGGTCTGTGCCGAGGCGTTGCCTGCAAATAAGGCTGTAGCTATTATCGCTGACAGCAGAGAAAATTTTCTTTTCATAAAAAGATTGTTATTTTTTAAGTGTTGATTGTTTGTTCGTTTCTTGGTTTTTTATATACTCTTTTAAGGCTCTTCTTATTGCCTAATCGCTTTCAAAACGCAAAAGTATATAAAAATTTTCATTCGAGAAAGAAAAGGTTATTAAAACTTTATAATATATACATTTCCGTTTTAAATAAAAATTTTAGAACAAAAAGGAAGATGGAAAAGAACAGGAAAAATGAAGCCAACATACACGATGGAAATGGGGCGTGAATATTGGCTTCATTGTAGTGTATATAATATAGTCTTATGGATTCAATGGAATCTCAATACTTGCATCGTTTTCAATGTCAAAACTAAAGTTACCCGTCACATTTGTTTGGAAAAAATTACCGATTGCTTTCGTTATGCAATGTTGTTTCAATGTAACGTCGTTAAGCGTGCGTGAATAGGCTAAATTATCGTCTCCATCCCTCATAGTTATGCAAACATCCGCCTGCACCATTTCGTCGGAAGGGAAAAAAGATACCAACAACTTATTCCCCGTGAAAGTATTGTTTTTTAAATTCTCAGGATAGAAAGTGACACTATAGGCAAAATCACCACTGGCATAACCTGTGAAAGGATCAAAAGCATAAGGAGTATCGGCAGCTTTTTTCGTCGGATTTATAGATATCTCCACATTTTTCACATTTTCTGGACATACATCTGTTGGCGCAAACTGGAAGGAAGCTGTGCGACGTTTTCCAAAGTTAACAACAACACTTTGAGAGGTCTTCTCACTTATAGTGACATCTTGAACAGTAGAATACACTAATGATGGAACGTACAACTCGTTAAGTTCCGCCTTTGTTTGCGATTCAATCATTGCAACCTTTGATTCTTCTGTTCTCGCCTTATGCGCTACAGCGACAAATTTATAGTTGCCTGTATACAAAGGAATTTTCACATTATCAAAATCAGAGTCACCCTCTTTTTTCACCTTTTCTACAGAATGTACTTCCTTACCATTTGAGTCGAACACCTTAAGGGCAATACGCGTGACCTTTGCCTCTGTGGTTGTTGCACGTGTCCCCATCACCTGATTTTCATCAGGAATCACTGAGATGTTAATCCCAGAAAATGTCACTTCTACTGGAATTTTATCACTGGCTTCTACATCGTCAATGTTCGCTGTGCAAGCACCAAAGAACATAACTGAAAGAAATGCTACGAAAGAATTGATTGTTTTCATAAGCTATGGTTTTAAGATAATTGAATATTAGATTCAGTTTATAGGCGTTTAAAACAAAAGGCGTCATATCATTAGGCGTCTATAGTATTGTGGCGTCTATAGTATAGTAAACTTTTAGTTTACTTTTGCAAAGATAGTTATTTTTTACATAGGTTGTATGTCCTCTCATCATTTTTTTCTGTTTTTTTGCTGCCTTCAGTCATTATGGTAAACAATCAACTTAATCATTAGATTTGAGTCAAAATTTAACGCATTATTATTCGAAAAGGAACATAAAAATATATAACTTTGTCTCCTGCAATGGACAAGCTGACACATGAGCAGCGTCATCGCTGCATGTCGGCGATACGCAGCAAGGACACAAGGCCGGAGTTGATAGTACGGCATTACTTGTTCAGCCGAGGATTTCGTTATCGGCTGAACCACCCCCGCCTGCCCGGTCGTCCCGACATCGTAATGCGCAAGTATCGCACGGTAGTGTTCGTGAACGGATGCTTCTGGCATGGGCATGAGGGTTGCCAATATTATCGTCTGCCCAAGACCAACACAGCCTTCTGGCAATCCAAGATAGAGCACAACCGCGAGCGCGACCGCAAGGAGCAGAAGCGGCTTGCCGAGATGGGATGGCATTGCATCACGGTATGGGAGTGTCAGCTGAAGCCAGCCGTAAGGCAGAAGACGCTTGAGTCGTTGGCGTTCACGCTCAACCAGATATTCCTCAACGACCATGCAACGCACCGCTACCAGCTGCCTGAGGAGGAGAGCAGCTTGGCGGCGGAACCGGAAATATAAACCACTTCATAATATGAAAGAGAATAATCCTATAGCATTTGCTTCCACATTAATGGTGATGATGATCAATGTTTTTTTGTTTATCATTGGCGGATGCTACGTCTTTGCTGCAATCCTGTTCGGAATCTACTTTATAGGAGCGATACTTATGCTTCTTTTTGATGACCCATGTAAAGACACGTCCGACGACACGGGGCAAAAGCCCAGCCACAAGCGCAAGCGCGAGTCAGGCGGTTCGTCCGACAATGGGTGGAACGGCTATACCGACCCGAACGATCTGCCTACGGACGGATGCGGTAATAGCCAGTGGTGAACAGAGTAACTCTAATGCATGGCAGACTGCAGCTGTACCTTCAGCGTTTCTACTCCTGGGAAGCTTGTTTTCTGATAGGTGATTTTCCCTTCCTTATTTACAACAAAATAGGTAGGAATGCCAGGGAATTTATATAGTTCAGCAATGGCATCAGCCTGCTCCTCTGTCAACCGCACATGCACGCCACTTATCGCCTTTATCATCTCGCCCCATTTGTCTACTGGCGAGGAGGCATCGGCAATATATACGTATGTGACATCAGAGAATTGTTGCTTCAAGGGAAGAATAGCAGACATTGCCGCCTTGCATGGTACGCACCACGTGTTCCAGAAATCAATGAGCAGAGGTTTGCCCTTATACCTATCTATTATTGTGGGCAGTATCTGCTGGGCAGGCATCTTGGGGTCGATGTCAACAATAGACATGTATAAAGAATTGGCATTGGCAGCCTTTTTTATCTCAGCCATTTTTTTGTCGGCAGACGATAGTTGCAACTTTAAGTCTTCATTGTTGGCCAAAAGCAAGCCCCGCACCATGTCATTGGCAATACTGTCGTAAGCCACAGACAACTGTTGCTCGGTGAGAGGAAGCTTGCGGTAGAATGAACGGCTAAGACGCTTGCCAACAACTAAATCGTCAAGCAGCGGATCGGCAGCCATATACTGACGTCGGAAAGTGGATGTGAAGTATGTGAGATCATGATAGTAGCGCTGATTCTTGGAACGAAGAACAGAGAGTTGTTCCAGCGGTTTGAAATAAGACAGGGTGTCGATGCTCATGTCGGCACGCGGCACACCCCTTTTGCCAGCAATCATTGGAGCCATAGATATGTTGTTCTTAAAACCAAACAAAGCCGAGGCGTAATTCATGGCAAGAGTGCTCTGAGCTAATGTTCTGGTGGCGGTGCTGATGGCTGTGTTGGAATTTATGGCCGACAGTTGCCGAGCGTAACTCTGCTGCACATAATCGCGATATTGCAATGGAGTCATCCCGCAGATATCATCAAAGAAAGTATCGCCAAATACGTCAAGCTTTGTCTTAAGGCTCTGCAGTTCGGTGTCGACAGCAGCGTGTTTGCCTTCAAACCATACAAAATTTCTCACGTTGGGATCATTAGCAAAAAGATGGGTAGCAGCAAGAGTAAGCGTAGAGAGGTCGATGGTCACGGTTGTAGTGTCGTGAGGAGCAGCAAGAAAGGGTATATCCATTCGATTGACGCGAACTGTTGCTACAGTTGGCAATATAGCATTGGCACTAACATGGCAGATGCCGTCGGCACTGATAGAATCGTGGTCGAAAGGCATACGTTGTGGCGAGAACCAATTGTCCACAAAAACATCAAGCGTTGTATTGTATTCAGGTTTATATCCGAGCAAGCGTACTTTGACAACCGTCTTGCCAAGGTTGGGATCAGTAGAAGGCAAGAGGCTGTTTTTATGAAGCACTTGCTTTAGCAGGTGCTGCGGAATGTTGGCTTGCGGACGCTTGCCGTCGAGACGCACTCCATAGATGTTCCACCCAGAGTTATCAGCTGTTTCACGGAAGTCGAACACAGTTGTTGTCTCGGGCATTGGTTTAAAGCGCAATGTGGCTGCAACATATCCACATTCAGGCACTTTCACGAAGCCTCCTTTAGGCAACTGTTTGCTGCCTATATATGCATAGTTTGCGCCATTGGCCGTAAGAGAGGCATGAGAATCGATGCCTACCTCGCCACTCACCTGATAGATTCTCACGTCGAGAATCGTAGCTTTCTTGTCGAGCGTCACACGCTCAATCTCCAATTTATGATTGTTAGAGCCCATGAAATAGGGACGCTCAACAACTCGCTTGGCTTGCGCCGTAGTAGCAACGAGCAATATCAGAAAGGCAGCAAGCGATAATGTCTTCCGAAATGAATGGTTTGTGTTCATGTTATTGTTGGTTTTATTTGTAATATAACAGGATGCAAAAGTATGAAATATTTGACTATTCGCTTTCAAATTATTCTTTTTTCTCGAAGACTTTGGCTAACTTTGTCAAAAATCTGCGTGCCGCCCGATATCAGGCGGCAATAAAACAAATAGTAATATGGAAAACATAGAAGTGATGGTGATTCTTTTCATCATTGTTGTGCTGGGCTATGCCTTGTGCAAGCTTGGCTACATGGGCGACAGATTCGACCAGAAGCTGTCGTCGATTGTTATTGACATCACGTGTCCGGCATTGATTCTGTCGTCGGTCATGGGCGAAGAGCTGCCCGACCGCACGCTGATACTGCCCCTGCTCGGTGTAGGTTTCCTCACTTATGTCCTGCTGCTTGTGTTTGGCTTTTGGGTGCCCCGTCTTGTGAGCAAGAACCGCGACGAGCAAGGCATGATAGGCTTCGCGTTGATGTTTGCCAATGTGGGATTCATTGGCTACCCGATAGTGTCGTCGATATTTGGACCAGAATCCATCTTTTATGCCGCCCTGCTGAACATGCCCAACACCTTCTTTATATTCACGGCAGGCGTGATGCTCGTGAAGGGAGAATACAGCATCAAGAGCCTCAACCCCAAGGTGTTGTTCTCGCCGGCAATGATAGCCGCCTTTGTTGCGGCACTCATCGTGGCATTCGGCATCCACACGCCCGACATCATAGCGCGCCCCGTGACGATGGTGGGCAACATCACCGTTCCGGCGGCATTGATGATAATAGGCTCGTCGATGGCGCGTCTGCCGCTGAAGGACATCATAGGCAGCAGGAAGGTGTATGTGGCTTCGATGCTGCGTCTTGCCGTTGTTCCGGTGTCGGTTTATTTCCTGTTTAAAGTATGTGGCGTGAACGACACGATCAACAACATCAATACTGTGGTGATAGCCATGCCTGTAGCCTCGTTCGGCACAATGTTCTGCATGAAGTACGGGCGCAACCCGGCGCTTATGACCGAGATGACATTCATAACCACTGTGGGGTCGATACTGACGATACCGCTCATAACGATGCTGTTCGGGTGAGGATTTTTGGAGAATGCGACAATAGGACCCGAGAAAAAGCGATTGTGGTAATATATTCTGAATTTGAGGTATAAGCTGAAAGTGAGATTATTCGTAACTTTGCAGCAGAGTTACAAATGATAATAAACAATAGAAAAGAAAATGTATATAGAGAAAATACAGTCGCCTGCCGACTTGAAAGGCATGGACATCAAGACCCTGAATACAGTAGCCGACGAGACACGCCGCGCCGTGCTCAACCGCGTGAGCAAGCATGGCGGACACGTGGGACCAAACCTTGGCTTCGTAGAGGCTACAGTGGCCCTGCATTATGTGTTCAACGCTCCTGAGGACAAGTTTGTTTTCGACGTCAGCCACCAGTGCTATCCTCACAAGGTATTAACCGGACGTGCGGCGGGATTCCTGGGCAACGTAGACGATATGAATGCAATATCTGGATATTCGTCGCCTGCGGAGTGTCCTGAGTACGACAATTTTGAGGTGGGCCACACTTCCACCTCCATCAGTCTTGCCACGGGCTTGCAGAAGGCCCGCGACGTGAAGGGCACAAAGGAGAACATCATTGCCGTGATAGGCGACGGCTCGCTGTCGGGCGGTGAGGCTTTCGAGGGACTCGACGAGGCTTCGGAGCTTGGCACGGGCATCATCATTGTGGTGAACGACAACGAGATGTCGATAGCCGAGAACCACGGCGGTATATACAAGAATCTGCGTGCGCTGAGAGAGAGCAACGGCAAGTGCGAGCACAACTGGTTTAAGGCTTGGGGATTTGAGTATAAGTATCTGGAGCAGGGCAATGACATCGAAAAGCTTATTGAGGTGTTCCGTAGCGTCAAGGACACCGACCGCCCGACTGTGGTGCATATCCACACGGAGAAGGGACATGGCTATGCTCCTGCCGTGAAGGACAAGGAGGCTTGGCATTGGGGAATGCCGTTCAATCTTGAGGATGGCAGCCGACCTGTGAGAAACGCCGACGGAACTATGCCTGAGGTAAAGCCCTGCGAGACTTATCAGCAGCTCTTCAGCGACTGGATGCTGGGCGAGATGAAGAAGGACAATACCCTCATTGCCGTGACAGCCGGCACTCCAACGGCTGCCGGATTTACTGCCGACAAGCGCAAGGAGGCTGGCTCGCAGCATCTTGACATGGGCATTGCCGAGGAACAGGCTGTTGCCATGATTTCGGGTATGGCCAAGGGGGGATTGCGCCCCGTGTGGACTGTGTACAGCACTTTCATACAGCGCACCTACGACCAGATAGCCCAGGACCTTTGCATCAATTCCAATCCTGCTGTCATCAATGTTGTGGGAGGCGGAGTGAACTCGATGAACGACATCACCCACATCTGCCTCTTCGACATCCCTATGCTTTGCAGCATTCCGGGACTCATCTATCTTGCTCCTGCCACATGCGAGGAGTATTTCGCCATGATGCGCTGGGCTGTTCGTCAGGACAAGAAGCCTATAGCCATCCGTGTGCCGAGCAACGGTGTGGTGCATACAACAGAACCCGTAGATGCTGACTATAGCTACGAGTCAAAATATAAGGTGATGCACGAAGGCTCTAAGGTGGCTGTGATTGCTGCCGGCTCGTTCTATCAGAAAGGCGAGAATGTAGTGCGTCTGCTTGCAGGAAAAGGCATTGATGCTACGCTTGTCAATCCGCGCTATCTTAATGAGGTGGATGCCGATACGCTTGAAGCGTTGAAGATGAACCATAAGCTTGTGGTGACATTGGAGGACGGCTGCAAGGACGGTGGCTATGGCGAGCGCATTGCCGCGTATTATGGCACCTCGGACATGAAGGTGCTTGTGTGTGGCGTGAAGAAGGGACTCTACGACAGATATGATGTGGAGCAGCTGCTTGAGGACAACCGCTTGCTCGACGAGCAGATTGTGAGCGATGTTGTTGATATTGTTAAGTGTTGAATGTTAAGTGTTAAGAAATAATATTGCATTATGGCATTATCCAATATAGAAAAGCATTACAACAAGCACCCCGAAGACCTGCGCCTGCAGCGTAGGCACGGCATCGTTGAGTTTGAAACCACCATGCATCATCTGCGCCGATTTCTGAGTCCCGATTCCTTCTTGCTCGACATCGGGGCAGGAACCGGACGCTACACCTCGGCTCTTATGGCCGAAGGCTACAAGGTAAGGGCTGTGGAGCTTGTGCGACGCAATATCGAGGTGTTTCTCAAGCGTGAACCTACGGCCGACGTGGTGCAGGGCGACGCACGCAACATGCCGTTCCTGCCCTCGGCAACGGCCGACGTGACGCTGCTGCTCGGTCCGCTGTATCATCTTATCGGCGACGAGGAGAAGCTGAAAGCCCTGAACGAGGCAAAGCGAGTGACCAAGCCGGGCGGACTGATTTTCGTTGCTTATCTGATGAACGAGTACAGCATTCTGTCGTATTGCTTCGACGAGGACCGAATTGAGGGACTGTTGGAGAGAGGAGCCGTCGACAAGGATTTCCATATCCAGGCACATGCCGACGAGCTGTACGACTATGTGCGCATCGACGACATCAACCGACTGGACGAGTGTGCCGGACTGGAGCGCGTGACTATCTTCTCGCCCGACGGGGCTTCCGACTATATGCGCCCCCGACTCAACCGCATGAGCGACGCTACGTTTGCCCGCTTCATAGAATATCAGAAGTGCATCTCGGAGCGTGCCGACCTAATTGGGGCTGGCAGCCATGTAGTGGATGTGGTGAGAGTGCCGTTAAAATAATGATGGGGAGAAACATTATAAATAAATAATGTGTGTAGACAGACAATGAAAAAGGCAATAGTAATAGGCGCCACTTCGGGCATCGGTCTCGAAGTGACCCGCCTCCTTGCCCAGCAGGGATATATGGTTGGAATAGCCGGACGGCGTGTAGAGCGGCTTGTGGAGATAGCAAAGTCAACAGCCAACATAACGGCCTACCGGCAGATTGACATTACCGACGCTTCTGCCACCAAGCTTCTCCATGAGCTCATCGCGGAGCTTGGAGGCATGGACCTCTATTTCCACAGTTCTGGAATAGGATGGGAGAACTGTGAGCTCGACATCGACCGCGAGATGAAAACGGTGGAGACCAACGGTGTGGGCTTCACGCGTATGGTGACAGCCGCCTTCCGATGGTTTGCCGACAACAACCGGGGTGGACAAATAGCCTGCATCACCTCCATTGCCCGCACACGTGGGCTTGGTGCCGCTCCTGCCTACTCAGCCACCAAGCGCTTTCAGTCGCACTATCTCGAATGTCTTGCCCAGCAGTCGCGCATGCGCCATCTGAACATCCATATCACAGACATCCGCCCCGGATTTGTGGCTACCGACCTCATTGCCGGAAGCCATTTTCCCTTGCAACTCTCGGCAGAGAGCGTGGCTCGTGATATTGTGAAGACCGTGGAGCGCGGCAAGGCCACTGTCACCATTGACTGGCGTTATCGTCTGCTTGTGGCAGCGTGGGGAATGATTCCGCGATGGCTGTGGGTGAGATTGCGGTTTGTCAAATAAACACCCGAAATATGCAGTCTATACACTTCATCTTTCGGGCTTATATTGCAGTCTATACACTTCATCCATGTTTTTCACGCTATTTTCCTCTTAAGCCGATGCCCCACCCACAGAAATGCAGGGATGAGAAACACGTCGGCCATGCACCATGCCACAGGGTCGCCAAGGCAGACACCCGTCCATGCCAATGCCGGTACAAGCCAGAGGCTCACTCCACAGCGGGCTATCATCTCCATCACTCCACTGAGCATGGATAGGTTGCTGAAGCCAAGGCCCTGGATGGAATAGCGCAGGATGGTGAGCAGTCCGAGGGCGGGATAGAAGTAGTTGGCTATGCGCATGAACTCAGCCGCACGGCTCACCACCTCTGCCTCGCCGCTGTCTACAAAGAGCCGCATCATCCAGTCGGCAAAGGGATAGATGATGATAAATGTGAACACGAAGTAGACGAGCATCAGGCAGATGGCGTCTTTCACGCCCTTGGTTATGCGGTTCATGCGTCCTGCTCCAAGGTTCTGACCGCAATATGTGGCCATTGCCACGCCTATGTTCTCAAACACGCAAGTGAAGAGATATTTAATGCGCATCGAGGCTGTGAAGGCAGCCACGCAAGTTGTGCCGAGGGCGTTGTTGGCACTTTGCAGCATGATGATGCCGATGCCCGTGATGGAGAACTGCAAACCCATTGGCACTCCGTTGTTGAGCAATATGCTCGTGCGCTTGTTGTCAAACCGCCGCTCCTCGCCCTTGGGAATCAGCAGTTGCATGTGCTTGCGGATGTACCGCACACAGAGGGCCACAGAGAGGGCTTGCGACAGCCATGTGGCTATGCCAGCTCCTGCCACTCCCATTCCGCAACCGAGGATGAGCACCACGTCGAGCAGAATGTTCACCACGGCTGACGTTATGAGGAAATAGAACGGTTGGCGTGAATTGCCCAAGGCGCGTATCTGACCCGAGAAAAGGTTGAAGCCGAACGTTAGAGGTATGGCAGCAAACTGCAACATAAGGAAGATATAGGCATCATGGAATATGTCGCCGGGCGTGTTCACCATCTGCAATATTCTGTGGCACAGCATCAGCGACAGCACCGTCACCACTGTTGCCATTACCGCCGACAGCCTTACGGCATTAGCCACATACACTCGCATCTTGCCATAGTCCTTGGCTCCGAACGCCTGTGCCACGGGAATGGCAAATCCTGCACAGGCTCCGTTGCAGAATCCCATGACGAGGAACATTATCGACGACGAGGCTCCTACAGCCGCCAATGCCTCCACGCCTATCCAGCGTCCCACGATGGCGGCGTCTATCACGAGGTACATCTGCTGGAGGATGTAGCCCAATATCAGGGGCAGGGCAAACTTGGTTATCTGGCGTAGGGGCGAGCCTACAGTCATGTCGTTTATCATTTCTTCAAGTATTAATTATTAGTTATTTATTATTAAGTATATAGCTCATATTTATTTTTATATATGAGTGGCAATCTGTAGGAGGGTATGTAAAGATAATTCAGGACTATTACTTACCTATTCGAAATTGAATAATTTAAAATCGCCAACGGCGACAATTCAAAACTCAAAACTCAAAATTCAAAACTCTGATACGCTCTTCTCTCATAATCCTCCTCCAGGTCCACAATATGCACAATTCCGCAATACTTGAACCCGTATTTTTCAATCAGTCTTCGCATAATACGGTTATTACGGTGTGTGTCGATGCGGATATTTTTGGAATGCTGAAAGCAGAAATTGATGATTTCAGCGAAAATGCCGTGTGCGTCAGGCAGACTCATCACACGGTGAATAACATGGTAAGGCAGAGTGTCGTCGATCCACGCTCCGTCGTAGATATTGGCGTAGGAAGGGTCGGGACCATCTCTGAAAACAAATGAACCGACAATCATGCTGTCCGCATTGTCTGTCGCGTCGCCCTTGTCTGCGCTGTCCGTCGCATCGTCCTCGCCACGCTTGCTTATCACGTAGCAATCGCCACGCTCCACATCCTCCTCAATAGTCTCTCTTGAGGGATGATTGTCGGTCCATTGTGTCGGGTTGCCGCTCTCCTTCATAATCTGTCGGGAGGCAGCTGCAAGCACCATTATCCGGTCGATGTCCTTGGATGATGCTTTGCTGATTGTGTAGTTGTTCATGTCGTACTCCTTTTACTTTTGTCTTAATAATCTGCAAAGGTAAAAAAAATTACGACAAACCATCAATTTATTTCACTACAACTTTCTGCGTGACGCTACAGCCAGAGACGGTCAGCGATTTCTTGATGTAGAGTCCACACTTCGTGGGCTGCGTCGAGAACTGTTGTCCGTCAAGCGTATACCACGTTGAGGCTACTATGCCAGTATCTGAAGCATCGACAGTTGTAATTCCGCTCTCGTCGCCACGCGTGTGTCCGAACACCCATTCCAGTCGTGTGTCGGTGTAGCTCTTCTTGCAAGTGTCCTCGTGGGTCCATCCGTCCTCTATGTCAAACTGGTATTCGGCGTTCCACTCGTCCATTTCGGCAAGAAACGTCTTCACATTAGGTATTTTCATTATCACGTCGGCAGTGCCCATCACCGTGTAGAGAGGCGTCTGAGCCACCTTCTCGGCGTCAAGTCCTGTGGGATTGCCAGCCACGGGCATGGCAGCAGCAAAGAATTCCGGATAGTTGGCGAGCATGTTCCAAGTGCCAGTGCCTCCCATTGATCCTCCGAATATATACACTTGCGCCTCGTCAGCCACACCACGGTCGATGAATGTCTGCATGAGTTGTTTCACTGTGGCGAGCATTGTCCCGAGCCACGACCTGTCCTTAGGGCATTGCGGCACAATCATTATCACCTTGCGGTTGTTGTTGGCGAGCCATGAGCTTATGCTGTTGATGCCGGGTTCGTTCATCTGCGTCACGTTGTCGTTGCCCTTGCTTGAGCCTCCGTGCAGATAGACCACGAGAGCCGCCTTGTCGCCTGGACCAGGTGTCGACGCCTTGCGGTATGGTATAGTTGTGCCGCCAAGGCTGAATGTTTCCTTACTGAAAATTATGTTCTGTGCGGCAATATCGCCGCTACAGAACATAAAAACGAAGCTTATGAAGATAATTATTACTTTCATCCTTTTGTGCTTGTGCCTTATCCTTTGCGTTTGTGCATTTTTCTGCGTTCAGCGAGTCGCTTCATCATTTTGCGCTCACTCTTATACATTTTCTCAATCTGACTCTGAGTAAGGAATTTGGAGTATTCCTTATAGTATTTCTGTCGTATCTTCAGAATGTCCTCACTTCTCTCAAACTTCTGTTTGATGCGTTCCTCTGAATCCTTCTCTGTGCCAACTTTTCGGTTGCGTGGCTGGCGCGGCCCCAATGCCCATATTTCCTTCTGATAGTTGCAGAAGGTGCTGACAAACTTAGCTGTCGTCTCATCGTTCAGAGCCAGTTCTCCTGCTATTTCCTTAGCCTGCGTCTCGGCAAGCTGTTCGCGCGAGATACGCTGCTTGTTGTTCTTCTGCAGAGCGAAAGTCACGGTGCACGACAACATCATGATGATTGCCAATGCCAAAGTCTTGATAGTGTGTTTCATAATTGTTGATGTTTTTTGTTATTTTATTAATTTGTTTAAATATCGTCCTCGTCCATGAACACGTCGTCTTGATACGTATTAAGGATATAGTCTTGCTCTTCGCTGCTCAGTTGGTCGAAGGCCTTGTCTACGTCCTCTGTGGTTATTGTGGCAGGGCGGTGCGCCATGTCCAACCACCATACGTCAGCAGCCACAATAAGCAACGCCACGGCGGCAGCGGCAGCCGACAGATATTTTATAATCTTGCTTTTGGCGAAATGATAGTTCGACTTCACTGCCGACACCGACGACTCCATCGCCTTGGCTATCTCTCTATAGTCCATGTTTTCGTAGTAGCGCATGTTGAATGCCATCTGCTGCTTTGTTGGCAGACTGCTTATTGCCTTTTGCAGTTTCACCTCCTCAAGGTCGGTGTAGTCGACATAGTTGTCGGCAGTCACGTTGTCCACCTTTCTCCTGTTTTCGTCAATGGGTATGTTGACCTCGCGCCGGCTTCTCACAAGTCTCAGAGCCTCGTTGGTGGCAATGCGGAATATCCAGCTGCGCAAGGAGTTGGTGTCGCGGCATTGGTCTATTGAGCGGAAAACACGCATAAACGTCTCTTGGGTGGCGTCTTGCGCGTCATCGTGCCCTTCAACAATTCTGCGTATGTACCAATAGACAGGCTTCTCGTATTTTGCCATTAGCATCCGGAAGCCCTTCTCTTTGTCGTCGAGTATTGCATCGAATATTTTATGGTCGTTTGTTGTCATATCTCGGTATCTCTTTGTTTTGTTGTTTATATTGCCTTTAGGCTCTTACTATACCCCTTTTTAGCGGTGTTACAATATTATGACCCCCGAAACGTCTGAAAGTAAAAAGAAAAAATACAAGAAATCCCTAAAAAGTATTATCTTTGCAAAATATATCACTATAAATTCAGTAAACATTACATTTTGACCCTTAAAGATAGATTATTATAATGAGCAAGAAAGTATTTGTGAGCGGGTGCTACGACCTGCTGCATAGCGGACACGTGGAGTTCTTTCAGCAGGCATCGCAGTATGGCGACCTGTATGTGGGCATTGGCTCCGACGCCACTTACGAGGAATACAAGCACCGCAAACCGATGTTTCCCGAAGAGGAGCGACTGTTTATGGTGCAGAACATTAAGGCCGTGAAGCAGGCTTATATCAACCAAGGGCATGGAGTGCTCGACTTCATCCCCACGCTCGACATCGTGCACCCCGACGTGTTTGTGGTGAATGCCGAGGGCGGATCCGACGACAAGCGCCGTCTGTGTGAGGAGCGTGGCATAGAATATGTGGAACTTCAGCGCACTCCGCACGCCGGACTTGAGGCGCGCTCGTCGTCGTCGCTCAAGGCGGCGCTTGCCAACAATGCCAACTCCTCAGCATCGCAGTCGGCTGGCATCCCCACTCGTCTCGACCTTGCCGGCACATGGATCGACCAGCCTTACGTCTCTGAGCATCATCCCGGATGGGCCATCACCATATCGCTTGAGCCTACATTCGAAATTCGCGAGCGTTGCGGACTGTCCACGTCCACTCGCAACATGATCAAGAAGATATGGCCCGTGAAGTTGCCCAAGATGAATCCCGAGATGCTTGCCCGCCTTGTGTTCTGCTTCGAGAACAGTCCTGAGCGTGAGGACGACCATGTGTCGGGAGCGCAGGACTCTATCGGCATCTGCATCCCCGGACTCTCGCGCCACTACTACGACCATAACTTCTGGCCCCTAAAAATAGAGAGCACCAACGACGAGATGACGATGCGCTTCCTTGAGCAGCATCTTGTGATGGTACCCATTGAGCCGCGCCGTCCCGGATGTTCTGTGGTTGAGGGCAAGGACATCAATCCCACTAAGGTGAAGGCTCTTGCCGACGCTGCCGACGCATGCTGGAAGGCTATCCTCACCCACAATCTTAAGGGCTTTGCCGCTGCCTATCGTGCCTCGTTTGATGCTCAGGTGGCTATGTTCCCAGGCATGGTAAACCCCGTGGTTCATGGCAAACCGTGTCCTGAGGCGAGCGTGGAGCCGCTCATAGCCAAGTATGGCAGTATGCCTGGCGTGATGGCATGGAAGATGCCTGGAGCTGGCGGTGGTGGCTATCTGGCACTTGTGGTGGAGGATGCGGCGGCTTTCGTGGCGGAGCATGAAGAGGCAATAGAATTGCATATAAGGAGATGTTGAATGTTGAGTGTTGAATGTTGAGTGTTGAATGTTGAATGGTCGGCGGAGCCGATGTAGAATGAAGAATGAAGAATTCAACATTCGAACATTCAACATTGCGCAACGCGCAACCATTCAACACTCAACATTCAACACTCAACATTCCACATTGCGCAACGCGCAACTATTCCACACTCAACACTCAACATTCCACACTCAACATTCCACATTTATGAAAAAACTCTATGCTCACGTGCTCGACTATTTCCGTCAGCTTCATCCCGAGGTGACCACCGAGTTGGAGTTTGGCTCAGTATTTCAGTTGCTCGTTGCCGTAGTACTTAGTGCTCAGTGCACCGACAAGCGAGTCAATCAAGTCACTCCCGAGCTCTTTCGCCGTTATCCTGATGCTCATGCCATGTCGCAGGCCGACGAGGCAGAGGTCTACGAGTATGTCAAGAGCGTAAGCTATCCCAACGCCAAGGCAAGACATCTTGTAGAGCTGTCGCGCATGATAGAGAGCGATTATGGTGGCGAAGTGCCTAACGATTTTGACAGTCTGCTGCGTCTGCCCGGTGTGGGCCGCAAGACAGCCAATGTGATGCAGGCAGTGGCGTTCGGACAGTCGGCAATGCCCGTCGACACTCATGTATATCGTGTGAGCCACCGTCTGGGACTCGTGCCCAAGTCGGCAAATACACCATTGAAGGTAGAGAAGGAACTCATGCGCCACATCCCAGCCGCCGACCTTGCACGTGCCCACCACTGGCTACTGCTCCACGGCCGCTACGTGTGCACCTCGCGCAAACCACATTGTTCCAAATGCGCGCTTGCCGACGTCTGTCCCAAGCGCATAGAAGGTTCCAAACTCTCATGAACCACACTACTCCACCACAGCCCGCTCCCATGCTCCGCGCCGCCGTCATGCTTATTCTTGGCATGGCTCTTGGCGACGCGCTTGCTGCGTGTGTGCCATCGGCTGTGTGGATGATTCTCACCGTATTGCTGCTCTCCGTGCTTGTGGTGTTGCATGTCAAGAACGGCAACGCTCAGGTGCAGAGTGGCCTTCTGCTTGTGGCAATTACCCTAAGCGGAGCCTGGCGCATGGGCAGCAACACTCAGAGCCTTAGGGTAAGCTACAGTCCTCATGAGGAGACTTTCCGTGCTGTAGTGTCAGCAGTTCCCGTACAACCCGACACGTCTTCCGTCACATCACCCCTTGCGTCTCCGCGCCCCTTGCGCTACGAGATAATCATTGCCGACGGTCGTCTGGCAGGCCATAAAGCCTATGCCTACATCCAGCCCATCTGTCCCGACACAGTCGCTCTGTCCATCAGTCCTGCCACCTCCCGTCGTACAATGTCTGTTGGCGACGGCTTGTCCATTCGTGCCCGTCTGCTTCCTCCCGTCTCTCCACGCCACAACCCGTCCACCGATATCGTTGGGCATTTCTCCTATCAGCATTGGCTCCAAGTACATGGCATTGTGGCTCGTTGTTACGTGTCGCCACATGCTTGGAGGCCGGAGCAAGTCAGCTTGCGCCGTCTTTCGGGCGTTCAGCGTCTCTCCGTCTTTCTCGGTGTGATGCGCCATCGCCTGCTCACCCGTCTGCACTCCACGCGTCTTTCCTCCGACGCCCTCTCCGTGCTCTCTGCCATGACCCTTGGCGACAAGCGCCTGCTCTCCCACCATCAGCGCGACTACTATTCCGCCTCCGGAGCTTCTCATCTTCTCGCCCTCTCGGGCATGCACCTCAGCGTGGTGTTCGTCCTCCTTCAGCTCCTTCTCGCCCGTGGTCGTCGCCACGGCTACATGCAGTCGTTGGTGCTTATTGCCGTGTGGGCCTATGTCCTTATGGTGGGTATGCCGTCGAGTGTGGTGCGCTCCGCCGTCATGTGCACGGTGTTCTCCTTAGAGACAATGATAGGTCGCCGCCACATGCCGCTCAACACCCTTGGCATGGCAGCCGTACTGTTGCTCGTGTGCAGTCCGCAGAGTCTTTTCGACATAGGTTTTCAGTTGTCGTTCATGGCAGTGCTTGGCATCTTCCTCTTCAACCATCGTCTCAGCCTTCTCGTCAGTTCTGCTCGTCTGCTTCGTCACCGCGTGTTCATGTTTTTCTGGTCGTTGCTCACCGTCTCCCTCTCTGCCCAGTTCCTTGTCTTTCCTCTCGTGCTTTACTATTTCGGTCGTTTCTCCTGCTATTTTCTTCTCGCCAACCTCATTGCCATTCCTCTCGCCACTGCCATTGTCTACACCGCCATCCTCATGTTCCTGCTGCTCCCCGTGCCCCACATCAGTTCGCTTGCCGTAGCCCTTGTCGACTCCGAAGTGCGTCTGCTCAACTTCCTTCTCCAGCTTATAGCCTCTCTCCCAGGCTCCACCATCGACAACATCAGCCTCAACCTCCCCCAACTCTTCTTAATTTATTTTTTAGTATTCGGTATTTATTTTATCTGGAAAAACAGATAAACACGTATTCAAGAAAAAAAAGAATACGGATAATTCTGATTGTCCTGATATTTCGTCTTATAGAACGTTTATCAGTAAAACCAGATTTATCCGTATTCCAAAATTCAACATTGAACAATTCAAAATTCAACATTCAACATTGAACAATTCAAAATTCAACATTCAACATTCAACATTGAACAATTCAAAATCGCGCATCGCGCGACAATTCAACATTCGTCATTCAACATTCCACATTCTGAATGTCGACATCGGCAGTCCATCTCCATTCACCATATTGGCTCTCGTGAACGGCTGCCACGCATAGCGCACATATTTTGGGTTCTTCAGCTTCTCCGATGTCAGTCTCACCTTGTTGCCCTCAATCTTCGCCTGGGCAGGATAGTACAATCCCTCCTCCTCGGCTATTTCGAAGCAGGCAGGAGCCTTGCCATCAGCTGTGTGCAAGCCCTCGGCATAGTCGAAGCTCACCAACAAGACGTTGCCTTCGCGCTTCACCTCCTTAGCTACCGGACCCGACGGCACCACGTTCGTCATGCCATACGTCTTGTTCAGAGCCCATCTGCCCAAGCGTTCGCCCACCGGTTGCTTGCATCGTGGATGCACGTCGAGCGAGTCGCCGCAGTCGGTTGTCACAGCCATGCCCGTGTTCTTGATTTCCTTCATCAGTTGCAGCTGACTGTCGCGGAACCAAGGCCACGACGGGCGGTTGAGGCTCGACAGCTGCACGAAGTAGAACGGCATGTCGGGATTGCTCCAGTTCTCGCGCCAGCTCTCCACCAGCAGCTTGAACAGTTCGGCATGGGCATCCTTGTTGTGGGCGTTCGACTCACCTTGATACCACACCACTCCCTTGATGCCATACTTCTGCAAAGGAAGAATGCCACTCTCATACAGGTAGCAAGGCTCATAGGGATGTCTGCCAAGCTTTGTGGAGTCGTTGGTGAGGTTCTTGGCTGCACGTCCGCGCACCCAGTCCTGTATGAAGTCGTTGCCGAGCCAGTTTCTCAGTATTGCGGGGAACTTGGTCTCCAATGTGTTGCGGTCGATCCACGACTCTGTGGGCGCGCCACCGATGGCGTTGCAGATGAGTCCCACAGGCACGCGCAGCGAGTCGCGCAGCATCTTGCCGTAGTAGTAGCCTATGGCCGAGAACCATTTGGCGTTGTCGGGCGTAGTGGGTTGCCAAGTCGTGGGCTTGAAGTATTGCAGATGGTTGAGCGAGTCGAGGCACGAAGCCTTCCACGCCACGTTCTGCGTCTCCCATCGTCCCTTCATGTCATACAGGCGCAGCTGTGGGTCGTCGGCCTTCTCGATGTCGCGCTTGTAGCTCTCCGCCTGACACAGCATGAACGCCATGTTCGACTGTCCTGAGCATAGCCACACCTCGCCCACAGCCACGTGCCTGTATACGTTCTTCTGCTTGTCGGTGGCAATGGTCAGCGTCAGGTCGTCGGCAGCCTGCATGGGCTTCAGCTCCACGGTCCACTTGCCCTGGTTGTTGGCAATGGCTGTTGCCGTCTGTCCGTTGATGCTCACGCTCACATTCTCGCCAGCGTTGGCCGTGCCGTGAATGTCGAGCGGCACATTGCGCTGCAGCACCATATAGTCGGTGTAGAGCTCCGACATCTTCAGTCCGCCGTAGTTGCCCGTGATGCCGCCGTACACCGTCTTTGCCAGTATGCCGGCTCCCTCGGGATTGGGGTGGATGGCGTCGGGCAGGAGGTTGGGATATGGATACATAGGCTCGTGGAAGTCAATAAGCTCGGCTCCGCTCACTCGCGCCACGGTCTCGATGGCTGTCTGTATCTCGCCGTGCCACAGCTTGGTGCCTGATATGAAGCGCGGATGGCGGTCGGCTATTGGGGTCATGCGTGCGATGATGAAGCGCACCTTGGGATTGGCCGCTCTAAGCGAGTCCATTATCGAGAGATAGTCCTTCACAAACTCGTCGCGGTAGTTGGGCCAGTTGCGTGGGTCGGTGTCGTTGATGCCGAGGTGTATCACGGCTATGTCGCCCTTGAACGCCATTGCCTCCTTAAACTCCTTCTGCTGCACATAGGGCCTGTGGCCGTGGTAAAGCAGCGTGGCGCCTGGCTTGCCGAAGTTGCCCACCACATACTTGTCGCCAAGCATGCGCTGCAGCTGCGAGGGATAGGAGTCGCGTGCGCGGTCTTTTATTCCTGTGCCATAGGTGATGCTGTTGCCCACACATGCCACACGTATTGGCTGTTTCGACGGTTGCTTCTTCTTTGCTGCCGACATCGGGAGCGTGGCGAAGCAGAAGGCTCCCAATAGGAGCGAAAAGAATGCTGGTCGCATTGATTGTTTTAAGAATCTCATAATTATTTTTTAATGATTTGATTTTAGCGTCGTTTAGGTTGATAACGGTTTGCAAATACAAAGATAATGAGAAAATTTTTAAATTATTAATTATCAATTATTAATTATTATTTATTAATCATTGACCATTGTTTATTCATTATTAATTACCTATGTATATATGATTTGAAAATGACCAAATGACAATGATAATTTGACAATATCTCATTAAAAAGCATAAAAAACGGGGTCGAGCGAATGAACGCCCGACCCGTTACGTTAAAGTTAATCACAATATCTCTAAAGATTTTTTTGAAGGATTTTCATTTACTCCAATGTCAGCACATGGCTTGTACCGTCCTGTGCCGAGAACACGCTGAGTCCCACTTTCATCAGGTAGTCGCCGCTATACTGCTTGCCGTCGCACTCAAGCTCCGAGGTCTTGCCAGGCATGAGATTGGTCTCCTTCACGGTGTAGAGCTTGGTTGGGTTGAGGCCCTGCAGCTTCACGTTCATCTGCGGCTCCTTGTAGCGTGGGTGCAGGTCGTAGGCGAAGAGCACGGCACGCTGCTTATCTTTGCTTACATAGTTCACGGCGCAGTGGCTGCCCTCGTAGGGAGAAACAAGGCGATACTGGTCGCCCTCGAGAATCACAGGCTTCATGCTGTTGTAGTTCTTCACAGCCTGCTGCACAAACTTATAGTCGTCCTCCGATAGCGACTTGAGGTCGATGTCGAAGCCCAGCTTGCATGAACTGCAAACGTCGGTGCGGAACTTAACGGATGTGTTCTTGTTCCAGTTGGTGACGTGCGAGCCCATGGTCTTGGCAGGGAAGAACTTCGACAGGCTCCACTGGATGTAGAGGCGCTCGTAGGGGTCGGTGTCGTCGGAGCACCAAAACTCGGTGAAGTACTTCAGCATCTCGTAGTCCATTCTGCCGCCACCACCCGAGCAGAGCATCATCGGCAGCTTTGGATACTTATTGTGGATGCGTGTGAGCACATTATACAAGCCACGCACGTGGTCGATGTAGAAGTTGCCCTGGTTCTGCTTGTGGTAGGGCGAGAAGATGTTGGTGATCACGCTGTTGCAGTCCCACTTGAAGTAAGCCACGTCGGGATTCTCGGTCATGATGCGGTCGACGATGCCAAACACGTAGTCCTGAACCTTGGGGTTGCTGATGTCGAGCACGAGCTGGTTGCGATAGTAATATGTGTCGCGCTTCGGCTGCATAATCACCCAGTCGGGGTGCTTCTCGAAGAGTTCGCTCTTGGGGTTCACCATCTCCGGCTCAATCCAAATGCCAAACTTCACTCCCGCCTTCTTGGCGTCTCTCACCAGTCCCGGGATGCCCTCGGGCAATTTGCTCTTGGTGGCGTCCCAGTCGCCCAGACCCGCATGGTCGTCCTTGCGCGGATACTTGTTGGCAAACCATCCGTCGTCGAGCAGGAACATGTCCACGCCCAGGTCCTTGGCGTCCTTCATCAGTTCGGCAAGGCTCTTCTGGTTGAAGTCAAAACCTGTGTTCTCCCAGTTGTTGAGCAGAGTGAGGCGGTCGTCCATGCCCATGTTCACCTGATACTGGCGTGCCCAGTTGTGCAGGTTGCGCGAAGCCTCGCCCATGCCGTTGTCGCTCATTGCGAAGATGAACTCAGGCGTTGTGAACACCTCGCCCGCCTTCAGCTTATAGTCGGAGGCATAGGGATTGATGGCGGGAATCACGCGCAAGGCTCCCACGTTGTCCACCTCGAAGGTGAAGCGGAAGTTGCCAGGCCATCCTATTGTGCCAAGCATCACCTTGCCCTCGTTCTCCTTGGCTGGCTCGTCGAAGCCCAACTCGAAGAAAGGCTCGGCGTGCATTGCGGCACGTGTGCCAAGCTTGGTGTCGACAATCTTTTTGCCTGTGCTCAGTTGTGTTGTCTCGGGCTGTCCTTCTTTTGCCCAGTCGCTGTGGTAGTTTGTCAGGTAATATTTTGAAGATTTGAAGTAGAGCATGGTCGAGCTGTAGCGCCAGAGTGTGACAGGCGACTTCTCGTTGTGTGAGATTTCGCTCCAGGCCTTGATGACGTTCTCCTTGGCGTATGCCACATAGTGCAGCTTCACGGTGAAAGGATAAACCTTGTCCTGAAGGGTGATAACGGTCTCTGTGCCGCCCTTCACGGCTTTCTGCTCCGACGACTTATAATATAAATAGGTGGTCATGTTGCCGTCGGCATGAGTTACGGCCACGGCAGGCTCGAAGTAGTCCTCAGCCCCTGATGTGGCATACACCTCATGTCCGCGCTGGGTCACAGCTCCGTCAGAGGCGGCATACACGTCCCACTTCAGATTGTTGTAGTCGGCAGGATTCACAAACTTGTCACCGAGGTAGACCTGATAGAGGCGGCCCTTGGGCGAAACCTTCATCACGAGGTCGGTCTTGTCGGTAGACACTCGGATGATGTCTTGGGCGAATGTCATGACTGAGGTCATGCACATCGCTGCAATTAGCATAATAGACTTTTTCATTGTCTTACTGGTTTTTACAATTATTATATATATATACAACTACTATAACTTTTTCTCTCTCTTAGAACTTGATGCCAGCGCTGAACTCCACGGTGAACGGGCGCATATAGCTGCCGCTCATGTATTTGCCGGCATACTTGCCAGCCTCTTCCTTGGTGATAAGCTCTGAACCGCTGATGGTGCCCTTGGCTCCCTTCTCGTTGAAGATGTTCACCACGCTCACACCCAGACTGAGCTTCTTGTTAACGTTCCAGTTCACGCCACCGAATGTCTCCCAGTGGCCATTGAAGTAGAGGGCCTCCTGAAGGTTGGCGTAGGTCTTGCCGAAGTAGCGGAAGCTGAGCCAAGCGTTGAGGTTCTTGGTGATGTCGTATTTTGGGTCAAGCTCTACGAGCACCTGCGGAATCTCCTTCACAATCATGTTGTTGGCATTCACGCCCATGGTCTGTCCGTCGCTGAACGTCACGCTCGCGTTATAGTTCTTGTACACCGGCTTCTGATAGGTGAAGAGGGCGTGCATGTGGAAGTTCTTAAACGGGTTTATCTCGGCTGATGTGGTCCATCCCAAGGTCTGTATGTTGTAGATGAGCAGCACGGTCTTGCCCTCCGATGTGCCAGGCTTGGTGAGGTTCTGCTGGTCGATGTTGTTCGACTTTGAGATGTAGGTCACCATCGACGAGAGGTCAATCCAATCGTTCTTGTAGAAGATGCCGCCACGAATCAACGGTATGGTCACTCGCTTGTACTGCTCCTCTGTAGGGCCTGTTCCGGCATACTCGCTGATGCGTGGGAATCGTGTTGCCACGGTGGCGTCGGCTGTGAGTCCGAACTGGTTTGTCAGGTTGTATGTCATCTGCAATGTGGCTGCATAGTTCAGCTTGTTCTTGGTGACGTTGGCAGGGGCTATGCTTTGCGGTGTGGCCACAATGTGTCCGTCCTCTGCGGTTGAGTAGGTGTTAAAGTCGCCCAGATGGAATCCCTTGAAGCGCGAGGCGGCAATCTGGTCGGCTGCCATGCGGTAGTACTCCAGTCGTCCGCCGTAGAACACCTTGAACTTAGGCGACACTCTCCATTCGTCGGTGAAGTAAACGGCAAGCTTGTTCTCCGAACCCTTGGTGTACTCCGGACTAAGCTCGTTGTAGCCATAGGTCTCCGAGCGGCTGGGGGTTTGTGTGGGGTCGAGCGGATTCACATACATCTGGCTCAGCGTGCGTGGATAAGCCTCCACGGTGCCAGCCCACTGGAACGACGACGAGTAGTAGTCGAGATGGTAATACCACTCGTTCAGGCCTATCATCAGCTTGTGGCTGCCCAGCTGCTTGCTCATCTCGGTGGTAAAGAGGGCGTTGCTCACCTTGCCAATGTGCAGCCATGTGCGGCGGCCCTCTACGAGTCCGCTGTAGGCAGAGCCGTCGGAGAGTTGGTAGCCGTCGGCTGCGCTCACCTCTGATATCGTGCTGCCTCCATAATCAACAAAGTTGGCGCGTGGGGCGTTCATGTATTTGGCGTTGAACTTCCACAGCCAGCCGTTGTCAAACTGATACTGGCTTATCAATGCCACCTCGTTGGCGTGGTTGTCGCTGACGTCGGTCATGTTCCATGTCTCCATCTTGCCCGTCTTGGTGTTGAGATATCTGAACGATCCCTGACGCTGAACGTACGAGTCGAGGCCCGGATCGAAGCCGGCAAGCTTCTTGATGCTGCCGTCACCAGCATAGATGAAGGGAGCGGCATTGGCGAAGTTGCCGGGATTCTTGCTGTTAGAATACTTATATAATAAGGAGATTCTGCCCTTGCCGTCGCCGAGGATACGGGTCAGACCAAAGTGATAAATCTGTGTGCGGTCAGCGTAATCGGTGAAGCGGAGCTTGAAGCTGCCCGGATCGAAGTTCTGGTACATGCCGGCTGTGTAGAGCCAGCGGTCGCCGATGCCGCCGGAAAGGTTGAGGTCGAAGTTCTGCATGCCGAAGTGATTGGCCTTATAGTTGAGCTT
>OQVL01000196.1_pt1 | contig 27652 bp, 20 predicted proteins | sample 1691501 | NCBI WGS metagenome assembly OQVL01 (sample SAMN03418253, study PRJEB22391) | human gut metagenome | biome: human-gut; feature: organic feature; material: feces | host: Homo sapiens | place: Tanzania | collected 2013-01 | reverse complement strand
AATATTGACAGTATTCAGAACGGAATTGTACTTGACCATATAGCGGCAGGAAAGGCTCTGCAGATCTACAACGACCTGCATCTGGATGAACTGGATTGCTCTGTTGCCATCATTAAAAATGTCAAAAGTGAGAAGATGGGCAGAAAGGATATCCTCAAGATTGATCAGGCTATAGACATCAATCTCGATGTACTCGGTTATATCGATCCTGACATATCCGTCAACATCATCAAGGACGGTAAGCTCGTTGAAAAACGTAAGATTGAACTGCCTGAGAGACTGGTTGGAATAAAGAAATGTACCAATCCAAGGTGCATTACAACCACAGAGCAGGGAATAACCCATATTTTCAAACTCACAGACAGAGAAAAGCGAATTTACAGATGTATATACTGTGAAGCAGACAAGTAACTGTTTACTTTTCAGTTTTATGTGCTATAATCTATAAAGTTGCGATAATCCGAGAATTATCTAAGAGGTGAAATATGGAACAGTATGTTATCAAGGGAGGTCGTCCTCTGGAGGGCGAAGTTACCATTGCGGGTGCCAAGAATGCCGCACTTGGAATACTTGCCGCTGCAGTCATGACCAACCAGGAAGTCACAATAGAAAACGTACCGAACGTCAGAGATACAAGAGTCCTTCTTCAGGCCATTCAGGGTATCGGCGCAAGGGTCCGTTACATAGACGAGCACACGGTTGCTATATGTGGTGGAACCATCAATCCGAATACCAATCTCTGTGTCGACGACGAATATATCAGAAAGATCAGAGCATCCTACTATCTGCTCGGCGCACTGCTTGGCAAATATAACCATTCACAGGTCGCTCTTCCAGGCGGATGCGACATCGGAGCCCGTCCGATAGATCTGCACATAAAAGGTTTTGAAGCACTTGGAGCCCACGTTGATATAGCAAACGGCATGATATCCGTTGAGGCTGATGAGCTGATCGGAAGCCACATTTACATGGATGTGATCTCAGTAGGTGCCACCATCAATGTCATGATGGCTGCCGTAATGGCAGACGGCAAGACTACCATAGAGAACGCAGCCAAGGAGCCACATATCGTTGATGTTGCCAATTTCCTCAACAGTATGGGTGCTAACATCAAGGGTGCCGGAACTGATGTCATCCGTATCCGTGGCGTAAAGTCACTTCACGGAACTACATATTCCATCATTCCGGATCAGATAGAGGCAGGAACCTTCATGGTTGCAGCAGCAGCCACCAGAGGCAACGTCCTCATCAAGAACGTAATTCCTAAGCATCTTGAGGCTATAACCTCAAAGCTTACAGATATAGGTGCCACTGTCATCGAGTACGATGATTCAGTGAGAGTAATGTGCAACAAGAGACTCAAGGCTACCAACATCAAGACTCTGCCATATCCGGGATTCCCGACAGATATGCAGCCACAGATGGCGGTTACACTTGCACTGTCCAACGGAACAAGTATTGTCACCGAGAGCATATTTGAGAACAGATTCAAGTATGTCGCAGAGCTTTCAAGAATGGGCGCACATATCAGAGTCGAGGGCAACACTGCTATTCTCGATGGTGTGGAGACATTCACCGGTGCAAATGTTGCAGCACCTGACCTGAGAGCAGGCGCAGCACTTGTAATTGCGGCACTTGTGGCCAACGACTTCTCTACTGTATGTGATATCAAGTATATCCAGAGAGGATACGAGAAGTTCGACGAAAAGCTTCGCGGACTTGGTGCTCTCATCGAGAAGGTAGAGACGGACAAAGAGATCCAGAAATTCAAGCTCAGAGTAGGTTAATATATACGACATAAGGCGAAAAGCTTTTGCCGGTCAGCACTTGTCTGACCGGCAAAAGCTTTTTTGTTGCAATTTTATTACTTTTTTATAACTTTTTTTACAAAAATGGTGCTCATTTGCAATAATTATGGTAAACTTAGACTGACGTAATTTTGTCATAAATACTATTTTATATATAGATTTGTTTTATTAAAAATGGAGGTTACTATGGATATCAATACTAAACGAACCCGGACTACTATTTCTATCGTAATGCTTATTTGGGCGGTCGTCTGCATCGCGGTGACCGGACTGTATGTGGGAAACAATCACGCAGAAGCCGCGACCACGGGAACTCTCACGTCTGACTACGTGTATTTCCGCAAATCACCAAACGGCACGCCTATAAAATATAACGGCTCGGCCATACTCCTCAGGAAGGGTCAGAAGATGACCGTACTGAGCACTTCCAACAAGACATGGTACAAGGTCAAGCTTACATACAAGAAGAAGCGCTACACCGGTTATGTGTACTCCGCTTTTATCAAGGTCACAAGGACAACCACCAAGAAGGCTCACCTTCGAAAAAATGAAAACTATGTATATTTCCGAAAAACGCCAAACGGCACGCCGCTGAAGTATAACGGATCGCCGATCATGCTCATGGGCGGTCAGAGCATGACCGTACTGAGCACTTCCAACAAGACATGGTACAAGGTCAAGCTTACATATAAGAAGAAGCGCTACACCGGTTATGTATATTCCAAGTTCATCGTGATCGACTCCACTTCAGCCACAACAAAGGCCACGACCAAGGCTACTACGCAACAGCCTACCACAGCGGCCCAGGCAGCCAAGAGCGGTTACGTGAATGAAGACTATGTATACTTCCGCCAGACGGCAGCGGGTACACCTATAACCTACAACGGAAGCGCGATCATGCTCATGAAGGGACAGGCACTCTCCGTGACTGATACATCCAACAAGTCATGGTACAAGGTCAACCTCACATACAGCAGCAAGAAGTATACAGGATTTATCTCCTCATCGCTCATCACAATGGGAACATACAAGGAACCTGACGGTAACCAGACATCGGATGCAGCATTTGAAAAGCAGTTATCCGCCCAGAACTTCCCTGAGAGCTACAAGGTGCTTCTCAGAAAGCTCCATGCGGAGCATCCAAACTGGGTATTCAAGGCGGTACACACCAACCTTGACTGGAACGACGTGGTCAAGAACGAGGTCAACGTACAGGGACGTGTCAACAACCTTGTAAACTGTACATCTTACAGTCCTAACTACGGCTGGAGATCACAGACCGTTGGATACAACTACAAGACAGACTCCTACTCATCATATGATGGTTCAACATGGTTTGCAGCCTCGGACGATCTTGTAAAGTATTACCTCGATCCGAGAACATATATGTCATCCGCAAGCTCCATGTTCGCATTTGAAAAGCTGTCATACGACTCATCACAGACAAAGTCAGGAGTTGAGGCTATATTATCTGGTTCGTTTATGCACAATGCGCACCCAACCGGTTCGACCACCACATATTCGTCCATGATAGTCACCGCAGCACAGAAATCCGGCGTCAGCCCTTACCACATTGCTTCACGTATCAAGCAGGAGGTCGGAGGCTCGATAACCTCGGGAACAAACGGTAAGAATGCCACATATCCCGGCATATATAACTTCTACAATATCGGTGCATTTGAGAGTGCATCGGGCAACGCTATAACAAACGGTCTGAGATGGGCTTCATCGGGCACATCGTACAACAGGCCATGGACAACACCTGCCAAATCAATAATCGGCGGTGCGATGTATATCGGAGAGTCCTACATCAACAAGGGTCAGAACACTCTGTATACTCAGAAGTTCAACGTAACCTACACAGACTGCCTGTACTGGCATCAGTACATGGGAAATGTACAGGCCCCTACAACAGAGGCATGGAAGGTATATGATGCCTACAAGTCTTCAGGAGCACTCAACAAGGCCATAACATTTGCCATACCTGTTTACAAGAATATGCCAAGCACAGCAATGAAGATGCCTGCGGCTAATCCGGGCAACCAGAACAACTACCTGAAAACACTCTCTGTAAGCAGACAGAAGCTGTCACCTACATTTGCAATAAGCAGCACTACACAGTACACGGTAAATGTGAGCTCATCTGTATCAAGTGTGACAATAAATGCTTCACCTGTAAGCAGCTACTCCACAGTGAGCGGAACGGGAACAAAAAACCTGAAATCGGGAAAGAATACATTTAAGATAGTATGTAAATCCCAGAGTAAAGCTACACGTACTTACACCATAATAATTAACAGAGGATAAGGAGGATTCGGTGGATAACCGTATATGAATATTATGAGGACTACAAGATTCAGCTTTAGAACGTTCATGACAGAAGTTGCATGTGTGTTGACGATGATGCTTTTCATGCTTCATACCGCTTATGCCGCTGCAGTCACATTTAGTGTTGAGGTTCCATCCACCACGGTCGTTGTAGGCGATACCGTGGAGATCAAGGTAAGTATAAACGCAGCCGATCAGGCTTTATCAAGCTACAGCTACAGTATCACATATGATTCCACATTGCTCAAGGCTGTGAGCGGCGGCACCGAGGAATCTGAGGGCACCGTAAGCTACTCCCAGGCAAATGTAAAGCCTGGAGATGCAATGACCGCAACATTTACATTTACCGCCATTGCGAGCGGAACTGCCAGCATAGAGACATCAGCAGTTGAGGTCATCTCCGACACAGAAGAGTCGATAGACATGACACCGGCATACAACTCGGTAACCATCAGCGACAAGTCAGCCGCCGCTTCCACCGAAGCAGCTTCATCCACTGTCAGCGATACCGGTTCAGAAGCCGAGCCTGCAACACCTCTTGCATTGATCGACAGCGAGACCAAGCCTGTTGTTACTGAGGATGAGGTAGGAACACTCACAGAGGCAGATCAGAACGCATCCGCACCTGCAGATACCCTTGTAAGCGTTCACTCAAGCAACAACACTTATAACATCATTCCAAAGCCTAATTCAGTCTCAGTGCCAACCGGATATCTTCCAGTGAAGATCAACCTGAACGACACGGACATCAGAGCTTATATGAAGGGAAGCAGTTCCAACACCGTTCTCCTCTACGCAGCAACAAACGACGGACACCAGGGCTGGTATTTCTTCAATCCAAATGAAGGAACTTTCCTTGACGCAACGGATCTCATTGAGGAGACGGATTCGCTGTCCAGTTTCATAGATAAGCACAAGTTCGTAATAATGCTTATAGCCATCATAGTTCTTGTGATACTGGTAGTTGTAATCATCATCCTTGCTGTCTCACTCAAGGGTCTCATCGCTGATTACGAGGCTCAGATAGACGAGCTGAAGAAGGACAATGAGGAGAAGGAAAGCACAGCAAATGAGACATCAGAAGCTGCCGAGCCTTCTGCAAAAGCTGCTGAGCACGTCAGAATGCCTCACCACGACAATAGCGAGGTGCCTACCATCAACAACAAGGCGCTCTTTCCTGGGGACGACGAGGTTATCCACGAGAGTTACGCAGACTCCGATTATGACAACCAGGTATCTCCTGATGAGGACGATGTCATCCACACTGACGACTATGACGACACTGCATTTGAGGATGTCGCCGATGACAGCGAGCCTATAGATTCAGCATTTGACGTCAAAGAGGATACGGAGAGTACAGAGAGCAAGATCCAGGCATCCCTCGACGAGATAGATGCGGCACTTGAATCCGCAAAGAAATACAAAGATTAATACTCACGGAATAACGTGATATACAAAAAGCACATGTATCAGTTTCAATCTGATACATGTGCTTTTCTATTTGTCTGGATCTTTTTATTAAAGTTGTTTACCTGAAGATCAGTGTCTGCTTATAAGTATGCTTTCAGCACATCCACCTTGTCCAGCTTCTCCCATGGGAGATCAAGATCTGTTCTTCCGAAGTGTCCGTAAGCTGCTGTCTGCTTGTAGATAGGTCTTCTGAGGTCAAGCATCTTGATGATACCTGCTGGTCTTAAGTCAAAGTGCTCTCTAATGATCTCGACAAGCTTCTCATCTGAAAGCTTTCCTGTGCCAAATGTGTCTACCATGATGGATGTAGGTCTTGCAACACCGATAGCGTATGAGAGCTGTATCTCACACTTGTCAGCCAGACCTGCTGCAACTATGTTTTTAGCCACGTAGCGAGCCGCATAAGCCGCTGAACGGTCTACCTTGGTACAATCCTTGCCTGAGAAGGCTCCGCCGCCGTGACGGGCATATCCGCCGTATGTGTCAACGATGATCTTACGTCCTGTGAGACCACTGTCACCATTTGGTCCACCTATTACGAATCTTCCTGTTGGATTGATGAAGAACTTGGTATTCTCATCGATGAGCTCCTGCGGAAGAACCTCGTCGAATATATACTTCTTAACGTCAGCGTGGATCTGCTCCTGGCTGACTTCCTCTCCGTGCTGTGTTGAGAGAACGACTGCGTCAAGTCTTACAGGCTTGTCATTCTCATCATACTCCACTGTAACCTGTGTCTTTCCATCTGGTCTTAAGTATGGGAGTGTTCCGTTCTTTCTGACCTCTGTGAGCTTTCTTGCCAGCTTGTGTGCAAGTGCTATAGGGTATGGCATGTACTCAGGTGTCTCATTTGTTGCAAATCCGAACATCATACCCTGATCTCCGGCACCGATCGCCTCGATGTCATCCTCGCTCATGAGGTGCTCCTTTGCCTCGAGTGCCTTGTCAACACCCATGGCGATATCTGATGACTGCTCGTCTATAGCTGTGATAACACCGCATGTATCGCAGTCAAATCCGTACTTTGCTCTGTCGTATCCGATCTCTCTGATCGTCTCACGAACGATCTTCTGAATGTCCACATAAGCGTTGGTCGTGATCTCTCCCATTACAAGCACAAGACCTGTTGTGATGGATGTCTCACATGCCACACGGCTCATTGGATCCTGCTCCATAAGTGCATCAAGCACTGCATCTGATATCTGGTCACAGATTTTGTCAGGATGTCCTTCTGTTACTGATTCCGATGTAAATAATCTTCTTTCCATACTACTTCCTTTCTTTTTTGTACATAAGAAAAACCGCTTCGTATGAGCGGTTTGATCGTGTCTGTCAAGCCTCTCATTGTTCGATCACAGATCCTGTATCACCTACATATCTGCGTCGCTCAGGTCGGCACCTTCCGAATCTGACATCGGGGTTGCCATGGCTTCTTCGTCCCTTCTGACTCCACCATTCTGAATAAGAGCGTTTTTCTAATATCTATAAATGCAACCATTACTCTATATCATTGAGAGTTATTAGTCAACATATTTTTGGGGGAAATGATGCTTAATGAATTATTTTCCATATAAACCATATAAGCAGCAAATGCAGGGGATAGAACAGATAGAAGAAATACTTGAACTTCATCCTTCCTCTCTCTCCGCTGTACATGTTCACAGGTATCATCGCCAGCAGAGCGTATAGCTGATTCATGCCCAGGCAAAGAATGTATACCAGCGAACTGAGCACCACGATCTCAATGTTCTGCTTCTTATTGAAATATGCCAGAGTATAAGCATACGCTCCACTCCGCTCCTTCTCGATCAGATAGAACATGACTATGATTCCCACTCCCGCCATGCCGTAGTCGAATCTCAGAAACTCCGCCAGAAGTGCTGCGGCCAGTGCAATCTCGACCTTCCATATTCCGATCGGTCCCCTGCTATCCATGGCGTATATGGCAAACAGTCCGGCAGTCAAGGTAAAGAATATGTTCTGCGCCCCCGGATACCAGATCGTATCGTGCATTGCCAGATCAAATGGTATCTCTGACACCACCGCAAATATTCCAAGTCTCAGAAGATACCTCCTCACGTCGGATGTATGCAGAAGCCCCTGTACAAGCAGGAATGCAAATACAGGAAATGCCAGACGTCCCACAGCGCGCATTATGTAGTTGTTATCCATGAGTACTATGCCTATGTGATCTATGGCCATGCACACACAGGCTGTCAGCTTGAGCGCATTTGACGACAGCCGCCTCAGCCCTCTGGCCGGAGTTTCTTCATTATATTCCATATACAGTCCTTTCCTACCGCCTGCTCTTTCTATCAGTAACACCATAACAAAAAACAGCACATGACTTATGTTCATCATGTGCTGCTCTTCTCACAAAACCTTATATATCTATCTTCAATTGCCTAGATTCTCTTTCTGAGAGCCTTAGACAATGTTGACAGCTCCTCTGTATCAGCCTTACCCGGTATCCAGGTCATAGTCACGTTGTCCTTGATGTATCTTGGAACAAGGTGCATATGGAAGTGGAATACAGTCTGACCTGCTGCCTCGCCGTTGTTCTGAAGGATATTCAGTCCATCCGGATTCAGCTCAGCCTTCTGTGCCTTTGCCACCTCTGTAGCTATAGTAAATATCTTGGCTGCTGTCTCAGCATCCATGCTGTATATATTGTCAAAATGTTCTTTCGGGATAATAAGCGCATGGCCCTTGTTAGCAGGATTCACATCAAGTATTACTCTGCAGATACTATCCTCATAAACTGTCGCTGATGGAATCTCACCGTTGGCTATCTTACAAAAAATGCAATCGTCCTTATTCATATAAGTTTTACCTCCTCATTGCCTCTATCCATTGTAAACCATCTGACAAAATATTACAAGCACCAAAGAGAACACCAGTTTTATACACCAGTCAAATAATTCTATAATATTGACCTATAAAATTCATTTTTCCTGTCCCTGCCCTGCGGAAATGTCTTTCTGGCACCGGCTATGACCGCAGGATCCAGCTCCGCAACGAGCAGTCTGTCGCTCACCCTCTCCGCCAACTCGTTGCCGTAGACATCATATATATGTGAGCTCGGGACATATCTCTCCCTTTTACCCATGCCCACTCTGTTCACACCTATCACGTATGCCTGATTCTCAATGGCCCTCGCCCTGAGCAGCGCTTCCCACTGGGCAACTCTCTCCTCAGGCCAGTTGGCTATCACAAGTATGGCATCGTAAGAATTCCTCGCCGCCGAAAATATCTCCGGGAATCTGAGATCATAGCATATGTATCCGCCCAGCCTCAGATCCTTGACATTCGCCTGACAAATGCGGCTGCCTGCCCGGTACACCCTGTCCTCACCGCTGAACGAAAAAGGATGTATCTTGGCGTAATCCATGATCACCTCATCACCGCTGACGATCGCCAGCTTATTTTCAAATACCTTCCTTCTGCTCTCATCAAACTCACCGCTTCCATCAGCCATGAAAGCTTCTATATAACCAAATGCCATGGCCATATTGTATTTCCTGCTGTTCTCCATGAAAAATGAAATGCTCTCCGGTATCGCATCATCCCTGTACGCCTCCCACATGCGCGCGGGCATCATGGTAAATCCCGTCAGTGTCATCTCCGGAAACACCAGGAGCTCAACGCCATTATCATATGCCTCCTGCATGACCTCAAGGCAGTGCTCCCTGGCATACTCTTTATCCTCATATCCAATATCGATCTCTGTGATTCCTACCTTTATCATATCCCGCCTCCTGTGTATACACTCTGTACATCGTCTGAATTCTATATTGAGTATTTTACACAATAACGTGTTTTTTGCAAATGTTAACCCGTTTTCAAAATTTATAGTTGACATTCCTCCCATGTGTATATATAATGTCAACCATAGCCCTTGTGTATAGGTTAACAAATCCAGGCAGTATTCGTCATCAGCCCGTCGAAACTACCTGGATTTGTTGTGAATAAGCTGTACACGGGCATTACAATCACTGGAGGATTATTACAAATGAAAAAAGCATTTACCACTGTAGAGCTGGTCATGATGGCCATGTTCACTGCAATTCTGTGTGCATCCGCTTACCTGAGCATTCCTACACCGCTCCCTAACGCAGCACACATCACATTACTCAACTTTATGATAATTCTGATAGCTCTCGTATTTGAGCTCAGAGACTCAACGATCATAATAGCACTTTGGATGATCATGGGTGCCATCGGCGTTCCTGTATTCATCGGCGGAGGCGCAGGTCTTGGATATCTGTTCGGAGTATTCGGTGGATACACCTTCTCATTCATCATTGCATCAATCATAGTCGGTCTCATCAAAGGCAAAAAGTACAAGAGACTTAATTATACCATCGTTGCGATCATAGGTGTCGTGATCATTGATATCGTGGGAATGATCTGGTGGAAGTTCAACGGTAACCTCACATGGAAGGTTGCATTCTTATCAGGTTTTGTGGCATTCATTCCACTCGACCTCGTTAAGGCTGTCATCGCCGCACAGCTCGTTCCACTGTTCAAGAGACTTCTCCCTGAGAAGGACGACAAAGAGGCCAATGAGCAGGCATAATAAAACCTGATTAATGGAAATACACAAGCTTAAGTGCAATTATAGCTGTCAGCTATGATTGCACTTTTTTGTTACCGCCTCATTTAGTAAACATATTTACTAAAATTAAAATGGCTATAAACCCGTATGTTATCATTTTTTTCGGGTGATCGAATGCAGTATATGGAATTTAGCAAGGATAAAAAGTATATAGAAAGAATCCGTGGACTGCGGGAAGATCATGACTTTACACAACAATATGTTGCCCGCTATCTGAACACCTCACAGACCATGTACGCACGTTATGAAAGGGGCGCAAGCGCGCTGCCAATCCATCACCTTATCTATCTCACCGAGTTATATAACGTGTCATCCGATTACATTCTTGGAATCACCAACAACCCTGTTCCATACGAAGAATATTACAGAGAAGCCGCTGTCACCGACCAGGATACCAGATCACCGGGAAAATACGATATACACTGGAAGGGCAACAGCTAATTCTTTCCCGCACATTTGACCACTATCAGCCTGTCACCGGCTTTCACGTCATCCCCCTCAAGGCTGTTGAGCTTTCTTATGGAATCAAGACTGGAATAATACTGTTTTGCGATCGACCATATGCTGTCACCGTCACGCACAACATAGCCCACTATACCTGGTGCCACCGCTTTCTTCTTCATATCGACCGGAGCCACCGTCATGTCATCGATAAGCTCTATCTCTTTCCGGGTAAATATGGTCATCCCCATATCCACTATGGCTTTTATCTCCACCTCGTCATTGCCCGGCAGCGCCGCCGTGATCTGATTGAGTGCAGGGGTAATCCTGATGGAATCCTGAGTTCTGAGCGGAACAGTCTCCACCCTGTATGAAAATGGAGCCACCACCTCCATCTGACACAGAGGTCTGCTGTCATCCGATGACACATAGAGAACTGCCGCCTTCACAGCACCCTCGACGACCACGGCGTCATCCGCCGGCCTGACATCGTCTATATCCACACTGCCCGTCACATTTACGATCTGGAGAATGGACGGCTGGCTGCTCTTGAGCCTCTCCTTCTTCACGACCCTCGTCTTTGCATTGTTTCTCATGAGAAGGTTCTCGTAGCTGAATCTGCTCCTGACGGGATCGACCTGCGCAGAGTATGAGAACATATCCTTGAGAAGGTCTGCCTCCACGTCCTCGTACACCTTGATATCCACATTGAGGCTGCTCTCCACCTGGAGTATCCTGTCCTCACCGCCGTCATTTGCACGCACGGACACCGAACCGCGGGATGCGGTTATCATATCGTCCAGTATCATATCCTCATCTATTCCATCGCAGTTCACAGTGTCCTGGAACTCCCTGGTGGCGCTGACATACTGCACCGGAGCCACCTCGTCATCCGGCTTGTATATGACAAATATATCCATCTTGCCGCTTATATGTACTCCAACGTCCGTGGCACGGCTCTCTATCTCCGAAAATGTCACCTGATCCCACAGCACACGTCCGATATTCGGCTTATTTGCCGGGATCTCTATGTCCTCCTTTATCTTCATTATGTCTCTGGAAGACGCCGCAAGATTCGTGAAGCTCACTTTCTCCGTCATGCACTCTATCCCGGAGCCGTTCGCTATGCCCACGGCGCCCTCTGCGGTGATCTGCTGGCACGCCCAGAGCTTCACGCCCACAAGCCCTCTCACCTCGTATTTTCTGGAATTTATCACGGTCACGTACAGATCCTCCAGCACACCCTGTACGGAAACCTTATCTCCCAGCGACAGTTCATCCGCATTTATCGTCTCCTCAAATGGCAGCTCTCCGTCATGGCTCTCAAATGAATCTCCCTCCCGGTCCGTCTGGTATAGGATAGCGTAGCTCACGGTTCCCGTGATACGCGCCTTGCCCTCCATGACGTCTATGTTTTCTATCGTCACCTGTCCTTTGCTGGCTATCTGTCTGTCTATATCCCCCTTCACATCAGGGACATTGAAATCGTCATCCACGGTAAACTCAACGTATTTTGCCGCCTTAAGATTCGTCGTTGTGATCCTGTTCTTAGTAAGCTCCATATTTCCCCCACCTTATTTTTTATGATATACCGTTCTACTTGAATACAACCGGAAGATCCATCTTCACTATCCTGACCACCATATAAGGAAATGATACATTGTCTCCCTTCACGCCATCCGTCGGAGTCGCCACCTGCCTTAAAACTCCCTTGATGTAAATGGCATTGTCGTCCTTGTACATCTCCTCCAGAGTCACCCCAACGTCATCCCTCTCCTGCATGCCCGCAGCGATGACTATATATGTATATGTACTGTTTGAATACACGAGATTGAATGGCTTTTCCTTCTTTTTGTCTATGATGGTAACCAGTTCATCCGGCAGCATGGTCTCATCGCACACGTCATAGAGAAGCGGCTCACCACTGTCCGACACCTCAAACCTTGCACATCCAACGCAGAATATCATGAGCTCCAGTGCAACCACCAGCAGGAAGGTAAGTCTGCCCCACATTCTCCCTCTTAGAAACTCTTTTTCATTTTCCACATGTATCACCTCCACCATTTGCTTTTTAAGGTGCCTGGCTGTCCTTTTAAGCCACTTAACACACTTTGGTATAGTATATGTACCCCATTTGCTCTTTATGTCTGTAAACGCAAAAAAGAGGCGGGATATCCTGTTTGATATCCCGCCTCCGTATCAGAAGCTCGTCCTTCTGTATATTATTCTGTCATTCTACTCTGCGTCTGCAGGTGCGCTCTTCTCTGCCTCGATCTCAGCCTCAGCCTCTGGTGTGACCTCGATTCCAAGCTCAGCGAGCTGCTTGTCGTCTACATAGTCAGGCGCATTTGTCATGAGACATGATGCATCCTTTACCTTAGGGAATGCGATTACGTCACGGATAGAATCCTGCTTTGCCATGAGCATGACCAGACGGTCAAGACCATAGGCAAGTCCTGCGTGAGGTGGTACTCCGTACTTGAACGCATCCAGAAGGAATCCGAATCTCTCGTGAGCCTGAGCCTTTGTAAAGCCAAGGCACTCGAACATCTTCTCCTGAATGTCATCCTGATGGATTCTGACTGAACCTCCACCGATCTCATTTCCGTTTAATACTATATCATAAGCCTTTGCACGAACCCTGCCCGGATCAGAATCGATGTACTGAAGATCCTCCTCCATAGGCATGGTAAATGGATGGTGCATAGCTGTGAATCTGTTCTCCTCGTCTGACCACTCAAGAAGTGGGAACTCTGTGATCCACACGAATCTGTATACATTCTTGTCCACAAGTCCCATGAGCTCTGCCAGATGGCATCTCAGTGCGCCGAGGACTGTCCATACAACCTTTGTCTTGTCCGCTGCGAACAGAAGAAGGTCGCCAGGCTTTCCATCCATGGCGGAAACAAGGGCGTTCATCTGCTCCTCTGTCATGAACTTGGCAAATGATGACTTGTAGCTTCCATCCTCGTTGATAACTATATATGCAAGTCCCTTTGCGCCGTATGTCTTTGCATACTCGATAAGGGCATCTATCTTTTTTCTAGGCATGCTTCCCTGTCCCTCGGCGTTGATACCGCGGACTGTTCCGCCATTTGCAAGGGCACCTGTGAATACTCCGAACTCACAGTCCTTGACAACATCGCTGACATCCTTGAGCTCAAGACCAAATCTGAGGTCAGGCTTATCTGAACCAAATCTGTCCATTGCCTCCTGCCATGTCATTCTCTGGATAGGAAGCTGGATGTCCAGATCAAGTATCTCCTTGAAAAGTTTTGCAAGAAGACGCTCATTTACATCGATTACATCGTCAACGTCAACAAATGAGAGCTCCATATCCATCTGGGTGAACTCCGGCTGTCTGTCTGCACGGAGATCCTCGTCACGGAAGCATCTTGCGATCTGGAAATATCTGTCGTAACCAGAGCACATAAGAAGCTGCTTGAAGAGCTGTGGTGACTGTGGCAGAGCGTAGAATGTACCAGGGTGTACACGGCTTGGCACAAGGTAATCTCTTGCTCCCTCTGGTGTTGACTTGGTCAGCATAGGTGTCTCTATCTCAAGGAATCCCTCATCTGCCATGAACTGTCTGGCGATGGTGGCTACCTTACTCTTCATGATGAGATTTCTCTGGAGGTCAGGACGTCTGAGGTCGAGATATCTGTACTTGAGCCTTATCTCCTCCTTGGTCTTGCTGTTCTCCTCTATAGGGAATGGAGGTGTCTCTGCCTCTGACAGTATACGGAGGCTGCTTGCAACGACCTCGATGTCTCCTGTTGCAAGATTCTCATTCACTGCACCTGCACGCTTGCACACTGTTCCCTCGATGGCTGCAACGAACTCTGAACGGAGCTTTCCTGCCTTCTCGAAGCACTCTGCGCCACACTGTGACTCCTCAAATATAACCTGTAAAATTCCACTTCTATCCCGAAGATCTACAAAGATTATTCCACCTTTATTTCTGCTCTTCTGAACCCAGCCCATCACGGTGACCTTCTCACCTATGTTGGCACTGCTAACCTCTGTACATCTGTGGCTTCTCTTAAGCCCCTGCATAGATTCTGCCATCTTACGCTATCCTCCTAAAATTAAAAACTTTCCTTATGTCACTATACACTTTTTTCATTTTTCGTCAAGACCTGGTATATCGCCGTGAAGTACCTGATCCACCCTGCTCATGATGTCTGTGGTGTTGATCAACCGCTGGAACGCCAGGAACGCCCTCATGTCGAAGTGTCTCACCTCATCTATCACCATTCCAAATGCCGTATCCGCGTCAAACGCCTTCCTATATGGTCTGTCGCTGACCAGTGCACTGAACACATCGCACACTCTGATAAGCCTTGCGCCGAGTGGTATCTCATCGCCCCGCATCCTGTACGGATATCCCGAGCCGTCATAGTTCTCATGGTGATAGTGCACCATATCCACTATGTCCTGATCGTAGCCCTCCCGCTTAAGTATCTCCGCGCCAAGCTTGGCATGCAGCCTTACGTATCTCATCTCCTCGATCTTCATAGTATTGCGCTGCCGTCCATATATGTAAGGACTCACCTGCAGCTTGCCCACATCGTGCAGCATTCCCGCCACGGCAACCTTGTGTATGAATTCCTCATCACAGCCCAGCTCCCTCGCCAGCTCAGATGCCAGTATACTCACACACATTCCATGGCGCACCGCATCATTCATATCAACTGAATAGCATTCTTCTGCATCCTTCTCCAATGCTAATCCCATATAAATCCCGCTTTCTTACGCTCGATCATCTCATCTATTCGAGCTATATAATCGTCTACACTCTTACAATTCTCTATTCTGTCTATACGTGTCCCCTCTGTCACTCCGTCATGTCCCGGTCTGACAACCAGCTTCGATGAGCTTCCAGCTCCGAGACCGATGATATCAGTCCGTTCTTCCATGATAAGTATATTGTACAGGCACTCCAGCCCCGGCTTCGAGTAACCCACGTTCTCCAGATTGCCGGTCATGTTCTTCTGTCTGTACAGATAGTATGGATCAAGCCCCATCTCAGCCGCCGCCCTCGTAACAGCACCGAGCTGGCTGTCTATATCTGACTTCAGGGTGTCACGGTATTTGTCCATCTCTATGTTCAGATTCGCCGCCCTCTTGATGGCAAGGGTGTGAACCGTCAGACTTTCAGGGGAAAGCTCCTTCACCTGTCTCAGCGTATTCTCCACACTGCCTGTGTCCTCTCCCGGAAGTCCCACTATCAGATCCATGTTGATGTTGTCAAAGCCCGCTCTCCGGGCATTCTCCATGGCTATGACCGTCTGCCCCGGCGTATGTGCCCTGCCTATGGTCCTTAGTGTCTCCTCGTTCATGGTCTGTGGATTTATGCTTATACGCGTCACTCCGTGGCGCTTCATGACCTCAAGCTTGTCAAATGTGGTACTGTCCGGTCTGCCCGCTTCTATGGTGAACTCCCTCACCTGTGACAGGTCAAATGACTTCTCTATCATGCTGCAGAGTCTGTCCATATGCTCCGCAGATATGGATGACGGCGTTCCGCCTCCCACATATATTGATATGAGCCGTTTTCCGGAATATGCCTCCGCAACGTATGCCATCTCTTTCTCAACTGCGTCCAGATACGCATCCACCTTATTCTTATATACTGCGATCGGATAGGAGGTGAATGAGCAGTACAGACATCTTGTCGGACAGAACGGTATGCCTATATACAGACAGTATTCGTCCTCCTCCGCCACAGAGTCTATGATTTTCTTCTCCCTGTCAGCCACCGCCACTGCCAGCTCGGCCTTGTCCCGTGACGTACCATATATATCCATGTAACTCCTGACAATATCCTCTGAGGTCATCCCGGCTTCCATATAAGACACAGCTATCTTCGTAGGTCTGATACCCGTGAGGGATCCCCACGGAAGTCTGCGGCCTGTATACTCCGAAAGCATGTTGTATATCGCCAGCTTTAACGGATTCCTCACCGCACTCTTATCCCGGCAGTCGCCATCCACAGGGATCTGTGTGCTGCACGCCAGAGTCCGCTCTCCTCCGTCTGCTACAGAATACAGCTCTATATTTATTCTATTGTCATCTATATCCGCCACAAGCTCCTTGTCTATCTCCGCCTTAAGCTCCGGCTTTTTGTCAAATATCTCCGGGACCACTATTCTCTCACCGCCGTAGAAGGCCTGGAGACTCACCCGGAGATCATTATTGTAATCTTCTATATTCTGTATCAGTAATATCATATTTCCACCATGATCCGTCCATCAGAAGAACGGATTCATCTTCTTCTCTTTTCTTATAAGTGTTGTCTCCCCATGTCCAGGGTACACCACGGTATCATCAGGAAGCACAAACAGCTTCTCTCTTATGTTCTCGAGCAGTGCATGCTCATCACCTGTAGGGAAGTCCGACCTTCCTACACTGTATTTGAACAGCGTATCACCGGAAAACAGTATATTCTCAGACTCAAAGTAATAGCACATTCCGCCTCTGGTATGTCCCGGCACACTGATACATCTCATCTCAGTGCCAAGCAGCTTCTTCACACTGCCGTCGCTCAGATAGTGATCCGTTTCAGTCTCTATCACCTTTTCAAATACACTGGTCATCATCGCAGACAGGTTCACCCTGCTGTTGCCGAGAACTTCCTTCTCTTCCTCCGAAGCATATGTATCCGCACCTGTGAGCTTCTTCATATCCCCCATCGCCGCCATGTGATCCACATGACCGTGGGTGAGATAAATGCCAACGCAGGTATACTCATTCTTCTTCAGTGTGTTGTATATATAATCCGCATTCCATGAAGGATCAATGACTATCGCCTCTCCGGTCTGCTCATTTGCCACTATATAACAATTCGTCTGGAATCCTCCCAGCTCACTTCTGATAACTTTTAATTCCGCCATATAAACCTCTCCGGCCATCAGCCCGTAGTTCTCTCTATATCAATTATATTGTCAACATTCCTTATCTTGGCAATTATCGTATTCAACTGTTCCTTCGACTTGATCGCAAATGAGATCGTGATCGTAGCCTTGCCCTGCTTGCTTGTACGGCTGTTGATGCTGTTTACGTTTATATTTGCCTCGCTGAGGATCTTGGTTATGTCAAATAATATGCCGTTTCTGTCGTCCGCATATATATTTATCTCAGTCATGTATGTGTTCGATGCAACAGCGTCATCCTTCCACTCGGCCTCGATGACTCTGGCTCTGTCCGCCTCGCTCATGCACAACACATTTACACAGTCGGTACGGTGTATGGACACACCTCGTCCTCTGGTGATAAATCCTATGATCTCATCCCCCGGAACAGGTGAACAGCACTTGGAGAATCTCACGGCAACGTCATCTATGCCGTTTACGATTATTCCACCCTTGCCGATATGGTTGCCATGGTTCTTCTTCACCGAATACTCGTCCAGAACCTCAGCGTTCGTGGCAGTCTGTGGCTTGTGCTCCTTGTTGTACTCATCGATCAGACGGTTTACTATCTGACCTTCCTTGATTCCGCCATGTCCAACGGCGGCAACTATGGAATCCCAATCCTGGAAATTGTACTTCTTGTATATCTTCTCCTGATACTCAGGCTTTGAGTACATGGAGTAGTCTATTCCCTTTGATTTGCAATAGTTCAGTATAAGCTCTCTTCCACGGCTGATGTTCTCATCCTTGAGCTGATGCTTGAACCACTGGTTGATCTTGGTCCTCGCCTGTGTACTCTTGACTATGTTCAACCAGTCACGGCTTGGTCCTGTGGAGTTCTGTGAGGTTATGATCTCCACACGGTCTCCGTTGTTGAGCTTTGTATCTATAGGAACCTGTCGTCCATTGATCCTTGCACCGACCATCTTGTTGCCCACCGCCGTGTGAATGGCGTAGGCAAAATCTATAGGTGTGGATCCGCTAGGAAGGTTCTTAACATCTCCGGCAGGAGTAAAGCAGTATACCTGTTCAGCAAAAAGATCAAGGTCAGTCTTGACAAAGCTCATGAACTCCTTGTTGTCATCGGTATCCCTCTGCCACTCAAGGATCTGGCGAAGCCATGACAGCTTCTCCTCCTCCTTCTGCATGACAGTACCAGATATATTCTCTTTGTACTTCCAGTGCGCAGCGATACCATACTCAGCCGTTCTGTGCATCTCGTAGGTTCTTATCTGTATCTCAAATGGCTGTCCCTCAGGTCCGATCAGTGTGGTGTGAAGGGACTGGTACATATTGGACTTAGGCATGGCTATGTAGTCCTTGAATCTTCCCGGAATAGGCTTGTACATCTCATGGATGATACCCAGTGCTGAGTAACAGTCTCTGACCGTATTCACCTTTATACGCACGGCAAATATGTCGTATATCTGATCCAGTGTCTTGTTCTGGTTCTTCATCTTCTTATATATACTGAAGAAATGCTTTACTCTTCCGTCTATCTCAGCCTCAAGTCCGGCATTGTCGATATGCTTCTTGACATCGGCAACAACCCTCTTGATATAAGCATCCCTCTCGGTAAGCTTCTCATCTATCTGCGCCTTGAGATCCTTATACACATCCGGCATGAGGTACATCATGGACAGGTCATCCAGCTCGACCTTGATCTTACTGATACCAAGTCTGTGCGCGATAGGCGCATATATATCCATAGTTTCTCTAGCCTTCTCTATCTGTTTCTCCGGTGACTGATACTGGAGAGTTCTCAGATTGTGGAGTCTGTCCGCCAGCTTTATCAGTATGACTCTGATATCCTTCGCCATGGAGAGGAACATCTTACGCAGATTCTCCGCCTGAACCTCTATCTTGTCCGTGGTCATCTTGAGCTGTGTCAGCTTCGTAACTCCATCCACAAGGAAAGCAACCTCCTCGGAGAACTCCGCTGCTATCTCCTCAGATGTCATGACTGTATCCTCAACGACATCGTGAAGTATTCCAGCCACTATCGTCTCCTTGTCAAGCTCGAGCTCTGCCAGGATTATAGCCACATTCAGAGGGTGCATGATATAAGGCTCCCCGGACTTTCTGAGCTGTCCCTTGTGGGCAGCGTCCGCCACCTTATATGCCTTCTCTATCATAGTGATGTCGGCAGATGGGTGATATGTGAGTATCCTTGAGATAAGCTCCTTATACAATTCCTCCGGCGGTGTAAAATCTGCCGGTGTGGACAGATCTATCTCTCTCTTCGCCTTCATCTGCTTATTCGCCTGCTCCTCCAGCTTTATAAGTTCGTTCTGAGGAACATTCTTGCCAGACGCAAGAGCCTTCTCGATGGCTGCTATTCCATCCTTCGTAGCCTGCTCCGAGGTGATAACACCTGCTTCCGCAGCCCTCTTTGTCTCCTGAGCTATTATATTGTCCTGTGTCTTATCCAATGTCTCTCCCATATGCTCACCACACTTCCTGTTTTATTCTGCCCTGATCATTCTCCCTCAAACTGTACTACTGAAGCCACGTCATATTTGGAAAGTCTCTCTCTTCCCTTCAGGTCTGTCAGCTCTATGAGAAATACCATCTTGACTACTATTCCGCCAAGGCTCTCTATAAGCTTAGCCGCAGCCTCTATGGTTCCACCTGTTGCAATAAGATCATCCACCAGCACGACCTTCTCGCCCGGCTTGATGGAATCCTTATGTATCTCTATAGTAGCCTGTCCATACTCAAGATCGTAAGACATCTCCACGGTCTCTCTTGGAAGCTTGCCCTTCTTTCTCACGAGAACAAGTCCCTTGCCGTTCTTGTATGCCAGCGGTGCTCCAAAAATAAATCCTCTGGACTCTGCTCCGGCGATGACATCGTAATCTACTCCCTCCAGCAGCTTATCCATCTCATCGATGGCCAGCTTCATGCCCTCAGGATCCTCTGTTACACTTGTCACATCCCTGAATATGATTCCCGGCTGTGGAAAATCAGGAATACTCTTGATATACTTTTCTACCTCGCTCATCTTACGTCCTCCTGTATGATATATATTACAAATGTACTTAATAGTATTCTCATCAAAGTCAGCTTATATTCCCTTGTTATAGGCCTCCATCTTCATCTGGAGTGAACGTCTTCCCATATATTCATTGATGGTCGGATAGTATGCGACATCTATCACTACGGCGTTCGGCTGACCATTTAACATTTTAACACATTCATCCTCTCCAAACCACTGTTTTATGTTATTCACAAATGTATCCGGATCAAAATCTATGGCATCCACGCACCTTCCGTACCCGGTATCAAGCTGGAGCTTCAGAAGATTTTTGTTTCTTCCAAGTATCTGCGCCCTTCGCACCGGCACTGCCGCCTGTGCAAACAGCGGTTTCCTGTTGCCCTTTCCGTATGGCTCAAGTCTCTCGATCTGTTCCGTAAGCTCTATGCTGTTGTACGCCAGCGGCATGGCCACATCTATCATCAGCTTAGGTGTTATATCTTCATCCGTCAGCACCGCAGCTTCATTGATCTTCCGTCTCAGCTCGTCAAGCCTCTCCTTCTCTATGGAAAATCCCGCCGCCATGGCATGGCCGCCAAATGCAGTGAACATCTCCCGGAACCGGTTCAGCTCCTCGAACATGTTGTAGCTGTCTATGGATCTTCCCGATCCTTTCAGTATCCCCGGCGTCTCTGCGTCCGTGAACACCATCACAGGTCTTGTGTATGCCTCCTTGAGCCTGCTGGCGATTATTCCAACAACGCTCTCATGCACAGTCGGAATATACACCACAAGCACCTTGTCCGCAAAGGTAGCCGCCTGTCCGAACTCTCCGTTCACAGTGGCTGTCTCAAGCATATCTGTGATATGCCGGGCTCCGGCCTCCGTCATGCTCTTTCTCTCATTGTTGACAGCCAGCAGTTCCCTGGCCCTTGCCTCGGCGACATTTGGATCTCTCTCAAGCAAGAACTCAAGGCTCTGTTTCGCATCCCCCAGTCTTCCCGCCGCATTGATGCACGGCCCTATCAGAAATCCCAGATCATACGTTGATATCTTCTTCTCATTTCTGCCGCTGAGCCTCATGAGGGCATTCAGGCCCGGATTGCGGCTGTCCTTCAGGCTTTCAAGGGCATATTTTACATAGAGTCTGTTTTCATCAACCAGATCCATCATGTCACAGTTGGTCGCCAGCCCCAGAATCTCCATGAATTCGTTTACCTCGCTCTCGGCTATCCTGCATATCCTGTACATGTACTGGATGAGCTTGAACGCAACGCCGGCCCCGCACAGACCTTTGAATGGATATTCACAGTCCTGCCTCTGATTGTCTATGACAGCATCCGCCTGGGGCAGCATATATATCCGCTCGCCGCCATCACTCTCCTCAAATGGGATCTGATGGTGATCCGTGACGATGACCGTAAGCCCGCGCTCCTTCGCATATCTCACCTGTTCTATCGCCGCTATTCCATTGTCGCAGGTTATGATAGTATCAACACCATCCGCTATGGCGGCATCTATAAGTCTTTTATTTATTCCGTATCCATCATGCACACGATGAGGAATGTCGTAATCCACCACGGTGCAGTCATCAGCGCTGCTTCCGTGCAGCGCCGCCCATGTTCTCCGAAGACCGAGAAGCAATATATAATTGGAGGTAACTCCGTCCACGTCGTAGTCCGAGATTATCCTTATCCTCCTGTTATCGCTGAGTTTTTCCTTTATTATCTCACCGGCTTCAACCATATCCTTCATCAATGCCGGATCGTGCATGGAATCCCAGTCGCCGTCAAGGTACATGGCTATGGCTTTCTCCCCGGTAACTCCTCTGTTCGTGATAACCCTCGCCACGACAGGACTCACACCGAACCTCTCGCCTATGGCATTAAAGTCCGCTCTTTTGCCCGCCACTCTCCACTCTGGCTTCTTTACATATCTGTCTATTATATCCTTGTGCTCCGGTGTCAATGTCATCTTTTGTTCTCCGTATCTTTTTATCGCAGGGCATATACACCCCCCGCTGTACCCATCCACATATTTTAGCAGACGTATCAGGGTATTACCAGTGTAAATGCCGCCATTTTGCCTGTAAATGTTGACATTTCACCTGTTATGTCTATTTGCTTTTTATTGTATAAATGTTATAATAAATATACATTTTCAATATATCTTTTGTGCATTTTGATGGCAGCATCTGGAGGTCCCATCACAATGCACAGGGCAAAGGAGGAGATATTTTTATGGCAAACAGATTCGTACTCAATGAAACCTCTTACCATGGAGCGGGTGCCATCGCTGAGATCGCCACAGAGGCAGTCGGCAGAGGCTTCGCCAAGGCTCTTGTGTGCTCAGATCCTGATCTGATCAAGTTCGGTGTGACCAAGAAGGTCACCGATGTTCTGGACGGTGCAGGACTTGCATACGAGATCTATTCCAACATCAAGCCAAACCCTACTATAGAGAACGTACAGCAGGGTGTGGCCGCATTTAAGGCTGCTGAGGCAGATTACATCATCGCCATAGGCGGCGGATCATCCATGGACACTGCCAAGGGTATCGGCATAGTTATTGCCAACCCTGATTTTGCAGACATCAGAAGTCTGGAGGGTGTTGCGCCTACAAAAAATAAATCAGTTCCTATATTTGCAGTTCCAACTACAGCCGGAACCGCAGCAGAGGTAACTATCAACTACGTCATCACAGATGTTGAGAAGAACCGCAAGATGGTATGTGTTGATCCTAAAGACATTCCTGTTGTGGCATTTGTCGATCCTGAAATGATGAGCTCCATGCCAAAGGGACTCACAGCAGCCACAGGTATGGATGCACTGACACACGCAATCGAGGGTTACATCACCGCAGCCGCATGGGAGCTGTCAGACATGTTCCACCTCAAGGCAATCGAGATCATCAGCCGTTCGCTCAGAGGGGCTGTTGCCAATACACCTGAGGGCCGTGCAGATATGGCTCTTGGCCAGTATGTTGCAGGCATGGGCTTCTCAAATGTAGGTCTTGGAATCGTTCATTCCATGGCTCATCCACTGGGAGCTCTGTATGACACACCTCACGGTGTTGCAAATGCCATCATTCTTCCAACTGTCATGGAGTACAACGCAGAGGCTACCGGCGAGAAGTATCGTGAGATAGCAAGAGCCATGGGCGTCAAGGGCGTTGATGACATGACCCAGGAGGAATACAGAAAGGCCGCTGTCGACGCAGTACGCCAGCTGTCTATAGATGTGGGTATTCCTACAGACCTTAAGGACATTGTGAAGCCGGAGGACATTCCGTTCCTGGCTCAGTCAGCCTACGACGACGCATGCCGTCCGGGCAATCCAAAAGAGACTAGCGTAGAGGACATCACCAAACTCTACGAGTCATTGATCTAACTAACCCATTAGATCAAACATGCGAGTCCTTTTGCCGGGACTTGCATGATATATATGGGACCTCACCAGTCCCCTTAAAACCCTAAAAACAAACTAAAAAGAACTCCTGTTACAGAGACTTTGCTCTCTCTGCATCAGGAGTTCTTTTTATATGGGCATCCGCCCGATAACTTTATTCTATTAAGCGTCTTTTTCTGTCTTACCAAGTTTTGTCTTCATGTAGTACCAGAGTGGTCCTGTGATACATACTGAAGAGTAAGCACCGATAACTACACCAGCCATAAGTGTGAGAGCGAACTCCTTGATTGAAGCTACACCCATGATATACAGAACGAATATTGTGACAAATGTTGTGAGTGATGTATATATTGTTCTGCTGAAGGTCTGGTTGATACTCAGGTTGACTATATCCTTGTATGTGACCTTCTTAGGCTTCATAACACCTATATTCTCTCTTACACGGTCGAATATGATAATCGTCGCATTGATCGAGTAACCTACTATAGTCAGCAGACATGCGATACATGTATTACCAACTGTAAGTCTCAGTATAATGTACAGACAGAATACCATGGCAACATCGTGAAGAAGTGCGATAACTGCACTTGCACCAAACTTCACATCATGGAATCTGATGGCAATGTATATAAGCATCAGGATAGCTGCAAGGGCGACTGAGAATATAGCATTCTTGGACATCTCGCTGCTGACTGATCCACTTATGACATTTGCCTCCTTGACATCTGCACCAAGCTTATCTGTGAGTGCACTGCGCACCTTGGACATCTGTGAATCATCTGTTCCATCGTCTGAAAGCTCAGGCATCTTGAACACTATCTCATTTGTTCCAGATACTGTCTGAACTGATATTCCTGCCTCACCGATACCGGCAGCCTCTGCTATAACAGGAACTATGTCTGACTCAGCCTCGCTGAGTGTATACTCCTTGTCAAATCCAACTGTAAGGCTTGTACCACCTGCGAACTCTACGCTGAAGTTCAGTGGTGAACCCTTAGACTTGTTGAACACAGGCATCATGCAGAAACATACTATAATAACCAGAAGTGATCCGATCATACAGAACTTTCCTGCCTTGACAAAGTTTGTCTTCTTTGGCTCTCTTGCAACACCAAAATACTTGGAATCTGTAACTCCGAGATTTACAAGCGCGGTGAGCAGTGACTGACTGACTGCCAAAGCTGTAAATACTGACAGAACAACACCTATCGCCAGTGTAATCGCAAATCCCTTGATAGTACCTGTTCCAAATATACCAAGAACAAGAGCAGCTATAAGTGTTGTAATGTTACCATCTATGATAGCTGACAGTGCGTTGTGGAAACCACCCTTGACAGCCTGCTTTACGGACTTGCCATCCGCCAGCTCTTCTTTAATTCGTGTGAATATGATTACGTTGGCATCGACCGCCATACCTACTGACAGGATAACACCGGCTATACCAGGAAGTGTCAGTGTAACGTTGAACAGGTTGATGACCAGAAGATCAAGTATTGTGTAGAATGCCAGAGCAAATGAAGCTACAAGACCTGGAATTCTGAATACGATGATCATGATGAGGAACACAAGTGCAATACCGATCGCACCTGCCTTAAGGCTTGTGCTGATAGCATCTGAACCAAGTGTAGCACCTACTATATTGGAACGAACCTGCTTAAGTGTAAGAGGAAGTGCACCAATACGGATAGTTGTAGCAAGCTGCTCAGCCTCCTCATATGTAGAGATCTTGTTGATCTCTGCGCTTCCGCCTGTGATAGCACTCTGAACAGTTGGAGCACTTACTACCTTATTGTCATATATAATATATACAATTTTTCCTACATTAGCTGATGTTACATCTGCAAACTTCTGTGCACCTGCATCTGTGAACACAAGCTGTACCACGTTGTCGTTACCATTGTCTGAATCGATTCCGGCTGTGGCATTCTTGATGTCATCTCCTGTGAGTGCAGCCTCATACTCCTGTCCCTGTGACCACTTTGTATAATTGTCCGGATCAAGGAACTCAAGCTTTCCCTCAATATTCAGAGCATTAAGTATCTCGTCTGCATTTGTTACACCCGGGATCTCTGCCGTAATCTTCTTGTCTCCATCTTCATAGACTGAGTACTCATTGGTGTAGGCCTCTACACGCTGCTCAATCTTATACTTGGTATCCTCGAGATCCTTGTCACTGTAATCATCCTCCTGAATCTCGTAAGTTACACTCAGACCGCCCTTAAGGTCAAGTCCAAGCTTGATGTACTCGACTTTACCTCTGTCTGCAACACCGAATATTGCTGTATATATAGCAACACCCAGAACCAGCAGAAAGGCAATGATGACGAGCACAGCGTTTCTCTTTGTCTTCTTCATCGTCTTCTCCTTTTACCCTTTTTATTCCTCTTCTGCCTCATCGGCCATAGCCGCCTTCAGCATGATCGCACATTCTATACGCTTCTTCTGAAGCTCACAACCTATGTCATATGCATCGAGTATATTGCCGTGGAACTTGTATGAATTGGCTGCACATCCACCGCTGCAGTAGAATCTTGCAAAACAGTCTTTACACTTGTCCTTGGCATATACATTACACAGTTTGAATTCATTGACTATATCCTGATTCTTGATTCCGTCGAATACATTTCCTATGCAGAAATCATCCTCACCGACGAACTGATGGCATGGATACAGGTCTCCCCAAGGGGTAACCGCCATGTACTCTGTACCTGAACCACAACCGGAAAGTCTCTTGGCTACACAAGGTCCGCCCTCAAGATCTATCATGAAGTGGAAGAAATTGAAGCCTCTTCCCTCCTTGTGTCTCTTGATCATCTCCTTTGCCAGGATGTCATACTGCTCAAGCAGTACCGGTATGTCCTCTTCCTTTATAGCGTATGGCTCGTCCGGAAGTGATACAACAGGCTCAACTGATATCTGGTCAAATCCCAAATCTGCCATGTGAAGTACATCCTCTGAGAAGTCAAGATTGTTGTGAGTGTAAGTACCTCTTACGTAGTAGCTCTTGCCTGCTCTCTTCTTGGCAAATTCCTGGAACTTGGAGAGTATCACATCATAACTTCCCTTGCCATTCCTGGTAGGTCTCATGTAGTCGTGGACTTCCTTCCTTCCATCTATGCTGAGCACTACGTTCGCCATCTCTCTGTTGGCAAATTCCATGATCTCGTCATTTAAAAGCACACCATTTGTGGTCAGTGTAAAACGGAAATTCTTGTCATGCAGCTTTTCCTGCTCTCTTCCATAGGCAACTAAGTCTTTTACGACCTGCCAGTTCATAAGCGGCTCGCCGCCAAAGAAATCCACCTCAAGATTTCGTCTGTTACCTGAATTGGCAATTAAGAAATCCAGTGCTTTCTTTCCCACCTCAAAGGACATGAGCGCCCTTCTTCCGTGATATTCTCCCTCCTCTGCAAAACAATACTGACATGCCAGATTACAGTCATGTGCAATATGCAGGCAGAGTGCCTTGACAACCGTCGGGCGTTTTTTGAAATCCATGATATAGTTTTCGTAAGTGTCCTTTGTAAAAAGTGACTCCTCATCGATCAATGTCTGGACTTCATCGATTGCTTCCTCCACTTCCTCTTTGCCGTATTTTCCGGACAGTGCAGATACGATCTCATCCCTTGCATACGATTCCGTTGGCTCTGAAGCCCTTTGCGGCACAGATGCCGCCTTCAATTATTTTC
>OQVL01000195.1_pt1 | contig 27660 bp, 27 predicted proteins | sample 1691501 | NCBI WGS metagenome assembly OQVL01 (sample SAMN03418253, study PRJEB22391) | human gut metagenome | biome: human-gut; feature: organic feature; material: feces | host: Homo sapiens | place: Tanzania | collected 2013-01 | reverse complement strand
TTAACAATCTCGATATCTCCGTCAACCTTGATATCTCCTGCCTTAACAACGCGCTCACCAACAACATCGATGTATGCCTGCTTTGGCTCAAATGTATCTGAGTTATTCTTGATAACGACATTCTTGATGTTCATTATTATCTCAGTAACATCCTCTTTTACACCTGGTATTGAGCTGAACTCGTGTAAAACACCCTTTATCTTAACGTGGCTTACAGCGGTACCTGGTAATGAAGAAAGCATTATTCTTCTAAGTGAGTTACCAAGTGTTATACCGTAACCTCTCTCTAAAGGCTCGATTACAAACTTGCCATATTTGTTGTCATCTGAAGTCTCAACGATCTCGATTTTTGGTTTTTCAAACTCAAACATCTAAGCCCCTCCTTTACGGGTTTTAAAATGCTACACTCCAAGTTACAAAATGTATAAATAAAGAACAAATCTTACTTAGAATATAACTCGACGATGAGAGTCTCATTTACAGGAACATCGATCTGCTCTCTGCTTGGCTTCTCTACAACTTCACCTGCGAGGTTATCTCTGTCTGCTGTTAACCAGCCTGGTACGAGAACACCCTCTGTTGCAGCCATGATATCCTTATATCTCTGAAGAGACTTGCTCTTCTCTCTGATCTCGATCTTATCGCCTGGCTTAACTGAGTATGAAGGGATGTTTACACACTTGCCATTTACAAGTACGTGCTTGTGATCTACGATCTGTCTAGCCTCTCTTCTTGTTCTTGCAAAGCCTAATCTGAAGATGATGTTGTCAAGTCTAAGCTCAAGTAATGTCATGAGGTTAGGACCTGTTAATCCCTTCTGCTGCTCAGCCTTTGCATAAAGGTTACGGAAAGGCTTCTCAAGTACACCATAAATGAACTTAGCCTTCTGCTTCTCGCGGAGCTGAAGTCCATACTCGCTCTGCTTTCTATTTGATCTGTTTGGTCTTCTGTTTGACTTCTTGTCTATTCCGAGATACATTGGCTCCATGCCTAAAGATCTGCATCTCTTAAGAACTGGGGTTCTATCTACTGCCATCTTGTTTGTACCTCCTCTAATTAAACTCTTCTTCTCTTTGGTGGACGACATCCGTTATGCGGAACCGGAGTAACATCCTTGATACTAACTACATCTATACCACATGCTGAGAGTGCACGAATTGCAGCCTCTCTTCCTGAACCTGGTCCCTTGACAAATACGTCGATTGTCTTGAGTCCGTAAGGTGCAGCAGCCTTTGCGGCTGTCTCTGCAGCCATCTGAGCAGCATATGGAGTTGACTTCTTAGAACCCTTAAATCCTAATCCACCAGCGCTTGCCCATGAAAGCGCATTGCCTTCAGCGTCTGTTAATGTAACAATTGTATTATTGAAAGATGACTGAATATGAGCCTGTCCGTGCTGTACGCTCTTTCTGACACGCTTCTTAGCCACTTTTTTAGTTGCCTGCTTAGCCATTAGCCTAAACCTCCTATGGTTTTTTACAAATATATTCTATAAATATTACTTCTTCTTATTAGCAACAGTCTTCTTAGGACCCTTACGAGTTCTAGCGTTAGTCTTAGTCTTCTGTCCACGAACAGGAAGTCCCTGTCTATGACGCTTACCACGATAGCAAGCAATCTCCTGTAAACGCTTAATATTGAAGCCTATCTCTCTACGTAAATCTCCCTCTACTACCTGAGTTGCCTTGATAACCTCGCTGAGTCTTCTAACCTCATCGTCAGTCAGATCTGCGCAACGTGTATCAGGATTAACGTTTGCTTCCTTAAGAATACGCTGTGATGAAGGAAGTCCGATACCATAGATATAAGTAAGACCAATTTCAACACGTTTCTCTCTTGGTAAATCAACACCTGAAATACGAGCCATTATAATAACCTCCGTAAAATCTTCTTTTAAGCTGAATCCACAAATGTATCCCATAGCACACGCCATGGGGTGAAATGCATACACCGCAAACTTCAACTAAGTTGTATATTTCTATAATTGTATTGGCATATCTACGTATGCCACAGCCGCTTTTAAATAATACAGTACATTAGATATATGTACTGACGCACGAAAATAAGTATACTTTCGGATGGGCTATCATCCATATACTTCTTTTCCTTTTTTGATTAACCCTGACGCTGCTTGTGCTTTGGATTCTCGCAGATAACTCTAACGATTCCCTTTCTCTTGATAACTTTGCACTTATCGCAGATAGGTTTTACTGATGCTCTAACCTTCATTAGAAACTCTCCTTTCAAAAAAAGTCCGCTACGAATTAGCATTCTATCATTTTCATTGATAAAATGCAATAGGGAAATTCATTTTTTTATTATTTATCTCTCCAAACGATTCTTCCCTTGGTAAGATCGTATGGTGATAACTCTATTGTAACTTTGTCGCCAGGAAGAATCTTTATATAATTCATTCTCAGCTTTCCACTTATATGAGCAAGAACCTTGTGTCCATTCTCAAGCTCTACCTGAAACATGGCATTTGGAAGTTTCTCAACAACTGTTCCTTCTACTTCAATTACATCTGCTTTTGACATTTTCAAAAATCCTCCTATATATATAAATCAACTTATGAGTTCTCCATGATATAATGAACATGTCATCGCGTTTACGCATGACACCATATGATATCACATCTACAGCTCAATTCCATCGGCCCTTGAAAGTATCTCAGGCTCTCCATCTGTTATAAGTATTGTATTCTCATAATGTGCCGCCAGTGATTTGTCTGCGGTGACGACCGTCCATCCATCCGGCATCCACTTCACTTCATAGTCGCCAAGTGTGATCATCGGTTCTATCGCTATCGTCATTCCTGCTTTCAGCTTTGGTCCTCTTCTTCTTGTTGCGAAGTTTGGAACCTCCGGCTCTTCATGAAGATTTCTTCCAACTCCATGTCCCACCAGATCGACGACAACTCCAAGTCCACACTCATCGGCATAGGACTCAACCGCTATTCCTATATCCCGCACATGATTTCCCGCACGGGCCGCTGACAGTCCTTCAAAGAAGCTTTGCTTCGTTGCCTCTATGAGATACTTTGCCATATCAGATATCTCGCCAACTCCATATGTTCTGGCTGAGTCTGAATGGTAACCCTTATAGATAACACCGGCATCAAGACTTACTATATCTCCGTCCTGAAGCACTCTGTTCTTAGATGGGATTCCGTGTACCACCTCATCATTTACAGATACACACACCGACGCCGGATATCCCTGATAGTTCAGGAATGATGGTTCACAGTGATAACTTCTGATAACCTCCTCACCGAGCTTATCTATATCGTATGTGGTCATTCCCGGCTTCAATGCTTTTCTCATCTCCTCATGAGTTATCGCCAGAATTCTTCCGGCTTCTCTCATAAGCTCAATCTCTTCCTGGGATTTTATGGAAATACCCTTCATATTTACTCACCTAATATGTCAGTGATAGCAGCAAATACATCCTTCATATCAACAGTTCCGTCAACCTCTTTCAGGATGCCCTTTGCCTTGTAGTAATCGATGAGAGGCTGTGTCTGCTCATGGTATACATTAAGTCTCTTCTCTACTGTCTCCGGCTTATCATCGTCTCTAAGGATAAGATCAGCTCCACATGCATCACACTTGCCCTCAACTTTTGTTGGGTTGTATACGATATGGTATGTTGCTCCACAACCTACACATGCACGTCTGCCTGACATTCTCTCGATGATATTCTCATCAGGTACCTCAACATTGATGGCATAATCAACTGAATCGCCGATTGCTGAGAGTGCCTTGTCAAGTGCCTCTGCCTGTGGGATAGTTCTTGGGAATCCGTCAAGGATATATCCCTTTGCACAGTCATCAGCCTTGAATCTATCTATTACCAAGTCGACAACGAGCTCATCTGGTACAAGAAGTCCCTTATCCATGTACTCCTTTGCCTTTGCACCAAGCTCTGTGCCGTTCTTTATGTTCGCTCTGAATATATCTCCTGTTGAGATATGAGGTACGCCGTACTTTGCAGCGATCATCTTTGCCTGTGTTCCCTTGCCTGCGCCCGGTGCGCCTAACATGATTATCTTCATATATTCAACCTCCATTTTTTTGAACGTTTCCCATTCTTATCAAATACTATTCTCTCTATAATACACGAATAGGAAGTGTACTATACGGCACACTCCCATTCGTGTTTATTGCCACGTCATATTTTAGTCTAAAAGGAATCCCTGATAGTTTCTTACCAGCATACGTGACTCAATATTCTTAATTGTCTCTATAACAACACCTACAACGATGATAAGTGATGTTCCTCCAAATGAAACATTTGCTCCAAAGAAACCACTGAAGAACATTGGTATACATGCTACTATGATAAGTCCTACAGCACCTATGAATATGATGTAGTTTAAAATCTTATTAAGGTAATCCTGTGTTGGCTGACCAGGTCTGATACCCGGTATAAATCCGCCACTCTTCTTCATATTGTTTGCAATCTCCATTGGATTGAATGTGATCGCTGTGTAGAAATATGCAAAGAAGAACACAAGTAATATATATACGATCAAACCGATCGAAGCCCAAGGATATGATCTGTTGAACCAGTAGCTCTGGCTCATTCCCTGGATGATCTTTGCTCCAACTCCTGATGTCTTGATGTTGAACAGATTTACTACGATCTGTGGAACTGACAGGATAGATGATGCAAAGATGACCGGAATAACACCTGCAGTATTTACCTTAAGAGGAATATGTGAGGACTGGCCTCCCATTGTCTTTCTTCCTCTTACTGTCTTAGCATACTGTACAGGAATCTTTCTCTCTGCGCCCTGAAGAGCACATACAAATACTACTGTGAGAACTACAACTGCAAGGATAACAAGTCCTACAAGTGTAAGTCTTACGAAGTCTCTGCCCTTCATGAACTGTGTGTATAAATTCTTGAAGTCATTTGGCATTGTTGAAACAATGTTGATCAAAAGGATTACTGATATACCATTTCCAACACCCTTCTCTGTTGCTCTCTCACCAAGCCACATTACTATAGCACTTCCTGCCGTAAGAATGACTACGATGCAAAACACTGTCCAGAAGTTATAATTCTCAATGACTCCCTTGTTTCCAAAGCCTACTACAAGACCAGTACTCTCAAGAATAGCAAGACCTACTGTCATGTATCTTGTGATAGCGGTGATCTTCTTTCTGCCGTCTTCTCCGTCCTTCTGCAGCTCTTCCAGTGCCGCTACAGACGAATGGGTAGACATGATGGAAGCTGGAATCATCGACCCGGCAAAAGTTACAAGATGCGCTCTCCAGAATGCTGCTTCTGTAGCTGGAATGTTGCTCACAACAGAATGCGCTATCACAGATATTCCTGAACCTCCAGCACCAGTTGCTCCACAGGCGGGCATGGATGGAATGGGCGGAATGTACTAATAGCAATTCCAAACTTTAAAGCTAGAAATGCGGCTGCGACCAATAAACGGTTGCGGCCGTTTTTTGTTTTAAATAAACCATATTTCGTGATAGAATATATCATTATAAATTACTCTTATTTTCTGGAGAATAGACTATGCAGACAACCACAAAAACACCTTGGGATTTTTTAAGCAAATACAAAGACATCGACTTTTCAGGAGAATGGCCAACAGTTCCCGAAATGTTTTTTATAACAACAAAGCGATTTCCAGAAAGACCTTGCTTTACAGATTTTGAAGGCGAAGGCGGCTCAAAAAACACTCTTTCATATTCACAGGTAGAACAAAAAGTCAAGGAACTTGCTTCCTGGCTTACAGAAAAAGGAATTCAAAAAGGAGACAGAATCGCAGTAAGCGGAAAAAACTCTCCACAATGGGGACTTGTATTCCTCGCATCTCTTGCCGCCGGAGCTACAATCTGTCCAATAGACTATGCCCTTCACGAAGAGGAAATCAAGAATCTTTTAAACACAGCCAGACCCAAGTTCTTTTTCGTTGATGAAGAAAAGTTTCCAACCTTTGACGCACAAAATGCTGAATACAAAGTTTATTCGCTCAGCCCTAAGTTTCCAGAAAAATACGTTTACAGCTTAAAGCCCAATTCAATTGAACATGATTTCCGAAGCGCAAAAGAAGATGATCTTGCGGCAATTCTTTTTACAAGCGGAACAACAGGAAATCCAAAAGGCGTAATGCTCACCCACAAAAATCTTGTAAGCGATGCATATATCGCGCAGACCCGCATGGACATTTTTTCAACTGATGTTTTTTACGCGCTCCTTCCGATTCATCACGCTTACACAATGCAGGCGGTTTTCATAGAAAGCCTTTCCGTAGGAGCTGAAATCGTATTCGGAAAAAGCATGGCTGTTTCCCGGCTAATGAAAGAACTTCGCGAAGGACAAATCACAATGCTGCTTGGCGTTCCGCTTTTGTTCAATAAGCTGCTCGCAGGAATAATGAAAGGAATCAAGGCGAAAGGCCCGCTTGTAAACGGCGCAATCCATGCCATGATGTGGATTTCCTACATAATAAAAAAAGTTTTCAAAGTAAATCCCGGCAAGACACTTTTTAAAAGCGTGCTAAAACAAGCAAATATTCAGTCGCTAAGAATTGCAATCTGTGGCGGCGGACCTCTTGCTTCAAGCGTGTTCAAAATCTACAACGAAATGGGTATCGACTTTGTGCAAGGCTACGGACTTACAGAAACAAGCCCGATTATCGCATTGAACCCGATAAGCCGCTTTAAAATTGAAAGTGTCGGTCAGTATTTCTTTCCGTACATGGAAATGAAAATTCTTGAGCCTTCTGCGGATGGAATCGGAGAAGTAGCGGTAAAAGGTCCGATGGTTTTTAAAGGCTACTACAACATGGAAGAAGAAACCGCAAAAGTTTTTACTCCAGACGGATTCTTTAAAACAGGCGATCTTGGAAATCTAGACAGCGAAGGCTACCTTATTCTTGCAGGACGCGTAAAAAACATGATTGTTACAGAAGGCGGCAAAAACGTTTATCCGGAAGAAATTGAAAACGCATTCCAGCTTTTTACAGACATAGCACAAATCACAGTGCGCGGCTACATTGCAGACAAAGCAACAAAAAGCGAGCAAATCGAAGCCCTTGTCTATGCCAGCGACGACCTTTTTGCAAGACTGAATATAAACAGAGAAGCTTCTCCGCTAGACGAATCAGTAAAATCAGAAATTGAAAAAATAATCTCAAAAGTAAACAAGGAGCTTCAGCCTTACGCCCGCATCTCAAAAATCACAATGCTAGAACAGCCCCTCGAAATGACCACAACCCAAAAAGTAAAACGAGGAAAAATATCTAGCAATGAATAAAAGCATCTTATATCATGCAGGCAAAGAAATTGTGCAGTTCCCGGAAATCCGAAAAAGTTTATACACAAAAGATTTTTCATGGGGATTTTATTGCACAAACGACTGGAAGCAAGCCGTTCGCTGGGCAAACAGAAACAATGAAAAGCCTGTAATAAATTTTTTTGATTATACTGCCGATGAATCTCTTTCAATTTTAAAATTCACCGAAATGAATGATGAATGGCTTGATTTTATTGCCCATTGCCGAAGCGGAAAAACTCACAATTACGATATTGTAGAAGGACCGATGGCAAACGACACAGTTTGGAATTACGTTAACGATTTTATAATAGGCACAATTACAAAAAAACAGTTTTGGGTGCTTGCAGAATTCAAGCATCCTACGCACCAAATAAGCTTCCATACATTGTCGGCATTAAACTGCCTTAATTTCAAAAAAAGCGAGATTGTATATGACCGAAGAACAGAGGAATGATTTTTTTTATGTTTGTGCGCTGATTGAATTTATTGCCAGAAAAACAAAGAACCGCCGCGGAACTGTTGTCAATGCGCTTGGAAAAAAAGGTGTTCACAAGCAGCTCTATGCCGCACCTGTAAATCACTGCCTCTCGTTTGAGCAAGTAAGCGATGAAATAATCAGGGACTACAAAATCCAAGACGGCGACTTTGAAACTGTAAAAAACTGCAAGTACACGCTGCCCGGATTTCAGGACATAGGAAAACTTTACTGCATAATGATAGAAGACCTTGCCGCTCCAGGAACAGAAGAAGAAACTTTAATCAAGCTGTTCAATTCGTTTATAAGCGACCAAATTTCAAACTTCAACACAGACCTTTACTATCAAAACCCAAGTTATCTTGAAGAATCCTACAAGGCAGGAAGACTGCTGGAATAGAATATTATTTCCGTGAAAGTTTTTACAGAAAAAAAAACGTGCCGGATTTTGCATTTAAACGCATTTTCCAGCACGGCATTTATTTTTAGATTTTTATGAAAAAGCCAAATGAGATTATTTTTCTCCCTGATAATTTGGATCTTCATAAAAGGAATGAATCCAACTTGAAAGATCTCTTTCCCAGTCCATCATTGCCATGTAGCCATCATAATCATCATATATTTTTTCTGTGGCTTTAGCTTTAATAGGTGTATTAAAAAGCTCATACGCTCTTTTAAAATCTTCTTTCTTTAGAGCCTTTTCTGCATTATCATTCTTTTTCGCCATTTCCTGAAGATAAGGCTCATTTGGAATTTTGGCTGGTCTTTTTGATTTATAGTTCTTTATATTGCGTGGACCTGTGTCAACATTCATATTAAAACCAGGCAAGTTAGGCATATCTTCTTTTCCAGATGATTCAGTTGTCTGCTGTGAATTGTTCTTTCCGCCTACTCTTCCTTCAATGCCTTTTACAAGACTTTTCCATTTCTGAGCAAAACAAGCAGAGGCTGCAACCATAAGCAAAACCAATACGACCTTTGATTTTCTTGATAATTTCATATTTACTCCTTCTAATAAAGTGTGAATATTATACCACCAGTACAGCGAATTGTCAAAATAACACTGAACAGTTTATTTTAGAATATAAATTGCTTTTCCAGTAACATTCTGTGCAGAATCAGAAACAAAGACATTGCCGACAAATGAGCCTCCTGAATTTGATTTAGAAATGCTTTCCAGAATAATTCCATTGGCTCCAATTTTTCCAGCCTGTTTTTTCAGTTCCGCAATTGCATAATTCAAACTGCCCTGATCTGTAAAACCTGAATCACTAGAAGCAGAAACAATTCCAATGACTTCATAATCTTCTGGAGGCTCTGTATATATAGAAATCCTGTCAGGATTTACATAAGGCCTCTTTTTGCCAGTAACAAAAGCCGTTCCACTTGCACAAGAAAATAATATAAAACAAATAAACAGCAAAGTAAAAAGTGAAATCAGTTTTTTCATAGTAAAAATCTTCTTGAATAATCGTATCACGAAATATCAGCAAAGCTCATCAAAAACAGTTCCGCCAGTCCATTCGTTTTCTCTTCCTTAGAAGAACAAGAAAATCGCCTGCGTTCTATTCTTGAACACAAAAAACATCTCTACTCTGCCTGATTTTTTTCAAGAACATCGGCTATTTCAGAAAGAATTCTTTTGTTCACAGGCGAAAGCCTGCTTTCCTGCAATTTTATCTCATCTTTTAAGTACAAGTCAGACTGCATTGTCGAGCCGTCAAGCAGCTGTGAAAAATTGCAGTCCAAATATTCAGTTATCTCAGAAAGCGTGTCAAGGCTGATTTTTGTAACACCACGTTCAATTTGGCTGATATATCCCACCGTAACCGAAAGAGCCTCCGCCATCTGCTCCTGCGTTTTGTGAAGCATTTTTCGTCTCTTTTGAATTCTCTGACCAACAGTAAAAAAATCAACAGCCATAACTTTATTAAACAGTTATTGCTAAAATTTTACAGACACTTTTAACTATAATTATAGTTATCACTGTTGATTTATTTTTAATTTTAAGTTACCGTTAAGAAAATAATCACAATAGGAGCTTAAAAAATGAAAAGAAAATGTTTTTTGTCTTTCTTTGCACTGATGATTTGCACGCTGGGGTTTGCAGCAAGCGATGCAGACATCGCGCTTTTCAATGCTGTAAAAGTAAAAAGATTAGACTTAGTTAATGCATATGTTCGTAGCGCAAACGCAAATGCACGCTTTGAGTGGGCTGGAAAATCCATGACTACATTCCAAATGGCTCTTGAAAACAAAGATGTAAATATTGCGAAAGTCTTAATCGCAGACGGAAACGCTGATGTAAACGCAGGATGGGGAGACGAGCCTCCTATTTTCATAGTAGCAAGGGAAAAAGATTCTGGACTTACTGAGCTGCTTATAGGCTCAGGTGCAGATGTAAATTCCACTTATAATGGAATGACACCTGTAATTTATTCAGTTATGACAGGAGAAAACGCCGGTCCATTTTTACACAGTTTTGAAAATATAGCTAAAAAATATGGAAAACGCATTGAATGGAATGCAATAGATTCAGAAGGGAGAAACGTCCTTCATTATGCAGTTACTAAAGGAGATTTTGGCAACTTAAACACACATGGAGATACAAGTACGGTTGAATATCTTCTAAGTTCAGGATTAGCTTCAACAACTGACAAAGACAAATATGGAATGACACCGTTCCATATGGTTGCGGCATCTTGCAATAACAAACTTATGATACTTTTTCTGAATGCTCCAAACGGAAGAAAGGCTTATAACATTAAGAATTCAGACGGTTACACTCCAATTGCTTTATATCTAGCAAATGCTGCGAAAAAAAACGTTTCCTACACAGAAGTAATAATGCAAGCCGTTTCTGATACGTCTATGTTCCGTATTTCAGATTTTAATTTTCCATCAACAGCGAATACAAGAAATGGCATTACAATTATATGTGCAGATAGCAATGATATAGATTCTAATGCCGAAATCATACGCATAATATCAGAAAACAATACCTCACTCGCTGAACTAGAGGTAAAAAAAGGGATTCCTCTTCTTTGTCATGCTATTAAAAATAATTATTCGCCTAAAATAGTAGATGCTATTTTATCAGGTTATGAAGGGGACTGGCGTTCAATACAACAGTTTGACGGCAATACTGCGATAGAAATAATGGGTACAAAAGGAACAAGTCGCAAATATGAACAAGTATTTTCAAAATATGGAAATAAATACTAATTCTTTTCGGCTCTATTCTTTCGGTAGAGCCGTTCTTTTTCAAAAATGAGATATATAGCAATGAAAAAAATAAAACTGATTCCTATCGCTTTCGTGCTGACTTTTATTGTCGGCTGCGCCTCGTCTCCAAAAGTGGAAAATGAAACATTTTCTGAATCCGGCAAACAAAATCTGGCATCGGAAAAATCTGAAATTGACATCGACTCTGATGGAAACACGCCGCTAATGCGTTTTATTTCTGCAAACAGGACAAACACAGTCAAAAATGAAATCGCAAAAGAAGAATATTTTGACAGCCGACGATATATTGATTTTGCAAATAAAAACGGCGACAACGCGCTTCATCTTGCGGTAAAAAACGGAAACGAGGAAATTCTTTCCATTGTGGCTGAAAGCGAAATCGAATCGGATCCAAAAAATAAAGATGGATTCACTCCGCTTCACCTTGCAGTTCTTTCAAATAACGAAAGTCTAGTTCGAATAATTATTTCAAAAACAAACTGCGGCTTGAATACAACCGACAGAGACGGCAGAACTCCGCTTATTCTCGCGGCAGCAAAGAAGAATCTTGAAATCATATCGATTTTGCAGAAAGCCGGCGCAAACAGAAATCTTAAAGACAAAAACGGAAAGACTTACCGCGATTATCTTGACGAGGAGCTTTCTGTGTCATCAAAAACTAAAAGCGAGCCGACTTTAGGAACAAAAAATGAAAATCAAGTTTTTACAGCTCCAACAACGCAGACAACTCAGGACGTTGAGCTTAATCCTAAAAACTATGAGATAATTTTCGGCGAACATTCAAACTGCAAGCTTATTCTTGCGATTTTATCCCAAGATTTTTTACAAGTGCAATCTTTTCTCCGCTCTGATAAAAACAAATGCCTTGAAGAAAAAGACAGTCTTGGAAACAGTCCGCTGATGTACGCGGCAGTCTTAAACACCCACCAGCTTTTAAGGGAACTTTTGCTTGCGACAAGACAGTGGGTGAACGTTCCTAATATCTACGGACAAACTCCGCTGATGGCTTCTCTCAAAAATGAAATGACGCTAAGCATGATAATGCAGAATTCTCCAAACGTGAACGCGCGCGACACAGCAGGAAACACCGCCCTTTCAATCGCAGTGATGAACAGAAACGTTTCCGTGTCAAAAAGGCTTGTCCAGCACGGAGCTTCAACATCGTTTTTGTATGAAGGCGAAAACAACATTTTGCAGCAGGCAGTCATAAACGGCGACTATCAAATGGTCAGCATGCTTTTGAAAAATCTTCCGAACATCGATATGTCGCACAGAAATTCCGCAGGAAAAACCGCATTTGAGCTTGCAGAAAAAGACAGCATAAAAAATCTTTTAGCGCAAAGAAATCAATAAAGAGAATCTCATAAAATGAAAAAACTTTTTTTTGCTCTGATTTTTTTTCTTGCCGCATTTGGTCTTTTTTGCGAAGACACTTTAAAAAGCTGGAATCCGCAAGAAATCTCGTCAGTTCCAGCTGTAAAGATAAATCCTGAATCAAAATACGAGCAGCACAGAACCTGCTCGTTCAGCAAAGTTTTGTACAAGACAAGAATTTCTCCGCGGAACGGAGTTATTTACACTGATGTAAATTTTAAAATCAGCACGGATTCAGGAATTGTCGTCTATCAGAACAGGATAAATTCCGCAGTGCAGAACCAGTTCGAGCTTTTTCTTACAAAAGACTCGCTTTTCCAGCTGGAAATTCCAGAATTTGTCTGGGACGGAACTTTTTATAATGCCGATTCAAGGGCAAAAGAAAACAGACGCTTTGAAGGAGCTGTAAACGGAAATTATGTTCCAGACGGCGTTTATTCTCTTTTGGTGGAGCTTATAAACAGCAGTGAAAACAATGCAAACGGCGGAATTGTCGGCGCAGACACGCAAAAGTACACAATCATTGTTGACAAAAGCGCGCCAAAATTCAACATCGCATTAAAGACAGTCTGCGATGACTTTGCCCGCTCAAAATACTCGTTTCTGATTTATTCTGAAAAAAACGAAAATCTCAAAGGCAAAACAGAAAATAATGATGAGACAGCCGTTTTGTGGCAGATTTTTTATTTATCAAAATCCAGCGGAAACGAAAATCCAGAAATGATTCATGTTCAGGGAAACGAAGAAGCTCTTTTATCAGGCGATTTTGACGCGTCAAAAAAAGGCAGGCTTCTTCCATACCAGTTTTCAGCCTTGCCAGGCGATGAGATAACGGTCGTGGCTTATGACGAAATCGGAAACTGCCAGAAAATCAAAACAAAAATTCCTGATAAAGCAATTCCATCGGGAAATTTTCTTTCAGCCCACGATAAATTTTCATTTCAGAATGCCGCCGTGCGCGCAGTTTTTGAGCATCTCGACGGAAAAACTTTCAGCAAAGAGGAAAAAATTGAATTTCTCACAGAAAATACAGACACGGCAGAAATCTTAAAGACTTACTCGCAAATCTACAAAGCGAATCTTGTTTTGATTCCTAAAAATTCAAATCCGCCAGAAAAAAGCGAAAATTTGCAAATTCCTTTGAAAATCGACAGCACAACAGGAAAAATTTCTTTCACATTTCCGTCAGATATAAAAAAAGACGATTCATATAAAGTTTACGTTTCAATGGAAAATATTCCGCTTCAATACGCATGCTCTGCGTTTTTGCTTGGAATTTTTCCGAACGTTGAGTTCTACATAAAAAATTATTCCACGGATTTTGAAGAAAACCGGCTAAATGCAAAAGCGGAATTCGCGTTCTCTTCTTTTTTGGAAAAAGAAAATTCTGTAGGCTGGAAAGTCATTGTGAAAAATGAAAAAGGCGATAAAAGCGAGACAATCGCTAGCAACGAGAATTTTTCTCTTGGCGAAAATTATGCTGGCATTTTCGACTCATCAAAAAGCGGAATTTCAGACGCTGGAATTCTTACAGCAGAGCTTTTGTTTGACAACGGAGTTTCAAAAACGCTCAGTTTTCCAAACGGTCTTGAACTTAGAAAACACTCAGATGAAAATTCCTATCTCAATATTCCAGATATTCTTTTTCCGGCAGGACGTGAAAATTTTGTCGGCGACAAAGACTTTTATGAGAAAAACTGGGAATCGCTTCACTCTATTGTAAAAATCTGGCAAATGTTCAAAGAAAAAATCGAAAAAATTAAGATTCACGCGTTTGCGAATCCGACTTCCGATTTCAGAAATCCAAAAATTCTTGCGGCAGAAAATGAGAACGAGCTTATTCCGCTTTCGCTACAGAGGGCAGAATGTGTCGCGGAAATTCTTCATCTCAGCGGAATTCCAAAAGACAAAATTCAGGCGATTGGAGAAGGCGGACTTGAATGGATTGCTTCTCCTGACGACAAAGAAAACAATTTTCTTAACCGGCGCTGCAGTTTCAGCATTTCATGGAAAAACGAAATTCAAGACGAAGAAGATTCTGAAAATAATTTTGAGGAAGTTCTTTATGATGATTTTTCAAAAAGCGAACCACAAAAAGAAAAACTCGATTAAAAAACAATGGAACAGCAAAAATATGAAGATAAAATTTTTTAGGACATCAGCAAAAATTCTCGCGGCAGCCATTTTTCTTGCAAGCTGCCAGACAACATATATTCCAGAGAACGATTTTGATGTGGCTCCAGAGTTTTTTTATCAAAACGAATGGAACAAAACACTTCTGGAAGCTGTGCGCAACAACAACTACAATCTTGCAAAGGAATGTCTTGAAAAAAAAGCCAGCGCGGGAGTTTATGACTTGCTCGGTCAGACAGCATTGATGTATGCCTGCTGGAACGGAAATTTTCAGATGGTAAAACTTCTGTGCGAATGGCAAAACAAAGTCTTGTGGTTCAAGAAAAGTCCAGAAGCAAAAATAAACAGGCTTTCGCTTTACAATTACAATGCGCTTTTCTGCGCCGCATACAAAGGCGATGTTGAAATAATGAATTACCTTATGGGAAAATGCGCAGAATTTTATGGACGAGAAGACAGCAACGGAGAGAATATTCTCCACAAACTCGCAAAATCAAATTCTCCGCAAGCCATACAAAATTTTATAGAGCAAAACAGCAAATCTCAAAGAGGAAAAAATCTGCTTCTGCAAATGTCGCTAAAAAAGGACAAGAACGGATGCACGCCTTTTTTTCACGCTGTAGCAAAAGGAAATGTGGAAGCCGCAAGCCTTCTGCTTTCTCTTGATGAAACAAAGGCAGTTCTAAACGAAGGCTCGAACAACGGCTATTTTCCTTTGTATATGGCGTTTGAAAACAGGAATCAGAATATGTTCTTCTTTCTTTTGGAGCAACCTGAATTAGACGCACACTGTTCAACGCCAATAAAAAATGGGAATGCATACCAGAAAATAAACCTAAGTGCATTTTATGAAGTCCGTACCGACTCATATATAAATTCAAAGCAATTTCCGACAAATCTATTTCGTGATGCATATGCCAATAGAATAACTTGGGAAAACAATGGACGAATTGGAAAACTCATAATTGTTGATGAAAAAATAAAGAAACAACGTTCAGAATTTTATAAAATGGTATGTGATAAAAACACAACCCTCGAAGAGCTAAAAAAGAAAAGGCTAGAACTTGGAAGCCTTATTTCAGGCTCAGATGTGAGCGAAAACAATAAAAACATTCTCCTACAAGCACTTGATACGCCACGCACAATAAAGTCAAAAATTGAACTTTTTGATTTTCTTTTTAGCGAATGTAAAATTTCATGCAGTGGATTAGATATGTATGACTCAGACCAAATTATCCGTTATACAATAGAAACAGCCGGTTCTAGTTTTAACAGAAAAATTAGCGATGACATTGAAATAATAAAGTTTCTTATAAAAAATAATGCAAAATATGAAAATGCATATAAACTTACAATGCCAAGAACAGACTATGATATTTGGAAACTGATTTTAAGAAGTTCAAAAGTAAGAAATTCTCTTGAATGGGATGAACTTGCAGAATTGCTCTCGATATTGGATAAAAAAGCTGCTTTTTCAAAAACAAACAGGGCTGACTTATTCTTGTACTCAATTTCAGGAGGAAGCAATGCAAATTACGAAGAGCTAAAATACAAAAAAAAATTGTTTGACCTTTTCATAAATGAATTGAATGATGGAAAACTCTACGTGAATAATATTCCGATAACGACCTGGCTTTACCAAGAGAAATTTTTTTATGGAGTTGAAAAGATTCTTTGCAATAAAAAAATTGCGGACAGTCAATATATAAGAAGCGCAAGACAAGGCACATCTTTAGACACTTTTAAGGACATTCTCGAAAAAGACCTGACCTCATCCGATGAAGAGATAAAAAGCCATGCAAAAAAGTTTCTCGATATGTATAATGCGCTTTATCCAGAAGATGTAAAAGCGAAAAACAGCCGTGCAAGAGCAAAAACGACAACAAAGCAAACAAAGGATTCTGATTCTCTTTAAATTTTGACTTTTCCAAAAAAGTTATCAAAAATCGGGCAACACTGAAAAACTGCAATTAAAAAAACTCTAAGAACAGCTTCTCTCCTTGCCCGCGATTTTCGCGTTCGCTATAATCTTCCGCGTTGATAAAAAAAATTGAGGAAAAGTCATGGAAAAAATAATAATCAGAAAATACACGGAAAAAGATATTCCTGCGATGTGCGGAATCTGGAATGAAGTCGTTGAGGAAGGAGTCGCTTTTCCGCAGGAAGAGACGTTGACCGAAAAAACAGGCTCCGCATTTTTCGCCTCGCAGACTTACTGCGCGGTCGCCGAAGAAACTGAAAGCAAAAAAATTGCGGGGCTTTACATTCTGCACCCGAACAATGTCGGCCGCTGCGGTCATATTGCAAACGCAAGCTACGCCGTAAAATCAGATTGCAGGAGGCTTCACATCGGAGAGCTTCTCGTAAAGGACTGCCTCGCTCAGGCACACGCCGCAAATTTCAGGATTTTGCAGTTCAACGCCGTTGTCGCAACGAATATCCACGCGCGGCACTTATACGAGAGGCTCGGCTTTATCCAGCTCGGCACAATCAAAGGCGGATTCAAGATGAAAGACGGACATTTCGAGGACATCTGCCCGTATTATCGGGAAGTTTAATTCTCGGAACATAAAAGAACTATTTCTTAAAAATATCAGTTATGTTTAGTTAGTTCCCTCTATCTACAACCAAAATAACAGAACGCGGCTACCCACATGCTTATTTTTTCCAGCTGTTCTGAATCTGTAATTTCCTCTGATATTATTTTGCCATCTGTAGAGCGGAATTCAACATTAACTTTTTTTGCAAAGCAAAAATCTTCAATTGCCATGTCATCCCATAGTCTATATGAATAAGTATTGTCCTCACTGTTGTAGGAAACACCTTTTTCAACAATTGTTTCTTCGCCATTTTCTTTTGTAATGCCCAGTCTGAAAAATCCTGCGTTTTCATCGTCTGATTTGCGGTTTTTTATTATCAAGTAAAAATATCCCTCATTTCCTTTTAGAAAAAAAGTTCCTGAACCGGACAAGTCAAAAGCCGCAAGCTCCGGATAATGAAAATGAAAAAAATCAGCCGCAGAAAATGAGCGCATGGTTTCATCCTGAAAGTAAAAATCAATTTTATCCAACCGGTATTCATTCTCTCCTAAAAATGAGTCTGTCAGACTGACCTCAGAACAACCGCCAGGAATCAAATCGAGCTTGACAAGCAAACTTGTATAATCAGGATTTCCTGTGCTGAAAAAAAATATTTCCGCCTGCGTGATTTTTTTTGCAGAAATATTGGCGAATTCCAAATATGGAGAAGAATACTTGCCTTTTTTTAAACAATAATTTGATGGATAAACTAGTGCAGGAACGGTAACCCCGGAATATTCCTGCCAGGCATAATTCATGGCTTTGCCTATAAAATCAGGATAATTCAACATAAAATGATAGCTGCTGGAAACATAATATTTTTCAGCAGTTGCTGATGCTTCTAAATCACCAGATGAAACTTTAGCTTTATTTTTACTGCGGGCTATATTACAGGAACTCAATGATAAAAATGAAATTAACAGCAAAATGAGTTTTTTCATACAGACTAGGATAATGTACGGACTTTTTAAAATCAATGGAAAGCAACTTCAACAACGTAAAAATAAACGGATTGCAGTTGTAATATCAAATCCCAATGAACTAAAAAGATTTTCGGCTGCAAGTTTTGTTTCTGAATCAACTCTGGTTTGAAGAACTGTCATTGCCATATAACAATCTCCAGAATATTTTTGTACTACAAATGTAATACAAAAAAATATAAAATTGCAATTAATATGTTTTCAAATATCTCACCTCAAAAAAATGTTGGCTATAATTTTTAATGTTGACTATAAAGCAGAACAATGTTATTATTTTACTTACAAACTGTCATTGCCAGAACTGCTCCGTTGTGTTTCTAAAAAACTCATTTGGCAAAATATTACTTTAGATTTTCGGGTCAAGAGCAAAGATGACATTTCATTATATCGCAGGAGGAAACTATGTGTAGAACTTCAATTTATGACGCGCGGAACAATCTTTCAAATTTCGTAAAGATTGCGGAAAGCGGTGAACCTGTTGAGCTTACAAGGTACGACAAGCCGGTTGCTGTAATTATCAGCTATGAGGAATATGAACACAAAGATGAAAAACCGTCTTTAATTGCCCGGATTAACAAACTGAAGGAAAAGTATGCGGATGTTCTAAGCGATGAAGGAATTCCTCTCGGACCAAAAGTTTATGCTGACCCTAACAGAGTGATTTTCGAGGAATAATTAAGTACTGAAGATTTGTTCACACACAAATATAATAAGAATCACTTACGGAGGAAAAATGAAAAAAATATATCTTCTTGATACAAATATCATATCCGAGTTCTCAAAGGAACGTCCGAACCAAAACGTGATTGCTTTATATGAGGCAAGAAAAAATTTCTGCGCAATTTCCGCCATTACCTGGCAGGAACTTATCTATGGACTTGAAAGAATGCCCGACGGAAAACGCAAAACTTATATTGAAGAATGTCTTGTTGAATACAAAGAAGAATTTGAGATAATTCCCTACGACGATTTTGCAGCAGGAATATGCGGTCAGCTTTTAGGAAAATGCCCAAAAGAAGGAAAATCTCTTCCATATTATGACACACAGATTGCCGCAACCGCAATTGCAAACGGAATGGTTCTTGTAACTCACAATACAACAGATTTTGCAGAAGCCGCAGAACGCTCTTTTTTACGTGTGGAAGACTGGTTTTCTGTTGAATAATTCAAAACTGAAGGAATACTTCCTAAGAGCCGTAGCGATACTTCCTAAGAGGCTAAGTAATACTTCCTAAGACCCTGAGTAATACTCTCTAAGGCTCTTAGGAATACTTACTTCAGGCCTTAGGAATACTTACTTAGGGCTTTAGGAATACTCACTTAGCCTCTTAGGAAGTATTCCTTCAGCGCGCATTGAAATTGCTCCTACTATTCAGGATTATATTCCCAAAAAGTTATATTTCAAATGGCAATATCATAACCTTTAGCATGAGCAAAAAAAATCCCCAGTCTAGCCGGGGAATAATAAGTTACAAAAAACTGTTCGCACTTGCTCACAGTTGCTTTTTTTTCTCGGGGCATTAAGCCTTGCGGCTTAATGTCGGTTAAAAAATAAAAAACTGTTCGCCCTTGCTCACAGTTTTTTATTTTTTTTCGATGGTTATTCCTTTACAGCCGCTGTTCCCATGCTCATCATCATTGCTTTCTGTGTGAACAGGAAGAAGATTACGAACGGTATACAGATTACCAAAGAACCTGCTGCAAAGTTTGTAAACTCGTTCTTTTTATCAGAAACGAAAGAGAACAAGCCCAACGCAAGTGTCTGTTTTTCCGGACTTCTTAGAACCATCTTCGGGAAGATAAAGTCCATCCATGGTCCTGTAAAACTTGAGATTCCCAGGAATGTGATAATCGGCTTTGTAACAGGAAGGATGATTGTTCCAAAAATTCTAAAATGGCTTGCACCGTCAATTCTTGCAGCCTCGTCAAGGTTCTTGCTTACTGTATCCATGTAGCTTTTTACCATCCAAGTGTTGTACGGAATTCCGCCGGCAACATAAACAAGCACCAGTCCCCACAGAGTATCAAGTCCGCCGATACGGTTCAAGATTACATAGATTGCAATCATTCCTACAAATGAAGGGAAAATCTGAAGAATAAGCATGCTCATCAAAAGGGTGTGTTTAAAGACGAACTTAAAGCGTGAAAAAACATAAGCGCTCAATGAGGAAATCACAACAGTAAGAAGTGTTGTCCAAAGGGCGATGATGAATGTGTTCTTAAACCACAGCCAGTATTGGGTTTCAAAGAACAGATACTTAAAGTGCTTAAGCGTGAATCCGTCCTTGAAAGGAACAATGTTCATGCTTGCAATTCCGTTTCCAGGAGCAAAAGCGGCGGCAACAACATAAACAAGCGGATAAAAAACAACAAGTGAAATCAGTATAAAAATAAGATAAGAAAAAGTCTTGCTGATTGTCTTGAACGAGCGGTAATTTTTCATACTTCACCTTCCTTATAAGCCTTTGTATTTTTGAACTGATAAATAGCAAACGGCGCAAGAACAACGAAGATAAGCACTGCGATAACAGAAGCGTAGTTGTATCTAAGCATTGTAATTGTAAGCTTGTAAATCCAAGTAACAAGAATATCAGTTCCGCCCGCCATTGTGGTTGTGGAATCAGCAACAGTAGGAGAACCTCCTGTAAGGAAGAAGATGATTCCGAAGTTGTTGATGTTATGTGTAAAGCTCATGATAATCAAAGGCATTGTCTGGTAAAGAACAAGAGGCATTGTAATGTGCCGCAAAATCTGAGATCCGTTAGCACCGTCAATTTTTGCAGCTTCGTACAAATCCTTGGAAATAGCTGTCATTGTTCCCATAGAAAGCATCATAAAATAGCCAAATCCAGCCCAAAGGTTGATTACAATACACATTATTTTTGCCAGTGTCGCATCTCCAAGCCATGGAATCGCATTTCCCGACTCAAGAATTCCAAGCGCAACAAGAGTTCTGTTTACAATTCCAAAAGTTCCGTTAAGCATATGACGCCACAGAATCATTGTAATTACAGCCGGAACTGCGTAAGGCAAGATAAATATAAACCTGAACACTGGAGCAAGCTTGATTCCGCTTTCATTCAAATGAACGGCAACCAAAAGTCCGCCAAAGTAGCAGGTAAAAGTTGAAGCCACAGCCCATACAAATGTCCAGATTGCGACGCGTGCAAAACCAGCCGACCAGTTTGTTCCGCCAAAAAGGAGCGCTTTAAAGTTCTGGAATCCAACCCAATCTACAGTATTTTTAGGAGGAATGTTGTTTGGGGCAGAATAGTTTGTAAAAGCAACCGCAACGCTAAAAAGAAGCGGAACAACAACAAAAACAAGGAGCATAACTACACAAGGAGCAAGACCTGTAATAGGGAATGCCTTGTTGCCAACCTCAGCCAAAGAGGACTTTTGAGAAACAAACCGTTTAGTCCTGCAGTATTCTTCATAGGATTTTTTTGCGCTTCTTACAGAAATTACATAAGCAGCTATAAAAAGAGCAACTATCGAAAGAATAAGAATTCCGTCGATAAGCATAAACATAGAGTTATTGCGAAGCTTAACAGGAATATCAGGCTGCGGCTCGCCAAGAGTAATCAAACCAAAAATCTTTCTGCAAGTAACTGGCAGAAAAGCAAGAAAAAGAACTTCAAGGGCAGCAAAAAGAGCGCCTTTGACATATTGTTTAAGGTAAATAATATGGGATAATCCCATGAAGCATAAAGATGCGACTTTTACCTTTTTTGCAGAACTTCCATCGGACTCTATCCGCATAAGACACCTCGCAATTGAATACGTCTGGTCAAGGCACGCTTATGCCCAAGCCCTTGACTCAGCCGTTTTTACGGTTTTGACAACCCATAAATAAAAGAGGCTGCCTCCCAAGGAGACAACCCCTCGCTTATTACAAGAAAAAGCTATTAAACTTATATTCCAAGAATTGTAGCGTTGCAAGCGTCAAGTTCTTTCTTAACATCTGCACCGTCCCAAATATTCTTTGAAGCGTTTCCAAGTGCCTCCCAGAATGCAGACATCTGCGGAACAGAAGGCATTGGGAATGCGTAGTCAAGCTGCTGGAGGAATCCGCCAATGTATTCGCTTGAAACTTTTACGTTGATAGCTGGCATAGCTCCTGTGATGTCGAATCTGAGCTGCTGCATAGCAGGGCTGATAAGGAACTGGGCAAAGTCAGCAGCTTCTTCCGGATGATCAGAGTATGAACTTACAAACATAGCGCGTGTTCCAGAGAACGAAGCTGCTGGAACTGTGTCACCAGGAAGTGAAGGAAGAGGAGCAACACCAAAGTTCAGTCCTGCATCTACAAAGTTCTTTACGTTCCAAGGTCCAGTGATGTGCATTGCAGCCTGTCCGCCCTGGAATGCTGCGTCGCAAGCTCCAGTTGAAAGGTCTGCCGCAGGAACATTAAGAGCAGGTCTAAGCGACTGGAAGAATTTCATTCCGTTTACAGCATCATCATTGTTAAGATATGTTGTAGAAGTGTCAGCTCCTGTTGAACCGAAGATGCGGTTTCCGTTTTCTGTTGTAAATACGATTGAATAGTATGCGTTTCCTACATCCATTATAAATCCGCGTTTGTCTGGATTCTTTTTGTTGAAATCAACTACCCATTTTGCAAGAGCATCCCAAGTCTTTGGAACATCTTTTTCAGCAATGAGATCCTTGTTGTAGAACAAAGCGTAAGTTTCTGCGCTTACCGGGTATCCGTACATTTTTCCTTCATAGGTAAGAGCCTTTGAACAAGCGCCAAGAACTTCTTTTGCAACAACGTCTGCGTTTGCTGTTGGAGCAATGTGTCCGCCGTTAACAAGTTCGCCAAGCTTATCATGTGGAGCAGCAAAAAGGTCTGCGCCAACTCCAGCAGGTCCGTCAAGAGCAATCTGTCCTGTTGAATCGCCAAGCTCTACGTTTACGAACTTGATTTCTACATTCGGATGAGACTCTGTGTATTTAGCTCCAGCCTGTTTAATGAATTCATCTGGTCCTAAAAGAGACTCCCATACAGTAAGAGTTATTTTTTCAGACTTTTTAGCTTTCTTGCTGCATCCTGTAAATGCGAGCAAACCTGCAGATACTACAGCTACAGCTGCAATAATACCTTTCTTCATTTTGTCCTCCTATTTATAAAACAATGAAGCTTTTATATTCCAACCGCAAATCAGCGGAAAGATTCCCTTATTCTAAGCTCGTAGCCGACTTTTGTGTGGCTTGGAACTTTTTTTCCTTCTATCATATCCACAAGAAGACTTCCTGCCTTCTTTGTAAGATTTGAAACGTTTACATTCAAGGCCGTAATTGGAGGCGTATTGTTCTCCAAAACCTGACTGTCGTAAAACGAAATCACCTGAATGTCCGCCGGCACTTCATAGTCATTCTGCTTGAGCCATTTAAGCACATATACGCAGATAATGTCATCCATACATACAAGGCACTGCGGATTTTTTTTCATAATATCCGGCAAGACAGAAAAAACATCCTTCTGGCTTTCCAGATTCCAATGAACAACACTGCCGTCCAAGGAAATTCCAGAAGAAGCAAAGCCTCTCTTAAATCCTTCAAATCGGAAAGTGTTCACGCTGTTTTTGCTGTCGCCCGCAAGAACCGCAACTTTTTCACATCCGCGGCTTATCATAAACTTTGTCATTTCATAGCAGCCAGAAATCTGGTCGCTTCCAACATGGCAAAACTCATTGTCATCGGGCGTGCCCATTACAATAAACGGAATCCCTTCTTTTTTCAAGAAGTCCACAGATTCATCTTTTTCTTCAAGACGAGTCAAAATAATGCCGTCAACTTTCCTATTTATAACAAGCCGCCTTAACGGAGTAATGTCTCCGCCGCCCTGAACAACAATCAGAGCATCATAGCCAGCCTTGTAAACAGATTCAGAAATTCCAACGAGGCAATTCTGAAAAAACGGATTGTCCTCTTCATTCTTTGGAATCACAACGCCAATATTGAAAGTCTGCCGCAAAACAAGTCCTTTTGCCATCGGATTAGGAACATAGTTGCACGACTGAACTTTTTCCATTACACGCCGCCGGGTTTCCGCGCCAATCCGCCCCTTGCAGTTTATAACTCGGGACACTGTTGACTTTGAAACTCCAAGTTCCTGGGCAATATCCGAAATTGTAACAACAGAAGCGGATCTTTCCATAAAAACGTTTCCAAATTATTTTAGTAAACAACGCAAAACCAAAAGCTCTGCAATGCTTAAAGTTTACACCAACAATTCTTATAAAACAAGAAAAATCGGTTGCTCAACACGAAAAAGTATACACGTGTCGATTCAATTTGTCAAACTTTTTTTATAAATTCTTTGTAATTTTCTTACAAAAATAATAACGTTTCCAGTAAATTTTCTTGCGCACCAGTTTTTTTTATGCAATACTTATTTTATGTTTGAACAAACCGCAGAAAAAATCAAAAACGCAAAAATCATTCCAGTTGCAAAAGTACAGGAAAAAGAAGACGCAATAAAACTTGCACGCGCGCTCACAAACGGCGGAATGAAAGCTGTCGAAATAACGTTCAGGACAAACGACGGCGAAACCGGGCTAGAAAAAATCGCTGGCTGCATAGAATCAATAAAAAAAGAGTTTCCGAATATTCTTGTTGGAGCCGGAACAGTAATAAACACAAGCCTCGCACAAAAAGCCCAGAATGCTGGCGCGGATTTTCTTGTTTCCCCGGGATTCAATCCAAAAACAGTAAATTGGTGCGTTGAGCATGAAGTTCCGTTTTTTTCTGGAGTTTGCACGCCGGGCGAAATTGAGCAGGCAATAGAAGCCGGACTGAATTTTTTAAAGTTTTTCCCTGCGGAAGTAATGGGCGGAACAAAATTCCTAAAGTCGCTGGCAGGACCTTTTCCGCAAACAATGTTCATCCCAACAGGCGGAATAAACGGCGAGAATTTTTCAAGCTATCTTTCATGCAAAAATGTTGGTGCGGTTGGCGGAAGCTGGATGTGCCCCGAAAATCTCATAAAAGAAAAAAAATGGCAGGAAATTGAAAAACTTTGCGAAAAAGCGAACTTTCCCTGCATAAAAAACTGCTAAAAAAACTGCCCTCTAAGCTAAATAAATTCAGCTTAAAGGGCAGCCTTTGAATAGCTAACTAGAAATCAGTGATTAAACCAATCCCTGGGCAACCATTGCGTTTGCAACTTTTACAAATCCTGCAATGTTAGCACCGGCAACATAGTCGCCTTCTGTAGCGTATTTCTTTGCAGTTTCATAAGCGTTGTCGTGGATGTTTGTCATAATCTGCTTGAGTTTAGAGTCAACTTCTTCAAATGTCCAAGAAAGACGCTCTGAGTTCTGGCTCATTTCAAGTCCGGAAACCGCAACACCGCCGGCATTTGCGGCTTTTCCAGGAGCGAACATAACTTTATTTTCCTGAAGATACTTGATAGCTTCCGCACGTGTAGGCATATTTGCGCCTTCTGCAACGAGCATGCATCCGTTTGCAACAAGTTTCTTTGCATCCTCAAGGTAAATTTCATCCTGAGTTGCGCAAGGCAATGCAAGGTCAGCTTTTACGCCCCAAGGTTTTTCGCCTTTGAAGAATTTTGCGTTAGGATATTTCTTTACATAAGCGTCTACTTTTTCTTTGCGTGCGCGGAATTCCTTTACATAAGCAAGTTTTTCCGCAGTAATTCCTTCTTCATCAAGAATATAGCCTGTTGAGTCAGACAAAGTGATTGGCTTTCCGCCGAGCTGAAGAAGTTTTTCAGCGGCATACTGCACAGACAGCGCAGACAAGCTGATTTTCACCCTTTCGGTTGAGGATATTTATGCCGTGAACTGCCTTGATTTTCCCATTGTTGAACGCGGCAGCGCAGGAAACACCCTTCCGACCGGAAGCGGACGCTACACAGCCAAAAAGAAAAACGGAAGCTATGTTCTTTCCGCTGCGGCGGAAAACTCCGACAGAGAGGAAATGGAGCAGGAAAAGCTTTTGCTGCTTGACCTCTCGCGCCACGAAAATCCGCTCTATCTTCTCAGAACAGGTGTTCTTTCCTGCTATTTTGATGAGGACGGGCAGTCCGCTGCCTCAAAAACAGACGCGAGTGTTGCAAAGGTCAACCTCAACAGCCTTGTTTTTCTCGGCTTCAACGGCGAAAGCAAGTATTTTTCAAGGCCGAGACTCAGGAAAGCCGTCTCGCTCCTCGTTGACAAAAAGGAGATTGCCGAAACGGCCTACGACGCAATGGCGAAGGAGGCGAACTGCGTGTTCAACCCCGATTGGTCGGCCTGCGGCGCGCTGAAAAACGCCGTGAGCAAAACCGACACCGCCGAAGCGGAAGCACTGCTTGAAAAAGAAAAATTCATCTATGCCTATTCAAACAACAAGTACCGCTCAAAGAGCTTTGAGTTTTTTGAAATCAAGCTCCTTGTGAACAAGGAGAACGAGCGCCGCGTCAAGGCGGCAAGGCTCATTAAAGCACGGCTCGAAAAGGCCGGAATCAAGGTGAACCTTTCTTCGCTCGATTTTGATTCCTATAGAGCCGCGCTCGAGAGCGGAAGCTTTGACCTTTATCTCGGAGAGGTTCGGCTCGGTGCAAACATGGATCTTACTCCCTTCTTTTCCTCCGCAGGAAAAGCCAAGTTCGGAATTGACCTTTCTTCCTCTGTCTGCGGTGCATATTTTGACCTGAAAAGCGGCAAAATAGACGTATCGACTTTCGTCGGCGTTTTTGACGAGGAGCTTTTGTTCCTTCCGCTTTGCTACCGCGAAGGGGCAATGTATTACTCCAGAGCACTCAAGTATGAAGGTTCGCCCGTTATCGGCGATATCTATTCAAACGCATATTCCTGGAGCTTCTGAGTACACTGCGGCCGCCGAAAGCAAAACCGCTTTTTCGGGGGTACAGCATGACAAGAAGCGAAAAACTCATCGGCGCGATTCTTTGCGCAAACAACCGGCTGAACGCAAACCGCGCTCAGCTTGACGAATACAACGTTTTTCCCGTTCCGGATTCAGACACGGGAACAAACCTTTGCCGAACCTTCAAGGCTGCCGCTCTTGCCGTGAAGGGCAATGAAGCGCTTTCGGCCGAAAAGCTTTTTGAAAAGGCCGCCAAAGCGATGCTGCGCGGCGCAAGAGGGAATTCCGGCGTAATCCTTTCCGCCCTTTTCAAGGGGTTTTCCGATCATGTTCTGAAAACCGGGCTTGAACCCTATGTTCTTTCTGCGGCATTTGACAGTGCACTCAAAAGTGCCTGCCGCGTTCTCAGCCGTCCCGTTTTCGGCGGAACCGTGCTTTCGGTCGTGATTGCCTGCCGCGATGCACTTTTGGAGAAAGAGTTCTCCTCTCTTTCTCAGGCCGTGGCTTTTCTTGTTCCGGTCTGCCAAAAGGCAACCCAAAGAACCGGAGAAGAGCTTGAAGCGGCCAAAAACGCAGGCGTTGTGGATTCCGGAGCAGCAGGGCTCACGGTCATTATTGAAGGCTTTGACGCCTTTCTTTCAAAAAAATTCTCTCTCCCCGCCGAAGAAAAGGAGGAGGGGCAAACAATCGTTTTCAAAAAGCTTTCTGCGCCGTCAGAGGTTGCTTTTGCTTAC
>OQVL01000189.1_pt1 | contig 27980 bp, 27 predicted proteins | sample 1691501 | NCBI WGS metagenome assembly OQVL01 (sample SAMN03418253, study PRJEB22391) | human gut metagenome | biome: human-gut; feature: organic feature; material: feces | host: Homo sapiens | place: Tanzania | collected 2013-01 | reverse complement strand
CATTAAGACACGGGAATGTGATTGCGGTGTTACCGAACGGGCTGAAGTTCCTGCTACCGGGCATAATTTCGGCAAGTGGATGGTGACCACAAAGCCAACCTGTACAAAGGCAGGCATTAAGACACGGGAATGTGATTGCGGTGTTACCGAACGGGCTGAAGTTCCTGCTGCCGGGCATAATTGGGATGCGGGAACAATAACCCGGGAACCTTCTCCCAAAGCCGATGGCGAAAAGACCTATAGCTGCCTTGTCTGTAAGGCAACTATGACAGAGTCGGTAAAATACAGCGAGAGTCTTGAAAGCGACGTTGATGAAAAAAACAGCGTTGAGCCGGATAAAGACAGAAGCACCGATCTAAAAGAAAATAGCGAAAACAGCACAGAACAAACTTCTCCTGCGGAGAGCGATAAGGTTTCTTTTCCGTGGTGGATCGTTGCCGTTATCGCCGCGGTGGTGATTGGCGGGGGTATTTTGGCAATTGTTTTAATTCGAAAAGGCAGAGGTAAATGATGAAAAAGATCGTTCTGGACATTCAGAGCAATATCCATGCGCACACCATGGAGCGAATGCTGATGCAGGAGCTGGTCGATTGCCGGGTTGTGATCTCCGAGTCGCCGGATTACACCGCCGAGTGGTGCAAAACGCATCGGCCGGATGTGCTTTTAATGGAGGTCAAAATGTTTTCGCCCTGGATGTTCTCCGAACGTATGGCGATCTGTGATAAGGTTAAACGCAGCACGGAAAACTGTCGAATCGTTCTTTTTGTGGATGACGAAAGCAACAAAAACCTTCCCGAGGAAGTACAGCAGGCAAAGCGCGAGGGCCTTATCGACACTTTATTGTTCGACTCGGTTTCCGAGAACTACTTTGCTTCGGTGATCGACAGCATTTAAATCAGACAACGGCAAAACGCAATAAGTATCACTATTTTTAAATTTATATAAGCAAGAAAACCGGGAGCCTTTCACTTGAAAGACTCCCGGCCGTTTATTATTCGGTTAATTATGCGTTCTTTTTTCTTTTTTTAAATACGGGTATTGCAATTGCTATGCACACAGGGATAGCCACGGCAATTATGAGGATAAATACGGGGAAGTTTTTTTCGTTTTCTTTAGCGGGGACGCCTGCATTGTCGTTTTTGTCGGTGAGGTTTTCTGAAGCAAGATTTTCTTTTAACGCCGATTTTACATTGTCAAAGCTGTATTCTTCGCCGTTTCGGGAAAAGCGAGAAAGGAGCTCAAGCTCTTCAAAAACGGCAAGTCCCATGCTGAGGCTGACTTTTTCGAAGCCGCCCTCAGCCATGAGGTAGCTCTGTACTTCTTTCACGGGCCGTGGCAGGTCTTTGAGGAAAGCGGTGAGCTTCTTGTAGATGCCTACCAGCAGATCGCGGGAGAGCAGCTTCTCATTTTCCTCTCGGATGTCGCGGCAGATGAGCTGCACATGCTCGCCATACCATTCATGGACTTCCGGTTCGAAAACAAGATCGACCACATCCCCTGCGCGGCAGGGGTCGATATCCCCCACGCCCCAGAAGATCGCATCGATAAGCTCCTTCCCGGATGACAACTGGCATTTGAAATGCCGCCTGTCCTGTCCGATGCGGCGCGCCGTCTCCACGAAAGCCTGCCGCGTCGCGAAGATGGGCTTCGGATTGTCACAGCCGCAAGGCTCTAAGAGATCGAGCGAGTGAATGAAATCAATCGACATTTCGGAGAGCGGCAGGCACTCCTCCACCTCAAGGACAGGGATACAGTCTTCTTCCGTGAGCTTTGCTTTCGCATAGGCATTGAGACGCTTTCGGAATTCGGGGATCTTGTCTGCCTCGATAGAAAAGCCGGCTGCCATTTTGTGTCCGCCATACTGGAGCAGGAGGTCTTTCTCCGCCGCCAGTGCTTCATAGATATTGAAAGCGGGAATGGAGCGGCAAGAGCCCTTCCCGACCCCGTCTCGGACCGTCAGCACCAGTACCGGACGATGGTAGATTTCCAAGATGCGCGACGCCACAATCCCGATAACGCCGGGGTGCCAGTCCTTCCCGTCCACGACAAGGGCCATATCCTTTTCGATATGGAGCTCGGCGATGCGCTTCTGCGCTTCCTCGAAGATATTCCGCTCGATCTGCTGGCGCGTCACATTCGTATCGCAGAGCTGGCTCGCGAGGCGCTCCGCCTCTTCGCTGGACTCGGTCGTCATCAGCTGCACGCCTTCTTTGGCGTGTGCGATGCGCCCGGCTGCATTCAGTCGGGGCGCCAGACCGAAGGATACCTGATCGGCATGCGTGATCGCTTTCGTATCCTCATGGACGATGCCGGATGCGATCAGGAGCGAAGAAAGTCCTTTGATGGAGGTCGTGAGGAAACGCTTCATCCCCTCGCGCACCAAGATGCGGTTTTCCCTGGTAAGGGATACTACGTCTGCGATCGTCCCCAGTGCGGCGAGCTCTACATTGTCTGTGAAATCAGCCCCGTCCCGCGCCAGATGCAATGCTCTGGCCACCATGAAAGCGACGCCGCAGCCTGCCAGCTCCTTGTACGGATACGGGCAGTCCTTCTGGTGCGGATTGATCACGGCGATGCATGCCGGCAGCTGCTCCGGCGGCGTGTGATGGTCAGTCACGATGATATCCAGCCCCTCGGGCTTCCTTGCGATCAGCTCCGCCGAGCTGATCCCGCAGTCCACCGTGATGAGAAGCGTATAGCCCTCTTTTCGGAGGGAAATCAAAGCCTTCTCATTCAGTCCATATCCTTCCGTTTCTCTCCGGGGGATGTAGTATCCGACATCCGCGCCCATGCCTTTCAGGCAGCGCACGAGGATCGAAGTCGATGTGATGCCGTCTACATCATAGTCTCCGTAGACTACGATCTTCTCTCTGCCATCGATCGCGGAAAGCAGACGGGTGACGCCTTCCTTCATCCCCTTCATCAGGAAAGGATCGGAGAGATCAGATAGGTCATCGTATAAAAAATGGGATAATTTGTCTTCTGTATCCAGTCCGCGCCGCATCAGAATACGCGCAAGACCATCTGTGATCGAATGCCTCTTGAAAAACGCAGGGATTTCTTTGGTTTCGTTTTCGCCGGCCCGGATGTGCCACCGGCAGGCTGCTCGTTCTTGTGTCATCATGTCCTCGATTTCTGGAGATGGATGGAATCTTTCGCGCGCCGCTTTCCACTCTGTCAGAATACCGGCCGCGCCCTTCTGCTGTGCAGTTTTGCTGTCATGTCTGTGATATGTTTTCGATCATCCATCCATCGTTCCCTAAAAGATGTAATTTGCAACAATTATACCATTTTTGATTCTCAATAGCTATGCTGTATTATCATTCTCAATTAAAAAAGAGCGCCCAAGCGCTCTTTTTTTATGGATGAGATGATCACAATGATCACTTCAGGAACCTCAAGTGGCTTGTGACTAGTGACTAGTGACTGGGATTTCCAGTAACGTCATCCCGAGCGAAGTCGAGGGATCTTTTCCGTTCGCGGTCAAATAGACGATGATAGGAAATCCTAAACGGGAAACCTGCTCCCCGCCGACCTTCGGGCATCGCCCAGTTAAAAATTGCGGCGGAGCCGCCACCACAACCTTGAAGTTTGAAAGCAGGGATAAGTGGCTGAGGTACGAGGTATAAGGTTTTCCCCTTGTCTGAGCAGCCCCCTAGAGAGGGGGCGCGCCAAAGGCGCAGGATGGATCCCCATAGCGGTATGAAAGCGATGCGAGATGATAGACATCGCGGGCATCGCCATTTTTTATACTCCGCGGCGCTTAGATCCTTCGACTCAGTTCTCACATTTCAGATAAGCCATTTTTTTAACATACGACGTTTTTCTCCGCTCAGGATGACGAAATGCGCCGCGCCAACCCCTTTGAACCCGTAGAGAACCCACAGAACCCGCTGAACCTCTTTCGTACGCAATCAAAGGACGGCACGCCCAAGGGGCTAACCCTGAACCTTGAACCTTCTGAACTTATAGAACCCGTTGAACCTGACAGCATATTTCCCTAGATGCCTGCCTGTTTTCTGAGGGCATCCCACATCTTCACTTCTCTCGCCGTCGTCTTTACATCATGGACGCGGAAGAGGGTACAGCCCTTTTCGATGCCCCAAAGGTTCACGGCGGCTGTCCCCTCGTCTCTTTCTTCCGCCGGAAGGTCAAGGACCGTGCCGATGAACCGCTTGCGGCTGACGCCGAGAAGCCATGGATAAGGGTATGCCTGTGTGAGTTCATCCAGGCGGGCGAGCACTTCCATATTCTGCTCGCCAGTCTTTCCGAAGCCGATGCCTGGATCCAGGATGATTCTCTCTTCTTTCACGCCGGCGGCGATCGCGATGGAAAGTGTCCGGTCGAAGAAGGATTTCATCGAGGAGATGATATCTCCCGTGTACACGGTGCCATTCTGGTTGTGCATCAAGATGGCAGGGACGCCATAGTCTGCCGTCACGCGGGCCATGCTGCCGTCATCGTACTGAAAGCCCCAGACATCATTCACCATGTGCGCTCCGGCGGCCAGCGCTTTTTCCATCGTTTCATAGTGGTAGGAGTCGATAGAAATCGGGACACTGCATGCGGAAAGCAGCGTGGGGAGAAACTGCATGAGGCGCGCCGTCTCTTCCTCTGCCGTCAGCTCCGTGTGTCCCGGCCTTGTCGATTCGGCACCGACATCGATGATGGCAGCACCGTCTGCCACCATGTCTTTCATATGCGATATCGCCTGCTTCTCTGTGTTCCACAGGCCTCCGTCAGAGAAGGAGTCGGGGGTCACGTTTAGGATCCCCATGACAAGGGAAGTGTCTCCCAAGGAAAGTGTTTTCCCATCCTTCCATTCGTAATAGAGCTTTGGTCTGGACATATGTATCTCCTTTATCATGGCAAGGGAAAAATGTAAAAGCCGAAATCGGAATGGCTGCTGCATGTTTTTCAAATTATACCATAAAAGGGCAACAAAAAAAGCGGCGTAAGCCGCTTTCCTGTGCGAACGAATCATTGAGGAGTATGATTCAGACGCAGCCGAATTGATAATCAGGGAAATAATCATCAATTAGACAAGCAGAACAACTCTGCTGCATGGCATTTCCTCCATGTACTTCTATTATACATGATATTTGAGAAATTTCCAGTGGGAAGCATCGAAACTTGAAATATTAAAGGGACTGTCTGCCCAAAAGGGACAAGTGGCAGGGACGAGCTCCCCTTTGTCAAGGAATCCGTGTCCCTGCCATCTTTATGCCTCTTCGATGAGCTTCTGCAGAAGCTCTGCTTCCCGACTCACGGCTGAGAGAAAACGGGAGAGATCCGTCACGGCATCTTTCCAGTAGATGAGAGCGACGGCATCCTCTCCGCTGTACAGGAAACGAAGAAGCGCAAAGCTCTCTTTATCCCCACGCTCCTGATAGGCAGCGATGCGATGCAGGCGCGCTTCCATCTTCAAGCGGTTTCCTTCCGTATCTTCCATATAGCGGAGGATCTTCTGCCATTCCGCGGCTGCCCCGCCGGAGAGCTCCACAAGGGCAAGGATCTCTTCCGGTACGGGCAGGTCAGGTCTGAGCAGAGCATGGCGTCCGATCTCTTTCAGCACGTCGAAAGCCTCCCCCGCTGCCGCCAGAAAAGCCGCTGCATACGACTGTCGGCTTCCTTTCCATGTCTTGGAAAGTTTCAGTGTCATCGCCTCTTGAAGGGCTGCCTTATGACGAAAGGCAGCGAGGAACGCGCTATATGTCTCCGGCGACATGTTCTTTGTCCACAGGACTGTCAAAAGATCGGAAGCTGCCTGCCAGTCTTTTTCAGACGCACGAACGGCGTCCCAGAATTTTTCTTCCTTATTTGTCATGGATACTCCTCATACCGGGGAAAGCGGATCTCATCTCATCGGGATAGAATCCGCCTTCCTCTTTTTTCTGCCGGTAATTTTCACCGACAGCCTACAGCTCGATACTTTCTCCGGGCTTCACGACGATGACATCGATGCCCTCTTCCCTGCCTTTTTCCGCAAACGCAGCCGGGTCCTGCGCGATGACGGGCCATGTATTGTAGTGAAGGGGAATCACATGTTTTGCTTTCAGGAATTTCGCAGCAAGGAGCGCATCCTTTGGCCCCATCGTGTAGTTATCCCCGATCGGAAGGATGGCATAGTCGATATCAAACATCTCGCCGAAGAGCTTCATATCACCAAAGAGCGCCGTATCGCCTGCGTAGTAGACGGTCGGGCCATCTTTGAAAGAAATGATAAATCCGCAGGGGATACCGCCCGGCACGCCGCAGCTGTGCAGCGCCTGTACCATTTTGATCGTAGCGAAGTCTGTCTTGTACTGGCCGCCTAAATTCATCGGTGCAAAGTTCAAGACCGTCTTCGGGAAAAGACCGATGACTTCAGGAATAGCAACGACCGTAGCACCCGTGCGGCGGGCGATTTCTACAGAGTCACCGAAATGGTCGCTGTGCGCATGGGAAAGCAGGATGTAGTCGCATTTCACCCGATCCGGAGATACGGCGGCATCTCCATTTCCCGTGAGGAAGGGGTCAAAAAGCAGCTTCTCCTTGCCGGTGTCCAGACGGAAGCAGGCATGTCCGAAAAATGTGTACTTCATAAAAATCGCTCCTTTCGAAACTCATAAAATGCTATGGATGGCTTGGTATGTATCGCTATTTATTCTTTCGCGCCATGATTTCCTTGACGATCTTCTGTGCCACATCAGCGAGGGCGATGCCGCGCTTCATGCTGGTCTGCTGCATACGGCGGTAGGCATCTTCTTCACTGATATGGTAGAAGTCCATCAGAAGTCCTTTGGCGCGGTCGATGATCTTTCTGGCGGCGAATTCACGCTCCATGTCTTTCACACGATCCACGATCTCGCTCTTCTGTCGGAACTGAGATACCGCGATCTGGATGGCGGGGAACAGATTTCTCTCATCGACAGGCTTCATGACATAGCCGAAGACCATGGATTTCTTCGCCTTTTCGATGATGTCTTCATCGCCGAAGGCGGTCAGGAGGACCACCGGCGCCGCATTGTCATGGGCGATCATCTTCGCTGTCTGGATGCCGTCAAGGCGCGGCATTTTCACATCGAGAATGACGAGGTCCGGCTTTTTTTCTTTGACAAGTTCCAAGGCTTCCACACCGTCCGAGCCGACGCCAACGACCGTGTGACCTGCTTCTTCGAGCATTTCCCGTAAATCCATGCAGATGAGCGCTTCATCATCTGCTATGACGATTCTATATTTTTCTGCCATTCTTATGCCTCCATCAAAGCGAGCGGGCAGTAAATATCTGCCACGACCATAGAATCCTCATTTTTTAAGCTGAACTCCCCCTTGAGTTCGATTTCTGCGAGATTTCTGACGATTTGAAGCCCCAGATCAAATGTCTTTGTACCGAAATCTTCCGGCAGCGGATGTCCGTTATTTTTGATATACACATGCAACCGTCCATGATCGATCTCTGTGCCGACCACCAGCGTGCCGCGCGGTATTTCATGAAATCCATGGTCGATCGCATTGTGAATGAGTTCATTCGTCGCGATGGCAAGCGGCACGGCCTTTTCGGAATTCACGATCAGAGGTCGCTTTCCTTTTTCACGCACCACATCGATGGGACGAAGCGCGAGACTGTCGACCGAGAGCTTGCAGATCTTATCGAGAAGCACATCCATATCGATCTGGTCCCCGCTCTGGTTCGCCAGAATGTCGTGGATTTGAGAAATCCCAAGGATACGGCTGACAGCTCTCTTCAGTGCTTCTTTCGTATCTTCGTCTTTCGAGCGGCGCGCCTGCATGCGAAGCATCCCGGCAATGGTATTCAGGCTGTTTTTCACGCGGTGATGGATTTCTTTGATGACGGAGTCCTTCACAAGGATCTGCCGCTCTTTTTCGCGGATCGCTGTCACGTCGGTCAGGACGAGCACCGTCCGCATCACCCGACCTCCAGAAATGATCGGGAGTCCCCAGGCGGAGAGCGTCATATTTTCAGATACTTCATCGCTGAAGGCGGGACGGCCTGTCTTCATGACTTCGTCGACCAAGGGGAAGTGGACGATGGTGTGTCCGATGATGCCCTGCTGCTCGACCGCTTCCTTGTCCAGCACAAGATAGAGATCATCGGCCATGTCATTCGCATACATGATGCGTCCGGCAGCATCGAGGATGATCACGCCGTCCTGTGGCCGGATGCTGTAGTAGTCCTTGCCGGCGAAGGGGACCTGCAGAGCCAGATTGGCCGTGTCGGTCAGCACCTGCTGCTGGGACAGGGACGCAGAAGCAAAACAGACGACGGCGAAAGGCCGCCCTGCATTGTCGACGATCGGATATGCTGTGACGGCGATTTCCCGCCCCTGATCCAGTTCCTTCCTGCCGACGACCTTGCGCCCTGTCTGGAAGACATTGTCGACGATCGCGAGATCATCGACCAGAAAGGTGTCTCCGGCATGGAAAAATGTCGAGCCATGGGTGTAGGATGGCTTCACGGCGGTCAGTATGACGGAGATGTCTTCATTCTTCCCGCGGGCACAGAGGTAGACCTGGCTCTTGGAAATATCGGAAGCGCACTGCAGAGCCACCTGCATGTGATCTAAGATTTTTGCCTGTACGCCAGTCAGATCGGTCGTGTCACGGACCAAAGTATAGAGCTGGCTGACTTCGATTCCTCGGGTCTGCATCGCGTTTCATCCTCTTTTCTTTCGAAAATTACAGCTTCACCTGATCCGCCAGAAATGGCAGACGGGGATCTGCATTGAGTGTCAGCGGGGCAAAGTCCCCTGCCTGCGCCATGTAGTAGGCACGGCAGCCGATCATCGCCCCATTGTCTGTGCAGAGGACGGGATCGGGACGACACATGCGGACGCCGCGCTTGTCACAGGCAGCTTTCAAGGCTTTGCGAAGGCCGCTGTTGGCAGCGACACCGCCGGCCAGCGCGATGGTCGTAAGACCTGTCGCATCCACGGCGCGCATGGCTTTCTCGACCAGTACATCGACGACGGCTTTCTGGAAAGAGGCGGCCACATCCTTTGGACGGACCTCTTCTTTCTTCATTTTTGCCGTATTGAGGTAATTGATGACCGCTGATTTCAGTCCGCTGAAGGAGAAATCATAGGTGTGCTCTTTCCCAAGTCCCATCGGGAAATGGATGGCATCCGGATTTCCTTCCTGTGCCAGACGGTCGATGTGAGGGCCGCCCGGATAGGGATAGCCCATCACGCGGGCGATCTTGTCGAAGGCTTCTCCGGCCGCATCATCGCGGGTCTGTCCTAAGAGCTGGAAGGTATTGTAATCCTTCACGATGACGATCATCGTATGCCCGCCGGAAACGACGAGTGCAAGGAACGGCGGCTCCAGATCCGGATACTGGAGAAGGTTCGCAAAGATATGTCCTTCCATATGGTTGACGGCGATCAGCGGTTTCCCGAGTGCCCAAGCAGCAGATTTCGCTGCGGCGACACCGACCAGCAGCGCGCCCACGAGCCCCGGCCCCTGCGTCACGGCGATGGCATCGATATCCTGCCAGTCCAGATGCGCTTCTTCGAGGGCTTCGATGGCGACAGGAAGTACATCCTCGATATGGTGGCGGGAAGCGATCTCCGGCACGACACCGCCGAATTTCTTATGAATCGGCACCTGGGTGGAGATCACATCGGATAAGATATGACGCCCATCTTCGATGACTGCGCAGGAAGTCTCATCGCAGCTCGATTCAAAGGCTAGTATTTTCATGTTGACTCCTTATTTTTATGTTTATGGTATGGAATAGATTCCCGAACATAGGCGTACGGGAAATGGCCGAAGGTGCGGCGCCTTCGCGATTTCCTGAATCGCATGGCCCGAAGGAGGGCAGGATGCCTTGAAGGTCTCCCTGTCTCTTAGTTTTTAAGTATCCTTTTCTCACAGCGCCCTTTCCATCACGTACCCATCCTCGGCGGGCAGCTCGTAGACCTTCTTTCGGAGGCCCAGATTTTTGAATCCGAAGGTCTCATACATTTTCTGCGCGGATAGATTGCTCACGCGGACTTCGAGAAACATCGTCTGCATATCGCGCATCCGGGCTTCTTCGATGCCCTTTTGAAGGAGCATGCGTCCGATGCCCTGACGCCGGCTTTCCGGGCGGACGCCGATATTCACAAGCTGGCCTTCGCCTGCGATGAACCAGAAACAGCCATAGCCTGTGATGAACCCGTCCTCTTCCGCCACAAGGTAGAAGCTGTGCTCATTTTCCGTGAGGTCATGATGCACCGTCTCCCTGCGCCACGCATCGGAAAAGCAGAGGCAGCCGATATCATAGATGGCAGGCACATCCTTTTCCTCCGCTTCGCGGATCAGGATTTCCCGTGCAGTTTTTCCCATAAGACCTCCGCCTCGCTGCGGCGAATGTAATTCGGAAGAAGGGAGAGCGGATCATCCTTTTCTCCTTTTTCCAGTCTTGCAAAGGCCGCTGCCGCGACGCTGCCGGCTCTGGCAAGGCGGCTCCTCGCTGGTGCCACGCGGATACCGGCGGATTCGAGCTTTTCCTTATACGTATCTGCACATTCGCCGACTGCGATGACAGGCCCGCCATGACGAAGGGCCGCCGCGATGACGTCGTCGATGGGCGCTGCTTCTTCCGGCGCTTCCTTCCAGAATTCGTCAAAAGCACCGTAAAGCGCTGCATAGACATTGCCCCGCTGGGCATCTTCGAGCGGCAGGATGAAAGCCTCAGCCCCTTCCATATTCCGCGCCAGTGCCTCCAGCGTATCGACCCCGACGATCGGTACTTTCCAGATATAGGCTGCCATCTTCGCCGTTGCAAGGCCGATGCGGAGTCCGGTGAATGAACCGGGACCGATAGAGACGGCAATGGCCGTGATGTCTTCCTTAGATACGCCTGCTTCCTTCATCATGGCGTCCAGATGCGGAATGAGCTGCTCGGAATGGGTCAGTCTTTTCTGCACTGTCCATTCAGCGACGAGCCTGTCTTTTTCCGCCAGCGCACACGACAGCACAAGGGAAGAGGTATCAATGGCTAGAAGCATAATGTGTAATCTCCTTTACGATCGCATCCGGAGCAGCGTCGCTCCATGTGATGCGGATTTCTCTTTCTGTTTCCGAGAGGACACGGATGTCTATATGGATCGCTTCCGGCGGCACGACATCAGGAAACATGTCTGCCCACTCAGCGACCGTCACGCCGCCCGTGCTGTATTCCTCCCACCCGATATCATAGAGTTCTTCCTCGCGATGCAGGCGGTAGAAATCAAAGTGCTTCAGGGGGAGCGCGCCCTCATAATAATTCATGATCGTGAATGTCGGGCTCCCGATGACGCCGGAAATCCCCATTCCGGCAGCGAGTCCCTGCACGAAATGGGTCTTACCGGCGCCTAGATCTCCGGACAGGGCGATGAATTCATCATCCACCGCTGATTTCCCGAGAAATCGTCCAAGCGCCATCGTTTCATCCACGCTCTTTGTATGTAGTACTACCTCATGTTTCATGGAGCCACCTCATCAGATCTTCATGGCAGGCAAGACCTGCCTCATAGCCCTCTTTGTGGAGCGCGCGGAGCTTCTCCACATCCTTCTCCGTCCGTGATACGACGACGGGCTTCTTCGGACGGATGACAAAGACGCGCCCTTCTTTTTCCAGAGAAAGGAGCTTTTCTACTTTTTCATTATATATCGCAGGGATGGTGCACATTTCCCTGACCACCCGCGGATAGTCCTTCCCATAGAGCAGAGAGAGCAGCGCATGAAATCCGGCAGGCACCGGTTTCTTGCGATAGTTTCTGTCGCGCGTCAGGATGTACACCGGCTTTCGGCAGGGCGCGGGAAGCTCCTCGGGCAGCGGCACAAAAGGCATGCCGATCCCACCGTCTACATAGACGCCGCCCTTCAGGGGGACAGGCCTTGAGAAAAGCGGGATCGAGCAGCTGGCTTCTGAGATCTTGAAAAATTCTCTCACCGTACACGAGCGGCTCGACACGTAGACCGGCTTTCCCGTGAAGGCATCCGTCATGATGATGTAGAGCGTCTCCTCCGCCTTTTCTGCGGCTGGAAAATCGTAGGGATCGATCGACTCCGAAAGCTCGCCGAAGATGAAGTGGAAATTGAAATAACTCCCCCGCTTCACCAGATGCCGAAGTCCCATATAGCGCGGATCCTTCGCAAATCGGGTATTCATCCGAAGACTTCTCCCTCGCTGGTGTGCCAGATAGCACAGCCCCTGCATGGAACCGGCCGAGATCCCCATCGAGCAGGGGAAATACAGTCCTTCCTCCATGAAGGCGTCCAAGACGCCGGCTGTGAAGAGCCCGCGCATCGCGCCGCCTTCCATGATGAGCAGACTTTGCAAGGCTCCCTGCATTTCACTTTCTTTGTTCCATGCTTCCATCATGAACGGATAGGACACCTCCCTAGAAATCAGGTTCGATGGGTTCTGAGGGTTCAGCGGAGTAGGCGGCGGCTTCGCCGCAAGTATAGTATCGGCGCGCTGCGCCGTCCCCGTTGAACCTATTGAAGCTATAGAACCCGTTTCCTTATTTCGACCCCTTCGACTGGTTTTTGACCGCATTGATCTTTGCCGCGATGGCATCCTGGTCTCCGAGGTAGCTTACATCATGCACCGTGAAGTCTTCGTTCAGATGATACACGAGCGGCACACCGGTCGGTACATTCATGCCTGCGATCTCTTCATTCGAGATCCCCTCGAGATGCTTTCGGAGCGCGCGGATGGAATTCCCATGGGCTGCGATCAGAATCTTCTCTCCCTTTGCGATTTCCGGACGGATCACGTCTTCGAAGTACGGAGCCACACGTGCGACCGTATCCTTCAGGCATTCTGTCAAAGGAAGCTGTACTTCATCCTTGAATTTCTGATACGGCGCCTGGTTCTCCGGGCATCTTGGATCATCTGCCGAAAGAGCCGGCGGACGGACGTCATAGGAACGACGCCACAGATGAACCTGCTCAGCGCCGTACTTATCCGTGGTCTCTGTCTTGTTGAGTCCCTGCAGCGCTCCGTAGTGACGCTCATTCAGGTGATAATTCTTCTCGACGGGGATCCAGGTGAGATCCATCTCATCGAGTACCGTGTATGCCGTATGAATGGCACGCTTCAGTACAGATGTATAGCATTTGTCGAAGGTAAATCCCTCTTTAGCGAGCAGACGGCCTGCCTCACGCGCTTCGCTGTAGCCTTTCTCCGTTAGCTCGACATCCGTCCAGCCACAGAATAAATTTTTCTGATTCCATTCACTTTCTCCATGACGAATGACTACCAGTGTGTACATCGTTTTTCTCCTTTTTACAATACCTATCGTGGACTCCATATATTCTACTATATACTGCCTTGCCTGATCATCGGTCATGAATCACCAAAATGATCATACCCTTTGGCGAAAAGCCTCTTGCGCCCGTCTCGATCTGTCAGATACACGCCACCTGTGCCTTCCTGCGTGACCCTTCCGATCACAGAGACTGGCAGCAGCGGATCGAGCTTTTGAAAGTCTTCTTCTAAGATCGTCCCGATGAGTTCATAGTCCTCACCACCCGTGAGTGCCCAGTCCAGCGGATCCTTGGAGAGACGCGCGCCCAGTTTTCCGGCTTCTTCGGAAATCGGGATCTTCTCGCGAAAAAGCTCGATCTCTACATGGCTCGCTTTGGCGATCTCATTGATCTCTGAGGAAAGACCATCCGAGACATCATTCAAAGATGTCGCTCCGGCTGCTCTGAGTGCGCTGCCGAGCTTGATCTGCGGACGCGGTCGCTGGTGGCGCTCACATAGAGAGGGATACTCTTCCGAAAGCCCCGCAAGCAGCGCAGAGAGTCCTGCGGCCGAGTCACCCAGTGTCTCCGTCGCAAAGACGAGATCGCCAAAGCGCGCCCCGCCTCGCGTGACGGCACGTCCTTTGGGTACCATACCGACCACCGTTCCTGTCAGGATGACCCCACCGGGAGAGCCCGTGACATCGCCGCCCAGAAGATTCACGCGATAGGATGAGCAGCACTCGCGGATCCCCTCATAGAGGGATTCCACCCAGGATACCGGCAGCTGCTCCGGGAGTGCCGCCGAAATGACGAATCCGATCGCATCTGCCCCCATCGCAGCCATATCACTGAAATTTGAAGCACAGAGCTTGTATCCGACATCGGAAGGGCGCATCGTCTTCTTGATAAAATGGATCCCTTCCACCATCGTATCGGTGGAGATCACCTGATCATAACCGGCCGGCACCCTATACACCGCCCCATCATCGCCCGAGCCGATCACGACCAGCTCCGGCCGATAGATGAGATCCTTCGCTATGCGATCGATCAGACCGAATTCACCGACATCTTTCACGGTCTCTTCCATGAAAATCCTCCTTCGAAGCGGCCTCTGCAGCTGCTGGTTTTGCGAAGATCAGGCTTCCACCAGCAGGGCCCCGAGACCTTTTAGCTCTGCGAGCGCTTTTTTATGATCCTCTTCAGCGACCCAGCCCAGCCCCGGGACGAGAAGCGTCACGCTCCGCCCTGACTGCAAAAGAGACAGGACCGTCTCCTTCACGCAGTACTCCGAAGCGATGCCGCCCACATAGACATGAGAAGACGCGACATCATGCAGCGCCTCCCCTTCCGCGTTCATCCCATGGAAAGCAGAGTATTCTTCGACATCATCCCGCAGGCCTTTGAGGAAGAGATTTTCCTTCGATGGCCGATTGGCCGACCGCTTGATATCCCGTGCAAAAGAGGGTTCCAGCGCCGCCCCTTCGGAGCCGGCCACACAATGGACCGGCCAGATGCCGCCATTCTTTTTGAAAGAACCATTTGTCTCACTGTGCCAATCAGACGTATACAGCGCACGCACTTCGTGCGTATTGATAAAATCGACCAGCCATGCCACCGCCTCATGGCTGTGAGCGCAAGCCAGCGTACCATCGATAAAATCGTATTGACAGTCTACTATGATCAGATCATCCATGTGATGAGCCTCCTGTATGCAAAATGGAAATGTTTTTCTCTCTGCCATCTTATTTTAACATATCCGAAGAAAGATGCATAAAAAAAGTGCGCTGTGCATGAAAAATCACGCAAAGCGCTTAGGAAGCAATCCATAGGCATTTTTCTTTCACTTACGGAACCAGACTTTCTGCCAAAGCAGTCGGCGAGGGATCTTTTGCTTTCCGGAAATGTATTCATCACACCAGTATACATCATCTGAATCCCTGTATTTACTGCCAAATGGTATCTTCGTCATTCGTATAATCCATGAAATAAACTATATATAGTGTTATCCGCCTTTTCCCTCTTGCATTTTTCTTTAGAACGTAGTACCATATAGTCATGAAGCATGGACATATTTGAACATGTTCCACAGATGGACGGTTTCTCCGATTTCCAGAATTCTCTAAGCGCTACGAGATCACAGGGAGAGCCGCACCGGAAGGGGCAGATCTGCCATATGCACCGTGCGTCATCGGATGGGTCAGCGGAAGCGTACAGCCTGCTGCCGATGCCCATTTTAGGCTGACAAGTAAGAAAAATGAATATCCGGAAGCATGGCTTTTCCACTTCCCTGTCCTCTGCGAGGCCGGGTTCCGACGATAGCACAGGCCCTCCCGCACTTCGGTGCCCATGGACGACCGTCACCGATTCCGAGCTCCGCCTGCATCGGGTATAGGTGGGAAGCCTTTTCCGGATGTTTTTTTATGCCCTTTTTCGCACGGCTGGTTCTGCCGCTTCCTTTGCATGCCGGATAAAAAGGTGTAGTATATAAGCATGTAGTCAAGGACAAGGGGGCAGCTGTGCATACATCAGAAATTGTTTTGCAAACACTCAAAGAAGGAAACGCCGCGTATGTAAAGAGCGGTGCTTTTGCCGGAGACATCTCCCCGGAGAAACGTCTCGCCCTGAGCGGCGGGCAGTCTCCCCGTGCTGTGGTCATCACCTGTGCGGACTCCCGCGTCATCCCCGAAGTCATCTTCTCCTGTGGTCTGGGTGAGCTTTTCACCATCCGCATCGCTGGAAACGTGATCGACGCCCACCAGCTCGGCTCCATCGAGTATGCCGTATCCCATTTGAAAACGCCCCTCGTCGTCATCCTTGGCCATACCGGCTGCGGTGCCGTGCAGGCCGCGCTCCATGGCGAAGCCGACGGACACATCCGCTACATCGTAGATACCATCCGGGAAGCCATCGGTGAGGAAAAAGACCCTCGTGCGGCCTGCCAACTGAATGTTCTCTGCGCCGGCAAGGAGATCCGCGCCGCCTTTTCCGCGGAAAAGGATCTTCTGCTCCGAGAGGAGCAGGTCGCCTGCGCTGTATACGATATAGAAACAGGCAAGGTCGAGTGGCTGGATGAGGATGACTAAGAGAATACGGCTTTCAATAAAAACGCCATGCAGATCCCAACGGATCCGCATGGCATTTTTTATGGGAAATTCAAAAGGATCCCGGCTCAGCCGTGGATTTCTCGTAAAGGATACGACCGCCCCGTGAGAGAGCGTGCTCCCTTTTCTGTGATGACATAGGTGTTTTCCGTCCCGACCATGCCGAGCCCCGGGAGCGCGATTTTCGGTTCGACCGCAAACGTCATACCGGGCTCGAGCACCTCCTTGAAGCCCTTTGCCAGAGCAGGCGCTTCATCCATCACGAGCCCGATGCTGTGTCCAAGGAATTTGCCCCCGTTCATGAAGTCATCCCCATATATATTTTGAAACTTTTCCATCGGCCTTAGATACAGATTCTCGATCGATTCCCCCGGCTTCATCAAAGAGACGACCTCCTCCTCCAGACGAAGGCACTCCTCCTGCGCCTTGAGAATGGCATCCGCCTCCGGATTCTTCGCCAGTTCCCCGAAGTAGTAGACCACCGTCTTATCTGTATGATAGCCATCAAAACCGCAGGGAATATCGAGATAGACGAGCCGTCCCTCTTTCAAGTGGCGGAACGCATTCCCGATGGACTGCACCGCGATGCAGGTCCCATCCGTACCTCCCGGGCCGTCAAACCCCGTGCGGACAAGACCACTCTTACCGAAGGACGCCAGCCCGACGGCCTCTTCCCCCAGAGACTGATTGAAGCGCGCCGTACCATGAGAACCGCGGATCACCATTTCCTTGTAGATCTCGATGGCAAGCTCCGCCTCACTGATGCCCGCATGGATCAGCTTCGGTGCGACGACATCCAAGACCGTCTCGTGAATACTTCCCGAACGCTCCATCTGCTTGATTTCATAGGTGCTTTTCCGAAGGCGCAGATCCTGCAGGACATCATCCAGTGGAAGCGCCGTCTCAAAAGGAAAATGCTTATGAAAAAGCTTCATCCAGTCCAGCGTGGTCTTCTTCGTTTCTACATAGATCCCCTGAGGGACATGTGAATAAAAAGCCGCCGCCTCGCGGAAGCTTCGCATCGGGCGAATATCACTGAAGTGAGACTCATTCGAAGCGCGCGTGAAATTTCGCCGCACCCACAGGACCGCATCCGCCGGAGTGATGATGAGCGCTCCCTCCTGCATCGTCCCCGTGAAATAGTACATCGCTACCTTGTGACTGATGACCGCCATCTCCCAGTCCGGATGACGCGCATCCATGAGTTTCCGAAATTTTTCCAACCGCTGTTCCAGCTCCTTCGCCGGTACAGGGCGGATCGCATCCGTTAGAACGGATGCCTGCTCCAAAATCGCCATATTAGCTCCTTTATGTCTGACCAATCCACATCTAATGAATCTACTACGATTGTAGCAAAGATGATGTATCCCTGCAATGAAAAAGCCGGCGCGCATGTGGGACATGACACGTCAGCTTTTAGGAAACATAGATCATCGTATCTTAAAATTCACCGGCAGATAGATCGTGCAAGCCATAGGCTGGCCATGCGTATCCAAAGCAGGCGAAAAAGTCCAGCGATAGACCGCCTCGACCGCCGCCCGGTCCAAAGCCGCACTGCCGGAACTGCCAGATACAGAGACCACATCGACTCCGCCGGAAGCATTGACGGTGATCCGCACCTGCACGACCCCAGACGTACCATCCAGCATGGCTCGTCCGGGATAATCCGGCTCTACATAGGATACAACCGACGGAGGCGTGACAGGGACGCCTCCCTGTGATCCAGAGCCCTCACCATCACCCTGTCCGTTGCCTTCCCCTTCGTCAGCTCCCTGCCCCGTCGCATCGCCTTCCCCGCTTCTCGATCCACTTCCAGCTCCAGATAGAGAAGCAGCCATTTCAGTGCCCGAAGCTGAGGACGAAGCCTTCGTGTCAGGCAAGGTCGTGCGGTGAAAGACTTCCTCTACTACAGGATCCTCCTGCTTTTCCATGATAGGGAAATCTTCTGTCACATCCTCTGCCGTGGGTTCTTCCTCTTGTGTCGATAGAGATGGATGATCCATCTCCGCCGTTTCTTCTACCGGGGAAGGAAGCGCCTTTTGTCCACCGCCAGCCTGCCCTCCCCCCGTATTCAGGACGATTTCTATCGGCTCTTGAGAAACAGGCGGTTTCAGAAATAGAAATCCAGCCATCCCCAGCCATAGAGCCGCCCCCACATGACATAGAACAGTGACAGCCAGACTGATGCCATACCGCTTCGTTTGCTGCTCCAACGCACGCCCCTCCCTTCCTTTTTACCGCCTTGTTCTCACACAACTGCCGTCAGAAAATAGGAATGACTATCCTCTATCGATCAGTGGCCAAAGAGAAGCGGGTCACACCAGCGCCCTTGCATGCATCCAGCAGATGCATGATGATATCATAAGATGCCTCTTTCTCTCCGCGGAGCATGACAGAAAAATCAGGATCATTCGCTGCCGCCTGCCGCATCCGCTCCAGCAGAAGCGGCTCTGTGATCCTCTCATCCGCCAGATACAGCGTCCCATCCGCTTTGACAGTGACAGTCCATCCACTCTTCTTTACATGTTCACTATGTTCCGCCTTGGGAAGGACGACGGGGATCGTTTGTATATTTGACATATACATGGTACTGACGACAAAGAAAACGAGCAGCAGAAAAATGAGATCGATCATCGGACTCAGCATCAATCCCGGCGCCTTGGAAAGATTCCTTTTTCTCCGTCTCATCATGATCCCCCGCCTTCTTTAAGCCTGGCAGCCAGTACGTCCGCGATGGCATCCAGATTCAGCGAAGCATTCCGGCAGCGATGAGACAGATACGCGTGGACACAAGTCCCTGCTATCGCAATGATCAGCCCGAAAATGGTGGTAATCAGCGCTTCAGCCAGCCCCGAAGTGACACCCGCCGTATTCGCCATCTGGCCCGCCATCGAGGCGAAAGTCCCCATCATCCCCGTGATCGTCCCCAAAAGCCCCAGCATCGGCGAAAGACCTATGACCACGCTGAGATAGTCCAGATGACTTTCCAGACGCTCGACAGCGCGATCCGCCAATTCATAGGTGACCGATTCCACTGCTTCTCCATAAAGCCCCGCATCATCGATGACCCGGCAGGCCAGAGAAGCCGCATCCCCGCTCACAACGCCCGCCATATCGCGGGCTTCCTTCCTTTTCCCTGCATTCATCAGCTGACAAAACTGTAAGACAAAGGCCTCTGGAGAAATCGCCTTCCGGTAATAGAGAATCCGCTCTACCGCGATAAAGACCACAGCCATTGAGCAAAGGAGCAAAGGCCACATACACGGCCCGCCTCGGACAAAATATTGTATAGTCATATCAAACATGGCACACCTACTTCCTTTGTGGTAGACAGTAAACAATTGGCAGTTAACAAGATCCCAAATACCATCTTGCATCTTGATAAGCACGGGTATCAGATCACTAGTTCGTCTCCTTTGCTATTTTATTAGTTTTTTGCCTATGCATCTTCGTGAAGTCAATATACGTTTGACATACTTTATACATCGATTCTGCAAAAGATTTATTCGGTATTTTCTGATATATCGGCTTTCTTATTGCTTCAGTTACAAGGTCATGCATCTGATCATAGATAGCTATAGAAGTGATAGCATACTGATTTCCTTTCATTCGAATATGAAGTTCCATAATGCTATAAGCAGGCACTCTATGGTCATCTTTCAACTTGTCAGCATATTGCTTCTTTAGTTTTTCCATGAGTGGCTTGTTATTATATATTGCCTTTACAGTCATAATGATCTCGTCTGCATCTTTTTCATTGTAATGCATCGACTCTGCATCAAAGCTATATAGCGCAATATCATTGCCATCTATCTCTATCCATCGCATTAACTCTTTTTCCTCAGCCGTTAATTTCGGCCTCGGATTCAATTCATAGATCACACCCTCTGAGGCATTTTCCCCCGTAGGGGATTCTTCTGCATCCACCCCAAAGAGCGGACACAGAAGAAATACTGAAAACACAGGGGCTAGTATCCAACAAGCCTTAGAATGCATAGCGGATGCCTGCATTCAGTTTCCACTGCATTTCATAGTCGCCGCCAAAGCTGCGGGTGATATCTGCATAGAAGAGCGAGGAACCGCCAATCTTCCAGGTACCGCCGAGCGCGAGTTCAGCCCAGGTATCACCGAAGTCCTGTTTAATGGTGATTGGAGTGCCGTTGCTTTCGCTGGTATAAGTCGCGGAAGTATCCCCATCAAATTCATGGAGGACACTTGCCTTCAGGTAATAGGAACTCCGGTCAGTTGTCTTACCCGCCGCAATGCCCAAGCGGCCGATGAAGCTATCCATGCCATCCTGATGAATGAACATTTTTTCATTGCCCGCAAAATTGCTGCTTCCTGTGTAATCATCGCTTCCCAGCTTGGAATAAGACAGCTGGATCTGCGGTTCCACATAGCCATGGCTGCTTCCAAAGCGTTTTCCATATTCTAAGGAAAGGCCATATCCATTGGCACTATACTTCCCATCCAATTTCTTTCCATCGGCATTGTAGACGGAGTAGTCATTTTGCGTATGGCCAAATTTCCCTACGATGTCCAGATACTGCCCATCCTCAAAGGTTTTCGTGCCATAAAGACTTCCCAGATACTGCTTCGGATCTCCGCTGCCGCCATAGCGGTAGGATGCGTCACCATCGTTGTAGTCAAAAGCCGCCCCGATGTGCCAGCCGGAAGCCAGCGCATGATCAGCGCCGACCTGCGCGCCCCAGAAGCTGTTACTGGTGTACGCATGGTCTTTGTCGTACTTTGCTTTCCCTCCATACGTTCTCGCCCAGATACCATCGGATGCACCCATGCGAATATCTCCCATACGCTGCATCATATCCGTCATGCCGCTTCTCCATGCCAGCATCGAAGTCGTCATAGCCGACTTGACACTCTTCATCATGCTGGTTTCCGTCGAGCCTACCGTGGTTCGTGTCCCACCTTCACTGGTATACGTAGTACTGCCATCTGCATGATTTTCTACCGTCATAGTCGGCATCGCAAACATGGCTCTAGGCCGAGCCATGGCTCTTGCCAAAGCTCTCCCCTGTCCCAGAGAGCCAGCCCCTGTGGATGCGTCGAAGGAAATCGTACCCGTACGAGCCACGGACCGCGTCGTCAGTCCTTCATTGACCTTCACCGTGCCCGTCAGATTCCGTTCCCCTTCAGCATATCCTGTATACGTCAGCTTCTTCGCCAAAGTTTCCATCGCTTCCCTATCGGAAAGACCTGCTCGATCCCCGCTGACGGTCATTGCCGACTGCGGAGCCGCCGCACTGATGGTGACGCCCGCTCCATTTTTCGTCATAGTACCATAGTTCACCGTAGCATGGCCACTATAGTTATCGATGGTGATCGCTTGATCCGACTTCTGGTCGATGATACCAGCATTTGCTGCCGTGCTGCCGCCCACGAACTTGGTGATGTGGCTAGCCCCATTGGAGCCCACATCTTCATTATCTTCTGCATAGCGGGTATTCCGGGCTTCGTTGGTCCATGTCGCGCCATTCTGCAGCCACATATTGACCGTGCCGCCATTGTCCACGATACCATGGAGATAGGAGTCGGATGTCGTCAGAGCCATATTGACATGGGCTCCAGAGAGGGCAAAGACATCCCCATTCAGCTGTACCTTCTGTGTGCCGGGGGCGGTACCTGCTGTGCCTGTATTCACGTTAATGGTGCCCTGGTAAGCTCCCAAAGTATAGTACCCGTAGTTTCTGCCAGACGGTACATGGATCGTGCCGCCACCGATAGATACTTTGCTTCCTGCTGCATTGACCGTGATGCCATTGCCATAGACATCCATGTTCGCCAGACCTTTGACCTCGACTTCACTGTTCTTGACACCGGTCAGTATCCCCGCATTATTGAAACGGGAATATACATTTTCTGGATTTAAACCGATGCCCCAGGTCGCACTGTCTGCACCTTTGATATTCAGATTCCCATCTAATGTGATTTTATTCGTCCCGGCAGCTGCATCACTGGCTTCTCCCCAGCGATCTGTCTTCTGGATAGCGATACCATTGCCGCCATAGCCTCCGGTCATAGCAATGTTCGTCGTCGGTGCATGGATCGTAATGCGGCTTGCCCCGTTGGCCGGCGCATCGAGCCAGATGCCATTTGTGAGAGAATTGCCACCGGTCATGCCAGAGGTGATGATGTTCAGCTTACCCGCCGTGACAGTCACATTTTTCTTGTTTCCTGCATAGATGCCGGAAGGACTGCCGATCGTATGAGAAGACTGAAGCTGGAGGGTTTTGCTGCCTGCATCGATAGTCACATCATTGCCAGAATGCGCATCTACCGCTGCCAATACATTAGTAGTTAAATCACCAGTAGCATATGTATCACCAGCCTGAATCACAGTATTCTTCATGAACATATATGACTGGTAATCTTCAGTATCTTCTTTATTATAATAAGCAGTATCCTTGTTTGTGCCTGTTATTTGTGTTGTATAAGTAGGATGCGCAAATCCAGCATCCGGATTTATTGTTGCTGTTACAGAAACAGATGGCGTCGTCAATCCTTCCGCCTGGACCGCAGTCAAAGTCGCTTCATCCCCGTAAACGGTATCTGGCTGGAGCATGGCCATGAAGTTGTACTGTGACATGCTGCTTTTACCAAAATCCTTAGCCGCCCAGGAATACTTCGGAGAAGTATCTCCGTCCGTATAAACCAGAAGATTCTGTCCCGCTTCCACCCACAGTCTATGGGTATACATTTCGGCATTGAGCTTGCCGAACCAGCCATCATAGGTCCCCGAATGGACTACGGTCCAGTCCTTCGGATTTGTTGCATACAAATTGGATACCGTCGTCTGATAAATTGTAGTATCAATACCGCCAGCACTTCCCAGGTTATAAGTCATCACGTAAGCGGTCCCATTCGGTAAGATTTTCAAATCTCTGAAGTCCTGACCAGTTGCTTGTACGCTGGTAGGCACCGTAATACTTTTTGTTTTTTCTTTACTCACTGCCCCGTTTGTTAATGTGGCTGCTGTAATGGAAGTTTCAGCATTTCCGGCCCCATAGTTCTGCATGCCACCGATCGCAGAGACGAAAATATGGTCATTGTACATATTCACTCTGGATTCATCCGTGTTTTTTCCGATGCGAGTATAGTCTTTATATTCCAATGTCCCATCAGACTTGATCGCATAGTGCAGCAAGTATCCTTCATCATAGTTGGAATATGTCCCATCCTTGTTTACGCTGGCGATCGCATACAGATCATTTCCTCTTATTGCAATACCTTCCCCATGCGCCTTGGTTTGAGTTGTATATTCATTCGTAGAATCATCGTTAGTTGCCTTAATGTCATTCAACAAATCTACAGGTGTATTTTTATTAATTTCAGTAAGTGTTGTCCCGTTAATTCTGCTAATAGAAATTCTACCCAAATCATATCCTGTAGCATATACATAATTACCATTTGCTGCCACACCATGCGGATTTGCAGCGTTTATCAATTTTCCGGAAGCATTGGCTATATTAAAATCTCCGTCTGCATCCAGGATTTCATTCGCTTTCAGTGACCCTTCGCTCGTGCTGTAGGTATACTGCCGTAAAAAGATTTTGCTCTGTCCTTGCACGTTAATATTGAATACGCCCGGATCGCCATTCAAATTCTTAGTGCGCACAGCTTGGGGTGTACCATCGACCGTCGTAGTTACACGAGAACCTGTGATTGTACCCATGATACTACTGGAATAGTTAGAAGGAATGGTTACCATCAAATTGGCTGCATCTACAGGCATTTCTGGCACGAAAAACATACCGGTCAAAATACCTGCCACATAAAAAGCTCTACGAATTTTCTGAGAATGTACATGAGACATAAGTCATTCTTCCTTTCTCTGAGTTGAATCAGATACCAAAAACATAGAAACTACAATCAACCATTAAAACTCATAACGAATGCTAGCATAATACGTTCGGCCCTGCAGTGGATATTGCGAATTTACATATAGATTATCTCCTACTGAGATTTTCATTTTGGGGTTGCGATTGAATATATCATTACATCCAAACGTCAGCTGCCAGGATTTGTTTGGCTTCAACTTGATACCTGCATTTACCACAGTAACTGATGGTGTCGGACATCCCAAGTCCATATCCATGTAGGTATCATATGAATCTGTATAGTGCGCCTCACCAAATATAGTAAATTTTGGACTTGGGAAATATGACAATCTCAAATTGCTTTCCCATTTTGGCTGATAGGTAGCATTGACATCAAACCATTCTCCGTCACCTCCTGGAATGTGTTTATCATATTTCTGCTGGGCTTTGATCTTTGTATAAGTGGCATCTAAATCCAGACTGACGTGCTTCCATTTCAGACCGCTTTGCAATTCAATCCCATGTACCTTACCCCGACTATCATTGGTATAGCACCAAAAATCCTTCGATTTTCTACGAAGCTGAAGCATACGGTCTGTATCTCTCCAGAAATAGGTCAGCGTTGCATATGCATCCGATTTCAAAAATTTACCATTCCACAACGTACTGAAGTCAAACTGCTTTCCGTATTCCGGACGAGGAAAGGAAGCCTTTTCCCAGGTATCTGTCGGCATTGGCAGAATGCCTGCGCCATCCCCTGCAATTTCATACATATTGAGTAAACGATAGTAAGTACCGCCAGTCATACGGAAAGTCAGGTTATCGTTGACATTCTTCTTTAATGCCAGCTGCCATGTTCCTTTTCGATCCCGCTGGCTGTCCCTTGGATGGAACCAGCGAAATGCGTGAGAAGAACCATCTGGCTTTTTATAAAAGTTTGGCGAATCGCTATGTCCAATAATGGTAGAAGAATTAAATCGCCAAGATGGTGTCAAGAACCAGGTTGCTTTTTTGTCCAGCGTAATCGTGTCCTGTACCTGCAAATTCAATATTTTCTGCTCGAATTGATTTCGGATTTGCCAACTTGTCCATAAGCCAAAACTTTCTTCTGTGAAGTTTTTTAAAACAGCAGCCATATTAGAACCATCAATATTCAGTTTTTCATAGGAATAATTGGCTTGAAATTCTAAGATTTGTCGATCGGATAACTTATAACTCCCATCCATTTGTAAATTATATTTGTTTGATGTGTATTCACTCCACGCCCTGAGTACAGAGTACTTCCAAAAATTATCGGAAGCACTATTGCCCCAGTTCACATAATTTCCTTCTTCATCCCAAGGGTAATTGAGCTTGTTTTCTGCTCGATATTTTTTCTTCTGATGCTGGTAATCCACAAACCAGCCCCATTCCAGACGTCCATTCTGCTGGCGGTTTTGCAGCATCATATTATAAGTATCTAATGTCTGCTTTTTGCTATCCGCCCACACTGAATCAAAGGTATCTGTTCCGATCCCTATATCATGTCCATTATCAGCATACAGAGGATTTTTCGGATGCCATCATTTCAGTCAGGCAAATGAATTTTTAAAAGAACATGGACTAGCGCCAATTGATTGGCAGATAGAGAATATTTAATGGAGAATAAAGAAAACAATGAGTAAGATAATATTTTTTGACATCGATGGAACATTATATGATTCCAGAGTTGGAATTCCAGAATCAACAGTTAATGCATTGAATCAGTTGATCGCAAATGGTCACAAGATCGTTATGTGCACGGGAAGAAGCAAGGGAATGATTCCAGAAGAATATTTCCATATGGGATTTGATGGAGTGATCTTAGGGGCAGGAACTTATGTAGAGTATGAAGGCAAGATCCTGCATCAGGAACTAATGACACCAGAAGAAGTACAGACGGTGATCGACTGGGGAAAGAAACAGAAGATCGGAATCATCTTAGAAGGAGAAAAACATGGATATTACGATCCAGAGAACTTAGATGATTATTATATTGCGATGAAGAATAAAACAGAAGCAGATTGTAAAACAACATTATATCCATTAAATGAGGCAGTGGATGTTCCAAAATGGACATACCATCATATGGAGCTTGCAAAGAAACCGGAGATCGAAGAGATTCTTGGACACAAATACAAAGGTACATATCATGAGCCTGTAAATTCAGTAGAATTTGTACCGTTAGGTGTTAATAAGGCGAAGGGAATTGAAGTGATCCTTGAATATACGGGAATTTCAAGAGAAGATTCTTATGCATTTGGTGATAGTGCCAATGATATCGATATGATCAAATATGTAAAATATGGTGTTGCAATGGGTAATTCTGTACCAGAATTATTGGAAACTGCACCATATCAGACAGCAAGAGTTGATGAAGATGGAATTGAAAAAGGCTTGAAGAAATTTGGCCTGATCTAACACGAAGGAGAGGAAAATCATGAAAAAGATCATTAAGAAAATTACTGCAATGGCGGCCATGTCATTGCTTGCAGCGACACAACTTCAGACACCGCAGGTGAATGTTCAGGCAGCAGATGGTGTCGCAACAGCAGAAAAAACAACGGCAAAACAGCCAAAGATCCATGGAAGATCAGGAATCGTCATTGATGCGAAATCAGGAAAGATTTTGTATGCAAAGAAGGTAGATGACCGTCATTATCCAGCGAGTATCACAAAGATCCTGACAACACTGGTTGCAATTGAGAATAACAAAGATTTATATGATGAAGTTACATTTTCAAGTTATGCAGTTAACAGCATTGAGCCTGGAAGTACACATATCGGAATTAAGGCAGGAGAGAAGATTCCACTGATCGATGTACTGAATGCGATCATGTTAGAATCTGCGAATGAGGCATGTAACGGAGCAGCAGAACATACAGCAGGAACTACAAAGAAATTCGTAGAATTGATGAATAAAAAAGTAAAAGAACTTGGATGTACAGGATCTCATTTTGTAACAACCAACGGATTGCATGATGATGATCATTATGTAACAGCAAGAGATATGGCAAAGATTTCAAAAGCAGCACTTGAAAATGAAACATTCCGTTATGTTGCATGCAAACCTAATTATTATATTGCACCAACGAATAAAGATAAGCATGGAAAAGAGCTTTGGAATCATCATAAGATGGTAAAACGAACAATGTTCAACTATGATGGTGTTGAAGGTGGTAAAACAGGATATACAACAAAAGCTGGAGGTACTCTTGTAACATTTGCCAAGAGAGGAGATCAGGAGCTGATCGTAGTAGATCTTTGTGCACATGGATATGAGTTATATGAAGATACGATCAAGATGTTAAATTATGGATTTAACAATTATAAGACGATTGCACCATTTAAGACAATGAACACTGTACTGAAAGATGATACATATGGGTTCTTAAAAACAGGAAATGAATTATCTCCATACAAGATTCCATTAAAACATTTAAATGACGTGACAGTGATGTTAGAAAAAAACCAATCCGCTTCCAAACTTACATATAAATGTAAAGATAACAAATATATTATAAGTTACGATGGAAAACAGATTGGTTCTGTAAAACTTTATTAGTTATAGTACAGATTAATTAGTTGTACGTAAAATGATCAGATTAAGGGCTTCTGGTACGATAGAGATATCGACTGGGAGTCCTTCTTCTAATATCTCACCATCATAATCGATGGCGATCTCGGCAGTTTGTTCTGTTGGAAGAACAGATAATTCCTTCGTCTGGAAATATTCGATAGAAGGATGCTTTGGCTGCTCTGCTGTGTGGCGAAGAGAATTTCAGTGGAAGACTTCCTT
>OQVL01000186.1_pt1 | contig 28079 bp, 24 predicted proteins | sample 1691501 | NCBI WGS metagenome assembly OQVL01 (sample SAMN03418253, study PRJEB22391) | human gut metagenome | biome: human-gut; feature: organic feature; material: feces | host: Homo sapiens | place: Tanzania | collected 2013-01 | reverse complement strand
ATGATACTGCTCATCCAGAATGGAGTAATCGTATCCCTCATCACATTCATGCATGAGAATATAACGGTCTGCGATATGAACCGCAAGCTCCGTCTCTATCTCATTTTCCTTTCTCCGCTGATTGCTGTGGCGGCAGAATTGACGATGTGGCTTCCCACATCAAATACCGCCATTACAATGTCAAAAGTCTTGCTTAACAGCATGACTGCAATACACGCTTTCATAAAAAAGCGGATAAAAATTGCCGTATTGAAGTCATGCAGATTATTCTTGTCAATAACCATGGAAATAAGCTCGTAGACGAGTACAAAACTGATGATCATGCCCGCTATGGGAATCATCACGTTATCGGACAGGGTTTTTATCATGTCAAAAATACCGGAGTTCCAAGTGCTGGGAGTTTTGCTGACCTCCCCTGCAATCGTGCCTACCTTGTCATTAACATCGGTAAACATGGTTTCAAAATTGGTCAGCACCCATCCCTGCAACAGTTCCTTTATGAATTCAGTAATCTTATCAATGATCCCGCCCATGAATTATGAGAACAGTGTGGTAAGCTGTGGAATTACCGTCTGTGCCACAATGATGATGCCACCGCCACTCATAAGCTGCTTGATGCCCTGTGATTTTGCTTATGTGTGATAAAGAAGTAATAGAAGTGTAAAAAATTTTGCCGTTCCTATCCGGCACTTGCGCAGGGTGTCGGATAGGTCGGGCTTATTCTTCGGGCAAGTCAATCTTGCCGACAAAGCTGTAATAAATATCAATGCGCTGGCGGCGTACTTCGTTCTCGTCATACTCACATTCATAGACAACGATTTTCTCCACCATTTCACGCAAAAGAGTGTGTGTCAGTTCTTCGATAGAAAGGTACTTGCGGACAACGCTCATAAACTTTTCAGCGTTTACCGTGGCTTCCTGTGCCTTGTCCAGCTCGCCCTGCAAAGCGGCGGCTCTGTCTTTCAGTTCCCGCTGCTCGGCTTCGTAGTCTGCGGACATTTCCATGAAACGCTCATCACTGATTTTCCCGTTTACATTGTCCTCATACAGACGCTTGATGTAGCGGGAAAGTTCTGCAATGCGGCTCTGCACCTGTTCAAGCTGCTTGGCTGCCGCCGCCAGCTTCCGCTTGCCGCCCATTTCATTCTGCTGGATAAGCAGCTTCACGAACCGGGCTTCGTGCTTCTGTGCATAGGCGGTCACTTTCCGCAGATTGTCCAGCACACCCGCCGTCAAAAGGTCGGTGCGAATGAAGTGCGCCGTACAGTCGGCGGTGCGCTTCTTATAGCTGCCGCAGATGTAGCAATCCTGCTTTCTCTTGTCGGTCTGATACCGCTGCTGGTACATCACATGACCGCAGTCGGCGCAGAACAGCAAGCCGGAGAACAAGCCCACATCATCGTAGCGGTTGGGGCGTTTGCGCTGCTTGCGTAACTCCTGCACCCGTTCCCATGTCTGCAAGTCGATGATTGGCTCATGGTGGTTCTCGAAAATCGCCTGTTTCTCAATGGGATTGTCTATGCTGTGCTTCATCTTGTAGGACGGTTTTTCCGTCTTGAAGTTCACAAGACAGCCTGTGTACTCCCGGTTTTCCAGAAGATGAACAACAGTATTGGTCGCCCACTTACATTCATAGCCGGGGTGGTAGCGGCGTGTGCTGCCTGTGCGCTGGTATTCCAGCGTCCCCGGCGTGGGGATTTGCTGCTCGGTCAGCATACGGGCTATCTTGGTAGGCCCGTTTCCGGCAAGGCAAAGCTGGTAAATCTGCTTGACTACCGGGGCGGCTTCCTCGTCAATGATGAAATTCTCGTCATCGTCCATGAGGTAGCCGTACACGGGCTTGCTGGTAACAGGCTTTCCGCTTAGACCTTTTGCTTTCTTAACTGCCTTGATTTTTTTGCTCGTATCTCTCACCATCCATTCGTTGAAAAGATTACGCAGCGGGGTAAAATCGTTGTCGCCCATTGCGCTGTCCACTCCGTCATTGATAGCGATAAAGCGGACGCCTTTCTGTGGGAAAAGCATTTCTGTGTACATTCCCACTTGGAGATAATTTCGCCCTAAACGTGACATATCCTTGACTATGACTGTGCCGACTTTTCCGGCTTCAATGTCTGCAAGCATGGCTTGAAACCCGGGTCTTTGGAAGTTCGCACCACTATAACCATCGTCCGTGTACCAGCAGAGATTGGTAAAGCCGTTCTGCTTGGCGTAGGTTTCTAAAATGCGCTTTTGGTTGGATATAGAGTTGCTCTCCCCCTGCAATTCATCTTCATGGGATAATCTCGGATAAAGGGCGGTAATAAGGTTTTGGGTTGTCTGTCTTAACATGGTTTCCTCCGTTTCCGACAGCCAGCCCCACTATTCCGTACTTCGATTGTACCATACAGCGGGGCGGCTTGTATAGCGGCAAAGTGTAAAAAGTGCTTCTTTACCGCCCGTCAAAATGACGTTTTTTTGTGTTAGGGTTATCACGCAGATTCAACTTCATAAATATTTTACTTTTATTTGATAGTCCATTTCATTCTGCTGTGTTATAATGGCAAAAATTGAATTAGCGAGGTAAAAGGCTTATGAAAAAATATATTTCTTTGTTTTTATGTCTGACTTGCATTTTAACTTTAGTTGCGTGTGGGAAAAAAGCTGCTCCCATTCAGTTGCCCCAAACAAGCGACATTACATCTGTTGATGTAACTGTTGGGGAAAACACCACAAATCATTCAGACACAACTTGGATAAGTGAAATAATTTCTGACATTTCCAGTTCTGAACCAACCAGTAAGCAAAGTGTTCAAGATTTTCCGCAGACTGAAAGTTATATCAAGATTGATTTTCAGTTTGAAACAGGAACAAGCACCATTTTTGCCTATGAGGAAAACGGAAAACACTATATCGAACAGCCTTATCAAGGAATTTATAAAATTGACAGTCAGCTGTACGAACGGTTGCAAGAAACAAACTAAAATTTAACTTATCCATTCAGCGGTCATGTTTCCGGGCATGACCGCTTTTCCATGCCCTCATTTTGTAGCAGCTTCCGCTTCCAGCACCTTAGCCATTTTGTCGGCTGCGGTTTCCGTGGCACTCTGCTTGAAAAAGCCGGACACCACAAGAACAGAGTTCCCTATGCGGATTTCCGTCACGCAGTCGGCGGGTGCGGTGCTTTTCATGCTGTGTTTGATATGCTCTTTTTTATCGGTCATAGGCAAACTCCTTTCAATCGTTCATCAGCTTTTTCAGCCGTTCCATTTTCTCCTGTGCCTTTTCCCTGCGGAAATTCACGCCGGAGCAGCAGACAGGGGTACACATCTCTGTTACCCGGTCATAAATCCGCTTGTGGGCTGTGTCCGGGGGATTGTTCAGCTCGTCAAGGCTTAGATTGGTCGTGACGATCAGCGGCTTTTCGCTTCGGTAACGACTGTCAATCACATTGTAGACCTGCTCTAAGCCGTACTCTGTTCCACGCTCCATTCCAAAATCATCAAGAATAAGCAGCGGATAGCGGCAGAGCTTGGAAATATATTCGTTCCTGCCCTCAAAGGTGGCGGCAAGGTCATTGAGGACAGCGGCGAAGTTCGTCATTTTTACGGAGATTTCCTGCTCCATGAGGGCGTTTGCAATGCACCCGGCAAGGTAGCTTTTGCCTGTGCCGACGCTGCCCCAGAGCAGATAGCCGATGTTCCCGGCTTTCATGTCCTCCCAATGCTCCACATAGAAACGGGCGGTTTTCATCTGCGGGTTTCTGCCGTTGTCATTGGCAAAAGTCCATTCCCGCATAGCCGGGTCGGTAAAGCCCAGGCGTTTCAGTTCTTCTACCTTGTCCCGGTGCTTTCTCTGCTGTTCGGCGGCTTCACGCTCCATGCGCTGCGCCCGCTGGCAGTCACACTCTGCCGGGTGTCGGTCACGCCCGAACAGGGCAACCTTATCAGCCGGAAAATAGGCTTCTTTCGGTGTCCGGCACTTGCCGCAGTAGAGTAGACCGTCCTCACCTGTGTAGTCCTCCGGCTCGGCGGTGGCTGCTGGTATCTGTAAACTCATATCTTCAAAAGCTGGTTTCATAGACTTTCTCCCTCCTTGTAGCTGTAATCGGGTATGCCCTTTTTCGGGGCAGCTTTAGCGGTATCGTCAGCCGCCCATCTGCGGATAGTGGCGGCATGGTTCTTGTATTTCCTCCCGGTAGAAGCGATATAGCCGGATAGCCGGTCAATGTAATACTCCCATTTGTCGGGCAGTTCTGCTTTCAGTTCAGAAAGCTCTGTATCTGTCAAAATCACATTTTTATATCTGCCGTAAGCTGCGGGGGCGGCTCGTCCCGGTTTTAACTCTCTCTCTTTTTCTATCTCTATATCTATCTCTTTCTTTATCTCTATCTCTGGTGGACAAATGTCCGCTTTTGCTTCGGACACTTGTCCACTAAGCCGTTTTTGCTCTGAAATCTTCATTCTTGCCCTGCGCTTACGCTCCCCCTCGGTAGAGGACTGACCGATGAAAAGCTCGATATTGCTCATATACAAAGCCCCGTTGTCCAGCGGTTCAACAAGCCCCAGCTTCATAAAGATTTGCAAAGCCCTCTCGACTGTGCCGACCTGCTGGCGGGTAATGGTGGCTATCATTTGGGCGGTGTAGGGGATATTTTCGTCAAGCTGCAAAGTGCCGCCGTATTTCAGCGATTTTAAGTACAGCTTCAAGAGGATATTGGAATACAGCATACCGTCCTGCATACTTTCCAGCAGCACGATAGCGTCATCGTCAAAATAGCTTTCTTTCAGTTTGAGGTAATAATATTTGCGGTTATCTGACATAATCTTGGTTCTCCTTATCTGTGGGGCGGGCTTTCCATCTCTTTGAATAATACCGGGGGCAGAGTACCACGATAGCCCTAAAACTCTGCTTGCAGTCATGGGTACAGCCCCGGCAAAGGGCATTGAAAGTAATGCGGTTTCGCTCATTGAGGAAGAACGCCCATTCCAGCCGCCGCTTCTTGCTCATTCTCGGCATGAAAAAACGCTCCTTTCTTCGGTTTGGTCGGGTATGAGGGGACAGGGGCAAAATCTGTATGTTCCCGGTGTCATTTTCGGGAAAAATCTGCCCTGTAAGCCCCGTTGGAAAGGTCAGGGGTATTGCGGATAGGGTATGGCATACCCCCCTGCCTTTTGTATGGTTTCGGTATCATTTCGGGGCGGTTTTTAACGCTCCTGTTCATGCTTTTTCTGTCGGCTCGGTGTGCCGTGTAGTATCTGCTCTGCGTTCCGTTTGGCGGTGGCAAGCTGCTCATACTCGGCTTTTGCGGTGCGGTAGGTGTTGTAAGCTGCGTTTTTCTCGGAAATGAGGGCTTCAATCTCCGTATTCAGCTTGGAAGTGGCGGGCAGCTTCTTTCCCGGTGCAAGCACCTTTAGCTGGCGCAGGGCAGCTTCATAGATGATAAATTCCGCTTCGTGGGACTGGCGGTAGTTCTCCGCTTTTCTGCCGGACAGCTTTTTATGAGCGTCAATGGTGGGGCGGGTGCGGCGGTAATCGTTGACAACCTTTCGCAGACTTTTCTTGTCGGAAATGCTCTGCTCAATGCCCCGCAGACTTTCCCTTGCTTCGGAAAGAGCTTTCCGGCTGCTCTCCACGGCTGCGTCCAGCTTGTCAAGGTCAAGCAGTTCGTTCTCCATGAGGAAGTTGTGGGTAGCCGCCATCTGTTTGAGGTTGTGCAGGGAAGCCCAACGGTCATAGCCCACGCCCTTGCCCTCAGCTCGCTTGGCTTCCCGGTCAACCATGCGCTGCAAGGTGTTGTCTGCCGGGGTGGTTTTTGCGGCTTTTTCCTCCCGCAAGCGTTCCTTTTGGGTGTGTGGGTATTCGGGTATGGGTGTGGTCTTTTCGGCGGCTCTGCGGGCGTTCTGTGTAAGCAGGGCAAGGACAGTAGCCTTGTCAAAATCGTCCCCCAGCTTCCGGGCTGTGATAGGCTTTGTCCTGTCCGGCGTGAGGTAGGAAAGCCGCCCCCGGCTCTCCTTGACGGTCACACCCTCCCGCAGCAAAAGGGAAGAAAACTCGTCAAAGCTGCCAGCTTGGGAAAGTGCCTGCCGTATCGTCCGGCGCAGCTTCGCCTTGTCCGTTTCAAACTTGGTGGGCTTGGTCGGCTGTCCGGCGGCTTCTCTGACAGCATTCTCTTTATCAAGGGCAAGCTGCCCTTTCTTTGCCGCCCAGTATTCCCGTTCGGTTATCCGTTCCTTGCTGCCGTTCAAGAGGTCGATTTGGTAAAGCCCCTCCCGGTGGCACATCTCCATGACTTCACTCTTGAAATATTCCATAGCGGCATTGGTGCAGCGGTGCTTGCAGCCCTCCCGTGTGTCGGCTGGTCTGTCCATGTAGGGCAGAAGCGGGACTTCATAAATCCGCAGGGAGTTGATGACGATATGCACATGGATATTGCCGCTGTGGTTATGCCCGTCCGGGTGGGTGCATACAAGGGCTTGGTGTCCGGGGAAATGTGCCTTGCAGAACTGCTCGCCCAGCTCCTGCGCCCGGTCTACGGTCAAGCCGTTGTCTGTCCCGTCCCGTGGGTCAAAGCTGATGATATAGTGGTGGCTTTTCACATCTTCCCGTTTTTGGTTTTTCTCATAGCGGAGATTGGCTCGCATACAGGCAACGGCGAAATCCCCGTCCCCGCAGTTGAGGGAAGAAATGCGGTAATCCTCCCTCGGTATCAGCCGCCCGTTTTCATCAAGGGTGGGCTTCATGGTAAACTCGTCATGCTCAAATGTGAGATAGGCTTCCGCTGCGCCATAGTCGGCATTTTTAGAGCTGATATGTTTGAATGTTGCCAACAGCGTCACCCACTTTCTGCAAGACTTCAAACTTTAGGGCAGCAAGGTCGGAAACCGCCGCCCTTGTACACCGCCTGTCCGCCGGAAGACTGGTAGAAGCGTCGGAAAATGTTTTCAAGTTCCTCCGGAGCTATACCTATACCATTGTCTATCACCGATATACGCGCATTGCCCCCGTCTTCCGTCTTCTCCAGAAGCAGTCTGACCCTGCCGTTGACAGGGGTGAACTTGTAGGCGTTGGAAAGCAGGTTGATCAGCACCTTGTCCAGATTGGACGGGTCGAACCACATATAGAGACTGTCGATCCCCGGATGTTCGAAAGTCAAGGCTATGTTCTTCTGGGAGAACTGGCCCTCCATATTGCCTATGACCCCCTGGATGAACGGCACTATGTCGTTCTCGCTGAACGACAGCTTCAGCCCGCCCTTGTCAAATCCGAAACTTGAGTAACTTGTTCAAAAGCCACATAAGCTCCAAGCTCAACAAAAGCCCTTAGCCATAAGTACAGCTATTAACGCTTGCTTACGACTAAGGGCTTAAATGATTTATAGGAGTGGTGCAAGTTATCTCACCACGATTTTACAACTTTCCGTCATTCGTTTGCCATTGTCTACCTTCACCACATACAAACCAGCTGGCAAGTTAGAAGTGTTCAATCTGTAAGATGTCTGACCATTAGCTACTGGCATTTGCATTACAGTTTGTCCATTACCATTCACCACGCTCAGCAGTTTGGCATTTTCTATTCCTCTAAAATCCACAACAACCATTTCACTCTTGCGAGCGAACTCTGGCGTTGCTTTAACACCTGTGCGTTCAGTACGTACAGCTTTAATAGAGGACGCATCACCAGGAGTTATCGCATAGAATATACTTGCATACTCCGTCTCACCATTGCTTCCAGCTTTCTGCACATTTGCAACGATGTTAATCTTATTCCCGAAATGAATAAGAGAGAGGGCAGGTCTACCAAGACTATATCCTTCATCAAACATTACAGTAGCAACCACATTTCCATTATCTTGCATTATCTTGAACCCTGGACAAACACAGCCATACCATGTCTCTATTTCGTCGACCTCTCCATCATCATCAGAATCAGTTTCATCTGTTCTTACAACTGATTGTTGGCATATAGGAACGACATACTCGTATGCTTTGTCAGCATTAAAAAGGTTTTGTGTAATATAGAAATCGTGGCTTACATAAGGCGACACAATGTCATAGCAGCGCAAAGCTAATGGACTCACATCATAGCTTTGCACATTATTTTTCTCTGGATCCTCTTTCCAAGCACCTGTAAGAGAGGGCCCATAATACTTCAATGTGCCAGAATATTTACCGTATGGCACCCTAACACCGCTCGACGTCAAAGAATCCCCTAAGGTGTACGTGATTTTTCCTATATAATAGTGACCTACCAACATACCTCTATAAAGTCTTCTTACTTCCAACGAATCTTTGTTTACACTTATGTCAAAAGACACAGAGGTGGCGGTTCTTGAAGTTTCCGTTATTACAGCCTCTTTACCAAATATTTTTTGCGGCTCGTACCATTCGTTTAATTCGGTCATATCACGTATCAGATCTACTGTCACTTTCTCTATTGCAATTGGATCGTCAGCGTAATCCACCACCTTATCAAATTGAGGCATATTTTTCCACAAAAGTTCGCGATGTTTAGTCACTGAATACGTTTCCACATTAGGCAGAACCATATCGAATTCCTTTTCAACGTCAAGATTTTCGTCATAGATCTTTACACTTTTCCCGTCATAATTTAAGGAATTAGACATACGACCCTTTCCATCACAAGTGAACATTCCTGCTACAGATTGAAAACCTCTCATGTCACCCAATACAGACTCTGGTTTAAGAATTTGTGCCTGTGAAGCCAAAGCTACAGAAAGTGCTGAAACAACAAGTAATGTCTTTTTCATCTTTATTTCCCTGATACGTGTCGGGCGCAACCTTTAATTATAAAATATTGATTAAACTATTGCTACGACAAAAGTAACTACATTATTTTACCCCCCCCCGTAAAATATACAATATTTAACTATGAATACGAGCCTATTGACACCACAACAGGATATTATCACAACACATGAGACATTTTATCCACTTAAATGCAAATTAGAACCCATCAATAACCCTCAACAGAAATTACAAAAAAATCTTTCCTTATTACAAATTAGGCGTCTGCCCCCAAAAGACACATCAATAACACTCTGGATTTAGCATCTTACTAAATCCAAGGTGTTTCCATTTTTGCATACATAAAGAATTTTACTAACCGCCTTGCTTCGTACTGTGTGTGCAAGTTCTTGTTTTACCTACAGTAATTTGAAATATCGATTTTTGTCTACACTCTGCACTTTCGCGCATAAGTAGTTGATTATCATTGCATTTTGGAGTGTATACAAAGGTGCATTTCATCTACACTCCGCCTGCACTGTGTCTACACGATTATCTGCAATCAACTATACAACAACGAGAAGCGAGAAAAGAAAAACGTGAGAAAGAAAAAACAATAACGGGAGGTAGTACAAACAGTTGGACGAACTGTCGGTACTACCTCCCGTTATCGTTTGCTGCGCCTCACGTTGCCATAGTGCATGCAAGCCCATGGCGTGCAGCGGTTGTCGTACTTGGCGTGCATATAAACACTGCCACACCATCTTTGCGTGCAGACAAATGCAACTGCGTGCAGACAAGAGTGTAGATAAAAACCGAAGTTGTCTACACGCCGTAACACATTGATTTTCAGCGCCTTAAGCACGTTTAGTGCAGAGTGCAGATAAAATGGCAATAAAATGCCGGACGCGCGCGCGAGGCTATTTGGCAAAAGCAAAATCTACACCCAGCGGACGCATGGAAGCGCCATACTTTTGACGGAGCTTTTCAAACAATGCCATGGTATCTTTGGCAAACCCCTGGCCTTTCCATGTGCTGGTGTTGGTTATCAGCACCCAACACTGGTTGGTGTCGGGGTAGCGCACCACCAGGGCACTTGAACCCGAGAGCGTACCTGTGCGCGTCCAAGGCTTTCCCGTTGGGGTGAAATTCCAACCTATTGAGAAGCGGTGTTCTCCCATATCCTTGGTCATTGTCTGCACCGACTGCGCCGTAAGTATGTCGGGATAATGTGCATCGCCATCAATGGCCGAGATAAAATGACATAATTCGGCTGCCGAAGCACACCAGGCACCTGCACCTGCCGAACTCGTAATGTCGTTTTCGCCATAGCACTTAACCACCATGCGGCCGCTGTTGTTAAACTCATGAATGGGTTCGGCCTCCTTGTGCATGTAATATTTCACCTCGCCAGGGTGGCGGTCCTTATAGTAATTGCCGGCTATTTTGAAACCAAAGCAACCTGCCGGCTGCAGCACCTCACGCTGTATAAACTGCTCGTAGGTTGTGCCCGAACGCTTCTCAATAATCATCGACAGCAACAAATAGCCTATATTACAATACTTCTGCATGTCGCCCCCGGGCTGATAGCCCAAATGACGCTTGAGCACAATTTGCAGCAACGTGCGATGGTCAGGCGGTGTGCTCAAATGGTTCTGCATCATGATATAACGGGTTGAAAACACGGGATCGCCCGCATATCGCGTAAAGCCGGCTTTGTGGCGCAACAAGTCGTCAACTGTGATGTCGAAATAGCGTTTATCGGTTATGGCATTGGTATAAACACTGTCATTTAATATGCCTTGAGGTCCAAAAACATGGTCGGTCAGTTTTAGCTTGCCCTTTTCTTGCAGTTTCATAATGCCTGTGGCTGTAATCAGCTTCGACACAGAAGCTATGCGCAGAATATTAGACGGACGCATGGGGTCGCTCTTTTCCTTCTCTGCCCAACCATATCCCTTGGCATAAACCAGAGAGTCGTTGCGCGACACAGCCAACTGTGCGCCATTCACCTCCCAACGCTTGAGATATTTGGCAATGAGGCTGTCCATCTCGGCTGCGCCATCGAAATTCGATTTTTCATTAGTTAGCGAGTCGTTCAGATGCGGCATACGGCTTTCGGGCAAAGATTTGCCTTCATTTTCACTGCCCCCACGGCAGCGGCTTATGCAGAGCAAAGCGACTATGGCTACGACTACTGCTACAAAGATTTTGAAACTGCGCTTGAATTTGCGCTTTTTCTTTTTCATTATTATAATGTGGTTATTTTTTTGTTTGTCCTTTATTCCTGCCTGTTACGGCTATGCTTAAAATTGCCGACAATGCCAGCAACATTGGGTAATAAAGATTGGGAATAATCTGCATCGGGCTTACAAGAGCCAGACCACTGGCCATGAGCAACTGGGCGCCATATGGTATAATGCCTTGTACCACGCATGAGAATATATCGAGCAAGCTTGCCGCGCGACGTTTGTCCACGCCATAGCGCACACTGATGTCTTTAGTTATTGCCCCAACCGACAATATGGCCACAGTATTGTTGGCTGTGCAGCAGTTGGTAAGTGCAACCAATGACGCGATACAACACTCTGCCGCACGACGCGAGTGCACACGGCGGGTCAGCACACGCACGAGATAGGTAACTCCCCCACCCTTACGCACAACTGCCAATAGACCTCCAGCCATCATGGAGATGAGAATTAAGTCGCCCATGCCCGTTATGCCATGCGCCATGGAGAGCAACCAACCCGAAAGCGTGTAAGCCCCCTCGGCTATGCCAACCACCCCCGTTAAAAGCGTGCCAACACAGAGCACCATCATAACGTTCATGCCGCACAACGCCGCTACAAGCACCACGGCATAAGGCAGCACTCGCCAAAGGTGCAAGATGCCTTGAGCATTGGCTGATACCACACCTTGCTCAAAACCCATAAAGGCGTAAATGCCAAAACACAGAATGGCAGCCGGCAGCACTATGCGAAAATTGGTGCGAAACTTGTCGCGCATGGTACAATTCTGGGTACGGGTGGCAGCCACAGTCGTGTCGGATATGAATGAAAGATTATCGCCGAAGAAGGAGCCGCCCACCACTATAGCCACCATGAAGGGTAATGACACCCCTGTGCGTGCCGACATTTCAGCCGCCATTGGCACAAGTGCCACGATGGTGCCTACCGACGTGCCTATACAAAGCGACACCACACACGATGCCAGGAACAACCCGGCAAGCAAGATGTTTCCGGGCAAGCACCTCATAGTCAAGTCGACCGTTGCCGTTACAGCGCCCATATCCTTGGCCGACGCAGCAAAAGCGCCTGCAAGCACAAATATCCACACCATCAATAAGAGGTCGCTGCTGCCAGCACCATGCGAAAAGGCACGCACACGCTCATCAATGCTGTAACCACGTAATGTGAGCAATGAGGCAATACCTGTAAACAAAAACACGATGGTCATCGGCACACTCGAAAAGTCGTTCATCAATATGCCCATCACAGCCATAAGCAGCGCAAGCAACACAAGCGGCATGAGCGCAAGCCAACCCCGGCGACGAGGACGTAGCCGGCGGTCTTCACGTTGTTTAGTAGTCATTTATTTAGATTTTGAGTGCAAAGTTAGAAAAATATGCTTACCTTTGCTATGACGTTAGCGGAATTAAGCATTAACGGGCTAACATATTAACAGGCTGACAAGTAGGCACGCCTTGCTCTTTTCGACCTGCGAATGTGTGATACAGACGGGGGACACAGCCAAAAGGGCACAACGACTCGTCGTTCATTTGTCTGTCAACAAATTCGGCCAACGCACCGCTATAACAATCAACTTGATATCATTCAGGCAGGGAGGCTTTAACCTAACCCGTAGTGACAGCATATCATATTTGCCCTGTAACGCACACCAAGCCATTCTGCCCATCAAACTTTAATTCTATCATGCTTAAGCAAATCATTAATGGCCGCATTCTCACCCCACAGGGTTGGCTCAAGGGCGGTTCTTTAATTGTTGAAGGTAACAAAATCAAAGCCGTTAGCAACAACGACTTGCACGTTGAGGGTGCCGAAATCATTGATGCGAAGGGTTGCACTATTGTGCCTGGCGGCATCGAAATGCACGTCCACGGCGGTGGTGGACGCGACTTTATGGAGGGTACCGAAGAGGCTTTCCGCGTAGCCATCAACGCCCATGCCAAGCACGGCACGACCTCGATATTCCCCACACTGTCATCGTCAACCGTGCCCATGATTGAGGCTGCCTGCCAAACTTGTGACAAATTGATGGCTGAAGAGAATAGCCCCGTGCTCGGTCTGCACCTCGAGGGCCCGTACTTCAACCCTAAACAAGCTGGTGCGCAAATTCCCGAGTGGATCAAGGCGCCCGTGGCTGAAGAGTATGAACCGCTGCTTGAGAAATACAAGTGTCTGAAGCGTTGGGACGAGGCGCCCGAACTCCCCGGCTCGGTTGAGTTTATCACCGCCTGCCGCAAACATGGCGTTTTACCTGCCATTGCCCACACGCGCGCCACTTATGAGGACGTGGTGGCCGGCCACGATGCTGGTATGACTCATGCCACACACTTCTACAATGCCATGCCGGTGGTTTACAAGAACCGTGAATTTAAGGTGCCTGGCACAGTAGAAAGCATTTTTGCACTTGAGGACATGACTGTCGAAATGATTGCCGATGGCATTCACGTGCCTCCCGTCATGCTGCGCATGATTTACCAGATCAAGGGCGTTGAAAAGACAGCACTCATTACCGACTCTTTGGCATGCGCTGCAACTGAAGGCGATGCAGCCTTCGACCCCCGCGTCATATTGGAGGACGGTGTGTGCAAATTGGCAGACCGTTCGGCTCTGGCTGGTTCTATCGCCACAATGGACCGTCTTATCCGCACCTGCGTGCAGATGGCTAACATTCCATTGGAGGACGCTTGCCGTATGGCCAGCGAAACTCCGGCCAAAATCATGGGCGTGTTCGACCGCAAGGGTTCGCTCGAAGCTGGTAAGGACGCCGACCTCATGATGTTTGACGAGAACCTCAAACTGACATACGTGATGCAAATGGGCAACGTTGTAACCAATGAACTCTAAGCCTCAACGCTAACCTCCATTGTGCTGATGTGCACACGCGTTTTCTTAACACCCTTGAAAGCGCGTGTGCATATTAGCTTTTACCCCCCTATATCTCAAACACAATGATTCCATTACTCGACATTCAGCACCTGACTAAACGCTTTGGTGCGCTCGAACTCTTTAACGACATAAGTTTCTCGGTTGCCGACGGTCAGAAAGTCGGACTCATAGCACATAACGGAGCCGGGAAAAGTACTTTGCTGAACATTTTGGCCGGAAAGGAGGATTATGACGGGGGAACTATCGTAACAAGACGCGATGCCAACATTGCCATTTTGGAACAAGCGCCTGTGTTTGAGCCTGGTACAACTGTGATTGACGCCTGCTTCCAGCGTGCTGGAGAATTGTCGACCCTCATCAGCCAATACGAACAATGCCTTGCCACACCCGGCAATCCGGGGTTGAGCGAGCTGATAGACGAAATGGAACGACGCGAGGCCTGGGACTTTGAGCTGAAGGCCAAGCAAATTCTGTCGAAACTCGACATTAACAATTTCACGCAGCCGGTAGAAGAGCTGTCTGGTGGGCAACTCAAACGCGTAGCTCTGGCTAATGTACTACTGGCCGACCCCGATTTGCTGGTGCTTGATGAGCCAACAAACCACCTTGACCTTTCAATGATTGAATGGTTGGAGGGTTACTTGCAACGCACTACCAAAGCGCTGCTCATGGTGACACACGACCGTTACTTCCTTGACAATGTGTGCCAGCGCATACTGGAACTTGACGATGAGACCATTTACACCTACGATGGCAACTATGAGTATTATCTCGAAAAACGCGAGCAACGCATCACGGCACAGAATGCTAACATAGCACGCGCCAACAACCTGTATCGCAAAGAGCTTGACTGGATGCGCCGCATGCCCTGTGCCAGAGGCACTAAAGCACGCTACCGCAAAGAGGCTTTTGTTGAATTGGAACAGCGTGCCAAACAACGGCGTGAGGAAAGGGCTGCACGACTTGAAGTAAAGAGCGGATACATTGGCAGCAAAATATTTGAGGCCGAATATGTGAGCAAAGCTTTCGATGTGCCTGGTGCCGACGGCCAAAAACAGCAGAAGATTATTCTTGACCACTTTTACTACAACTTTGCACGGTTCGAAAAGATGGGCATTGTGGGTGGCAATGGTACAGGCAAGAGCACATTCATCAAACTACTGCTTGGACTTGAACAACCCGATGAAGGCCGTTTTGTTGTGGGTGAGACTGTACGATTTGGCTACTTCTCACAAGACGGCATGGACTTTAACGAGCAAGACAAGGTTATTGACGCGGTACGCAAACATGCCGAATACATTGACTTGGGAAATGGTCGACACCTGACAGCCATGCAGTTTCTGACACATTTTCTCTTTCCACCAGCCCGTCAGCAAGATTACATTTACAAATTGTCGGGAGGTGAGCGCCGGCGCCTGCAACTATGCACTGTGCTGATGAAGAACCCCAATTTCTTGGTACTTGACGAACCGACCAACGACCTTGATATTGCCACGCTGCAAATTCTTGAGGAATACCTTCAGGACTTCAAGGGTTGTGTGATAGTAGTCAGTCACGACCGCTACTTTATGGACAAGGTTGTCGACCATCTGTTAGTGTTTAACGGTGAGGGCAAGATTGACGATTTTCCTGGTAATTACTCAGAATACCGCGAATGGAAATCGCTGCGCGAACATGAAGAGCAGGAGGAGAAAGAGGCCGCAAAGAAGCAGCAAGCCACCAACACAAATGCAAAAGCAAACACTTGGGGCGGCGAAAAGAAACGCAAATTGTCTTTCAAGGAAAAGCAAGAACTCAAACAGCTTGAAACGGACATTGAAAAACTCGAAGCCGAAAAGAAGGAAATCGAAACGAGTCTTTGCTCTGGCACACTGACCGTTGACGAACTTACAGAAAAAAGCAAACGTCTGCCTTTGCTCGAAGAAGAACTTGACGAAAAATCGATGCGATGGCTCGAACTTAGCGAAATAGAACAATGAAACCATTAGCTGAACGTCTGCGCCCTACAACGCTCGACGATTACATAGGCCAAAAACATCTGGCAGGACCAGGTGCCGTACTGCGTCAGATGATTGACTCCGGACATATTTCTTCATTCATTTTATGGGGTCCACCGGGAGTTGGCAAGACTACTTTGGCCAAAATTATTGCGCAGCATCTCGACACACCTTTCTACACACTATCAGCTGTAAATAGCGGGGTGAAAGAGGTGCGCGAGGTGATAGACCGTGCCACAAACGGACGTTTCTTCAGCGAGCAAAGTCCCATTTTGTTTATTGACGAAATTCACCGCTTTTCAAAGTCGCAACAAGATTCGCTCTTGGCCGCTGTCGAAACTGGTGCCATTACGCTGATTGGCGCCACCACCGAAAATCCTTCATTTGAGGTCATACGTCCGCTCTTGTCGCGTTGTCAAGTGTATGTGCTAAAGAGTCTGGACAAGGCTGACCTTGAAGTGCTGCTACATCGCGCCCTGACCAAGGACTTGGTGCTGAAAGAACGACATATCGAGGTGAAAGAGACTGAAGCCCTGTTCAGATACAGCGGTGGCGATGCCCGTAAACTATTAGGCATACTCGATTTGGTGACATCTGCCTCTGATGCCGACCCACTCGTTATTGACAATGCTACGATCACCGAACGCCTGCAACAAAACCCATTGGCCTACGACAAGGAAGGGGAAATGCACTATGACATCATTTCGGCCTTTATAAAAAGCATTCGAGGCAGTGACCCAGATGCGGCACTATATTGGTTGGCACGCATGATTGAGGGCGGCGAGGATCCCAAATTCATAGCACGGCGCTTGGTCATTTCGGCCTCTGAGGATATCGGACTTGCCAATCCCAACGCGCTGCTGCTGGCCAATGCGGCATTTGATGCAGTAGCTAAAATCGGCTGGCCTGAAGGGCGCATTCCTTTGGCCGAAGCTACGGTTTATCTGGCCACCAGCGCCAAAAGCAACTCGGCGTACATGGGCATTAACAACGCCCTGCAGTTGGTAAAACGCACAGGCAATCTGCCCGTGCCGCTGCACTTGCGCAATGCGCCCACCAAACTTATGGCGGAACTTGGCTATCACGACGGCTACTTGTACCCTCACGATTACCCTGGAAACTTTACGCCACAACAATATCTGCCCAATGAGGTCAAAGACGAAGTGCTTTGGAAACCATGCAATAATCAGGCAGAAGACCGCAGCCGCGACCGCATGAATACACTGTGGAAAGGCAAGCAAAGATAAAGAATGGGGCTGACATCTTGCACCAGATGTCAGCCCTATTATGTGAGACAAGTTCCTGGCAAGCCATATGAGCGCCCCACTAATACAGATGGAATATACGCTCCATAAGCTGCCATTTTTCTGAAGAGGTGGCACCGTCTTTCGTCTTTTGATATTTCCCCGTCAGTGCCTCCCATTCTTCTTGCTTTGGCAGTTTGGCCAGTTTTGCCATCGACTCGTCCCAATTAAAATCCTCTGGCGTTTCAACAATCATAAACAGACGGTTTTCCAACAGGTATATCTCCATTTCGAGAATGCCTACCTCTTTGATACCACTGAGGATTTCTCTCCAGACGTGACCTTCTTCATGCAATTTCTTGTATGCGGCAATGAGTTCTGGCTCGTTTTTCAAATCAAGTGTTTGGCAGAAACGTTTGGTTTTAATACCAAACTGCTTCTGCACATATCCATTTTGTTTCATTGTTTTAAGATATGCCTTGCTGCATTCTCTCGTGAGAATATGCAGACAAGTGTTATTATACATCTGCTTATTAAGGTTGCTAAGTTCGGAAAATCGTGCGACAAAGCCAAATCTTTTAAGCAGTACAAAGTTCTCACTTATTCAGTTCTGAGGCAAACATTTGCACCATAAAATGAACAGAACCAACGCTTCTGCATTAAAAGTAAGGCATTTAGCGTACATTTCTCAATGATTTACCCTATCTTTGCATAGGTTTCGGTTTAACAAAACAACAAAGCGAGTTTGGTACGGCGTTCTTGCCGCACCCATCACAAATATGTTACGCAAAATCTTCACACTACTGATGTTTGCAGCCATAGCCACCACTATGGCGCTTGCAGAAAAGTGGACCATCGAAACATTGCCCATGGTCCACTTGCAAAACGCACAACATTATGTGTGCAACCCCGACGGTGTGCTATCGCCAACAGCTGTTGCAGCCACAGACCGCATGCTGCAAGCGTTGGAACGCGACAAAGGCATTCAAACTGTAGTGGTGGTGGTTAAACAGCTTAAGGGCGATGACCCCTATCAATTTGGTATGGATTTGAGCCGCAAATATGGGATCGGCTCAAAAGAACAACGCTCTGGCTTGATTGTCATTTTAGCAACTGAGGACAGAAGCTACCAAATACTTACCGGCAACGGGCTCGAAGGTGCACTGCCTGACGCCATTTGCAGGCGAATTCAAAATCAGGTAATGGTGCCAGCACTAAAAGCTGGCGATTGGAACAGTGCCATTGTCAACACAATCAAGCGCATTGACAGCTATGTGCGCAAAGACAATTCCCTGACAGCAGAGAATGGAAACGACGATGACAGTTCGGCCGCAGTTGCAGGTTTCATTATCGCATTGCTGTTCATTATTGCCATCTCATACATATTTGCCCACCGCACACCAAGATGCCCTAAATGCAAGACACGCATGCGCAAAGTCAGCAGTCAGAGGGTGCGCGCCAGTGCTATTAGCGACTGGAAGATACGTACCATTTGGCAATGTCCCAAGTGCGGGAATAAAACAACACACTATACCGACACAAACGACACACACAACGGCAACGCCATTCCGCCCATATTATTTGGCGGTGGCAGCAGTGGGGGGTCATTCGGTGGAGGAAGTATCGGAGGCTCTTTCGGCGGCGGCACCTTTGGCGGCGGTGGAAGCGGCGGCCGGTTTTGACAAACAAATACAACGAACAGACATTTTTCAAACTAACAACAAACGGATATGAAGAAAGGAACAATAACCCTGCTCGTGATTGGCGTGCTAATTCTTATTATGGTAGGCGGCACACTGACCACCTACAATGGCCTGATTGCCAAAGACGAGGCTGTGGCCACTGCATGGGGCAACATTCAATCACAATATCAGCGCCGTGCCGACCTCATACCTAATTTGGTAAGTACCGTTAAGGGATATGCCAAACACGAAAGCGAGACACTCGAGAATGTAATGGCTGCACGAGCCAAAGCTACACAAATAACTGTAAATGCTGACAACCTTACGCCCGAAAAGCTCAAACAATATCAAGCCGCACAAGGCGAATTGTCACAAGCTCTCGGCCGCTTGATGGCGGTGTCTGAAAATTATCCCAACCTCAAGGCCAACGAGAACTTTTCAGAACTTCAAGCACAACTCGAGGGTACTGAAAATCGTATCAACGAAAGCCGTCAAATTTACAACTCGGCCGTTCAAACCTATAACGTGAGCGTGCGCCGTTTCCCCGCCAATATCGTGGCTGGAATGTTTGGCTTTGACAAAAAGAATCAGTTTGAGGCTGAAGCCGGAGCAGAGAAAGCACCTAAGGTAGAATTTTAACACACAACTCTAAACATACATACTCATCAGTTCACATGGACAGCAAACAACGATACATGATGCGCGGCGTATCCGCCATGAAAGAAGACGTGCATAACGCCATCAAAAACATTGACAAAGGCATATTCCCTCAAGCCTTTTGCAAAATCATTCCCGACATATTGGGTGGTGACCCCGAATATTGCAATATCATGCATGCCGATGGTGCCGGCACCAAATCAAGCCTTGCATACATGTACTGGAAAGAGACGGGCGACCTCTCTGTATGGAAAGGCATTGCGCAAGATGCCCTTATTATGAACACAGACGACCTCCTTTGCGTTGGAGCCGTTGACAACATTCTTGTAAGCTCTACCATTGGCCGCAACAAAATGCTCATACCGGGCGAAGTGATCTCTGCCATCATCAACGGCACAGACGAGTTGTTGCAGCAGATGCGCGACATGGGCGTAGGCATCTATGCCACTGGCGGCGAGACTGCCGATGTGGGCGACCTTGTGCGCACAATCATCGTCGACTCTACTGTCACTTGCCGCATGAAACGCAGCGACGTTATCAACAATGCCAACATTCGTCCGGGCGATGTTATCGTCGGTCTCTCGTCAAGTGGTCAAGCTACCTACGAGAAGGAGTACAATGGTGGCATGGGGTCTAACGGACTCACCTCAGCCCGTCACGATGTGTTTGCCAAATACTTGGCAGAAAAATATCCCGAGAGCTACGACCATGCCGTACCCGAAGAATTGGTATATAGCGGTGGACTTAAACTTACCGACGAGGTGGAAGGCTCACCCATCAATGCCGGAAAGCTCGTGCTTTCCCCCACCCGTACATACGCACCCGTCGTGAAGAAACTGCTCGACGAACTGCGTCCCGAAATCCATGGTATGGTACACTGCACAGGCGGTGCACAAACCAAGGTTCTGCACTTTGTGGGCGAAAATTGCCGCGTCATCAAGGACAATATGTTCCCCGTACCGCCTCTCTTCAAGACCATTGCAGAGCAAAGCGGCACCGACTGGGCAGAAATGTACAAAGTGTTCAATATGGGACACCGACTCGAAGTCTACGTACGTCCCGAATATGCCGAAAAGGTTATTGCCATCAGCAAAAGCTTCAACATCGATGCACAAGTTGTAGGCCATATCGAAGAGGGCCCGCGCTCACTCACCATCAAGAGCGAGTTTGGCGAGTTCAACTACTAAGACACGACACAACCCGAAGTTCAAGAAGCCAGCAACCATGATTGCCCCCACACAACAGTAGCAATCAAGTTGCCGGCTTTCTGAACTTCTTTCTTTGTAAAAAGAGCGACCATGCGCAAACGGGTATTACACATTATCATCACAGTTGCTTGCATTGCAGCTACAATCGAGACAGTGAGATTTTCCTGGCTGCGCATCACCATAGACAATGCACCCCGAGGCATTTGGGATTACATATCCGGTATTTTATCCACACTTGGCTGGGCCTGTTTGTCATGGATAGAACTGAAAGAGCGTAAAATCACGAACTGGATTATACGTAAATACAACAAGTTAAAAGCACGCAATAAATGAATACGTTATTAGATAAATTGAACGGACTTGAAGCACGCTTTGAGGAAGTCAGCACACTTATTACAGACCCCAACGTCATTGGCGATCAAAAGCGCTATGTGCGACTGACCAAAGAATACAAAGAGCTTGAAGACCTCATGGCAGCCCGCAAGGAGTACGCCAATTTACTATCGAACCTTGAGGAGAGCAAGGACATGCTGCTCAACGAGACTGATGCCGAAATGAAGGATATGGCACGCGAGGAAGTTGCCGAATGCGAGAAACGCATACCCGAACTCGAAGAGCGCATCAAACTCATGCTCGTACCTAAAGACCCCGAAGACGCCAAAAATGCCATTCTCGAAATACGTGGCGGCACGGGTGGCGACGAGGCCGCACTTTTTGCCGGTGACTTGTTCCGCATGTACAGCAAATACTGCGAGCGTAAGGGCTGGAAACTTGAAGTGTCAAGTGCCAGCGAGGGAGCCGCAGGCGGTTTTAAGGAAATTGTCTGCTCCATTACGGGCACCGACGTGTATGGCACCATGAAGTATGAAAGTGGCGTACACCGCGTACAGCGCGTGCCTGCCACCGAAACACAAGGACGTGTTCACACCTCGGCAGCAACCGTTGCCGTATTGCCCGAAGCCGAAGCATTTGATGTGGTCATCAACGAAGGCGAAATAAAATGGGACACATTCCGCTCAAGCGGTGCCGGTGGTCAGAATGTCAACAAGGTAGAATCGGGCGTTCGTTTGCGCTACAACTGGAAAAACCCCAACACTGGCGAAGTAGAGGAAATCTTAATAGAGTGCACCGAAACCCGTGACCAACCTAAGAACAAAGAGCGCGCACTTGCACGTCTGCGCACTTTCATCTACGACAAAGAGCACCAAAAGTACGTTGACGACATAGCCAACCGCCGCAAAACGCTCGTTTCGACTGGCGACCGTTCGGCAAAAATCCGTACATACAATTATCCGCAGGGCCGCATCACCGACCACCGCATAAACTATACCATATACAATCTGCAAGCGTTTATGGACGGCGACATACAGGACTGCATCGACCACCTCATCGTAGCCGAAAACGCCGAACGATTGAAGGAAGCTGAAATGTAATATTGTCATGACACGCCTTTTGTTCATATTGTTTTTCACGCTGCCTCTGTTCACAGCCTGCCACAACAAAGCGAATCAGGCCTCGGGCGACAATGGCGCCTTTGCCAAGGCCAAAAGCCACAGCGACGGCGTAAACATCGACCGCATATCACAGTCCGGCGAACTCATCATTGGCACCATCAGCGGCCCCGACACATACTTCGACTACCAGGGCCGCGGCATGGGGCTGCAATATGCACTGGCCGAAGATTTTGCTAACACCTTGGGAGTTGGTGTACGTGTTGAACTTGCCACAGACAGCACCGAATTGGCCAAAATGCTCAAAAAGGGAGATGTTGACGTCATAGCCTATCAGCTTTCCCCCAATTTCTGCCAAGAACAAGGCATAGCCACTGCGGGAGCTAAAAACGCAAAGACGGGAGCAAGTTGGGCCATACTACCCGATGCTAAAGACCTGGCCGAAGCGCTCAACGATTGGTATGGCGATGGTGTAGAAGTGAAAGCACAAAAAACGGAAAGAACGTGGCTGCACAACCGCACCATCGTACACCGCAAGGTACGTGCCCCATTCATTTCACGCGAGAAAGGTATTATATCCACCTACGACGCCTATTTCAAGGCAGCAGCGCGCTATACAGGCTGGGACTGGCGACTCATTGCAGCGCAATGTTATCAAGAGTCGGGCTTCGATCCCAATGCCACATCATGGGCTGGTGCCTGTGGCTTGATGCAAATTATGCCTGCCACTGCCGGACAATATGGCTTGCCTTCAACCCGGCTTTTCTCGCCCGAAGACAATATAACCACAGCAGCACGCCACATCAGACACCTGCAACAACAATTTGCCAACATTGCCGATGCCGAGGAACGTGCCAAATTTGTGCTTGCTGCCTACAACGGCGGGCTTGGCCACATACGCGACGCCCAATCACTCGCCCGGAAACATGGCGGAAACGCCAACAACTGGAGCGACGTGAGCTACTACGTGCGCAATTTGAGTAATGCCCAATACTACCGCGACCCCGTTGTTAAATATGGCTACATGATTGGCAACGAAACCTACAACTATGTAATCAGCATCATGGAGCGATGGCGGCAATACGGAGGCAATGTCCACAGCTTGTCAAGCGGCAGGTTGTCCGACGACACACCATTGACTGCCAACAGCAACGAGCGTGTTACGCCACACAAACGCAACCGCTTCAGCAAAGCGCACAAAATACTGTCTGCCGATGAAATGGAGCAACTTAATCAATAATTCGCTGCCACAATCTTCAAACACACATAAAGAGAAGGAACGCCTATATGTATAAGTAGACATGCGTTGGCAGAATTAGTGAACAAGTTGACAAGTTAACCTATAATTCCAAAGTTACCGTACAAGGGCTTGACTTACCAAAAAGTCAGACTGTTGTACGGTATTTTTCATTTTACCCCGAACCAACGTTAGCACAAGCTATCCTCCATCTACTTGTAACAAAAGCACACAATATATTTTGCATTTTAATACTTTTCAGCGCAAAGTAATAGCAAAATATAAACTCTGCAACAAGAATATCAACAAAAGATGCATTTTATCCATATATTTCTGCGCAAAAAGTCATTCTGTTACAAATATTGTTGTTATATTTGCAACGTGATAGCAAAACAAGTCTTTCACAAGACATTAAGCACATCACGAACATACATTCAAAACACAATAACAGACAGACTACAATGTGCGGCATCGTATCAATATTCAACATTAAAGAGCAAACTCCCGAGTTACGCAAAAAAGCTCTTGCCATGAGTAAGAAAATCCGTCACAGAGGCCCCGATTGGAGCGGCATCTACTGTGGCAAGAGTGCCATATTGTGTCACGAGCGACTTTCGATTGTCGACCCCCAAAGCGGCAAGCAGCCCTTATTTGCACCCGACAACAAACAGGTGTTGGCTGTAAACGGCGAAATTTACAACCATCAAGACATACGCAAGCAATATGCCGGCAAATACCAATTTCAAACTGGCTCCGACTGCGAAGTTATACTTGCCCTTTATCGCGACAAAGGCATAAACTTTCTTGAAGACCTCAATGGCATCTATGCCTTTGCATTATACGACGAAGCCAACGACGACTTTCTTATAGCCCGCGACCCCATTGGCGTCATACCCTTGTATATTGGACACGACAAGGACGGCACCATTTATTGTGCTTCCGAGCTCAAAGCACTGGAAGGATTCTGCGATGAATATGAACCATTCTTGCCCGGACACTATTATCGTGGTTCTGAGGGGAAAATGGTAAGATGGTACAAACGCGATTGGGAAAGCTACGACAACGTAAAGAACAATGGCGCATCTGTCAACGGTGTGCACAACGCACTCGAGGCAGCCGTCAAGCGCCAGCTAATGAGCGATGTGCCTTACGGAGTACTTCTGTCGGGCGGTCTTGACAGTTCTGTCATATCAGCCATTGCCAAAAAGTACGCAGCACACCGTATCGAGACCAACAGCACACAAGCAGCTTGGTGGCCTCAGCTCCACTCATTTGCAGTGGGATTGAAGGGCGCACCCGACCTCGCAAAAGCCAAGGAAGTGGCTGACTTTATCGGTACAGTGCACCACGAAATAAACTACACAATACAGGAGGGACTTGACGCCGTGCGTGACGTCATCTATTTCATCGAAACATACGATGTCACCACCGTGCGTGCCTCCACCCCAATGTACTTGTTGGCACGTGTCATCAAGTCTATGGGTATCAAAATGGTACTTTCGGGCGAAGGAGCCGACGAGGTGTTTGGTGGATACCTCTATTTTCACAAAGCGCCCAATGCACGTGCTTTTCACGAAGAGACCGTGCGCAAATTGTCAAAACTCCACCTTTACGATTGCCTGCGAGCCAACAAGAGCCTTTCGGCTTGGGGTGTTGAAGGCCGCGTCCCCTTCCTCGACAAGGATTTCCTCGATGTGGCCATGCGTCTGAACCCCGAAGCCAAGATGTGTCCTGGCAAGACTATAGAAAAGAAAATTGTGCGCGAAGCCTTTGCCGACATGCTGCCTGAAGATGTGGCATGGCGCCAAAAAGAGCAATTCTCCGATGGCGTAGGTTATTCATGGATTGACACCTTGAAAGCCGTCACCGCACAAGCCGTAACTGACGAACAAATGGCACATGCAGCCGAGCGTTTCCCCATCAACACCCCAATGAACAAGGAGGAATATTACTACCGTTCAATCTTTGAAGAATATTTCCCCAGCGAAAGCGCGGCACGCAGTGTGCCCAGTGTGCCCAGTGTTGCATGCTCTACAGCCGAAGCACTTGCATGGGACGAGTCATTCAAAAACATGAACGACCCCAGTGGACGCGCCGTTGCCGGTGTGCATGAAGAAGCTTACGCCAATAAGTAGGTATTCAAAAATCACCTTGCAGCACCATGCCATTTACCTGGCACCCCTATTACGAGACCTGACTAAACTATATAATGTTATTTTGGTTGATCTGTCCGCCGCACACACCAACGGGTGAACGTGCGGCGGATTTTTTATAACAAGCTGGCATTTCAGCCTTTTAATGTCAAAATAATTGGTAGCCACTTTCGTTTCAACTGCCAACCAGCCAATATGTTAGACGCTGCGTATTCAAAAGCGGACATTACCTATTGGCACTTCCCTTTCTCCAAATTCAATCATTGCGTTAAAAAGACTCACCTTCACAGCATTTCGCAAATCATTCAATGTGATATCAGCTTCTTGAATAATACCTTTATCCAGGAGTGCGGCTCTTTTTGTACCAAGCAATAAAGGGCGTTTGGGAGTTATCCAATGATTACCGTCATATATGGCAAGGTTAGTAAATGAAGTATCAGTCAAAAATCCATGCTTGACGATGATGATTTCATCGCAGTCCCCCTTCTGTGCCACCAATGCATTAAGACTGCGGCGATCTGTACTTTTATAGTCATACGTTATCGCATCGTTCTCAAGCACTTGCAAGGATCTTATTTCGCGCATGGCGTATGCAGCATAAGATATGTCCTTTACACCCTGTTCTCCATACACCACCCTCGCCTTATAAAAATCCATATCTGCCGTTGGCGCCACGAGTTTCTCCAGCGAAGGCATAGAAGTCGCATTGCATAGCGATGGAAAGAAATGCCGAAGAGTTCTTTCCAACCTTTCCTGATGATATGCTATAGCCTGTGCCTCTCCTTCCTTAATCTTTATAGTTTCTACAAATTGCTGTGCCATATTTCATTGTGTAATTATTCAAACGGAAGATACACCTTTTGCAACACTTCCGCAAATTCTTTTCTGCAATCACTCTTTGAGGTAATGCCACCTCCGGCCTTGAAGAATATGCCCTTCTCGTCCTTTTCCATAAAACGTATCATTACGGCCGAATTGAGCATTCCGTTGTCATATATACCCATAATGCCCGTATAATAACCACGGTCGTATCCTTCTGCCTCATGAATTATCTGCACCGTTTTATCCTTTGGCGCACCCGTAATCGAACCTGCCGGCAACATGGCAGCCAAAATATTACCTATACGCTTATGATAGTCTGATGGCAACTTGCCGCTGATTTCAGAGCTGGTCTGCAGTATGTCCCCCTTGTTAGTATGCAGTACATCTATATAACGGTATCTGTCCACCCTCACCCGCTCTGCCACACGGCTTAAATCATTTCTAATCAAATCAACGATGGTCGCATGTTCCGCAGCCTCTTTCTCGTCGTTCATCAGCACTTCTTTCGCATTTGGCAGGGAAGCGTCGAGTGTCCCCTTCATAGGATAAGAATATATCTTTCCATTCTTTATGCGGACAAAAGACTCTGGAGAAAAACACACAAACTGCTTGCCGTTATCTGTTCTCACGAGGATCTTGTACTTGCCTTTTGCACTTAAAAAAATATCATCAAATGAAAGGTCGCAATCCACAGCCACCTTACAAGTAAGGTTAGTAAGGAAACTGTTACCACACAGAATGTTGCTCTTGACAGTCTCAAAACTTTTTGTGTACGCTCCAAAGTCCGGTTCATGCACCTTCCACATCTGCAGTTTTGCTGACGCGGAGCGCAACTGCCGTTTCACATTGGAGATGCCCTCAAAGTCATAAAGGCATTCTTCTGGAGAGATTTCCGAAAGTTTCCGTATATATGCTTCCGTGCCATCATAATTGATGACGAAAAGGAACGGTTCCTTTTCATCAGCCAAATGATTGAGACGGTCTATAATATTCTGGTTCATGGGGTTTTACTTATAAGGTGCAAAATTATACCATTTATATGAGAAAGCCAAAAACACCGGTTGACATGTTCACCACATCGGCATTTTTCCTCCGTTCTCTTTAGGCAAAAAGACCTTTTATGCGTTACGAGTCATTATGCTAAATAGCACTTTATATTTACCTTACTTCGTTCGAAGTAAACACTTACAACGTTCGTGGTAAATATACACATCGTTCGTTATAAGCACATTGAACGACCGATGTAAGGTGAATACAAAGACACCTTAACTTAATTGCCCTACCGTCCTCGAACAGTATTTTATATCAAAATAATGCCTAAAGAAACAAGAAATGTTTTACAAGGATAGAGTAGAAAGGAACCTGCATCTCTTTCTACTCTTATTCCTATGAACATTTATTGGCATTTTACCAAGTGATAACCTTATCTACAATTTCTTGTTGCTCCAAGCTGCTTCTTCGCAGATAGATACGTGTTGTCTCTATGCTTTCGTGTCCCATGAGGTCGGCAAGCAAGGCAATATCGTTGAACTTCTCCAAGAAATTTTTGGCATAACGATGGCGGAACGAGTGAGGGTACACCACTTTTTCATTCAAGCCATACTTCACCGCATAGTTCTTCAACTGCTGTGATATGCCTCTTGTAGTAATACGCTCGCCAAAGCGATTGAGAAAGAGATAGCCACTTGTACGGTTGAGTGTCTGCAACCACTTTTCTGTTTCCGTGCGCAATGTCTTGGGGATATAGATACGCCGTATCTTGCCACCCTT
>OQVL01000185.1_pt1 | contig 28193 bp, 19 predicted proteins | sample 1691501 | NCBI WGS metagenome assembly OQVL01 (sample SAMN03418253, study PRJEB22391) | human gut metagenome | biome: human-gut; feature: organic feature; material: feces | host: Homo sapiens | place: Tanzania | collected 2013-01 | reverse complement strand
GCGCCCTCGGTGATGTAGAGTGGCTCCCCGGGGCGCAACATGGCCGTGACGGGCAGGTTGTAGATGGAGCAGCGTGAGCCATAGGGGAAGCGGAAGCGGGGAGCAGACCCACATCCGGACAAAGCCCCGACCCCTCCCCCGTAGGGAGGGGAGTTATATGCTTTTGTGTGGCAATCCTTTTTGTCGGAGCAATCCTTTTTGTCGGGTTTGTCATTTGTGTGGCAAGAGTCTTTGTCTGGCTTACGGTAGTCAAGGTTGCGGTACTGAATTCCTATCAGTCGGCCCTCTACATCGAAGTAAGGGATTTGCAGCCAATGCGTCCCCTCGCGGTCGGTCCACGACGACAAGCGGCACCATCTCACCACACGCTCATCCAACCTTCGCTCTGTGAAAAGAAACTCGCGCGCCTTGTCGCTGAGCCACGGATGCTCAAAGTATCGGGCATAACGCGCAGCGTCGAACGCAGGCTTTTGGGCAGCCGAATTGGAAGCAGCGGCAGCTGAATTGGAAGCAGCGACGGCTGAACCGCAGCCTGCTGCATCCGAACCAGAGCCATTGCTCTGCGTTGCGTTTCTTTCCTCCACAACGACGTTGTGCCTGTCGGCAAGCCATCGGCAGGCTTCGGGGAACGACTTTCCAAGATAGCGCATTGTGAGGTCGATGGTGCCGCCCGAAGCTCCGCACACAAAGCAGCGGAATGTGTTGCGCGAGGTGCAGAAAGAGAGACTCGCGTGGTGGTCGTCGTGGAAAGGGCACAGGCACTTGTGTCGGTTGACGCTGAGCCCGAGTCGCCCTGCCACCTCCTCAATGGGCAGCGAGCGAAGTCTGATAATTGTGTCTTTATTCATAAGATTCGTTTTTTTTTTGTAAAATGTGTGCAGGCTCCACCCTACTTCAAGTACTCCTGAGTCTTGGTGTAAAGCCCCGTCTGCGGCGAGTAAGTGATAAACTTGCGGTGCACCCACTTGTAGAGCTGGTTCTTCGTGCCCTCCTTAGTCTTGCCGAGCGAAATGCGCAGAGCCTCAAGCTGCGATTCGTTGAAAGATGTAGGCAGATCGTCCAAAAGGTTTTTCGGTCCGCGTCGGTGAGCTTCGTTCATGTTGTCGGCCTCCTGTCCAAACATGTCGCCAAAAACCTGCACCTTGCTCCATACGTCGTGGTAGACGAGCCACTCCACAATGTTGCCAATCGCCTTGGTCCACGTCTGATTGTTGAGAATCCACAGCAGGCATCCCGACTTCCATGCAGACACAAGCGAACGCTTGGAATAGTCCCACAGCGTGTTGTCGTCGGTAAGGTCGCCAAGCGTAGCCATGTCGAGAGAGAGCTGGTCGATAAGTCGGTTGAGTGGTTTTATTACAAATCGTCCCTTGCAGATGCCAAGCCTGGCAATATACTCGTCGAGCTTTGCAAGGAAAGCATCGTCATACTCGCCTTGGCGTGGAATACGGCCGTCGCGCTCCTGGCGTGGTTTGAAGGAGAAGACCATGCGGCCAAAAGTTCCATTGACAAGGTCGTTCTTGTAGTACTTGCGCGCCGCAAAAGGAGTGGAAGAGATGGTGAGATTGCAGCGCAGAACCGGATTGCCCGTCACGCCATCTGCTGTGGCACGCAAGGCTCCGGCACGTTCGCGATCGTAGATATTGCGCAGCATCTGCGATATACGGCGATGTCCGCCACAGATGCTGTCGGCCATCTCCACCTCGGGCATGTTGATATATTGTGTGCGTGCGCCCAACTGTTCGCAGCCCATAGCGTTCTGGATGAAGGCAGCATTGGTGATGTCGGCAGGCGGAAACCAAAACGCCACGTCAGGACGCACGGGCTTCTCCTTGTTGGCCGACTTGCTCTTCACCATCTTCTGCCACTCCTTAAGTTTGTTAAGTTCCTCCTCGTCGTGCTTGCGGAAGTCGCGGCAGATAGCTTCCACTAAACCTGACAACTGCCCCTTTCCAGCGCCACTATCTGCCACAAGATGGCTCATCATGCCGCAGGTTTCCATCCAATGGCCATTGGGATACTTAAATTCCGCTCCACTTACGTGTGCTCCGAGTATCGGGAAAATCATCGGAACGATGCTTTCGTGCATGTCTTTTGACACTTGAGAAAGCAAAAACTTGATAATTTCTGTGCCAACACCGAGTTTTGGCATCTTTGGAGCTGTTTTTGTACTAAAATTATTCTTCATATTTCTGTTGTTTTATTGTTTTAAATTATTGATATTCAGCCTTTTAGAGAAATGTGAGGTTTGAAGAATCTTCCACTTCCAGTTCTTCCAGTTATTTTTAAGAGGGTATCAACTTCCTTGCTTCTTTTATATATTTATATATATCTATATATAATTAATTAATAATCAATAAGTTATAAAGACAAGAGAAGAGAATCCCGCAAAACATACCATTCATTTTTTAATTGGAAGAACTGGAATATTGGAAGATTCCGCCATTACAGTCGTCGGATCATTACAATCAAGCCTAAGGCTAAGCCCCCACTTTCTGTATAAAGCAAGCCAAAGACTAAGCCCCCACTTTCTCTATAAAGAAAGCCAAAAGCCAAGCCACCACTTCCTCTATAAAGAAAGCCCAAGGCAAAGCCCCCACTTCCTATATAAAGAAAGGTGAGGAGTGATTGGTTGTTCTCGACAAGCTCTTGCTGAAGAGCTACTGCTGTGCGAGGTTTGTACTGTGCTTCGAAACCAGCGCAAAAAACATATATATACTTCATTGTTTTTACTGAGGACAGACGGGGATGGTATTTACTGCTGTCCTCAGTAATGGGGAATTACCCCTAAATTTTGTTACCAAAACACGAAAAAATGGTAACATGAACCAAAATGGTAACAGAAAAAGAAGCTAAAAAAAACGGGATTCCGCTATTGACAAGGGAATCCCGGTAGAAAAAGAAAAAATAATTTTTTTTACGGCATTGTAACAAAACCGGTAACACGTTTTTTTGTGGAGAGGCTTATTTCCGCATCTTTTCAGATGCCTTTGGTGACGCGCATATTGCCCGAAAACACATCATAGAGCACGCTGTCGTTGAGGTCATAAATGCTATCCTTGTCTTTATATAAGTCGGTCAAAGGCTGGTTGTAGTCGAGAATGCCGAGGATAATTCTTATTTGCATCCTCGAGTCGTTGTCCAGTCGCTCTACGTTGCTGCTTCGGTTCTTTTCAAACTGCTTCTTGATGATGGCCGACGCCGACACTCCTTTCTTTCTCTCCATATAGCGTGGCCCGTTGAGCAGCTGCTTGGTAAGTTCGGTCAGCACAGTAAGCCCTCCTATCCATCTTATATTGCAAAAACGGTCCTCTCCGCTGAATAGGTCGTAGAAGTCGTTGGCTGTACGTGGCTCTTCTATCCAGCGCCATTGCTGCATTTTAAGCATAATGATGCGGAGTCGCTGAGCTTTGGTAGCCTCGTTTGGGCATTTGTAGCAGAATGTGGGATAGGTGGGGGCGGCGGTCGAGGTATTGTCTTTCTTGGCCGTCTGCGGCTTCTTCCTTGGCAGCGGCAGTCCCTGCTTTATCTCCTTTAGCCGGTCGAGCTTAATGCGTCGGGTGAACATTCGGTAGATGGCTTGCAGACTGTAGTTCAAGGAATACAAGGCTGAGGCAAAGCCCTCGTCGGAGTCCTTGTTTGCGATGTAGGAGTTCTCAAGCTCGCGGGCAAGGAGTGTGGACAGACGCTGAATCTCCTGGTCGATGGTCGTGGTGTCGAGTCGGTCGCCATGTCTGAACTTGAGGTCCTCAATGTAGTAGTCCAGTGGCGAGAGTCCTTCGGCGTCGGTCTGCTGCGCCTCTTGCCTTATGCGCTGGTATTGGTTGCGGTAGACCTCGGTCTTCACGTCGTTCTGGGCTCGTCCTATGTCCTTGTGGCTCTCGAAAATAGCGGAATAGACGGGGCTGAGTTCGGAATATTTATTCTTCAATGTCCTTAGCTCAATCAATATGTCGGCCCTATTGAATGAGGTCTCTCCGTCGAGCGACGAGCAGCACATCTCGGAGTATTGCCTTGCCGTAGTGAGGAGCGAGTCGGCATTGCCGGTGTTGGCATTGTCAAGCCTTCTGAGCTTGGTTCTCATCATGTCGGTGAGCTTCAGCAGCCGGTCGTCGTGCGCAGTTAGGGGGAAAACCGTCTCTCCATCCTCAAGCGCTACTTGCCTGATGTATGGTTGCTTGACGCCATTTTTGTTCTCAGCCTCAAAATACATGCAATTATGCTCAGCCAAATGTCCGCTGATTGTCACGGGCAGCATTTCGTCCTGCACTATGTCAAGCTCTATGTATCGGCGCTCGGTCTTTGAGACGTTGCCTATCTGGTTGCACTCTTCATCCCACACGGATATGCTTCCCGGATATTTGCTCCCTGTGGGTTCCCTCCTTAAATATACGGTTGTGCCTATCGGCATACGTGCGAAGAGTTCGGGATAGTCGGCTGCGCCGTTGGGCAGATAATTTCTTATTCCTACGATTGTCAATGTTAGCTTCATTTCTTCTTGTTAGTATATATTATGGTTTAATGCTGAATAGATAAATATGCTGTAAAGGTAATGCTTTTAGCTGAAAAATGGAAAAATACAGACGGTTTATTTCACTTTATTTATGTAAATTGACAGATGGAAATCGGGGAAAAAATTGTATTTTTGCAAATGATAGACAAGTAATCAAAAAGAAAAAAACGAAAACATTCACATGACAACAACACTCATTATCCTCGCCCTCTCGGCTGTGTTCTTCGCCATGGGCAAAGTTCGCTCCGACCTCGTCGCGCTGTGCGCCCTCGTCGCCCTACTGCTCACCGGAATCCTCACTCCGCAGGAAGCCCTTTCGGGATTTTCCAACTCGGTGGTGATAATGATGGTGGGACTGTTTGTTGTGGGTGGTGCCATTGTGCAGACGGGCTTGGCCAAAAAGGCGTCGGGCAAGCTGATGACCTTGGCAGGCGACAGCGAACTGGGCCTGTTTCTGCTGCTCATGGTGGTGACAGCCGTGATAGGGGCCTTCGTCAGCAACACGGGCACGGTGGCTCTGATGATGCCCATCGTGGTGAGCCTTGCACAAAAAGCCAAGATGCGCGCCAGCCGACTGCTCATGCCCCTCGCCTTTGCCAGCAGCATGGGCGGAATGCTCACGCTCATCGGTACGCCGCCCAACCTTGTGATTCAGGAGGCGTTGACCGAGAACGGCTTTGAGCCGCTCAAGTTCTTCAGTTTCCTGCCCGTGGGCATTGTGTGCATCGTGGTGGGCATTGTGGTGCTGCTGCCTCTGAGCAAGCGGTTTCTCAACGGCGACAAGAAGCACAACGACGGCGACCAGGGCAAGAGGCGCGGCAAATCGCTCGACGACCTGATGCAGGAATACAGCCTCAAGGACAACCTCTCGGTGTTCACCGTGGGCAAGCAGTCGATAGCCAACGGCAAGACGCTTGCCGAACTTGACATACACCACCGCTATGGGCTCACCGTGCTTGAGGTGCGCCGGATAAAGCAGCCACGCTCGACGCTGATGAAGGAGGTGGAGCAACGACTTGCCGGACCCGACACCAAGCTAACGGAGGGCGACATCGTCTACGTGAGCGGCGACCCGAAGCAGGCTGTGAGCTTTGCTGCCGACATGCAGCTCGACAAGACCAGCGAGGAACTGGCTTTCTACGACATCGGCATTGCCGAGGTGGTGCTGATGCACAACTCGCGCCTGTGTGGCAAGACGCTGAAGGAGACGGGATTGCGTCGACTCTACAACGTCAACGCTTTGGGCGTGCGCCGCGGCGACAACTATATTACCGAGGGCCTTGCCGACATGAAGTTCCGCCAGGGCGACATCATCCTCATCCAGGGCAAATGGAAGAACATCTCGCGCATAGCTGATGTGGCTGACGGCATTGTGGTGATGGGCCAACCGCTTGAGGAGGCTTCGCGTGTGACACTCGACTACAAGGCTCCATTGGCTGCTGCCATTATGCTGCTCATGATTATGACTATGGTGTTCGACTTCATTCCTGTGGCTCCCGTCACAGCGGTGATGATGGCAGGCCTGCTCATGGTCATCACGGGTTGCATCCGCTCGGTGGAGGCTGCCTATAAGACTATCAACTGGGAGAGCATTGTGCTCATAGCCGCCATGCTGCCCATGTCGGTGGCTTTGGAGAAGACGGGAGCCTCGGCTATGGTGGCAAGTCTGCTGGCCGACAACTTGGGCCAGGCAAGTCCCTACGCCCTGCTGGCAGGAATCTACTTCACGACATCGCTCCTTACAATGTTCATCAGCAACACCGCCACGGCTGTGCTTATGTCGCCCATCGCCCTCACCTCGGCTGCTGCCATTGGCGTGAGCCCCTACCCCATGCTCTTTGCCGTGACCCTCGGAGCGAGCATGTGCTTTGCCTCGCCATTCTCCACTCCGCCCAACGCGCTTGTGATGCAGGCAGGCGGCTACTCGTTCATGGACTACATCAAGGTGGGACTGCCGCTGCAAATCATTATGGGACTGGTGATGATTTTCGTTCTGCCGCTGATTTTCCCGTTCTAAAGCAACAGTTGTGCAAATAATTGCGTAACTTTGCATGAACAAAAAAACATTATAAAAATTTATGCCATTAAGATTACCAGATAAACTCCCCGCTATCGAACTCCTGAAGAAGGAGAACATCTTCGTGATGGACAACTCGCGCGCCACAAGCCAGGACATTCGTCCGCTGCGCATCGTGATTCTTAACCTCATGCCGCTGAAGATAACGACAGAGACCGACCTTGTGCGCCTGCTCTCGAACACTCCGCTGCAGATGGAGATTTGCTTCATGAAGCTGAAGAGCCACACGTCGAAGAACACTCCTATTGAGCACATGATGATGTTCTACAAGGATTTTGATGTGCTGGAGAAGGAGAAATTCGACGGAATGATTATCACGGGTGCGCCGATAGAGCATCTCGAATTTGAGGATGTGGGCTACTGGGACGAGATCTCGAAGATATTCAGCTGGGCCGACACACACGTGACGAGCACAATGTACATCTGCTGGGCTGCCCAGGCGGGACTCTACTATCATTATGGAGTGCCTAAATATCAGTTGCCCAAGAAGAAGTTCGGCATCTTCCGACAGTTCACGCTGCATCCGCAGATTCCGCTCTTCCGCGGTTTCGACGACTCGTTCAACATGCCCCACAGCCGCCACACCGAGGTGAGACGAGAGGACATAGAGAAGCATGGGGAACTGGAGATTGTGGCTGAATCGCCCGAGAGTGGCGTGAGCATTGTCATGGCGCGCGGCGGCAGACAGATATTCGTGACGGGACACATGGAGTACTCGCCCTATACGCTCGACAGCGAATACCGACGCGACCTCGGCAAGCGCGACGACGTGGAAATGCCTGAGAACTACTATACGGACAACGACCCCGAAAAGGCGCCGCACGTGACGTGGAGGGCTCATGCCAATCTGCTGTTCAGCAACTGGATAAACTATTACATCTATCAGGAGACACCTTATAATATTGAGGAGATTGGGTAAAAAGCCCTACCCCTGGCCTCTCCCTCGCAGGGAGGGGAGTGATGTGCAACTACGAGGTCGTAGGAGATAAATAATTAAAGTATAATTTTAAAGCAAAAAAACGGTCCCTACATTTCCCATTCTCCTCCATATTGGGGCGAGACTGGGGAAGTAGGACTTTTCATACATTATGAATTCAAACAACAACCTTCCTCGCCCTATCGAGCTTCTTGCCCCAGCCAAGAATCTTGAGCAAGGCATCATAGCCATCGACCATGGTGCCGACGCCCTGTATATAGGAGCCAATGAGTTTGGAGCACGACAGGCGGCTGGCAACAGCATAGACGACATCGCGCAGCTTGCTGCCTATGCCCATCAGTTTGGAGCAAGGGTCTACGTTACGGTCAACACCATTGTCTACGAACATGAGCTTGCTGCCGCCAAGCAGCTGCTGCGAAGCATAGTGAAGGCTAAGGTAGACGCTATACTTGTGCAGGACATGGCCGTTGTGGAGATGATGAAGGAGATAGCCCAGGAGCCGGAGATGCAGACCATGCGTATGCCTGAGCTGCACGCAAGCACTCAGACCGACAACCGCTCTGCCGAGAAGGCGGCGTGGCTCACAAGCATAGGGTTCAGCAGAGTGGTGCTGGCACGCGAACTCTCGACCGAAGAGATTAGGACTATCCACAAGGCTGTGCCGCAGACGGAGCTTGAGGTGTTTGTGCATGGTGCCCTGTGCGTGAGCTATTCGGGGGCTTGCTATGCTTCGCACCATTGTTTCGGACGAAGCGCCAACCGTGGCGAGTGTGCACAGTTCTGCCGCCTCGCCTTCGACCTTAAGGACAGTCGTGGCGACATCATTCGCCGGGCAAGCCATCTGCTCTCGCTCAAGGACATGAACCAGCTCGACCGTCTGGAGGAAATTATCGCAGCCGGAGCCTCCTCGCTCAAGATTGAGGGACGACTGAAGGATGCGGCCTACGTGAAGAATGTGGTGACGGCCTACAGTAAGCAGCTCAACAAGATTATTGAGGAGAATCCCGGAAAGTATTGCCGAAGCTCGTGGGGCAAGGCGGAATATTCGTTCACTCCCAACTTGGCGAAGACTTTCAACCGCGGCTTCACCCACTACTTCCTCGACGGACGCCGCGACGACATCTCGTCGTTCGACACTCCTAAGGCGATGGGCGAATATGTGGGATATGTGAAGGAGATAAGGCGCGGCTCGTTCAACGTGGCAGGCACGGCGATGTTTGCCAATGGCGACGGTCTCTGCTTCTTCACGCCCGACCATAAGCTGCACGGATTCCGTGTGAACCGCGTGGAGAACAACCGCCTCTTCCCCCTCTCCATGCCCGAGGAACTGAAGGCTGGTATGGCTCTCTACCGCAACAACGACATGGTGTTTGAACGTGCAATGGAGAGTAAGACGGCGGAACGAAAGATTGACATCGACTTCACTATAGGCGTAGACTGTGGAAAGATTGTGCTCGAAGCCGAGGACGAGGCTGGACGCAAGGCGTTCACCACGCTCGACGAACCGCTGCAGGAGGCCAAGAAACCACAAGCCGACAACATCATCCGACAGCTCGAAAAACTTGGCAACACGCATTTCCGAGCACGCAACACTAAGCTCGAAGGTGGTGTGGCTGGAATGTTTATTCCTTCAAGCAAACTGGCTGCCATGCGCCGAGAAGTGCTTGACATGATTGAGGAACAACCGATTGAGATGGAGGACGTTTCGGAGAAACTGAAGAAGACCTACGGACGTTGCAACGGCAATAACGACAACGGCAAGACTGGAGATAACGGCAAGATTGGCAAGACACAATATATTGATGCCGAGAAGATAAATGCAGCCAATGTTGCCAACCATCGTGCCGAGGCTTTCTACGAGGAGCATGGCGTGAAACACGCCGCTGCCGCATTTGAGCTGACCGATGGAGCAAGGCCTAACGCCAAAATATATGGCACTCCTCATGCCAACACTCCGCTCATGACCTGCCGCTACTGTCTGCGCTACGCCATGGGATTCTGCGTGAAAAGGGGCGGCAAACAACCTACGTGGAAGGAACCGCTGCTGCTTGAATCGTCGGACGGAAGACAGGTGAAACTGGTGTTCAACTGTGCAAAATGCCAGATGGAGGTCTATGCGCAGGATTGAATTCGTCAACAAATAATAATGAATAAAAGAACCGTATGCGAAATTTAAAGAAAAACATAATAGGGGTAGTGGCTGTAATAATGGCCACCATCTCCTTATGCAGCTGCTACCATGCCACGACGCGCCACCACGACGCCTACGTGGCTCAGCCGTCGGCTCCATACTCCGACAGCCAGGTGGCCGACTCCGACTCCACCGCATACGACAACATGAACGCGTTCTACAACACCCACCACTACCGACAGAACTACAACTTTGTGGTGAAAGCCGACTCGCTTGCGTTGCTCCGCCAACAGCCGGAAGAGCTGCTCAACGGTCTGCCTACCGATTCTTTCTACGTGAAGAAGGGCAACCATATTGTTGTGGTAGACATCCGACTGCTTAAGAACGATGCTGTGGATTCGGTGTGGGTGCAGGTGGCACGCGACCAGCACACGTTCGGATGGGTGCACGAGAGCCGTCTGCTGCCGTCGGTTGTGCCCGACGACCCGATTTCGCAGTTCATATCCACATTCTCCGACATCCATCTGCTCGTTTTCCTTATTATCATCAGCGTGATAGCCGTGAGCTATCTCGTCCACAGCATCATGCAGAAACGCGTGAAGGCGGTACACTTCAACGACATCGACTCCTTCTACCCTACTCTGCTCGCACTCTCTGTGGCCACATCAGCCACATTCTATTCGAGCATTCAGATGTTTGCCCCCGAGACGTGGCGTCATTTCTACTATCATCCGTCGCTCAACCCGTTTGCCGTGCCTCCTATACTTTCGATATTCCTCGCCTCGGTTTGGGCTATGGTGATAATGTCGATAGCTACGGTGGATGATGTGCTGAAAAAGCTCTCCACTTCCCACGCCACGCTCTATCTGTGTGGCTTGGGAGCAGTATGCGCCGCCAACTATATCATATTCAGCATTACAACGCTCTATTATTTGGGCTACGCCTTGCTCGTGGCTTATTTCTACTTTGCTATAAAACGTTATGCCGACAAAAACTTCTTCAGATATGTGTGCGGAAACTGTGGGGCGAAAATGAAGAGGAAAGGACGATGTGAGAAATGCGGGGCGATAAATGACTAAAAATAACGTATAATGGACGTATAATTTTTCAAACGCATATTTTTGACGTTAAAATTATACGTCAATTACATGATTGAAATATTACACGTCCATTACACGACTGATTTATTAAACGACTACAACACAAACGATGCCCCATAAACCAGCAACAGATACCTAATGAACTTTCCGATGCTGATGCTTGTGATTGAGATGACGATGTTTGCCTTCATCAATCCGAGCAATATCGTTATGGCACTTCCAAGAATTGGCAGGAAGGCGAAGAATCCCATCCAGGCTCCACGGCCACCCACAAAACGCTGCGCCTTGTCGAGGCTTTCTTTCTTGACATGCAGATAGCGTTCTATCCACTCAAGACGTCCCATACGCCCGATGCCATAGTTGAACATTGAGCCGAGCACATTGCCGATAGTGCCATAGACGACAAGAGGCAAAGGGTCGAGACCAGCAGCCTGCAAACCCACCATCACAGCCTCACTACTAAACGGGAAAAAGCTGCCCGCAAAGAAAGCGGATACGAGCATTCCCCAATAACCCCAGTCAATCAGAAAATTCAGAATGGCATCCATAGGTTGACACAAGTTATTATTAATGCCACCACAAGCATTACGTAGAACGAAATGTTTGTTATGAACGTATTGGTGAGAGCTATATAATGGCCTATCATTGGCGACGTGCTGACGATGAGCAACGCAAGGAGATAGTCGATATGCTGGGGCTGGAGAATCATGAAGACTATTGCAGCCAAGGCTAATACCGAGAATATCTCAAACAACATTCGTGTGCGAATCTTGTCCTTGTAGTTGTTCAGACGGAAATGTATCATGCCCACCACAGCCAGAATGGCCACATAGGCTGCCGTCAAGATATGCGACACTGGCATGTCCATCCATCCGAGCACGGGCCCAAACTGGGCTATCTGCAAGAAATGGTCGAGCAAGGAGTCAACATCGTCGATGTAGAGATAATAGGCCACCATAAACCAATAAGGCACCAACAAACCGAACAACGACGACACGAAAGCACGGAAACTGCGAACCATAAGATTGGTGCAAAGCAGAACCCACACTACGGGCACAAAGAAGAGTATCTGAACAAACATTGTGCTCGCTATGCCCAACATCAGGAAGGCATAAAACACACGACCCATGGCTCTATTATCTTGATACGCACTAAAAAGGAACAGATAGAAAGCTATGAAACATGCCTGAACTATGCCACAACGAACGTCTACAACAAGGTATTGCGACATTACCGCCAACACAAGAAACGAGCACGACACCATACGGCTGTAGATGCGTATGAGGGCGTTGACATTGTTCAGCTCCATCATCAAGAACGACGACACGGCAAGCAACACAAACTGCACCCACAACTGCTCGGTGAACAATCCTCCAAGAGCACACACGGCAAAGGCATAGACTCCTGTCACGGGCAAGGCTATGCGACTCTCGGCTACACGGTTTTGAAATCTCTTTACTATCATTTATGGATTGATTAAATCGAAATATTTAACTTTCGCAAGTAGCCAATAGACTTTATGTTGAATACTTAGCAGCAAAGCATTTGGCTTGAAATTCTCCAACTTCTTATATTTCGTTAAATTCTACACTTGCGAAAATATAAGGATGATATAGGACTTAAAAAAACTAAGAACTAAAAATCATGACTTGCCTTATTGCGCCTTTCAGCTGCAAAACCATAATTCTTAGTCCTTAGTTCTATTCTGCTCACCCTAAGCCAGCGTCACTCCGAACATCGGATGAGCCTGTTTTTTTCTTACAAGTCCTGACCAATGTCGCGACGGAAGTACTTGCCCTCGAACTCAATCTTGCGGGCTTCCTCAAACGACTTAGCAAGAGCCTCAGCCTTGTCCTTGCCATAAGAGCTGACAGCAATCACACGACCGCCATTGGTCACTACGTTGCCATCCTTCATGGCTGTGCCTGAGTGGAACACAACAGAACCTTCCACCTTGTCGAGACCATTAATTACGAAGCCTTTCTTGTAGGCCTCGGGATAGCCACCGCTCACGAGCATCACGCAAACAGCTGCGCGTGGGTCGAACTCAATCGCACGCTTGTCGAGGTCGCCAGCGGCTACTCCCTCAAAGAGGTCCATGATGTCGCTCTTAAGGCGAAGCATCACGCTCTCGGTCTCGGGGTCGCCCATACGGCAGTTGTACTCGATAACCATTGGCTCGCCCTCGACATTGATGAGTCCGAAGAAGATAAAGCCCTTGTAGTCGATGCCTTCCTCGGCGAGTCCGTCTACTGTAGGACGGATGATGCGGTCGTCAACCTTCTTCATCCAAGCCTCATCGGCAAAAGGAACTGGAGTAACGCTACCCATACCGCCTGTGTTCAAACCGGTATCATGCTCGCCAATGCGCTTATAGTCCTTAGCCTCGGGCAGAATCTTGTAGTTCTTGCCGTCGGTCAACACAAATACTGAGCACTCTATGCCGCTGAGGAACTCCTCTATAACGACACGTGCCGAAGCATTGCCAAACATTCCACCAAGCATATCCTTGAGTTCCTTCTTTGCCTCCTCAAGAGTGGGGACGATAAGCACGCCCTTGCCTGCGCACAAACCGTCGGCCTTGAGCACGTAAGGAGCCTTGAGAGTCTCAAGGAACTTGAGTCCCTCATCGAGTGTCGTGCCGTCGAATGTCTCATACTTGGCTGTGGGGATGTTGTGGCGCATCATGAAACGCTTGGCAAAATCCTTGCTGCCTTCAAGCACGGCACCAGCCTTTGACGGACCAATAACCGGAATATTCTTGGTGCGCTCGTCGTTGCGGAAGTCGTCATAAACTCCCTTCACCAATGGGTCTTCAGGACCAACCACCACCATGTCGACGCCATTCTCAACGCAGAACTGCTTCAAAGCCTCGAAGTCGTCGGCCTTGATAGCCACATTCTCGCCTACCTCTGCCGTTCCGGCGTTACCGGGAGCAATGAAAAGTTTTTCACACTTGTCGCTCTGAGCGATCTTCCATGCCAAGGCGTGCTCTCTGCCGCCGCTTCCCAACAAAAGAACTTTCATCTCTTATATTGTTTTTATGTTAAACAGTAGCCCCACCCACTTACCCCTTCCTCCGCAGGGAGGGGATAAGTGGAATGTGTTGCCGCTTGAGTTTTTTGATATTAATTATGTTTGGCCTTACTTCAAATAGTCAAAGAAATACTGGCTTATGCGCTCATGCAAATGAGTGCTCTGGTGTCCACGCATATTGTGCGGCTCGCCCGGATAGACGAAGAAGTCTGGCTGTGTGCCAGCTGCAATACAAGCCTTGATGAATGTGAGGCAATGCTGCGGCACTACAGTAGCGTCGTTGTCGCCTGTGATAATCTGCAACTTGCCCTTGAGGTCCTTGGCCTTGTAGAGCAGCGATGTCTTCTTGTAGCCCTCGGGGTTGGTCTGAGGAGTGTCCATATAGCGTTCGCCATACATCACCTCGTACCAATGCCAGTCGATAACCGGACCGCCTGCCACGCCCACCTTGAACACGTCGGGATAGTTGGTCATGAGCGAGATGGTCATGAATCCGCCGAAGCTCCAGCCGTGCACACCAATGCGGTCTGCATCAACGTAGGGAAGGCTCTTCAGGTATTCCACACCCTTCATCTGGTCCTTCATCTCCTCCTGGCCGAGCTGACGGAATGTAGCCTGCTCAAACACCTTGCCACGGTTCTCCGAACCACGGTTGTCGAGGATGAAGAGCAGATAGCCGTTCTGCGCCATATAGGTCTCCCATGAGCGTGAGGAGTAGTGCCAGCGTGCGTCAACGTTATGGGCATGAGGACCACCGTATACATATACTATAGTAGGATACTTCTTCTTGGGGTCGAAGTTTGTAGGCTTCACCATGCGCCAGTATAGGTCGGTCTCGCCGTCGGCTGCCTTAACAGTTCCGCAAGAATACTCTGGCACATTATATCCCTTCCAAGGGTCCTCGGCACGGAAATAGCTGAACTTCTTGCCATTCTCCGTGTTCACAATAGCGATGTTGTTGGGCACATTAGGCGAAGAGTATTTGTCGAAGATGAACGCTCCGCTCTCGCTCAGCATACCATTGTGCCATCCGTCGCCAGTCTCGTCAACACGTGTGCGCTTGCCAGTCTTCACATCCACGGCAAAGAGGTTGCGCTGTATTGGACTAATCTCGTTGGAAGCGATGATGATGCTTTTGCGCTTGGTATTGAAGCCGAGCACGTCAAGAACCACCCACTTGCCCTGAGTGAGCTGCTTTATTTCGAGCGACTCTGTGTTGTGAGCCATGCGGCTGCCGTGCTTGCCGAGAGTGCAGAGGTAGAGGTGGTTGTAGCCATCCTTCTGGCTCTGCATAATGAACTGGCTATTGTCCCAAGGCAAGAACACGATAGGATGCTGCGGCTCAACATATTTCTCGTCGGTCTCGCGATAGAGCTCGCCTGTCTTCTCGCCTGTTGTGGCGTCGTAGCTCACGAGGCGGCAGTCGTTCTGGTCGCGGTTAAGCTCGAACATATAGATGGTCTTGTCGTCCGGGCTCCATGAGATATTTGTGAAATAGCGGTCCTTCGGGTCGCCTGCCTTCAAATAAACTGTCTTGCCCGTAGCCGAGTCGAACACGCCTACAGTAACCTCATGCGAGGTCTCGCCCGTCATAGGATATTTGTCGGGAGCTGCTATTGCGCTGCAAGTCTGAGTTTCAGGATGATTGAAATAGTCAATCTCAGGAATCGTCACCTGCGGATAATCCACCACCATCGACTGGTCCATGCGGTAGAAAGCGAGCTTTGTGCCGTCGTTGCTGAAGAATGTGCCTTTGTGGATGCCAAACTCATCACGGTGAACACTCTGTCCGTAGACTATCTCGCGTGAGCCATCCTTAGAGAGCTGCCACTCCTTCATGCCAAGACGCAAGAAGAGGTTCTTGCCACGGAGAATGGCCATAGCCCCACTCTTGTTGTTGCTCTCAAGCAGGTTGTCGCCATCGGCTATCTCTGTCTCGCTCACGAGGCTGTGCTTCTTGAAGTCAACGGTATATATGTTAGCTCCGTCGCGCAAAACCACCACCGACTTGTCGGCATATGGGAACTGAGCGCCACCAAGCGAGTTCACCTTTATTGAACGTGTAGGAGCAATCCACTGGTTCACCTCGCTCTTGTCGAAGAGCTTTGTCTCCTTACCGTTGGTTTTGTTCACGAGATAGCAGGCATCGCCCTCAAGACGCACCAGCTGGTCGCCCCACCATGTGCAGTAGCGCGACTGCGGAATCATATTGTGGTAATTGTGTCCACCGAAGTTCAAGTCTTCAAGGGTGAACTCCTTCAGCTGCTGCGCACCCACAGTGAGCGACGCCATCAAGCCAAAGAGCAGAGTTGATAGATACTTAATCTTCATCGTCAAATTTATTTTTACTGAAACCTTTGCCACCCTTACGGTCGCCTTTAAATCCCTTGCCAAAGCCCTTGTCGTCGCGTCCGCGTGAGAACGACTTATCGTCGCGCTTGCCTCCGAACGACTTGCCTCCGCGCTTGCCAAACGATTTGTCGTCGTCGCGGTCGAAACGTTTGCCGCCAAACGACTTGCCGCCACGCTTTCCGCCTTCGTTGTCGTCGCGGTCCTTGCGGCGTTCCATCGAGCGGAACTTGAACGAGCGGATGTCTGCCTCTGCATTCTCAGCGTCCTCGTCGAGACGCTTCTTGAACTCGCGGTTCTTCTTGAAGCGATGCTTCTCGGCCATCTGGCGCTTCTCCTCTTCGGTCTTCACAACTCCACCCTCCTGACGGAATTCCTTCATTGTGCCGTCGAAGATACTATACTTGCGGAACTCACACTCCAACGAGCCGTTGAACACCGGAATCTTGATAGACGGCTTCAAGCCGATAGCCTCGAAGCACTCCTGACGATAGCTCAGCACCCAAGCCTCGTTGCCCATGAAGGCGTGCTTCAGGCGCTCGCCTATCATCTTGTAGGTGTTGAGCAGGTTGGGAGTAGAGATACGCTCGCCATAAGGAGGATTCACCACGATGATGCTCTTTTCAGCAGGTTTGGTGAAGTCCTTGAAGTCGGCACACTCAATAGTAATGTCCTTTGTCAAGCCAGCGGCACGCACATTAAGGCGGGCTGTGTTCACGGCCTTCATGTCGATGTCGTAGCCATATATATGATGAGTGAACTCACGCTCCTGCGAGTCGTCGTTGTAGATAGAGTCGAACAGCTCAGCATCGAAGTCGGGCCACTTCTCGAAAGCGAACTCCTTGCGGAACACACCCGGGCTCATATTGTGGGCTATGAGGGCAGCCTCGATGGCGAGAGTGCCCGAACCACACATTGGGTCGATGAAGTCGGTCTCGCCATGCCAGCCTGTCATGAGAATCATGCCTGCTGCAAGCACCTCGTTGAGCGGAGCCTCAACCGACTCCTGACGGTAGCCACGGCGGTGGAGCGACTCGCCACTTGAGTCGAGCGACAATGTGGCAGCTGTCTCTGCAATATGAATATTCAGACGGATATCAGGGTTGCTCACCGAGATGTTAGGACGAGTGCCTGTCTTCTCGCGGAACTGGTCGACAATAGCGTCCTTCACCTTGTAAGTAACAAATCGCGAGTTGCGGAATTCCTCCGAGTAGACCACCGAGTCTACCGAGAAAGTCTTGCCCTTCTCGATGTACTGGCTCCAGTCGATTTTCTTGATTTCCTCATACACATCATCGGCTGATGCAGCCTTGAAACTAGCGATAGGCTTAAGGATGCGAATGGCTGTGTGAAGCTGGAAATTAGCACGATACATCATTTCCTTGTCGCCAGTGAACGACACCATTCTTCGTCCTATCTGCACATTGTTGGCACCCATCTGGGTGAGTTCCTTTGCCAAGACGGGCTCCAGGCCCATGAATGTCTTGGCTATCAGTTCAAATTCATTCATCTTTTTGATAAGCAATTATATATTTTTTCTTTGTTTATTCAAGTTTTTTGTTCGAAATGAGTCCTGCCTGTATCTGTTGGCACAAGAGATGATAGAGACGCTCCACGTCTACACCAATATGATAATGAAGGGTTTGCAAATTTACCGACGAGTTGCCGTAATATCCAGGAAAAAGGATAGCTCTTGACAACGCCACAATCTCTTCGAGGACAGTCCCCGAAGGCAATGGATTGCCGTCACGATGCGGATGAAACAAGCCCTTAAACGATTGGGGCTCAGACAACTTGTCCACCGTTGAGGTGAGCGTTTGTGTCAAAGAATTTTCACTCATCTGTTTCCTTTGTATGTTCAAAAAGAGGTGTGCCGGCTTTGCAAACGCACGGCACATTATAATATTAAAACGTTTTAGACCACAAAATTACAAATAAATATCTACAAACAAACAGAAATCAGCAATTTATTGCGATTTTGGCGAAATAAAATTCTCTTGTCGCCCTGCAACTAAATTTTTGCTATGGCTTTTATTTCTATCTTCAACGCCCCCGCATTTTCTACTCTTGCCGAAATGCCACACGCTCGTTTCCCCGTATATTCTCCCATGTCGCGCATTATCTGACAGCAGATAAGGAAGTCGACATCAGGTGTTTGTGGCGAGAAGAGCACAGAAGGCGAACTGGCCACAGCTGCCACCAACTGAGGATTGTTCACAACGACATTTATCATAACGTATCCATCTGCCAACGGTATGCGCTCCACAGCCAATGGCTTGCCTTGGCTTTTCTTTTTCAGCAAGCCAAACAGATAGTGCATAGTGAAGCTGGGCGAAGATAGTGCGCCTGCCCCCTGCAATATGTTGTAGGCCTGTGATATAAGCGTGGTGTAGAGCATTTGATAATAGCGTGTTATCTCGCCAAGCGAACGCACATTTTCCTCGTTGTCGCCATCTGCCACAAGCTGTTTCAAGCGCGAGGGGTAGTACATCGTCTCGTGCTTGAGCGACGAGAGGCAGTTGTCGAGCACATTGTTCGACACATACAGTCGGTCTATGCTCATCTGCACCCTGCGACACTCCTCACACGCAAGCTCCTTGTTTCGCAACAGTTGGGTCGTCTTCTCAACATCCTCAGCTACGGCGTTGTTGATGTCTGCCATAAGTTGACCCAACTCAACCGAGAACGAAGACTTACCTACAATTTTGCTTTCAGGCGTAGCTTTGTTCCACACGCGTCTTATGGCTTCAAGCTTGTCTCCCGACTCCATGTCGTCGGCCATGAGAATGCCGTTCACCTCGTTTATCCTATCCACATACAAGTGATAGTTCATCCTGCGGCGATAGTAAAGCAGATAATAAGCCGGGAACACAGCCAAGAGCAATGCCACAAGTATTATTACAGCGATGTTGCGGTTGCTCTCTGCACCCTGCATATTGCGCACATACGACGAGAGCGTATTATCGGCACTACACATACGGAAGAGCTGCGTATAGACGGCATTGTTGTAGGAATACAAATCCCAACGATGTAGGGCAAGGGCAGCCACGGCAGTCTCGTTGCGCACGTCGAGGATGATGTTGAAATCTATGCCCAAACTGTCACGAAACCAAGTTAGCTCTGCTGCCTTAGCCGGATAGTCGCCACTGATAGTGAGCAGGCGTGGGCTATTTTTCCCCGTCTTTTTTAGCGACACACATGCCGCATTGAGACATTGCAGACAGCTGTCGGCAAACGCCACCGTCTTACGGTAAGAGCCGTTGACATTAGAGTAATAGGCACTATCAGCATAGGCATTAGCACGGGTCATCAACTCCTTGAAACCAAAGGCAGAGGAAGACGAAGCCACGGCAGAAACCTTTGCAGCAGAAGCTCTGACAGAAGCCACTGCCCCACTATTTCCCCCTACAGCAAGAAGCAAGGCCAAAAGCGCTCGCATCACTCCCTTAGGCAAGCGGAAGAAGAAGCGGCTGCCACGTCCCTCCTCGCTCTCCGCGCCTATGCTGCACACATTGAATATGGCACTCAGCTTGCGGTATTTCTCTATTATTCCCTTGCAGTTGACGAGTCCGAATCCATGTCCTCCCTCCACTGTAGTGTTGTTGCCATCCACCACCTGTCGTTTGAACACATTGCGTGTCTGCTCCTCAGTCATGCCGCATCCTGTGTCCTCCACATAAATCTCCACACAGTCATCTTTCACTTCAGCCCCCACAGCCACTGTTCCCTTCTTTGGCGTGTAGCGTCGGGCGTTGCTCAGCATGGTGTTGAGCATGAAGAGCGTCAGGATGCGGTCGGCCTTCACCACCGCGTCCGTGTCCTCCACCTGCAGTTTTATGCCCGCCATGCGGAAGCTCTCCTGATTCTGCCTTACCGAGGCAAAGAGGTCGGCAAGAGCGAAACTTGCTATATGCAGCTGAAAGTCGCCCTGCCGCAGTTGTATCCAATGCGTGAGCTGACGGTTGCAACCGTCAATAGAGTCAGCAAGTTGCGAGATATATGCAAATCGTGAGTCGCGCACGTCCTGTTCGTCGGTCTTCGCCTCAAGGCATTTCACCTCATGCAGCATTCGTCCCACAAGCGGCGTGACGGTAGAAGCAAGCCACACCTTGGCTCTCTGCTCAACATTCCGTTCGCGCATACGCTCAAGCTTACGCTTGCGCACAGAATTTTCCTCCTCACTCTCATCTATCTCGTCCTCAATGTCGACATAGGCCGAATCGCGCTTCTTCTTCCATTCGTTAAAAGGCTCACGCAACTCATCCATCGAAGGCATACCGCTGCGCTTGTTGCGCCAATAGCCAAAGTAGACGAGCATTGCCACCACTACAATGATAAGCAAAATTACGGCCACTATCATCAAGTCGAGCTGCTGCAGCGAGTCGTTGAGCTGTTCGGCACGCGCCTCAAGAAAGCGGTCCTGTCGGGTGCGTTCCTGCATGTCGAGATAGATGTTGCGGTTGTAGTCGCTCTGTGGTTTGTTGTCCATAGCCGAATAAACTATGCTCATCTGCTCGCGCACGGAAGCCACAAGGTCGGGGGCTGCGTTCACAGCAGTATCCTTGCTAAGGGCGTTCTCCAGGCAAACGAGTGCCGACTGGTAGTCGTCTATCGAACTGTAGGCTTCTGACAGCGTTCGCCAAGCTCCTGCCGTCTGATAAACGTCGCCATACTGCTCAAACAAGGCAAGAGCCCTCTGCGCAAGATTGCCACCAAGCAAGCTGTCGGGCATCTGATCGACATTCAGGAAGTCGAACTCCTGGAAATTATCGCTCATCAGCCTGCGGCGGTCGGCCAGCACTTGCAGATGCTCGCTTATGGCCTGCAACGAGTTGGCCTCCCAAAACACGTAGCGGTATTGTCGCGAGAGCAGATAGCAACGCATTAGATACTCAAACTCCCTTTGCATCAGCTCGGCGTGCGACGAGGCCGTGAGCATTCCACCCGAACCTACATTATAATAATAGGCAAGCAACTGGGCCGTGTCCTTTACGATTGGTCCCTCGGGGTCGATTTGCATCAACGCCTTTGCCGACTTTGCCCTCTGTCCCACATAATATAAATAGGTGGATAACACCACCGAATATTCCGAACGTGCATACACCGCCCTGCGCATCTGTCGCGGCGAGAATAGGTTCTCGTCCTCGCTGATGCGGTCCATGCAGGTATTGGCCTTCTCGCGGTAGTGGTAGAAGTTCTTGCTGTCGGAACGTCGTTGGCATAGTCTCATGCGCTGCACATTGCCCACAAGCAGCTCTATCTGGTTGTCGGTGGCAGCTGCCACCTCGTTGAGCAACGAGTCGGCTATGGCATATTGCATCTTGGCTATGTTCACGAAGGCAAGATTGTTAAGGGCCTCAGCTCTGCCGTCGGCATAGTTCTCGGCTTCGGCCTCGACAAGTGCCTTCACAGCATAGATGTTTGTAGAGTCGATATTACGGTAATGATAACTGTAGGCGGCGTCGTTGAGCCGATTGACAAGTGCATGGTCGGTCTTCTGCCCGCAACCTAAAGCTGTGAGCAGAACAAGAACCGAAAGATATATACGCAGCAACATGTGGCGCGTGGGATTATTGCGCATGGGATTAATGATTGTCATACTGTTTGTTATATATCACAAAGTTAAGCATAAAAAACGCAACCGCCACACTATTCCTAAAACAAAATGCACGAATGACACAAAAAAAATGCTGTGCTTTCGCACAATTTAAAAAATTTTGTTAACTTTGTAGGCAGTTTTCATACAAACTTGCAATACAACCAAATATACAAAGAATCTTGTTATTTTTTTAATAGATGGAGAAAATCAGAATCAAAGACATCGCAGAGAGAGCAGGCGTGTCGGTAGGAACCGTCGACCGCGTGCTGCACAATCGCCCCAACGTCTCAAAGCCCGCACGCGAGAAAGTGGAGGCTGCCCTTAAGGACATGAACTATCAGCCCAACGTTTATGCAAGCGCATTGGCCTACAACAAGTCCTATGTGTTTTACATGCTCCTGCCCCAGCATGAGTCGGAGGCTTATTGGGAGGAAGTGGAGCAAGGCGTGAGAAAGGCCGTGGAAACACGACGCGACTTCCACATCGACGTGAAGCTTGTCTACTACGAGCGTTTCAACAACGAGTCGTTCACCAAGGGCTACACCGAATGCCTCGAAGCCAACCCTAACGGAATCATCATCGTGCCTGCCGACATTGAGGAGACAAAGGAGTTTACCGACCTCATGCACGAGCGTCAGATTCCTTTCGTTATGCTCGACTCATATATGCCCGACCTCAAGCCTCTCTCTTTCTTCGGACAAGATTCTTTCTGCAGCGGATATTTTGCTGCCAGAATGCTGATGCTCATCGCCTCCAACGAAAAGGAAATCATGCTCTTCAAGCAGATTAAGGACGGACGGGTGACGAGCAAGCAGCAGATGAACCGTGAAGTTGGTTTCCGCCACTACATGCACGACCATTTCCCAAATATCAAGATTACTGAGTTCTGCCTGCCCTTCAAGAGCACCCGCAGCGAATACGACAGCATGATACGCGAGTTCTTCGCCACTCATCCCGACGTTCACCATTGCATAACCCTTAACTCCAAGGCTCACATCGTGGGCGAATATCTCCTGCGCAACAACATGCGCGAGGTGCAGATTATGGGCTACGACATGGTGGCTAAGAACGCCGAGTGCCTGCGTCAGGGCAGCGTGTCCTTCCTCATTGCCCAGCACGGCTACCAGCAGGGCTACTGCTGTGTTGACGCTCTGTTCAAGGCTATTGTGCTGCGCAAAAAGGTGCAGCCGGTCAACTATATGCCCATCGAACTTCTCACCAAGGAGAACGTCGATTTCTATCGCCGCACTCAGCTTTAAAGCACAGGAAGTTTTTAAATAAAAAAAATAATTCAAGTTTCGTAAATGACAGAAGTTAAGGAGTTAAAGAGTAGAGGAGTTCTTGCAATGATTTCCTCATCCCCTTTAACTCCTTAACTTCTGTGAGTTTTCGAAAGTTCACACAAAAATATGACAAACAACAAGAAAGGACTCACGGCTCTCAGTCCACTCCTCTTCTTCCTCGCCATCTATCTCGCCACATCCATCATCTCGGGCGACTTCTACTCCATCCCCATCAGCGTGGCTTTCATGCTGTCGAGCATCTATGCCGTGGGCATCCACTCCATCGAGCGCGGACTCAAGAAAAGCGTCAATCTGTTCAGCCGCGGGGCAAGTGCGCCCAACATCATGCTCATGCTTTGGATATTCATTCTTGCAGGAGCGTTTGCCAACGCTGCCAAGACTATTGGCGCGGTCGACGCCACTGTAAATCTCATGCTGTCGGTTCTTCCCGACAATCTTGTATTGCCCGGACTCTTTCTTGCCACCTGCTTCATAAGCCTCTCCATCGGCACAAGCGTTGGCACCATCGTGGCTTTGGTGCCTATCGCCGCAGGCCTGGCTCAGTCCACCGATACGAGCGTTGCTCTCATGACTGCCGTCGTGGTGGGCGGAGCGTTCTTCGGCGACAACCTCTCGTTCATCTCCGACACAACCATTGCCGCCACCAGCACTCAGGGCTGCAGCATGAAGGATAAGTTTAAGGTGAACTTCTTCATCACTCTGCCTGCTGCTGTCATCGTGCTCACCATCTACACCTTCCTGGGGGCCGACCTCCATCCCGCCACAAGCACCCACGGCACCAACATCATCAAGGTTATTCCCTACCTTGCCGTGCTCGCCACAGCCATAGCCGGAATGAACGTCATGGGAGTGCTCGTGATAGGTGTTGCACTCACCGGACTCATTGGCATCCTCTGTGGCGACGTCAACCTCTTCGGATGGTTTCACGCCATGGGCGATGGCATCATGTCGATGGGCGAGCTTATCATCGTCACCATGCTTGCCGGCGGCATGTTTGAGATTGTAAGGGCAAAGGGTGGCATAGAGTTCATCATCGAGAAGATTTCTGCACGCATCCACGGCAAACGCGGAGCGGAGGCTGTTATCGGCTTTCTTGTGGCTGCCATCGACATCTGCACAGCCAACAACACCGTTGCCATCATCTCTGTGGGCAACATAGCCCGAAGAATCAGCGAGCAGTATGGCATCGACAAGCGCAAGGCGGCAAGTATGCTCGACACGTGCTCTTGCTGTATGCAGGGCATCATACCCTACGGCGCACAGATGCTCATGGCATCTGGTCTTGCCAAAGTCAATCCCATCGACATAATGCCTTATCTCTACTATCCCTTTGCACTCATACTGTGCGTGGCTGGAGCTGTGGCGTTCCGCCTGCCGAGGAGATATTCATAACCGTAAACGAACTAAATTATGGACATAATCAAACGTGATTTTCTGAGACTGTTTGCTTAAAAGTCCTTTTTCAGACAAAGCCCAGTAATCTTTTCCAGGATTCGCCTTTACAATTCGTCCTACAGCTCCAGCTCCCATGTTGTACGCGGCAATTGCTAAATGCCAGTCGTTAAACATTTTGAAATTTTCCGCTAGTTTTGATAGCGCGGCATCTGTTTCTTTCCAGGGATCGCGACGCTCGTCAAAATATTCATTCTTTTTTAAATAAGGATGCATGCTGTTTGCCATAAACTGCCAAAGCCCGGTTGCGCCTGAGCCAGATACCGCTGTTGGCTTGTAGTTTGACTCAACAATCGGAAGATATTGCAAATAAAGCGGCATTTTTTTCTCTTTGAGTTTCGCCCTTATGTATGGTCTGTATGGAATTGAGTCGTAAAGAATATCAGCGAGCCATTGTCTGTTTGAAGATGTAAGGTAACGTTCCCGGTACTTTAATGTCGGTTCCTTGAAAACTCCAGAAATACCGATGTCTTTGCGCTTTGGTTCTGGAATTATATAGTTTTTTTGCGCAGAAGTTTTCTTTTTGTTTTCTGAAGAAATGATTTTTGTTTTTGCCGGACTTTCATTTTTTAAGGCTGAAAAGTCAATTTCAAAATCAGCGACAGGTTCTTCCGTGAAGATAAACGAGGCTAGCAATACTGAAAATATAGAAACTGCAATTTTTTTCTTCATTACAATTTTTCACCAAAGTAAATTCCTGCCCATTCCCAGCGTCCATGGATTTCAGGGTCAGCTGGAAAATTCACTTTTCTAAAATACAGATACCAGACATTTACGTAGTTGCTCCAGCCTGTTGTGCGCAAATATGCTTCTGTTGGAGAAGATGACGGATCGAGTTCCGCGCTGTAACGGATTCTGTTTCCGCGCATAAATGAGCGCATCGAAAAACTTTCCTGGGCATTTATGTCAGTTTCAACTTGCCGCCAGGACATTGCAAAAAAGTTGACTTTTGATTTGTAGCGGTCAAGGGCTCTGTAATTGTATGATGAAATTCCAGATTTTACAGCCGCAACAAGAGCGTCAAGAGTTTCAAATGTCCAGTCTTTTGCTGAATTGCTGAAATCTATGAGCTGCTTTGCATTTAAATATGCGTTAGGGTAGCCTGAAATTTGCAGCGTGGACGCGTCGTCTTGGTCAAGAAACTGCGTGTATGAGCGGATTGCCTGGTTCCATTCGCCTTCCTTTTCGTATTCAAGGGCGAGCCTGTAGAAAAGTTCCGTTGTGCTTACGTTGTTTGGAAATCTGCTTATAAGCTGGTTGAAATATGAAATTCTGTTTGCCGGGCTTGAGCTGATTTGAATCAAATGCTGAAGGCAAATAAAATGAATTGATTTTCCCTGAACAATAAGATCGTTGTAGTTGTTTATAATCCGCTCAAAATAGTATTCAGCTATCGGCTCTGCTTCGTTTTCAAGGTAAGCATAAGCTGTCATCAAAAGCCAGTATGCGTTATAAGAATCGTCTTCGTGCAGTTCAACCCAGTTTGTAAGAAAATGCACAAGCGACGCATAGTCTTTTACGGAAAGCATATTGTTTGCGATTCTGTTTACAACCGCATATCTTGTTTCTCCCTTTGTTTCTTTTTTTTCAAGCAGCGAAATCAAAAGATTCTGTGTGTTCTTGTATTGCTTTGAAAAAGCTTCCGGCAGAATTGCGCCTTTTCTGTCTTTTGCGCATGACATTATAATTATGGAAAAAAAAGCCGCCGCCGCAAATCTAAAAACTTTCCGAATCATTCTTTTATTCTACCATATTATAGAAAGTATTTTCAATTAAAAATTTGAATCGCAAAGTTGTTCCTGTAAGTTTTTAAAAGCCGTTGTCAAGAATTGAAATTTATCTTATTATTTAATGAAACTATGGAAAATCTTGAGCGGACAAAAAAAGTTTCTCCTGCAGGACTAAGAAAACGCAGCCTTTACATTGCATTGGGATTCATGCTTGTTTTTGACAGCATTTTTTTTGCCTTGCTGAACATAGAATTATTACATTTAAATTTAAAAGAACTTTGGCCGGTTATTGTTATTAATGCCGGACTTGCTTTTCTTGTTTCAGATTTATTCATTTATAAAAAAATCAGGGCGGTTTTTCTTTTTCCGTCTGTCGCGCTTTTTGTTCTGGGAATTATTTTCCTGCTTTTTTCGCTTCATGTGTTTCATATTTCGTTTGCAAAATTTATTTCGGTTTTCTGGCCAATAGTCCTTTTTGTTCTGGGAATTCTTCTTATTCTTGTTTATGGAGTTCAAAGAATAAACAGCGAGGAATTTCCGTATATAAAGGATGATTCTTCAGATGACAGCTTTTAGAAAATTTGCTTTAAGGAAAACTGTGGCCGGATTTTTTAGAGATGCCACAATTTCAGAAAGAATTTCTTTACGGAAAATGCGTGGAACTTTTTATCTTGTTTTTACTACATTGCCATTTATTTTCTCTTGCGCAAGTTCGCCTTCTCCTGCGCCGAAATCCGAAGAAAAGTTGCCGGCAGTCGCGGTTCAAGTTTCTCCTTCAAAAAACAGGTCTTTTTTTTCTTCTATCGACAAAGAAACAATGCGCCTTGTGGAAATCGGTTCTCCACAAAGTTTAAGGCAGGCTGCAGCTTCAATTCATAAAAGTTCTCCCGATGACTATTCCGACGCTGAAAAAAGCATTCTTTATATTTCCGCGGAAATTATGAAGCTTGCCTGGCCGTCAGAAGCCGTTACTTGGAGTGTTCCGCCTATTGCAAGGACAAATCAGTACATTGGTGCCGTTGAAAGCGCAAAGAAGGGAATTTATGATTTAAGCATGAACCGCTCTGATTTTCTTTCCATTATGCTTCCATCGTTGGTTCTTTTGACTTCATCAGGAGTAACAATTGAAGATTATTATGAGCTGTCTGAAAACTCTTTGAATTTTGCTCTTGAGCTTTGTCCTGATTCAGTTCTTGCAAATTATCTTATGGGAATTCTTTGTCTAAAGCAGAACGAAAATGAAAAGGCTTTGGAATATTTTAAGCTTAGCAACGGAAAATATGCTGGAGGAACAAAAGAAATTCTTGAATCTGTGGCAAAGGCTTGTTTTTTGACTGGAAAGTATGAGCTTGCGCTTTCATTTGGAGAAGAACTTTTGTCGCGCTTTCCACAGGATACAGAGCTTTTAAAAACTTGCGCTCTGTCTGCTTTTCATCTTGGGGACTTTGACAAGACAGAAGGTTTTGTTGTGCGTGTGCTTTTGCTTGAACCGGACAACACAAGCTATGTTTTACTGCGTGCAAAAATCCTAATGGAAAATCAGGACTATATCAGGGCTTCTTCTTTGCTTGATGCCGTTGAAAAGAAAAATTCCGCTTCCAAGGAATATTATCTTTTGCGTACACAGCTTTTGCGTGACTGGAGCAAGAATAATGTCGCCGCTATAGAAACCGCCGGAACTGCTCTTAACTTATATCCTTATGATTCTGAAACTTTGCTTGTTGCCGCAGAAACTGCTTCTGTTGCGGGACTTTCTGTAAATGGAATGACAGCTCTTGAGCTTGCTGAAAAAGTTCTTGAAAAAGATTCAGAAAATGTTCAGGCAATGGAAATTCTTTTGGATGAATATATAAAAAAATCTGATTATGCAAAGGCGTATTCCCTAAGCTCACGACTTATGCAGATTCCTTCAGTGCAAAAAACTTCGCTTTTTAGGCATATCGATATTTGCCTTGCATTAAAAAA
>OQVL01000184.1_pt1 | contig 28220 bp, 27 predicted proteins | sample 1691501 | NCBI WGS metagenome assembly OQVL01 (sample SAMN03418253, study PRJEB22391) | human gut metagenome | biome: human-gut; feature: organic feature; material: feces | host: Homo sapiens | place: Tanzania | collected 2013-01 | reverse complement strand
AACCCCGTGGGCTGACGATGTGAAAGCGTTTCTCTGTTACAACGCCAATAAGGCTTTGATGAATCTGGGCTACGAACCGTTATTTCCCGCAGAAATGGCGGAAGTGAATCCGGCAATCCTCGCCGCGCTTTCGCCGAATGCCGATGAAAATCACGATTTCTTTTCCGGTTCAGGCTCCTCTTATGTGATGGGGAAAGCGGTTGAAACAGAAGATGAAGACTGGAATTTCTGAGGGTGTTATTTTCAAAAATATCACTACCCGCAGCAGGGAAATAATTCCCGCCAAATAGCTTTTTATCACGCAAATAATTTGTGGTGATCTACACTGATACTCTGTTGCATTATTCGCCTGAAACCACAATATTCAGGCGTTTTTTCGCTATCTTTGACAAAAAATATCAACTTTCTCGATTTGCTCTCAGCCCTTATATCACGGGAAATTCCGGCGATTTGCTCGCATCAATATTCATGCCACATTTGCCATCAGGGGTTGCCTCAGATTCTCAGTATGTTAGGGTAGAAAAAAGTGACTATTTCCATTGGGTAATATATCGACATAGACAAATAAAGGAATCTTTCTATTGCATGGCAATTAAATTAGAAATTAAAAATCTTTATAAAATATTTGGCGAGCATCCACAGCGAGCGTTCAAATATATCGAACAAGGACTTTCAAAAGAACAAATTCTGGAAAAAACTGGGCTATCGCTTGGCGTAAAAGACGCCAGTCTGGCCATTGAAGAAGGCGAGATATTTGTCATCATGGGATTATCCGGCTCGGGTAAATCCACAATGGTACGCCTTCTCAATCGCCTGATTGAACCCACCCGCGGGCAAGTGCTGATTGATGGTGTGGATATTGCCAAAATATCCGACGCCGAACTCCGTGAGGTGCGCAGAAAAAAGATTGCGATGGTCTTCCAGTCCTTTGCCTTAATGCCGCATATGACCGTGCTGGACAATACTGCGTTCGGTATGGAATTGGCCGGAATTAATGCCGAAGAACGCCGGGAAAAAGCCCTTGATGCACTGCGTCAGGTCGGGCTGGAAAATTATGCCCACAGCTACCCGGATGAACTCTCTGGCGGGATGCGTCAACGTGTGGGATTAGCCCGCGCGTTAGCGATTAATCCGGATATATTATTAATGGACGAAGCCTTCTCGGCGCTCGATCCATTAATTCGCACCGAGATGCAGGATGAGCTGGTAAAATTACAGGCGAAACATCAGCGCACCATTGTCTTTATTTCCCACGATCTTGATGAAGCCATGCGTATTGGCGACCGAATTGCCATTATGCAAAATGGTGAAGTGGTACAGGTCGGCACACCGGATGAAATTCTCAATAATCCGGCGAATGATTATGTCCGTACCTTCTTCCGTGGCGTTGATATTAGTCAGGTATTCAGTGCGAAAGATATTGCCCGCCGGACACCGAATGGCTTAATTCGTAAAACCCCTGGCTTCGGCCCACGTTCGGCACTGAAATTATTGCAGGATGAAGATCGCGAATATGGCTACGTTATCGAACGCGGTAATAAGTTTGTCGGCGCAGTCTCCATCGATTCGCTTAAAACCGCGTTAACGCAGCAGCAAGGTCTTGATGCGGCGCTGATTGATGCGCCGTTAGCAGTCGATGCACAAACGCCTCTTAGCGAGTTGCTCTCTCATGTCGGACAGGCACCCTGTGCGGTGCCCGTGGTCGACGAGGACCAACAGTATGTCGGCATCATTTCGAAAGGAATGCTGCTGCGCGCTTTAGATCGTGAGGGGGTAAATAATGGCTGATCAAAATAATCCGTGGGATACCACGCCAGCGGCGGACAGTGCCGCGCAATCCGCAGACGCCTGGGGTACACCGACGACTGCACCGACTGACGGCGGTGGTGCTGACTGGCTGACCAGTACGCCTGCGCCAAACGTCGAGCATTTTAATATTCTCGATCCGTTCCATAAAACGCTGATCCCGCTCGACAGTTGGGTCACTGAAGGGATCGACTGGGTCGTTACCCATTTCCGTCCCGTCTTCCAGGGCGTGCGCGTTCCGGTTGATTATATCCTCAACGGTTTCCAGCAATTGCTGCTGGGTATGCCCGCACCGGTGGCGATTATCGTTTTCGCTCTCATCGCCTGGCAGATTTCCGGGGTCGGAATGGGTGTGGCGACGCTGGTTTCGCTGATTGCCATCGGCGCAATCGGTGCCTGGTCGCAGGCAATGGTGACTCTGGCGCTGGTGTTAACCGCCCTGCTGTTCTGTATCGTCATCGGTTTGCCGTTGGGGATATGGCTGGCGAGAAGTCCGCGAGCGGCGAAAATTATTCGTCCACTGCTTGATGCCATGCAGACCACGCCAGCGTTTGTTTATCTGGTGCCAATCGTCATGCTATTTGGTATCGGTAACGTGCCGGGCGTGGTGGTGACGATCATCTTTGCTCTGCCGCCGATTATCCGTCTGACCATTCTGGGGATTAACCAGGTTCCGGCGGATCTGATTGAAGCCTCGCGCTCATTCGGTGCCAGCCCGCGCCAGATGCTGTTCAAAGTTCAGTTACCGCTGGCGATGCCGACCATTATGGCGGGCGTTAACCAGACGCTGATGCTGGCCCTTTCTATGGTGGTCATCGCCTCGATGATTGCCGTCGGCGGGTTGGGTCAGATGGTACTTCGCGGTATCGGTCGTCTGGATATGGGGCTTGCCACCGTTGGCGGCGTCGGGATTGTGATCCTCGCCATTATCCTCGATCGTCTGACGCAGGCCGTTGGGCGCGACTCACGCAGTCGCGGCAACCGTCGCTGGTACACCACTGGCCCTGTTGGTCTGCTGACCCGCCCATTCATTAAGTAACTCTGCACTTGCCCGGTGACGCCGGGCATTATCACCCTGCCAAAAAAAGGAATAACAATGCGACATAGCGTACTTTTTGCGACAGCGTTTGCCACGCTTATCTCTACACAAACTTTTGCTGCCGATCTGCCGGGCAAAGGCATTACTGTTAATCCAGTTCAGAGCACCATCACTGAAGAAACCTTCCAGACGCTGCTGGTCAGTCGTGCGCTGGAGAAATTAGGTTATACCGTCAACAAACCCAGCGAAGTAGATTACAACGTTGGCTACACCTCGCTTGCTTCCGGCGATGCAACCTTCACCGCCGTGAACTGGACGCCACTGCATGACAACATGTACGAAGCTGCCGGTGGCGATAAGAAATTTTATCGTGAAGGGGTATTTGTTAACGGCGCGGCACAGGGTTACCTGATCGATAAGAAAACCGCCGACCAGTACAAAATCACCAACATCGCACAACTGAAAGATCCGAAGATCGCCAAACTGTTCGATACCAACGGCGACGGAAAAGCGGATTTAACCGGTTGTAACCCTGGCTGGGGCTGCGAAGGTGCGATCAACCACCAGCTTGCCGCGTATGAACTGACCAACACCGTGACGCATAATCAGGGGAACTACGCAGCGATGATGGCCGACACCATCAGTCGCTACAAAGAGGGCAAACCGGTGTTTTATTACACCTGGACGCCGTACTGGGTGAGTAACGAACTGAAGCCGGGCAAAGATGTCGTCTGGTTGCAGGTGCCGTTCTCCGCACTGCCGGGCGATAAAAACGCCGATACCAAACTGCCGAATGGTGCGAATTATGGCTTCCCGGTCAGCACCATGCATATCGTTGCCAACAAAGCCTGGGCCGAGAAAAACCCGGCAGCAGCGAAACTGTTTGCCATTATGCAGTTGCCAGTGGCAGATATTAACGCCCAGAACGCCATTATGCATGACGGCAAAGCCTCAGAAGGCGATATTCAGGGACACGTTGATGGTTGGATCAAAGCCCACCAGCAGCAGTTCGATGGCTGGGTGAATGAGGCGCTGGCAGCGCAGAAGTAATTTTTATTCGGGCGGATAAGGCGTTTTTGCCGCATCCGCCGTTCTGTGCACAATGCCTGATGCGACGCTGGCGCGTCTTATCATGCCTACAAACCACATCGCACATTTCAACAATCTATCTTTCATCCCATATTCATCAACATCCGCTATTATTGATTTCCAGCTTAATCATCACCTGATGAACAAAAATAATGACTAAACCTAATCATGAGCTTAGCCCGGCGCTGATCGTGCTGATGTCTATCGCCACCGGTCTGGCGGTAGCCAGTAACTATTACGCCCAGCCATTGCTCGACACCATCGCGCGTAACTTTTCCCTTTCCGCCAGTTCGGCAGGCTTTATTGTTACCGCCGCGCAATTGGGCTATGCAGCAGGTCTGCTGTTTCTTGTTCCCCTCGGTGATATGTTTGAACGCCGCCGCCTGATTGTCTCGATGACCTTACTGGCGGCATGCGGCATGTTGATTACCGCCAGCAGTCAGTCGCTGGCGATGATGATCCTCGGTACGGCATTAACCGGTTTATTCTCAGTCGTGGCACAAATTCTGGTTCCGCTGGCAGCGACGCTGGCTTCACCGGATAAACGCGGCAAAGTGGTTGGCACTATTATGAGCGGTCTGCTGTTGGGGATCTTGCTGGCACGGACAGTTGCCGGATTGCTGGCGAATCTCGGCGGCTGGCGCACCGTCTTTTGGGTTGCTTCGGTGTTAATGGCACTGATGGCGCTGGCATTATGGCGTGGTCTGCCACAAATGAAATCAGAAACCCACCTCAACTACCCACAGTTGTTGGGTTCCGTTTTCAGTATGTTTATCAGCGATAAAATTCTGCGTACCCGCGCGTTGCTGGGCTGCCTGACCTTTGCCAATTTCAGCATTCTCTGGACCTCAATGGCCTTTTTGCTTGCCGCTCCACCTTTTAACTACAGCGATGGTGTCATTGGTCTGTTTGGACTTGCGGGAGCTGCCGGAGCGTTGGGCGCTCGTCCGGCGGGCGGTTTTGCCGATAAGGGCAAATCGCACCACACCACAACTTTCGGTCTGCTGCTGCTATTACTTTCATGGCTGGCGATCTGGTTTGGTCACACTTCCGTACTGGCGTTGATTATCGGAATCCTGGTGCTGGATCTCACCGTGCAGGGCGTGCATATCACTAACCAGACGGTAATTTATCGGATACATCCTGATGCGCGCAATCGCCTGACCGCAGGTTACATGACTAGCTACTTTATTGGCGGTGCCGCCGGTTCGCTAATTTCAGCCTCAGCCTGGCAACATGGCGGTTGGGCTGGCGTTTGTCTGGCTGGCGCGACGATTGCCCTGGTTAACTTACTGGTCTGGTGGCGAGGTTTTCATCGTCAGGAAGCCGCAAATTAAGCAATCAGCAACCGTTTTCGTGGCTTTACACTTATAAGGGTGTTAAGAAGCCCATCAGTCTGATAAGGTTAAGATATTCATTCAGTCTATTTATAATATTAACAATCGTTAAGCGTACACTCTATGGAAAGCCCTACTCCACAGCCTGCTCCTGGTTCGGCGACCTTCATGGAAGGATGCAAAGACAGTTTACCGATTGTTATTAGTTATATTCCGGTGGCCTTTGCGTTCGGTCTGAATGCGACCCGTCTGGGATTCTCTCCTCTCGAAAGCGTTTTTTTCTCCTGCATCATTTATGCAGGCGCGAGCCAGTTCGTCATTACCGCGATGCTGGCAGCCGGGAGTAGTTTGTGGATTGCTGCACTGACCGTCATGGCAATGGATGTTCGCCATGTGTTGTATGGCCCGTCACTGCGTAGCCGTATTATTCAGCGTCTGCAAAAATCGAAAACCGCCCTGTGGGCGTTTGGCCTGACGGATGAGGTTTTTGCCGCCGCAACCGCAAAACTGGTACGCAATAATCGCCGCTGGAGCGAGAACTGGATGATCGGCATTGCCTTCAGTTCATGGTCATCGTGGGTATTTGGTACGGTAATAGGGGCATTCTCCGGCAGCGGCTTGCTGCAAGGTTATCCCGCCGTTGAAGCTGCATTAGGTTTTATGCTTCCGGCACTCTTTATGAGTTTCCTGCTCGCCTCTTTCCAGCGCAAACAATCTCTTTGCGTTACCGCAGCGTTAGTTGGTGCCCTTGCAGGCGTAACGCTATTTTCTATTCCCGTCGCCATTCTGGCAGGCATTGTCTGTGGCTGCCTCACTGCGTTAATCCAGGCATTCTGGCAAGGAGCGCCCGATGAGCTATGAGGTTCTGCTGCTTGGGTTACTAGTTGGCGTGGCGAATTATTGCTTCCGCTATTTGCCGCTGCGCCTGCGTGTGGGTAATGCCCGCCCAACCAAACGTGGCGCGGTAGGTATTTTGCTCGACACCATTGGCATCGCCTCGATATGCGCTCTGCTGGTTGTCTCTACCGCACCAGAAGTGATGCACGATACACGCCGTTTCGTGCCCACGCTGGTCGGCTTCGCGGTACTGGGTGCCAGTTTCTATAAAACACGCAGCATTATCATCCCAACACTGCTTAGTGCGCTGGCCTATGGGCTCGCCTGGAAAGTGATGGCGATTATATAACCCACAAGAATCATTTTTCTAAAACAATACATTTACTTTATTTGTCACTGTCGTTACTATATCGGCTGAAATTAATGAGGTCATACCCAAATGGATAGTTCGTTTACGCCCATTGAACAAATGCTAAAATTTCGCGCCAGCCGCCACGAAGATTTTCCTTATCAGGAGATCCTTCTGACTCGTCTTTGCATGCACATGCAAAGCAAGCTGCTGGAGAACCGCAATAAAATGCTGAAGGCTCAGGGGATTAACGAGACGTTGTTTATGGCGTTGATTACGCTGGAGTCTCAGGAAAACCACAGTATTCAGCCTTCTGAATTAAGTTGTGCTCTTGGATCATCCCGTACCAACGCGACGCGTATTGCCGATGAACTGGAAAAACGCGGTTGGATCGAACGTCGTGAAAGCGATAACGATCGCCGCTGCCTGCATCTGCAATTAACGGAAAAAGGTCACGAGTTTTTGCGCGAGGTTTTACCACCGCAGCATAACTGCCTGCATCAACTCTGGTCCGCGCTCAGCACAACAGAAAAAGATCAGCTCGAGCAAATCACCCGCAAATTGCTCTCCCGTCTCGACCAGATGGAACAAGACGGTGTGGTTCTCGAAGCGATGAGCTAACGCGTCATCTCGCTCAAAAATCCAGATTTATAAAAGAAAAAATGACTGGCCAGCATCGCAACATGCTGGCCTTTTTGGCAAGCAGGTCGGCTCAGCCGATGAGTTAAGAAGATCGTGGAGAACAATATGAGCGCAAATGCGGAGACTCAAACCCCGCAGCAACCGGTAAAGAAGAGCGGCAAACGTAAGCGTCTGCTCCTCCTTCTCACCTTGCTCTTTATAATTATTGCCGTAGCGATAGGGATTTATTGGTTTTTGGTACTGCGTCACTTCGAAGAAACCGATGACGCATACGTGGCAGGGAATCAAATTCAAATTATGTCTCAGGTGTCTGGCAGCGTGACGAAAGTCTGGGCCGATAACACCGATTTTGTAAAAGAAGGCGACGTGCTGGTCACTCTCGACCCGACAGATGCTCGCCAGGCGTTTGAAAAAGCCAAAACTGCACTGGCTTCCAGCGTTCGCCAAACCCACCAGCTGATGATTAACAGCAAGCAGTTGCAGGCGAATATTGAGGTGCAGAAAATCGCCCTCGCGAAAGCACAAAGCGACTACAACCGCCGTGTGCCGCTGGGCAATGCCAACCTGATTGGTCGCGAAGAGCTGCAACACGCCCGCGACGCCGTCACCAGTGCCCAGGCGCAACTGGACGTCGCGATTCAACAATACAATGCCAATCAGGCGATGATTCTGGGGACTAAACTGGAAGATCAGCCAGCCGTGCAACAGGCTGCCACCGAAGTACGTAACGCCTGGCTGGCGCTGGAGCGTACTCGTATTATCAGTCCGATGACCGGTTATGTCTCCCGCCGCGCGGTACAGCCTGGGGCGCAAATTAGCCCAACGACGCCGCTGATGGCGGTCGTTCCAGCCACCAATATGTGGGTGGATGCCAACTTTAAAGAGACGCAGATTGCCAATATGCGTATCGGTCAGCCGGTCACTATCACCACGGATATTTACGGCGATGATGTGAAATACACCGGTAAAGTGGTTGGTCTGGATATGGGCACAGGTAGCGCGTTCTCACTGCTTCCAGCGCAAAATGCGACCGGTAACTGGATCAAAGTCGTTCAGCGTCTGCCTGTGCGTATCGAACTGGACCAGAAACAGCTGGAGCAATATCCGCTGCGTATCGGTTTGTCCACGCTGGTGAGCGTCAATACCACTAACCGTGACGGTCAGGTACTGGCAAATAAAGTACGTTCCACTCCGGTAGCGGTAAGCACCGCGCGTGAAATCAGCCTGGCACCTGTCAATAAACTGATCGACGATATCGTAAAAGCTAACGCTGGCTAATCCAGAGGTGCGTGTGATGCAACAGCAAAAACCGCTGGAAGGCGCGCAACTGGTCATTATGACGATTGCGCTGTCACTGGCGACATTCATGCAGGTGCTGGACTCCACCATTGCTAACGTGGCGATCCCCACTATCGCCGGGAATCTGGGCTCATCGCTCAGCCAGGGAACGTGGGTAATCACTTCTTTCGGGGTGGCGAATGCCATCTCGATCCCGCTTACCGGCTGGCTGGCAAAGCGCGTCGGGGAAGTGAAACTGTTCCTTTGGTCCACCATCGCCTTTGCTATTGCGTCGTGGGCGTGTGGTGTCTCCAGCAGCCTGAATATGCTGATCTTCTTCCGCGTGATTCAGGGGATTGTCGCCGGGCCGTTGATCCCGCTTTCGCAAAGTCTATTGCTGAATAACTACCCGCCAGCCAAACGCTCGATCGCGCTGGCGTTGTGGTCGATGACGGTGATTGTCGCGCCAATTTGCGGCCCGATCCTCGGCGGTTATATCAGCGATAATTACCACTGGGGCTGGATATTCTTCATCAACGTGCCGATTGGCGTGGCGGTGGTGTTGATGACACTGCAAACTCTGCGCGGACGTGAAACCCGCACCGAACGGCGGCGGATTGATGCCGTGGGGCTGGCACTGCTGGTTATTGGTATCGGCAGCCTGCAGATTATGCTCGACCGCGGTAAAGAGCTGGACTGGTTTTCATCACAGGAAATTATCATCCTTACCGTGGTGGCGGTGGTGGCTATCTGCTTCCTGATTGTCTGGGAGCTGACCGACGATAACCCGATAGTCGATCTGTCGTTGTTTAAGTCGCGCAACTTCACCATCGGCTGCTTGTGTATCAGCCTCGCGTATATGCTCTACTTCGGCGCTATTGTTCTGCTGCCGCAGTTGTTGCAGGAGGTCTACGGTTACACGGCGACCTGGGCAGGTTTGGCCTCTGCGCCGGTAGGGATTATTCCGGTGATCCTGTCGCCGATTATCGGCCGCTTCGCGCATAAACTGGATATGCGGCGGCTGGTAACCTTCAGCTTTATTATGTATGCCGTCTGCTTCTACTGGCGTGCCTATACCTTTGAACCAGGTATGGATTTTGGCGCGTCGGCCTGGCCGCAGTTTATCCAGGGGTTTGCGGTGGCCTGCTTCTTTATGCCGCTGACCACCATTACGCTGTCTGGTTTGCCACCGGAACGACTGGCGGCGGCATCGAGCCTCTCTAACTTTACGCGAACGCTGGCGGGGTCTATCGGCACGTCGATAACCACGACCATGTGGACCAACCGCGAGTCGATGCACCATGCGCAGTTGACTGAGTCGGTAAACCCGTTCAACCCGAATGCCCAGGCGATGTACAGTCAACTGGAAGGGCTTGGGATGACGCAACAGCAGGCATCAGGCTGGATTGCCCAGCAGATCACCAATCAGGGGCTGATTATTTCCGCCAATGAGATCTTCTGGATGTCAGCCGGGATATTCCTCGTCCTGCTGGGGCTGGTGTGGTTTGCTAAACCGCCATTTGGCGCAGGTGGCGGCGGAGGCGGTGCGCACTAAGTACAACTAAGCCAGTTCATTTGAACTGGCTTTTTTCAATTAATTGTGAAGATAGTTTACTGACTAGATGTGCAGTTCCTGCAACTTCTCTTTCGGCAGTGCCAGTTCTTCGTTGCTGTTGATGCGTACGTCACGTTCCAGAATGCTACGCGCAATATCCTGCGCTTCCTGCAACGAGTGCATCTGGTAAGTGCCACACTGGTAGACGTTCAGTTCCGGGATCTGATTCTGATCCTGCACTTTCAGCACGTCTTCCATTGCCGCTTTCCAGGCATCAGCAACACGCTGCTCATCTGGCGTACCAATCAGACTCATATAAAAACCGGTGCGGCAGCCCATTGGCGAGATATCGATAATCTCTACACCATTACCGTTAAGATGGTTACGCATAAAACCAGCAAACAGGTGCTCCAGGGTATGGATCCCTCTTTCTGGCATCACTTCTTTGTTCGGCACGCAGAAGCGCAGATCGAACACGGTGATTGCGTCGCCATGCGGGGTGTTCATTGTTTTCGCCACCCGAACTGCAGGCGCTTCCATCCGGGTATGATCGACTGTGAAGCTATCTAACAACGGCATTTAGCCACCTCCGGTAATTTTTTTAAAAATTTTCTGAACTCTTTCTTCCCAGGCGAGTCTGAGTATATGAAAGACGCGCATTTGTTATCATCATCCCTGAATTCAGAGATGAAATTTTGGCCACTCACGAGTGGCCTTTTTCTTTTCTGTCAGGCGTGTTTTTCCAGCCACACCGCAAACGGTTCGGTATCAGCGGCTTCCATTTCCTGCTGACGGCGTTCAGACGCCTCGCGCTCGGCTACAAAATCCTCTTCGCGCAGAATTTCCAGCGGCTCTTCACGCAGCAGATTACGGTAGGCTTCTGCAAATGCTTTGCCTGTTCCGCCAATACCAGTATCAATCATAGACCTTAAGATACGGGCAGAGAAAGTCAGATCGGGATTATCGAAGCAGGCAACCAGTTCATCACACACTTTCTGATACGCTTCGCCGCCGTTAATACTATCCAGCGTTTGCGCGACGCGTTTCAGATCGCGGAACAGATCTTTACCCACCTGCGGTAACGGGAACTGTGCGGTTTCGCAGCCGATACCCAGCGTCAGACCCGGTTTGCGACCTTCGAGGATCACCCGGTTCCAGTTAACGCGTGTACAGGCAAGTTCGCTACTGCTCATTTCCGGTGCATCAGCCAGCGCACACCAGACCATAAACAGGTCGAGGAATCGCACCTGCTGTTCATCTACACCAATCGGCGAGAACGGGTTGATGTCCAGCGAACGCACTTCAATATATTCAATGCCGCCACGTAACAGCGCATCAGAAGGCGACTCGCCGCTGCGGGTAACGCGTTTTGGACGAATCGGCGCGTACAGTTCGTTTTCAATCTGCAACACGTTGCTGTTGATTTGCAGCCTCTTACCGTCTTTCTCAATACCAATCTTCGCGTACTCTTCCGATGGCGTTTTGATTGCCTGTTTAAGGCCCGCTACGTACTCGTAAAGATCGTTGAAGGTAATACCAAGATTGCTTTGCGATTTATTGGTATAGCCGAGATCGCTCAAACGAAGAGAGGTCGCATACGGCAGGTAATACATACCGCACTCGGTTTTCTCAAACGGCAGCGACGTTGGTTTTCCTTGCAGGAAAGAAGAACAAATCGCCGGAGATGCACCAAACAGATAAGGAATGACCCAACCGAAACGATAGTAATTGCGGATAACGCGGAAATAGCCCGCAGAAATTTTCTCTTTGGCATCAGCGCCCGAGATATCACCGCACTTCGCTTGCCAGAATGCCATTGGCAAAGAGAAATTGTAGTGCACGCCGGAAATGGTTTGCATCAGCGCGCCGTAGCGATTTTTCAGCCCTTCACGATACAGCGTTTTAAAGCGTCCGGTGTTAGAAGTGCCGTACTGTGCCAGTTCGATGTCCTGACCTTCTGCGATGTAGCATGGCATACTTAACGGCCACATCCGCTCATCGCCCATATTGCGCGCCGTATAACGATGCAGATCGCGCATAAAGGTCAGCATATGTTCAATATCACCATCCACTGGTGTAATGAATTCCAGCAATGCTTCCGCAAAATCGGTAGTAATCCATTTGTGCGTCAGTGCGGAACCTAATGCTTCAGGATGACCTGTTGTTGCCAGTGTGCCATCAGCATTAACACGCAAAGTTTCGCGCTCCAGCCCACGCTGTATCCCCTTTAACGCCTGAGGATGTTTTTCCAGCCAGGCCAGCGCCTGTGATACGTCCGGGATCAAATTGACCTCCCGCCTGTCAAAATCGTTTTAATTAGCATAACTGTAATGGTGACCATATGTGCAGGCCTACAATTAGTGCCACCACATCATGCCCTGAACGGTCGCTGCTGCAACTGCAACATAGCGTAACGCTTTACCAAGGCACAAAAAAAAGATTACCGGTCCCCACGAGATGCGCATCCATCCCGCTAACAGACACAGTAAATCGCCAACCACGGGCATCCAGCTTAATAATAGCGTGACTGCACCATAGCGTTTCAGCCAGCCGGTAGCTTTCTCTTGCCAGCGCGATGTTTTACGCAATGGAAAGAAACGCCCAAGGATAACGTTAGTTAACCCTCCAAGGCTATTACCCATTGTTGCTGTTAAAACTAAAACCCAGGGATGACTGATCCCGGAAAGCAACATTGCCACCAGCACGACTTCGGAGTTGCCGGGTAATAGTGTAGCGCTGAGAAAACTACTGGCAAACAACGAGAAAAGCGATAACGCTTCACTCACAGCAAGCGAACATCCACGGCGTCCATGCCTGCTGCACGGGCCGCCTGAATACCGAAATCGGCATCTTCAAAGACCACACACTGCGTCGGTTGCACGCCCATACGCTGCGCGCACAACAAAAATGTGTCTGGCGCGGGTTTATGGTGTTTGACGTGATCGGCAGCGACGACGGCGTCAAAATAATGGCGTAATCCCAGGTGCGCCAGCAATGCCTCAGCGATGGCGCTTTCACTCCCCGTTCCTACAGCCATTGGGCGACGACCATGCCAACTTTTCACCACATCAACAAGAGGAAGCGGTTCGACGCTATCCAGCAGCATACTTCTTACTGCTTCTGTTTTTTCACGCGCTAACGCATGCGGGTCGAGATCGGCCTGATTCAGCTCAATAATTGCCTGAGCAATACGCCAGGTGGGCGATCCATTAAGCGCAATCATCGCCTGAATATCGTACTGAAGACCGTAGTGCCCTAATACTTCGCGCCACGCTTTACGGTGCGTAGGCTCCGTATCCAGGATTGTGCCATCCATATCAAAAATTAAACCTGCATAACGCTCGTACATGGTCTTCTCGCAAGTCGAAAAATATGACGCTACTTTAGCGTAATTGCTTGATTTTGTCGCTGATGGCGAAGGAGAAGAAAATTCAGGAAATGGATAAAGGAGTTATTTAGAAATGAGATATTTTTGAAGGAAATTTTTTGGAGAAGATGGTGCATCCGGGAGGATGACTCACTGACGTTCGCCCTTCGGGCCGTTGCTGGCGCAACGTTATCCTTCCTGGTGCCTGCGGTTAATACCGCTATCTCTTCGATACCTTCATTGCTGAAGGTTACGGAGAATATGGTGCATCCGGGAGGATTCGAACCTCCGACCGCTCGGTTCGTAGCCGAGTACTCTATCCAGCTGAGCTACGGATGCAAATGGCGGTGAGGCGGGGATTCGAACCCCGGATGCAGCTTTTGACCGCATACTCCCTTAGCAGGGGAGCGCCTTCAGCCTCTCGGCCACCTCACCACACGCCTCTTACGAGTGCTTCGAAGAACTTGTTTATCGCTCATCGTCGCTGCGTGGCGCACATATTACTTTCTGAGACTTATAAGTCAAACAATTTTTCCTACACTTTTATCGTTTGCACACTTCACGTTCAATTAGTCTGTAAAAACGTCAAAAAGAGTGTTTTATCAACAGAAGAATGGAGGTCTGACAGATAGTAGTAATGCAAAAAAATGGAGACTTAAGTTGAATGAACGGGAGTAAAGCGAAAAGACTATAGAGTGAAGGAGAAATTTTGAGGGTGCGTCTCACCGATAAAGATGAGACGCGGAAAGATTAGTAACTGGACTGCTGGGATTTTTCAGCCTGGATACGCTGGTAGATCTCTTCACGGTGAACAGAAACTTCCTTCGGGGCATTTACGCCAATACGTACCTGGTTGCCCTTTACCCCTAAAACTGTCACGGTGACCTCATCCCCAATCATGAGGGTCTCACCAACTCGACGAGTCAGAATCAGCATTCTTTGCTCCTTGAAAGATTAAAAGAGTCGGGTCTCTCTGTATCCCGGCATTATCCATCATATAACGCCAAAAAGTAAGCAATGACAAACACATTACATCTAAGCAGTCATGGCATTACATTCTGTTAAACCTAAGTTTAGCCGATATACACAACTTCAACCTGACTTTATCGTTGTCGATAGCGTTAATGCGAATGCCGTGAAGCGAGTCCACGGCATTGCCTGACGCTTATATTATTGCAATTTCGCGCTGACCCAGCCTTTCACACTGGCTAACGCTGCAGGTAAGGCCGCAGCATCCGTACCACCGGCTTGCGCCATGTCAGGACGTCCACCACCCTTGCCGCCCACCTGCTGAGCGACCATACCAATCAGTTCCCCTGCTTTCACACGATCTGTGACGTCCTTAGATACGCCTGCAATCAGAGAAACCTTACCTTCGACTACCGTTGCCAGCACGATAATTGTCGACCCCAGCTGATTTTTTAAATCGTCAACCATGGTACGCAACATTTTCGGCTCAACACCGCTAAGCTCGCTAACCAACAGCTTAACACCATTAACATCAATTGCCTTACTGGAAAGATTTGCGCTCTCCTGTGCGGCAGCTTGTTCTTTAAGCTGTTGTAACTCTTTTTCCAGCTGACGCGTACGTTCCAGTACTGAGCGCACTTTATCAGCCAGATTATTGCTATCGCCTTTCAGCAGATGCGCGACTTCGCTTAAGCGATCGCTGTCTGCATGAACGGTGGCGATAGCACCTTCTCCGGTTACCGCTTCGATACGACGAACGCCTGCAGCAGTACCCGATTCAGAGATGATGCGGAACAGACCAATATCACCAGTGCGGCTGGCGTGAGTACCGCCACACAACTCGGTAGAGAAATCGCCCATGCTCAGCACGCGTACGCGCTCATCATACTTCTCGCCGAACAGCGCCATCGCACCTTTCGCTTTCGCCGCTTCGAGATCCATGATGTTGGTTTCGATCGGCAAATTGCGACGAATCTGTGTGTTCACCAGGTCTTCGACCGCACGAATCTCTTCTGGTTTCATCGCTTCGTTGTGTGAGAAGTCGAAGCGCAGCACCTTGTCGTTAACCAGTGAACCTTTCTGCGATACATGAGTACCCAGAACCTGGCGCAGCGCAGCGTGCATCAGGTGCGTTGCGGAGTGATTCAGACGAATACGGGCGCGACGAGCCTCATCAACATCAGCCTGCACCGCGTCGCCCACTTTCAGAGAACCCGCAGCAAGTTTACCGATGTGACCAATCGCCTGGCCGTATTTCTGCGTATCTTCCACCGCAAAGGAGAAGTTAGCGCCTTTCAGTTCGCCTTTATCGCCAACCTGACCGCCGGATTCCGCATAGAATGGCGTTTGATCCAGCACGACCACAGCTTCCTGGCCTGCATTGATGGCATCAACCGCTTTACCATCAACAAACAGCGCAGTCACTTTGCCGTTCAGTTCCAGATGGTCATAGCCTTTAAATTCAGATGCACTGTCAACACGGATCATTGCGTTGTAATCGGCACCAAAGCCGCTGGCTTCGCGCGCGCGACGACGCTGCTCTTCCATTGCAGCTTCAAAACCAGCTTCGTCAACTTTGATGTTGCGCTCACGACAAACATCAGCCGTCAGGTCAACCGGGAAGCCATAGGTGTCGTACAGACGGAAAGCAGTTTCACCATCCAGCGTATCACCAGAAAGTTTTGCCAGCTCTTCATCCAGCAACGCCAGACCGCGCTCCAGAGTACGAGCAAACTGCTCTTCTTCAGTCTTCAGCACCTGCTCAACCTGCGCCTGCTGGCGTTTCAGGTCTTCACCCGCAGAGCCCATAACGTCGATCAGCGGACCAACCAGTTTGTAGAAGAAGGTTTCTTTCGCGCCGAGCATATTACCGTGACGCACTGCGCGACGAATGATACGACGCAGTACATAACCACGGTTTTCATTGGACGGCATTACGCCATCCGCGATCAGGAACGCACAAGAACGAATGTGGTCAGCGATTACGCGCAGCGATTTATTGCTCAGATCGGTTGCGCCAGTGACTTTCGCTACCGCCTGGATCAGCGTGCGGAACAGGTCGATGTCATAGTTAGAGTTAACGTGTTGCAGCACCGCAGCAATACGCTCCAGACCCATACCGGTATCTACAGACGGCTTCGGCAGCGGTTCCATCGTGCCATCGGCCTGGCGGTTGAACTGCATGAAGACGATGTTCCAGATCTCAATGTAGCGGTCGCCGTCTTCTTCCGGGCTTCCCGGAGGGCCCCCCCAAATGTGGTCGCCGTGATCGTAGAAGATTTCGGTGCACGGGCCGCACGGACCAGTGTCACCCATCTGCCAGAAGTTGTCAGATGCGTATGGCGCACCTTTGTTATCGCCGATGCGAATAATACGTTCGCGCGGGATCCCTACTTCTTTTTCCCAGATTTCGTAGGCTTCGTCGTCGCTTTCATAGACGGTAACCCACAGACGCTCTTTCGGCAGGGCAAACCATTTTTCGCTGGTCAGCAGTTCCCATGCAAACTGAATGGCATCGTGTTTGAAATAGTCGCCGAAGCTGAAGTTGCCCAGCATTTCGAAGAAGGTATGGTGACGCGCGGTGTAACCGACGTTTTCCAGGTCGTTGTGTTTACCACCCGCACGCACGCAGCGTTGGGAAGTGGTAGCGCGGGAATAATTACGCTTGTCGAGCCCAAGGAACACATCCTTGAACTGGTTCATCCCGGCGTTGGTAAACAACAAAGTTGGGTCGTTATGGGGTACCAGGGAGCTGCTGGCAACTACCTGATGTCCCTTACTATGGAAAAAGTCGAGAAACGCCTGACGGATCTCAGCGGTGCTCTTGCTCATAATTATCCTGAAATCAAGCTAACGAAATATCGCCACCAGCTCCAGCGTGTCTTAACCGCCGGGCTGGTAACTGAAAAGTGGGAATAAGATAAGTTTTCTTGACTGGGAAGTAAAATACCGTATGCGTTCAGTCGGCAAAATTTCGCCAAATCTCCTGGATATCTTCCATCAGATAGCCACGATAGAGCAGAAAACGCTGGATCTTAACTTTTTCTGAAAAGACAGTTGGCAAAGGTTCGCCATATTTTCGCGTCGCCTGATCGCGCGCCAGTGCGCACCAGTCGATGTCACATTCACGCATCGCTTTTTCTGTCGCTTCGCGGGAAATACCTTTCTGATTCAGTTCCTGGCGAATACGCGCAGGTCCATAACCTTTGCGGCTACGGCTGGCGATAAAGCGCGCAACAAATCGGCTGTCATCGAGATAGCCATGTTCATGGCACCAGGCAATAACGCGCTCGTAATCTTCTGCCGTAGCATCAATCTCTTCTGGGCCATTTTTGCCCATAATCGGTGCCGCGAGTTTACGTCGCAGTTCTTGCTCACTGTGATCGCGCACCGCCAGAATGCGTACCGCACGATCCAACAGGCGAGCATATGCCGGGCGACGGGATGTTGATTCTGTCATGGCATATCCTTACAACTTAAAAAAGCAAAAGGGCCGCAGATGCGACCCTTGTGTATCAAACAAGACGATTAAAAATCTTCGTTAGTTTCTGCTACGCCTTCGCTATCATCTACAGAGAAATCCGGCGTTGAGTTCGGGTTGCTCAGCAGCAACTCACGTACTTTTTTCTCGATCTCTTTCGCGGTTTCCGGGTTATCTTTCAGCCAGGCAGTCGCATTCGCTTTACCCTGACCGATCTTCTCACCTTTGTAGCTGTACCACGCGCCTGCTTTCTCGATCAGCTTCTCTTTTACGCCCAGGTCAACCAGTTCGCCGTAGAAGTTGATACCTTCGCCGTAGAGGATCTGGAATTCAGCCTGTTTAAACGGCGCAGCGATTTTGTTCTTCACCACTTTCACGCGGGTTTCGCTACCCACCACGTTTTCGCCCTCTTTCACCGCGCCGATACGACGGATGTCGAGACGAACAGAGGCGTAGAATTTCAGCGCGTTACCACCGGTAGTGGTTTCCGGGTTACCGAACATCACACCAATTTTCATACGGATCTGGTTGATGAAGATCAGCAGCGTGTTGGACTGCTTCAGGTTACCCGCCAGCTTACGCATCGCCTGGCTCATCATACGTGCCGCAAGGCCCATGTGAGAGTCGCCGATTTCGCCTTCGATTTCCGCTTTCGGCGTCAACGCCGCGACGGAGTCGACGACGGCGGCAGCCACACGCTGAAAAGCTACGCCGATCAATACAACGAACTGTTGCGCCAAATCGATTCTCTGGTCAAAGACGGCGCCTACAACGGACTGAATCTGTTGGAAGGCGACAGCATCAGCGCGATCTTTGACGAAAAAGGATCGACGATGCGCACCGTCAAGGGCGAAAAACTGGATTCCGAATCGCTGGGATTGCCGACCGCGACCGACGGTTGGGAAAACAGGGACGACATTCAAAACGCTTTCGACGCCGTGCAGCAGGCGGTCTACAAGCTGAACAAAACGGCGGCGCGCTTTGATCGCGCTCTGGCGATGGTGTCGTCGCGCGAATCTTATCTGGAAGCGTTGTCCGACACCTGTCAAACCGGCGCGGAAACGCTGACCGGCGCGGATTTAAACGAAGTTTCCGCCCAATTATTGGCGATCCGGACGCAAACCGAATTGGTCAACAATGTCATCAGCATTACGCTTGAAGCCGAATCAAGCGTCTTGTCACTCTTTTAAAAGGAAAAACGCATGCCGTTGAAAATCGAATTGAAACCCGGGGAACGCCTGATTGTCGGCAACGCCCTGATCACGAACGACAAAGACCGCGCCAAACTGTTTATCGAAGGCAACGTCCCCATTTTGCGCGAAAAATACGTTCTGACGGAAAGGGAAGCCGACACGCCGTGCAAAAAAGTCTATTACGTTTTGCAGGAAATGTATCTGGCAAAGGATCCGACGATTCTGCACCCGGAATACTTCGCCCGCATCAAGGAAATTTTGCAGGCGGCGCCCAGCTTTACCCCCGCGATCGACGAACTGAACAGGGACATTCTGGGCGGGGATTACTACGCCGCGCTGAAACGCATGATGCCGATCATCGAACGCGAAGCCGAAATGCTGGCTTCGGCGCGCGGGGAATGACCGCGAAAAACCGTTTCGGACGGGACGGGAAACCTTTTCCGTCCCCTTTTTAAACGGAAAAAAAATAAAAAAAGCTTTATATTCCGCCGAAGATCGGTATAGTGTGAAACCGAAAACGTATTGACAGACGCAAGGATTTTGGGAAATGGAACTGTATTGTCCGATTTGCGACAAAGAATACCCCTTGGAAACGGACGCGCTTTTTTGCCCCGAAAGCGGCAAGAACGGTGTCCACCCGCTGATAAAACGGGACAATACTTCGGAATTGGCGCGCGTGTTCCCGACGACTTTGACAAAACGCTGGAATGACAACAAACTGTCGTTCAGCGTTTTTCGCGAATTTATGGCAAGCTATCAGCTGGCGAACGCGCACGGCAAGGCGACGTGGTGGGTTGAACGCGTCTTGGCGCTGTCAAACGCCTGCGAACGCCTGACGGGACGCGGTTTTATCCGCACCCCCGAAATCGCCGCCGACGATCTGGCGCAGGCGATCGATCTGCCCAAAGGATCGCTGTTCGTGAAAAACGAAACCTTGCAGCTGGCGGGATCCCACAAATCGCGCCACTTGGCGGGAACAATCATGCATTTGGAAACCCTGCGCGAACTGTCCGACGATCCCGATGAAAAGAAAACGCTGGCTGTTTGCGCGGGCGGCAACGCGATGACGGCGGCAGCGGTCGTCGCCGCCGCCGCGGGATACCGATTGTACGCGTTTGCGACGCAAAACGTGCGCGAAAGCGTCGTTTCCGCCTTGACCAACTTCGGCGCGACCGTCGTGAAAGTCGCGGGCGACATCGCCGATTGCCGCGGGCGGTACGAAGAATCCTTGAAAAAATTCGGCTGGACGCCGTTTTCGCCCTACGGACGCGACATCTGGTCGGCGGTAGAGGGCGCCGAAACGCTGGAATACGAATTTCTGTTCAATCAATACATGATCGACGCGCCGTTGGACGTGCAAGTCGTGCAGGTCGGCGGCGGCGGACTGGCGAACGCGGTGTCGTCCGCCAACGCCTTGTTTAAACGGCTGGATATCATTCGTAAATTGCCGCGGCTCTACACCTGCCAAACGGCGGAATGCTATCCGCTGGCGCAAAGCTATTTTCTGGTGTTGCGCGAACTGGGGCGCGACGGGGTCGTGACTCTGCCCCCCGAACTCGCCATGCTGTTAGAGGGCGACTTTGACGCCAAGGTTCTGCTGGAAAACAACTTGGGGCAAATAAAGATGACCGCCGGTTTGATTGCCGAAATGTATCCCAAGATTCAGGAAGATTTGGACGCCGTATTCGTCAAAGTCGGCGAACGCCGCAACGACTATTTCAAGCCTCGGGCGGACGCGCGGGACGTTGACGCCGCGACGCCCTATGACGGACCGGAAGTCGTGCGCGGCATGATTGTTTCGGGCGGTCTGCCCCTGATTGTCGACGCGGAAGAATTGGTAAAAGCCAACGAACTGGCGCGCGAACACACGAACGTCGACACGTCAATGGCAGGCAGCGCCGGTCTGGCGGGTCTGCGTCGTTTGATTGGAAACAAACTGGTTCAGCAGGGCGAACGGTGCGGAATCCTGTTCACGGGCGCGCGCGAATTGAAATGCGACCTGCCCGCGCTTTCGGACAAAATCATCACGCTGACCGCCGAAGACGACCTGTCAAAACTGGCGGACTGACCGCAAAATTATTTTCATGAAAAACAACCGCCCACAAAATCGGACGGTTGTTTTTTTATTGCGGTTTTCAGCTTTTCGACCGCGTTCCGATATCACGCGCAAAGCCGCATTTTCCCCCGAAACCCCGCTTAAAAAAGCGGGCTTAAAGGACGATTTGCTGAAAATCAAAGAGTTTTCGGGGTGATTTTTTAGAAAAACGTGATTCAAACAACGGGTTTGATGTTGAAAAACGTGATTCCGTTAAAAAGCCCGCTTGAAAAAAGCGGGCTTTGACGCGATTAGAAATAAAGTTTGACGCCGATTGTCGCTTCTTTCAAGTTTTCAACCGAATCGGGACTGTTGTCATCGTTATTGATTAGCCCTACATAACGGAAACCCGCGTTGACGGCGAATTTTTCGGCGATTTGGTATTCAAGTCCAAAGCCAAAACGAACTCCTGTAAAATCCGCACTTGAATTTGTCATTCCCCATGTATCACTGATGTCAAAAGTATAAAATCCCAGACCGAAACTTCCCGTCAAATACAAACGTTCCGCCAGTGGAACATAAAACGTTCCGTCAAAACCGAACGCGTTGAATTTTGCTGTTGTTGTTCCTGGTTCTCCTGTTGCTAATAAATAAACGGGAGTTTCTTCTTCCGATGATTGTTGATAGAACACCCTTAATCCGACGGGAGTTTTGCTTTTTGTTCTAAAACCAAGTGATGCGGAAAAAGAATTCGCTTCGTCGGCTACTTTCCCGTCCAAATATTCCGCCAGACCAACGCTGTCCTTGGCGATTTCCAAACCGATAAACGGTTGAACGCCGGACGGCGCGGTTTGTTCCTGCGCTTTGGCGGGGGCGGTCATCGCTCCGATAACCGCGATTAAAGTTAAAAGTTTTTTCATATTCGAACATTCCTTTGTTTCAAGTTAAACAAAACCCACCTTTGCAGGTGGGCGGATGTTCGAAAACCGCATATAGACAAAGACGGCTCGGCTTATTCAGCGTACAGCCTTATTCGCCGACATCCGCCCGTCAAGGCAGAAATCGGCGCATAATTTATTAGTCGCCATACACAATGCGACTGTCTACATAAGGGTTTTCGACGCCCTGCGTTCGCCTTTTCACAAACGCAAAGTTAGCCTATCAAATCAATCGGTTTAATGCAAGAATGTTTAGCGCGCGTCGACCTTTCCCTTGACTTTCGTTTCCCAACGGGTAGAAATTAGGCAAAACGTTTTTTATTAAAAAGGATTGTCCCCATGGAAGTCAGAAGCAGATTCGCCCCGTCCCCGACGGGCTATATGCACATCGGAAACCTCAGAACCGCTTTGTATGAATACTTGGTCGCCAAAAGCGCGGGCGGCAAGTTCATCTTGCGCATCGAAGACACCGATCAGGAACGCTATGTCGAAGGCGCGGTCGACATCATCTATAAAACGATGGAAATGGTCGGGCTGAAGCATGACGAAGGTCCCGACGTCGGCGGTCCTTACGGTCCTTACGTCCAGTCCGAACGCCGCGCGATTTACAAGGAATACGCTGACAAGCTCGTCGATTTGGGCGGCGCGCATTACTGCTTTTGTTCCGAGGAGGAGCTTGAAAAACAGCGCAAAGCGTGCGAAGAAGCGGGCATTCCGTTCAAATTCCGCGACCCGTGCAAAAAACTGTCGGTCGAGGAAGCGCGCAGCCGCATCGCCGCGGGTGAAAAATACACCGTCCGCCAGACGATCGACCCGCACGGCACGGTTTCCTTTGACGACTGCGTGTACGGTCACGTCACGGTCGAAGCCAAGACTTTGGACGAAGGCATTTTGCTGAAATCCGACGGACTGCCGACGTACAACTTCGCAAACGTCGTCGACGACCATTTGATGAAAATCACGCACGTTCTGCGCGGCAACGAATATCTGTCGTCCACGCCGAAATACAATCTGATGTATCAGGCGTTCGGTTGGGAAATTCCGATTTACGTCCACCTGCCGCCGATTATGAAAGACGAACACAACAAGTTGTCCAAACGCAACGGCGACGCGTCGTTTCAGGACTTGGTCGCCAAAGGCTACCTGCCCGAAGCGATTGTGAACTACATCATTCTGCTGGGCTGGAGCGCGAAAAACGACGAAGAAATCTTTTCCATGGCGGAATTGGAAAAAATCTTCAACATCGAGGGCATCAACAAATCCCCCGCGATTTTCGACGGTGAAAAGCTGAAATGGATGAACGGCGTGTACGTCCGCGCCCTGCCGCCCGAAAAGTTCCACGAATTGGCTTTGCCGTATTATAAGGACGCCGTTAAGCGCGACGTCGATTTGGAAGTGTTGTCGAAATGCGTTCAGCCGCGCGTCAACGTGCTGAACGAAATCCCCGAAGCGGTCGATTTCATTGACGAACTGCCCGAATACGATATCGACATGTACGTTCACAAGAAAATGAAAACGACGCCCGAAATCGCGCTGAAAGCGTTGGAGGAAGCCAAAACCGTCGTCGAATCCATGACGGACGCGGATTTTGCGTCAATGGACGCGGTTCACGCGGTTCTGCTTGCCGTTCCCGAAAAGCTGGGCATGAAAAACGGTCAATTCCTGTGGCCGGTACGCACCGCTTTGACAGGCAAACAATGCACCCCCGTCGGCGCGGTTGAAGCCGTTTATCTGTTCGGCAAAGACGAAAGTCTGAAACGCATCGAAAAGGGCATTGAAAAGCTGAAATCCGCCGTCTGATTTTGCAAAAAAGCCAAAAGCCGCCTTGTTTCAAAGGCGGCTTTTTACGAAACAAAATTCACGCGGACATATCGTTTAGCGCGTTTAAATCCGAAAAATCGAAGCTTTCGTTCATTTCGACCGGAAAATCAATGGACAAACGACAATCCGCCGGATTGACATGCGGCGGCTATTCCGCCTTTGCCCTTTCTACGCATTGACCGCCTTTCAGCGCAAATCCGCCTTCGCACGCCAAGCATTTTCCCGTTGCCGTATTGCAGTCGGCGCAGAACGCGCAACATTTTTTTTCCACTTTGAAACGTCCGGCGCCGTAACTTTTTCCGCCCTTGACGGAATACACTTTGCCCCGTCCCAGTTTAACGGCTTTGGCAATCACAAAGGCATTCCCGTCCGGCACCGTTTGTTCCGCCGCGAACACGAACGGTGATATCAAAACAGCCGCCGCGATCAAAATCATTTTTTTCATATCCCCCCCCCTCTGATCGAAACGAAAATCAACCGCGCGTATCGGATTTTTTCCGTGCCGTCGCCACGGTCAACGCCGCCGTTCCGCCTCGCTTTTGTTTTGACAGAATTGCCATCAGCGACGGTTTTGATGACGTTTTTCCTGATTTTTCAACCGTCGGCACGGTCGCCGGTTTTTCTTTTTCCCGCATACGGGTTTGCTGACGCTCACGCAAATCTTTAAAAAGCTTCTTAAAATCTTTTGCCAAATCTTGCGGTGTTTTCAACGAATTCAAAACGATCACATCGCATTCGGCTTTCGAATCGACATAACCCTGTCTGTCGCAACGCTGATCAAATCCGAACGTCACGGGGTGATCGGATCCGCTATCCGTCAGCTGTTTTTTAAATTCTTTGTCTTTCATCAAAATAGACAGCATTGCTTCCGCGGATTTTGTCCTTTGATTCAAAATATACACCGGAACGGACGATTCTTTATAATCGGCGTGGTGCGCGTCGGGACGAAAGAAAACGGCGTTTTTGAAATTGTCAGGATTTTTTTTCACGCCGTCAAATGAAAACATTTCGCGTCTGTCGTCGCAAATGTAATGATACGCGCCGATTTTCGACTGAAACGCATTTTTGAACGTTTTTCTGATGAATCTGCGGGCGTTTTCCGCCAAATACATCGCGCCCGCCAACCCGTCGGATTTTTTACTGTTAAACCAGCCGTAAGCGTTGCGTACCGTCAAATTATCATCGGCGTTCGGGTGTTTTTTCCCGGTGATTTTCCGATAAGACCGCTTGCACGCGTTCAACAGACGCATCGTCGACGACGTCACGAAATTAAATTGAGGCGAATGCAGCTGCTTTTCAATCTTTTCGTCGGACGGTTTATCGTCCGTCATGCCGACGGTATGCGATTTAAACGCGGCGACGACGTCCAGCTTTTTCCCGCTCAGACAAGTGTCGATAAACCCCACCGCCGCCTGCTTGCGTCCCGATTGCAGTTCCGGCATATATTTTTCGAAATCCAGAAACGCCGGCGGACGGGCGACCGCACTATGATAGCTGCGTTCATAACTCCGCGCCAAACCGAAGCTGGACGCATAACCCGCCATACCCGCCAGAATACTTTCACCTTCGCTTTTTCCCGCTTTTTTCGCGGCATAATAAGCGCGCATACCCGGCGCGTAGCTTCCCTTTGTCATCGCACTGACAAAAGCGGCAGAGGATTGCGCATTTTTATCGCGGATTTCAAACAGATACTGATAGCCCGCCGTTTCCGCCGCCGCTTCGAAAATGCGATCGTCCAGAATGTTTTCCGCCAAAGTCAGCCCGTCTTTGTATTTATTGATACCGTCGTGTTTGAATTGGTACTGGTGCTGAAATTCATGGGCGAAGGTCGCCGCGGCTTCGTATCCCGTTCCTTCCATGGCGGCAATCATAATATTTTCGCCGTTGCACGACCCGCAACAATCCATACCGTGAACCAGCCGCAACGTCGGACGGTCGGCAACGGGCAGATTTTGAATTTTCCGTAACATTGACGGACTTTCGATCGCCTTGGACAAGATCTCCGCCAAATTCTGCAGATCGCCTTCTTTTTCACCGGCGGCGGCGATCCAATCATCTTTCCCCGCGCCGAACCGCAAAACGCTTTTGGCGTTGTCCTGAGGATGAACTTCGATCGAAACGGTATTCGCCGTCTGAGCGACAGCCTTGCCATTCCCGTTAAGAACGTCATTTAAAAAGCTCATGCGCACCTCCTTGCCCTATGATTAAATTTTAGCAAAACCCAACAAAAGAGCAACAAAAAAGCCCTGAATAAATCAGAGCTTTTTAATGGCGGATGGCGTGGGACAATTTGTCAGAGCAATCGATTTTCTTTTAAAATCAATCAGCGTCAGATATCTGTTTTCGACGTTCCTCAACATCTTTTCATAAATATCCGAAGACGTTAAAGTGTCTTTATCAAGTATATCCACCGGTTTTCGCAGTTACGCGAAAAGAGTTTTTCACTTCCTCCGCAAAGATGTACTTTCAAAGAATCGAACATTGATTATTTCTTATCCCGTGTGGCATAAAAGAGTTACTTTTACTTCGACAGAATTTGAATCGCTTCGGCGTTACCGATTTTTTGAACAATCGACAGGGCGGAGTTTCCTTTTTTGTCCGTATGGTCGATGTCCGTGCCCGCTTCTTTTAACAGCTTCAACGCTTGTAAAACAAAACGCAGAGGGCGTTTGTATTTTGTCGCCGCTGGAAAAGATTCAAAATTATTCTTCACCCGCCCATTTTTTCAAAGCGTCAAGAACCATTCCTTTTTTCTTTTCATAAGTAACTGTGCCTGTGCGATTTTTTTCCGCCTGAAGCTTATCTCTCAATTTCTGAGGCAATTCGTCCATGTCAATGGCGATTGCCGATGCGTTTTTGTGTACGACGTATTCTTCTTCTTCTAAAAGCTTCTTCATTGTCTCTATTGAATCAGGGGAAAGTTTTTCGCCTTTCTTTTCCAGTTCTTGAATAAGTTTTTCAATTTTTTTAGAAAGTATCCCGCCTCTGATTTCATACCCTCTTTGAATACTTTTGTATTTATCCAACAACGCTTCAATGGCGTTTTTTATCTGACGATACGTTAAATCATCGATCGAATCTAATACTTCACGCACTTCCTGATCATCCAAATCCATCGGATGTTCAAAAGATTGAATAATGTCTAACAACGTATTTTTCATTTCCGTTTCCTTTCATAGAGATTGAATGATATTTTCCCTTATATCACGCACATGCGACAAAACCTGTCGTTCACATCAGCTTTTCGGCGGCGTTCAAATCTTTGACCAGCAAAGCGGCGGCTTTGAACAGTTCTGTCAAATCGGTTGTTGTGAGGTAAGTTTTGCTGTGTGAGTTGTTTCCGTTCAGTACGGATTTCAGCTTTTTTTGCATTACCGCATCACCTTTGTTCGTCCAGTAAATCAGCTTCAGGGCATAACCGTTTTTCCCTTGTTCGATTTTGCCGTACACCGCCCATTTGCCGTTATCGTTTTCATTGCAAAAACAGCCGCGTGAAAAGGTCAAAATTCCTTTTGTTTCATAGTCGGATTGGGAAAAGTTCAAGTCGTTTCGCGTGATAAAATCCTTGAATTCCGCACTGTGGCGAACGGCAAAAACTTTGCTTTTGTGTTTTCGGAAATCCAAAATATCGTTGACGACGCCTTCATATTCCGCATACATCAAAACATCGGCGTCACCGTTTTTAAACCAAGCGTCCAAAATCTCTTTTTTATTGGAACGTTCAAAGGCTTCTTTGTATTCTTCCAACTCGTCGCCATAGGCATCATTCAGTTCTTTGATAAGCTTTTCGTCGGATTCGATGCCATTCACATCTTTTTCCAAACTGTCAACCAGCCGCCAAGCAATCGAATCAGCTTTCAGTTCCGTTTTGAAATCCAAAATATCGTCATACGACAGATTGTAAAACTCCTCTTGCGAACAAGTGCCGCCTTGAACGTCCAAATAGATGAAAACAAATTTCATATCGGGATTTTTTTTGCACAGCTGCATCAAAGCTTTTTTATAGGTTTTGCATTGCAAATCGTGTTCATTGGAACCGTATTTGTTTTCAATGACCATGGTCAGTTTGTTTTCGGCATCAATCAGCAAAATATCGATTCTGCCGTAAGTTTTTCCGTTGCGTCCGTTTTGGCAGTCCGCAACGAGAATCATTATTATCCGTATGCAGGATCAGTCATTGATTGGTGTAATTGTCGATGAAGTGCAGGAAGTGGTAAATATCAATCCGGCTTCTATCGAGAAACCAGCATTTAAACTGGAAGAGGAAAAAGCATCTTTCCTTGCCGGGATTGGCAAAAAAGGAGAGGAACTCATTTCTTTATTGGATATGAATGCGGTAATTGAGGAAAAGAAAGAAGTATGAGTGAGATGATTCGTGTTGGAATGGCTGACTATAAGTTATGTGCACCGCCGGATAAAATTTCGACGTTGGGACTTGGTGTGCTTTTCGGACTGGACAAGTACAAGTACGAGTTTGCCGGACT
>OQVL01000175.1_pt1 | contig 28643 bp, 22 predicted proteins | sample 1691501 | NCBI WGS metagenome assembly OQVL01 (sample SAMN03418253, study PRJEB22391) | human gut metagenome | biome: human-gut; feature: organic feature; material: feces | host: Homo sapiens | place: Tanzania | collected 2013-01 | reverse complement strand
ATTTTACTTATTCAAGTTCTTCAACCTTTGCTTTCTGTTGCGCTGGCTGTTCCCGTTGCGGCTGGATCCGGCACAGCTGCTCTGCATTCTGAGTCATGGTCTTTCTGGACATGGTAAATACCTTCTTGTCAGGCTGGACGGGCTGTTTCTGCACCGTTCGGTCTGCTTCAAGCTCTGCTTCTAATGTATGGTATATTTTCTGTACATCCCCAAATATCAGTGGAATGCCACGAGAAGTAAGGGATAGCACTTTCCTTGCACGCTTTATGATATCCGCTTCAAGTGGAGGGGCAATGGTAACTTCATTATTGGTGTTATTGTCTATGTATGTATTGGTAATATATTTTTCCGTGATGGGAAACATATTTTGAATGAGAAATGCTTTTTCGGCACCCATTACCGTTCCAAATCGAATGGTATCACACACAGGGTGCTTTATTCCTTTCCGAGCCATTTGCTTCAGTTTATGAGAAGTAATCGTTTTAAACTTATCGAGCTTAGACGAAATAGGAACACACCAGAATATTTGCGAATTATCTTGATCCGGGAACGCAAGAAAACAAGGACGGTTCCGCAATTGTCCGTTTTGTTGTTCCTTGTTTTGCATTAGCAACTTTTCCGGATCATGCGTTGCATAAAAATTGTCAGAAATAAAACAGAAATGCCCACTTTTCATTTTTAGCCTCCTAAAGAATAAAGGCTCTATCGACTGGATAGAGCCTTTATTCGTCATTTGAACCCGACCATTTGTTTCGGCTCCGCATATCGGTGAGCGGAGAGACATTTGAGACTAATATTATTATAACCGTTTTCTAAAAAAATGTCAAGGGTTTTGATTATGAAATTTCATTCCCCCGGTGCTTTTCCGGTTTCTCGTGCTGCACCGGATCCCGGCGCAGCTGCTCTGCATTCTGAGTCATGGTCTTTCTGGACATGGTGAACACCTTCTTGTCAGGCTGTTCATGAGCGCCTTTTTCCCGTGCATTAGTTTCCAGAATAGGCATTGTGGCGATTTCGTCCTTCAGGATCTTATGATTTATGCCAACAACCGCATTGAATAAGCTGGTTGCTTTGGGAGTTTGAATGCTTTCCATTTCCGGAATGGTATCCGCAGCTTTATCAATAGCCTGGTCTATCATCGGCAGCAGGATTACATTCTGCTGGTTCTGATTCACTCCCTTCAAAAGGTTCTGCGCATCGATCAGTCGGTTCTTTTTCTGCTCCAACTGATCGATCTTGGCACGCAGCTCCTCCAGCTTGTCCTTGGCAGCCGACTGCTGCTCTGCTACCTCCAGCTTGTTAGTCAGCTTGACCAGCTTCTGCTCTGTGCGTTCCTGGGCATCATGAGTCAATGCAGCAAGTCCAGAAAGATACCCTTCTCGGCGTGCTTCTTTGTCAAGTTTTCCGAAATTTTTTAGAAATTCGGACATATGCACAGCTCTGGACAGCTTTTTCTCGGCTTTTGCTATCTTGCCCTTGTGTTTTTCAATGGTCTGCTCATGTTCAGCAATCTTATTCTGTCGAGCGGGAATCTTCTGCTTCTCAATTTTGTAAATTTTTTCTCCCTTTCTGTCTGCCATAGCATTCAATGCAGCGGCAAGGGCGGGAAGTTTTTGTGCGAGTCCACGCAGCAAGATCACATCCTTACGCAGTGCAACAGCCTTGTGCTGTAATCGTTCGATAGCAGCCTTGTTTTTCTCTATTTTGCCCTGCTGGGTAGCAATCTTGTCATGCAGCACCTGGATCTTGTCTTGCTGCCGCTGGGCAAATGCAGAAAAGAGCGGAAGCAATGCTTCCGATTTCTTTTCTGCAGGGAGGAACTCCTCTTGCTTTTTGACTTTATTTGCACTCTGTTCCATGGTCTTGACTCCTTTCTGTTTTTTCCTTTGTAGTTACGGGCGTTTCGGGTCTATGATTTGAAGCTATGTTTTGCCGCTTGGAACGGCTGAAATAATAGGGCTGATGCTTGCCGGTTCGATTTGCAACAGCTGCTTTTGCGGCTGCCTGTAGCTGCTCATTGAGCGTTGACAGCCGTTCTGACTTATCTTGCAGCTCCTGTTCACGCTGGAAGGGCTGATGCACATGCTCCAGGGCATCCTGGTAGTCCAGATCAAGCTGTGCCACACCACACTTCAGAAATTCAAGTTGTTGCGACATGTCAACGACTACAGCCTCTATGTTGCGCAAGGTAAACCGTGCTGATTTGCTGACATTCACTTCGTGCAGCAATGCGCCATGCATGGCAAGTTGTGGATACTCCATATACTCATCTTTCCGAACAGTCAGCGGAAAGCCATATATGCTACCGATTTCAATATCAGTACCCGTATGTTCTTCCAGCTTGTCCAGCTGCTCATCCAGTGCCACACAAGCCTCTTTCATATCTGTATACTGATTGCCGCCAAGGGTGATACAGAAGTCCGGCATAGCGCCTTCCACACTGGATAGAGCATGCACCTGTGTCACATCCTGCTGTAATGCTTCCAGCCTTGCCTTCAAGCTTGCAGACCGTTCTGGATACTGGCGGATCCTATCCTCCATCTCATAATGCTGATTATTATATTCCGATTTCATGAGTTGAAGTTCCTTGACCTCATTGTCCAGCATTAGCTTCTCCTTAATGCGTTCGTCTCCGGTACAGAGTGCCTTAACTTCCGCATAGGACAGGGCAGCCTGGTCAACGTCCTCACAGCTCCGAGCCGGTGTTTTTGAGGTGATGATCTGGCTGATGAATTTCTGCTTGTTCTCCAGCGTCTGATAGCTATAGGCATCGAATGTTCCCTTGGTAACATATCGATACAGATCAACCTGTTTGTACATGTTTCCCTGTCGAACCATACGCCCACGGCGCTGATCCAGATCACTGGGTCTCCACGGCACATCCAAATCATGCGTGGCAATCAGGCGATCCTGCACGTTTGTGCCGGTACCCAGTTTGGAAGTAGATCCAAGCAGCACACGCACTTTTCCGCTACGCACTTTTTCAAACAGTGCAGCTTTCTGTGCTTCTGTTCCGGCATCGTGAATGAATGCGATTTCCTCTTGTGGAATGCCCAACTGCATCAGCTTGTTGCGAATGTCCTCGTATACGCAGAAGCTGCCGGACTCCTCCAAGGAGTCCTGGTCAGATACGGAATGTTCCGCATTTTGCTCTGCTGCATCCAATGCAGCACTTTTTCCGTGAGGAACACCCAGGTCACAGAATATCAACTGTGCTGCCAGATCCGGCTTAGATTCCTCCCAGATCCTGAACACGTTGCGTACACACTGATTTAGCTTGGTGTTTGGATCATCCTCGAATTCCGGATCAATCAGCCTGGGATCCAGCCCCACCTTTCTGCCGTCACCAGTGATCCGCAGCATATTGTCCTCGCTGGGATCCACACCGCCAGCCTGTACAATATCAGCTCGATCCGAAAGCTCCGCAACCAGTTCCTTCTGGAAATCCGTTGCTTCCGTTTCGATCACATGCAGACGGCATTCCGGAACATCAAGATTCAATATATCCGGTGTCTTGATATCTGCACACTGCTTAAACATGCTGACTAACTCTGGCAAATTGGAGTACTTTGCAATTCTGGTTTTCTGCCGCCACTTGTTCCCGGCAGGAGACAGCTCATACGCCGTTTCCGGCTTTCCGAAAGTAGATACCCAGCTGTCGAAGGCTTCGATGCCGCATTTTTTCAATGTATCATGCTGCAAGTATCGCATCATGGTATGCAGCTCCGTAATGGTATTGGAAATAGGTGTGCCTGTGGCAAATACAACACCTTTTCCGCCTGTTACCTCGTCCAGATAGCGGCACTTGGTATACAGATCCGTTGCCTTTCGGGATGCAGAGGAGGACAAGCCAGCCACGTTGGTCAGCTTTGTGGGAGAGAACAGGTTCTTGAATTCATGTGCCTCATCCACAAACAGCTTATCAATGCCCAGCTGCTCAAAGGTTACATTGAATTTATCCTTTGGCATATCCAGCAGTTTTCTCAGATTGGATTCCAAAACGTGCTTAGTGCGTTCCATCGCCTTAATCTGAATTCGATCACCATCTTCATGCTTCAGCTGCGTAATGCTGTTTACAACCTCTTGGATTTGTTCTCGAATCATGCTTTCTTGACGCTCCCTGGAAACAGGCAGCAATCCGAATTGGGAATGGCTGATAACAACGGCATCATAATTGCCGGTAGCTATTTTCGCCATCAGCTCCCGGCGATTCTCTGCCTTGAAATCCTTGGATGTTGCCACCAGCACATTTGCGTTAGGGTACAGTCGGTGGAAGTCCTCGCCTACCTGTTCAGTTAAATGCTTTGGAACCACGAACATGGACTTGTGGCACAGCCCTAGCCGCTTGCCCTCCATGGCTGTTGCAATCATTTCAAAGGTCTTTCCGGCACCCACGGAGTGTGCGAACAGGGTATTTCCGCCATAAAGCGCATGGGCAATAGCGTTCTTTTGATGAGCGTGCAGCTGGATGTTTACATTCATGCCTGGGAACTCCAGGTGTGAGCCATCATATTCACGTGGACGAATAGAATTAAAGGCTGTATTATAGATTTGCACCAGATCCTCCCGGCGATCCGGATCCTGAAAGATCCATTGAGAAAACGCCGCTTTAATTTTCTGCATCTTTTGCCGTGCCAGCCGTGTAGCATCCGGATCCAGCACACGCCTTTCAATATCACCAGGATTACGAACGGTCATGTACACCTTGGGATCCTTCAGGTTCAAGGCAGTTTCCAGCAGCCGATAGGGGGACATTTCCTTTGTACCGTAAAGCCGCTCCACATCAGCAGGAATAATCAATGGCTGTCTCCCGCTGATGAGCCACTGATTTGCAGCTTTAAGGTAAGATATTTGTATGCCGGATGAATATGCGCTTTCCTGCCAATCAAGTGGAGTTTTAAATGTTTCGTACATAAATTTCTGCACGTATTTCGCTGGAATCCATGTTGCACCCAGTTGCACATCGATATCACCGGCTTTCAGCGGCTCCGGCATTACCTTCTCCAATGCGGATACATTTCCGGCAAAGCGTGAATCCGTCTGTGCAGCTTCTTTGGCTTGATCCAGCTTCTCCCGAATGTTGCCGGACAGGTATTCGTCTGCAATGACATATGCCGGAGGCTGATTTGGAGCCATGGCAGAGCCAGGTACCGGGAAGATTTTTTCCCGCAGTTCTGAAATCAGCTGCTTGGACTCAAGCCCGGAGATTTGCTCCATAAAAGGAAGATCCACCGCAGCACGTTCCTGAATAGACACAGCCAGTGCATCCTGCGCAGTTGCCACATGCTCAATCTTCTTTGGCGGACGGATTGTCCGATGCGTGAAGATATCTGACTTTTGAATCAGCTTATTCTTTGTGTATTCCTTTTCCAGGGAGCAGATCAATCCCCAGCCTGCATCGTCTGCGAATAGCCGCTTGTTTGCAGAGCCGTGAATCAGACCATACTTCATCCGGAACGTGTCATACTGCTCATTCAGCTGCCGTTGTAGCTGAATGATTCTTTCATCCGGTGCATTATCCATCTGGGCTTGCAGCAGTTCCCTGGTTGTATCTCGCAGCTGTATCATGCCCAAAATCCGCCGCCGCTCCGTTTCACTGCCACTGAATGTTCTCACTTCACTACCGGCACGGAACAGGAGCTTCTGATCCTCCAGTGTATATGTAAACGGTTGCAGACCGCTGACCTCGGATTCTTCCCGGACGTTATCCAGACTGGGAGCCGTGTGGATCTGTCCGTGAATTTTGGATATCGCCTGGTGCAGCTGCTTCTTCAGGTCAGCACCCTCCAGCGGTATACACATAGTATTAGTGCCATGGGTGCCTCCGTACAGCTTGTTGCCCTCTACGATGGTTCCAAGCACCATATCCGGATGGTCTGCGAAGTACTGGTTCACAGGCAAACCGTTTGCCGTTTGCCCCAAATCAACCCAGGACGGACGTTCTACAGGCGGTTCTGACCTCTTTTGCAGGAACAGAATATCCGTTGTGACCTCTGTTCCGGCATTGGCTTTAAAGGCGTTGTTGGGCAGTCGAATAGCACCCAGCAGATCCGCACGTTGTGCCAGGTATTCCCGTGCAGCAGAATTTCGCTTGTCAAGCGTACCAGTAGAAGTGACAACCGCCACAATACCGCCTTCCTTGACCTTATCCAGGGACTTTGCAAGGAAGTAATCATGGATCATGAAGTTCTGCGCATCGTATTCCTTATCCGGCACCTTATAGCTGCCGAAGGGAACATTTCCTACTGCAACATCGAAGCTGTTGTTTCGGAAATCTGTCTGCTCAAACCCCTTAACCTGAATATTTGCATCCGGGTAAAGCATCTGGGCAATCTGCCCGGTGATCCCGTCCAGTTCTACGCCATACAGATTGGAGTGACTGCGCATATTCTCCGGCATAGCGCCGAAGAAGTTACCGATACCCATTGCCGGTTCCAGGACGTTCCCGCCCTGAAATCCCATGTTTTGCAGTCCTTCATAGATAGCGTTAATGACTGTCGGAGAGGTGTAGTGGGCATTCAGCGTGCTGGCACGGGCATTTTCATAGTCCTTTGGATCCAGCAGCTTCTTCAGCTTTTGATATTCTTCCGCCCACCGGGTATTGTCCGGATCAAATGCCTGGGGCAAACCGCCCCAACCAACATACTGAGCAAGTTCGGCTTGTTCCTCTGGTATTGGCTGCCTCTGCCCTGCCTGAAGGCTCCTCAGAGTGTGAATGGCATCAATATTTTTCTGGAACCGTGCTTTGGCGCCGCCCTCGCTTAATGTGTCCTCCGTAAAGGTGAACGGGGTATTCTGAGCCGGTTCTGTCGCAGCTGATTTTTCAAGATCCTTTTCAGTTCTGTCTATGGCAGCTGCTTGTTCCAGTATCGGCACTATATTTGCATAGGCAGTGTACTGCCGCAGGAAATCGATCATGCCGCCGTCCCCGTCTCCAATATCCTGGCGTTCTGAGTAAGTAGCTCCATCCGGCATGTGAAGGGTAAACTTGGTCTTGGCATATCCCATGTGTACGCCATCGATTTCCCCACGCTCATATGCGCCATAAATTGCATTCATGTCATCGCCGTAGGTTGTGATCTCCTGCTGCCGTTTCTCCACCCACTCATTATCCAACCGTTTCATGAGTGTGTCAAACTCCGCCACAGAGTATATTTTTCCGTCCTGGATTTCCGGATGTTCACTCCACTCCACCTTCACAGTAGGCAGATGCTCTGGATTCAACCGCATAGCGGACGGTTTTTCCTCATGTTCAACGGATGCACTTCCTTCTGACGGTTTCTCTGCGGCATCCAGCGATAATTGTCTCTCCAGTGTCGGTGTAATTTGCTTTGTGCGCTTTGTCTTGGACGGCGTGGGGATCCCACTGCCCGGAATCCGATTGTATTCCAACTTGTTTTTCCAGTGCCCGTATACACCACGCACACTTTGGTTATCCGTTGGATCAAGATTTTGCAAAGAAATTGAAAAATCACCATCCAGCCGAGTAACTGCCCACTTGCGCTGATCCGCCGTCTGAATATGATCCCCAACCCGCAGATCGGATGCACTTTCCGCCTGAATTTCGGGCTGTTCCTTTTCAGGTTCAGCTGTCTGCCGTGCAGCTTCCAGATTTCTAAGCACCCCGTCCACCTCGCTTGTGATACGATCGTACACTCGATCATGTACGATTGTATCCTGAAGCCCGTTCAGAAACGGAGACAATTCAGAGAGAGAATATCCGTCCACCATCCCTGCCTGACTCATAATGTCTGTTACCAGCCTATCGGCAGCGTGGTGTACATCCAGAGTAAATACATCCTGACCGGAGTTCTGGTGGCTGTTCCGGACAGTAACATTGTCTTGAATTGTATTTACAGCGTGCCGAACAAACGCATCCTCCAGCCTGTTCAAATCCGGCACAGGCTCACTTGCCTCCAGCATGTCCAGAAATACCGAATCGTGAATTGCCGGGATCGTAATAGTTGCAGTTTCCTCACGCAGCCGTGCGGAAAATGGAATGTCCTTTTCCGCAAGCTGCTCTGCCATCTGGAGTGCCTTTTGACGCTCCATCTTATGATAGGTCTTGCCGGAAATGTAGCGATAGGGTGTATTTCCGATTATGCTCTTTTCCCGGTCACTGAAAGGCAGCTCAAACAAATCTTTACCAGGCTCCGGCTGGCGTTCCAGAAAAAAATCCGGAAGTTCTTTGAAACCAACGGAGTCCACAAACAACGCTTGTTTCTGTTCTCCACGCTGATATACGATAATATCCCCTACAGAAAGAGAATTGCCCGTGAAATCTGTCGGATGATCGATGTTAAATCGATCATAGATCCGATCCGGAGTATCATCCGGTTCAGCATGAGCAGAATAGATGCATTCATAGTTCCGGGACTCTACACCGCCGTAATATTTCAGCATACCCTCATAATTCAAGAACCGCATCCGCACATTCTGTTCCATATCCTTCAATCGATACAGCGCATAAGTGTCCGTATCCGCCGGTTCTGGATCACCCAGCGGCATAACCGCCTCCAGAGGGATATCCCGCTGAAGATCCTCCGAAAGCTGGCTTAGATCATGCGTGACAGAAGCATCGGATACCTCCTGCACATTGTACTCCAGGCTTTGATCCTGCTGCTGATGGGCATCCAGCACAGCCTGTACCGCATCCATATCCGCAGATAGCATGGCAATTCCAAGCTGCCGGATCTCGGCAGCAGTATAGTCCTCATGAATTGTGGACAACAAAGAATTTACGTACATTCCCTGCTGTTGAATCTCCCACAGAGCAGCACGCTGCTCATCAGAAAAGTGGAAGTCTTTCAAGGCTTCCTGGAAATCATACTGCTTTTGCAATTCCTTTTTGCATTGAAGAATGTCCTGAAGAACTCCGTTCTTATCCAATACCTTTTCCAGCTGAGATTGCATTACGTAGATCTTTGCACGCTCTGCCATGTCCAGTAGCTGCTCGTCCGTATAATACGGTTCAAACGGTGTTGTTATGAGATCATCACGCCCATGCACAGCATACAGGTCGATCAGATCAGCAAGCAGTGCAATCTGGTGTTCAGAATACTGCTCCTGTTCCAATTCTCTATGAATTTGCTCACGAGCCGAAATCGAATCAACAAGATCCTGGAATGCAGCGTGATCTGCTGCATCCACAGTGATAATCGTGTGATCGATCTTTACAATGCCGGAATAGGCAATACCGCTCCGATCAATCTCCGGCTTGATTTTTAAAAACTGCTCCGGTGTCATGGAAGTGGTGAAGTATGACCGATTTGCAATGCTTTTCACCGGCGTGTTGCCCACAATCATGCTCTGAGACAGCTTATGCTGATGCAGCTGCCGCTGATTGATAAGATCATTATAGATCTCATACATCTTCTTTTCGTCAGCAAGAGATACTGTCAAAGTTGCATGATCCTCATAGACACGTCCGGAGAACGGTATGTTCTCCAGGCGTAGCCGGTCTGCAACCTTTAAAACAGTATCGATTTCATGCGAAAAAAACCGCTTGTCCGTAATGTCCTTGTAAGCGACCGTCCCAATGATTGGACTGGGTGCATTGCTTTTGGCAGAACCTACGGAATCCATGGATCCCAGAAGTTGTTTTCCAACAGCATCCTGGAAGTAAACTATATCACCCATGTTGACCGCCATTTTAACAGTTCCGTTATGCGAATAGGCGTAGTAATTCAGTCCGTTTGCTTCTAAACGCTGAGATACTTCATCGAAAACAGACTGCTGCATGACGTAATAAGACTTCTTGCTGTTGTCGATTGCATCATTCCAGATCTTGTTTCCGTAAAACTCCATTATGATAACTCCTCTTTTTCCTTGGTCTTTTTCTTTGTACGCTCCTGTTTGGGTTCCTGTTTGGACTGCTGTTTGGAAGCCGCATTGTTCCGTATCTCTTGGCGGCGGCTTTTCGTAAATACATAGCTGTCTTTTTTATGTACCGTAACACCGGATTTATCGCCATCCAGAACCGCAGAGTGTGTAATCCCCTGTTTTTCCAGCTTTGCAACGGCTTTTTCTGCCTCTGCCTGGCTCATACGCTGCACAAACCGATCTTCCTTGGAAATTTGCTTAAACACCTCAGGATGAATCATTTTCCGAGCGTGTTCTGTCTGCTCCTGTTCAGCAATTTTAAGCGCCTCCTGCATTGCTGCTGCATGCATGGATTTGCTTACCGTAATGGAGCAAACATCATCAGAACGTCTGACTGCTGAATACGGGACTTTTTTCGCCTCCAGATCTGCCATGAGACGGTTCGCAACTCCCGTTGGCAGCGTTTCAATATGCCGATCATTGCGAGACAGTTTCTTAAAGTAGTCCGGGTTGATCTTTTCCTGCGCATGTGTCTGACTGTTACGCTGCACATTTTCCACCTCATGGCAAGCAGCTTCCAGCGCTTGCACATGATCCTTGTGCACAGTCACCGCAGTAACATCCTCGGCACGCTGCACCGCAGAAAACGGAATGTTCTGCGCAGTCAGCTCCTTCATGGCTGTTTGTGCTGTCTTTTTAGGCAGCACCTGAATGTGCCGATCTGCCTTTGCCAAACTCTTATAGTAATCTGGATTGACCTTTTCAGCTGAAGCTGTAGTCGCTTTTTCATATTCAGGCATCGTTCTACCTCCTAATTGTTCTCATCGTCCCATGTCCTCACAGGCTGCTCCTGTACCTTCCGCTCACCGCTCATTGCCTTTGCCAGGTTTCTTCTCTGTTCACTACTCAGGTAAAATACGCCGGACTTCTTTTCAGGTGGTTCTGCCTCCTGGCACTTTTGTTTCCTCACAAGCAGCTCCGGCATGGTGCCATCCGACAAAAAGTCACGCATTGCCTGGGCAAGCTCTTTTGGCTCTACCGTGCTGTGTAGATATAGCTGCCGCAGCATTTCACGCACGTCCTGCGGCTTGCTTTCCAATGCAGAAATAGACATTTGTAGCAATTGAGCAATCTCATCCAGAACAGGATCCTGACTGACGGATGGTGCGTCCAGATATCGTTCCTGTTCCTCATCCATGGGCATCACCCGGCTTGCGCCATAACCTCACGCAGCTCACTGACCAACTCGTTATCTTCCGTAATGCCATACTCCATTTCAAACATACCGCACAGATGCTTCTGCACCTGGTAGGGCAAAGCCCGCAGCTGATCGATCTCCACACGCAGCATAACTGCTATATCCGGCAGTGCAGCTGTATCCAGATAGCGATTCACAATGTTGTGAAGCTCCTGTACGCTCTGCTCCGATGCTAAAGAAAAAATCAAGTCTGCCTTCACGCTGTTTGGCAGGGCTTTGAGCAGCTGGATGGACATGCCGCTAAATTTTGCCACATCGATCAGATCCCGATTCAGCACCTCTGTCTGCCAGATCTCCTTTAATTCTTCATAGGATGCACCCAAATCTTGTGTATCCACCTGCTGTTCCATCAATTCTTGCGTGGCTTTGGAAAAGTTTCTGAGCGAATCCACCTTAACGCCAAGGATCTCGGCAGCAACCTCCAGCTTGTCTTTGTCATTCATCGTCAGTATCCTCCTTCAGTACGTCAATTAACTTCTGCATAAACGGGAACCCAACCCAATCTTCTACGTTGTCTATCATGGCGTTCATGGCAGCCTGCTTATCCCCATGCTCCTGGCACACCTGAATAAACCTTTGCATGTCTTTCAAAACCTTACGATTGTTTCGCATGGCTTCAAATTCCTGCCGGATCTCGATCTCATCCTCATCAGCCTGAAACTGTTCCACAGCCTGGATAAAGGTCTGGATCGATTCCTCCTCACTCTCCTGATGCTGAAGCGCACCAATCAGCAGCCGCATGATCTGCGACTTCATTTTCTTATTCAATTTCTGTGCATCCTGACTCATCCACTCATCCTCACTTCTTTTTCGACTCAAACTCAAAGCCTACTGTAAAATCCGGCTTCATCACAAGGTATGCATTAAAAGCTTTCCCTGCTTTACTCTTGAATCCACGCAGAAGATCCGATTTCTTTTTATTCAGCAGCTTGCCAGCCTGGGCTGCACTGATTTCCTTGCCGCAAACAGTTTTCCAGATTACAAAACCACAGCCATCCTTCCCTGATTCACAGGAAAAGGACTTGGGATATTCCCGGACAGCCTTACCGCACTTTGGGCAGACACCAATTTTCGCCCGTTCTGTCTGGAAGGGATTGCCCTCCGAAACGCTGCCGCCGTATTCCGCCAGAAGCTGCCGGATCTGCTCCTCAATTCCATCAATAAAAGCATCGGCAGACATTTCAGACTTGCCCTGTTCAATATGCTGAAGAACCGTATCCCACTGTGCCGTGGTCTTTGCTGATTTCAGATGCTCCGGCACCAGGGCTATCAGCTGGATACCCTTCTGTGTGGGCATCAGCTTCTTTTTCTGCCGCTCAATGTACTGCCGATCCACCAGATTTTCAATGATCCCGGCACGGGTAGCCGGTGTGCCGATACCCTTTTTCTCTACGTCATCATCCTCGTAGTCATCATTCCCTGCACGTTCCATGGCTGCCAGCAGCGTATCATCCGTGTATGGCTTTGGCGGTGAGGTAAAGTGTTCCGCTGTTTTTGTGCTGACATTTTCAAAGCACTGACCCTCTGCTATTTCAGGAAGCATTACTTCTTTCTCCTCAACTTTTTTCTTGGTCAGGACTTCTTTCACATGGCTCTCGATCACCTTGAAATCATAGGCAGTGAGAATTTTCTTTCCTGTTGCGTAAAATTCTGAGCTTGTAGCACTTTCAGATGTTACCGAAACCTTTACCGATTCATACCTGTGCGGTTCTGATGTTGCGATAAGAAGCTTTGCGGAAATGAGCAAAAGAATATTTTTTTCACCTGTCGGAAGTGCGGAAAGGTCAGCTTTTTTTATTTCCGCTGTCGGAATTATAGCCGTGTGGTCGGATACCTTTGAATTATCCATACATCTTTTAACACCTGAATGGTCGATATCGTCAAAGCTTATTCCGCAAGATAACTGAGGGAATGTATTTCTGATACAATTAAGCATATCCAAAGCAGTCTGTTCCATATCCTCGGTCAGATATTGACTGTCGGTTCGTGGATATGTAGCCAATTTTGCTTCATAAAGGGACTGCGCATAGTCCAGGGTCTGCTTTGCCGTATATCCGAAAAGTTTATTTGCTTCTCTTTGTAATGTGGTCAGGTCATAGAGCTTTGGCGGATTTACGGTCTTTGTTTCTTTGGTAACTTCTGTAACCACAGCACTTTTCCCGTTACATATTTCCGCAAGATTTCTTGCGAAGCTTTCATCGTCAGTTCTTGCTGTTGCGGCAATAAAATCTCCGCAGTCCATTTCAACCGTGTAATATTTCTGCTTCACAAAATGCGCTATATCATAATCACGCTGCACGATCATGGCGAGAGTCGGGGTCTGCACACGCCCGATGGTCAGTCCACGCCGATATTTGATGGAGAATAACCGGGAGGCATTCATGCCTACCAGCCAGTCTGCCTTTGACCGGGATACCCCAGCTGCATACAGATTGTCATAGTCTGCATCCGGCTTTAACTCCTGGAACCCCTTTCGGATTGCAGATTCCTCCAGAGATGAAGTCCAAAGCCGTTTTACAGGCTTTTTGCTGCCGGTCATGTTGTAAACATAACGGAAGATGCATTCGCCCTCCCGCCCGGCATCCGTTGCGCAGATGATCTCTGACACACGTTCATCCAGCATGAGCTGCTTCACGATCTTGTACTGATCCGCCGTTGTTTTATTGACTTGAAATTTCCATTGTCCCGGAAAGATCGGCAGATCTTCCATCTTCCAGGGCTGCTGTGCATATTTCGGATCATAAGCCGTAGGAAGTGCAAGCTCCACCAAGTGACCGACACACCAGGTCACGATGTAGCCGGATCCCTCCAGGCATCCGTCCTTTTTCTCCTTTGCACCCAGCACCGCTGCTATGGTGCGCCCAACCGAGGGCTTTTCAGCTACTACTAATTTCATCCATTCAAACTCCCTTCCTCAGCTTGCCGCCGGTCAATTACTGATCGTCCTCGTTGATTTCCTCATCATCCTCATAGAAATCATCATCGTCATCAATCTTCTTTTTCTTTCCACGCATCTTAAAATATGCATAGATACCAAATCCTACAAACAGCACACCCAGGCAGGCGAAGATAATTTTATTTTCCTTTGAGAATATCTCGTCCGCAACAGACGGTTTCTTGGGGGTATCATCTACCTTGACATCCGCCGGTACGCTGTCTGTCTGCGTGGTTTTGGAATCGGATATGTTCGTGTCCTCACGCTCCGTAGAAGTGTAATTCTTCATCGCTTCAGAATCACCGCTGTTCATGAGCGCATACAAGTCGTAATCATCGACTTTGTTTAAGAAGTAAACATTCTGTCCATCATTCTTGGTGTAATCGATCACCACATAGAACACATTGCCGCTCTTGGTGGTAACTGCAATGAATTGCAGCTGGGCGGAAGAATAGATCACATCCCGGCTCTCCACCAGCGTGGCATTGCCGTCCGTGTCGTAGTACGGATCACCGAAATAGTCATACTTGGTAACAGTTGTAGCAGCAGCAGGAGAGTCCTCCTCCGGGGCTTCCGTAGTCACCACAGTTCTTTCCTCATCATCCTCCGGTGCTGCATAGGCGAATGTAGGCATTGCTGCCATTGCTGCCAAGGCAGCCAGGATGCAGAAGCATGTTTTAAATCTTTTCATGTGTAGACTCCTCCTTGTTATCTGTAGTTGTCTGTGCAGCCTCATCGGCAGCATGTGCTGCTGCCAGGGCTTCCTTCTGTGCCTTTACGGCAGCCAATTCCTTCACGATCTCCTGGCGGGATAGCCCGCTCTTTTTGACCGCATCCAGGATAGCATTCAATTCCAGCTTTTCGATCTCGGCTTGCAGCTCCGTTTTCTTCTGCTGCTCCTTGACAATGTTTTCTTCAATAGCCTGGATCTTTGCCTTCAGCCTTTCGATTTTTTCATCAACGGATTTACCCATTTCAAAAACACCTTTCTTGATTTATTTGATATGCAGCCTCGCCGCATATTGACGAACCAAAATTTTCATGATATAATGATTATATCAGAAAATAAAACTCAAACACGGAGGGACATATATGAATTGGATTAAAAGAATGCTTTGTGCTGCTTCCGCAGCAGTTATGCTTTTAACGGCACAATTTACGGCTTTTGCAGCCGCTCCCACCTACACCAAGGAGGAGGCGTGGGAAGCCATTCAGAACACGGATCTCAAAGTTGCGACCAGAAAATACGATATTGACTGCGTGGACATCAATGATCTTACCACACAAGACAAACAGTTGTTTTTTGATATCTACTGGGATCAGTTTACTGCCGAAAACAGCTTTCCTCCTTCCATTGACTACTTCAAAGAGCACTATTTTGGAGGAATTAACAGTACATTTTACGGAAAAGCACCCACAAAGGAAAAACTGCAAGAATTGTACAGTGAAGCTGATAAGCGTGGCTACAACACTGTTGAAGCACGAGCTTCTCACCCGGATCTTCCGGCTCAAACCACAACAGCTTCCAAGGATTCCTTGAAGCCCGACAATCAGGAAGATAAGCAACCAGCCAAAACCACAGCCAGTGTAGCAACTGACCAGGAAATCGAAGCCACGGAAACCTCCGTTACACAAAATGATACTGCGAATCAGGAAACCGAAGGAATTCCCAATTGGATCATCATTGTGGTTGGCATTGTGATCCTTGGCGGTGCAGCCTTTGTGGTTTACAAGAAACAGAAATCTTAAATCCCAGCTCACAAGCTGCTGTCCATTTGGGCGGCAGCTTTTTTAGTGGTTGTCCAACCCAATTAGCAATCTGGGGTCTACAGTTTCCCATCCGGAAAATAATTTTTTTCGATTCACCTCGATGCTGATATGCAGATAATCACAGCCTGTAGACTGGTTTGGCATGGTATAACATCGCCGATTGCTGGTGGTGTATCCAATTAGATCACCTGCTTGTACAAAATCGCCTTGTGCTACCGTCGGATTTAGATTTGAATAAACCGCTTTGAAGGCATACATGTCATCATCATACCACAATTTAACTTTGTATTCATAGCCATCTGTCGCAAGCACTAAATATCCACCACGTGCCTCCATGATTTCTCCATCAAACATCGCATACACTGCGCTGCCGCTGTTCTGGACAATATCTACGCCGTTATGCATGGTCAGCTCACAATGCTTCTTGTTCCAACCCTGCATGTCCCAGCCGTAGCCATTGACGAAGTAATTGTATTCCTCCAGCTTTACAAGCCCCTGTGTAACCGGTGTAGCCAGTGTCTGATGGTTCCCGTACACAATGCCACTGTCATCCCCATCGCCAACCAGCAGCAAATAGTACTCGTACAGCGTGCCGCTGTCATCCTTCTCATTGAGCATTGCCTTTATGGCGTTATCGAAGGACATCTTCTGCTTCATGGTGTATGTCAGCCGACATTCCTTCACCCAATCATATTTCTTGTACCAGGAACAGTAACCAAAGCCTGAATAGGAATCCCACGCTTCCGCTTTCTCCAGGATGCTGCTATAGAACCCATTCCGGTTCCAGTTCAGCTTGTTTGGAGTTGGGATAAATTTCGTGTAGGCATGAATCAGGCTGTTGTAAAATGATGAAATCGTAGCGCCAGTGTCCGGGTCCGCAGCAGAGCTGAACGAATACAGCCACAGAACCGCATCCCTGGGGGACACTGCTGCCGGAAGATCTTCATCGGAATAGATCGTGGTGCGGGGGAACCAGAACCGATCATCCCCACAGTCTACATAGATCCCATAGTTTCCGCCATAGTTGCCGTATCGGTTCTTCCAGTAAAATCCGGATCTGTAGTCACCGGTTGCATCCGTCACAGTCCCGGTCTGATCGAGAAAGTACCATCCGGTTTCGGATTTTCCGTCATTGGCATTCAAAACCTCCAGGCTTTCCAGATCGTAATAAACACGGTATTTGCCGTCTACAACCAACGCATATTCGCCAAGCCCGGACGGCTCAAAATCGAACTCAAATACGCCCCATTCTTCTGTATCGGTTTCACGGATGCAGGGGTATGCACGGGTAAATGTGTCCTTGTTCTGCCGAAAATCGTAGTGATCTCTCCTGCGCCAATGGCTGCCGTTTTCATATTCATACTCAAAAGCGTATTCCTTCTCAAACAGCTGCTTGATTACCTTTTCAGTCTTACCGCCGTATTCCCAGTAAGGGATCATCTGTTCATCCTCGTCATACTCGTAGTAGTAAGCGCAAAGGAAAGAGTAAAACTTCCAGTAATCGAAGTCATAGGCGGAATCTACAAATTTGAAGGTATCTGGATCCTCCTTGTAGCTTCTCAGCGTGCTGCCGGATACGTCAAAGTATCTCAGTCCGTCCTTCCAGTTGGATGTACCGCACTTGATAACTGCCTCATTGGCTTTGTACGCCAGCTCTGTGTAGTACTCTACAGCTTCCGACAGATCAGAGTCCAGGGCGGAATATGTACCCATCACGAAGGATGATCTTCCGCCTACGCTGTCCACAAAAAGCAACGGAAGAACGAATACATACAGGAGGCAGCCAAGCAGGATGAACGGAGCAACAGCTATTAAGACCTTTCCGGCAAGTCCCTTGATTGCACCGGCACCGGAACGAAGTCCGCTGGCGATCCAGCCGCCAAACGTCTTGTGACCGCCTGGATATCGCCGTCTTTTCTGCCTGTTCGCAGGGGTGTTGCGCTTGCGCTTTTTCTTGTGATGCAGCTTGGATTCCCTGGTATGCAGCTGCACCTTACGCTGACCGGTTTTCTTTTTCAGCTTTTTAGCACGCTGCTGCTGCTTTTGCAATTCAGATTTTTTCGGAGCAACTGCCTTTTGTATAGAATGCAGTTTCTGTGCGCCTTGGATAAATTCATTATCCGCCGCATCCTTCATTGCCTCATTACGCAGCTGCTGCTTGACGGAATGGAGGATCAGACCACCGGTATCCCCTTTCGGCTTGGTTAGTTTTTTCAGCCGCTTACGCTGCTTCAGCAGATTCTTTTCAGAGCGAACTAATTTCTTGGTGGTTTTCTTGAATTTTTTGTAGCTTTTCTTTTCAGCCTTCAGGAATTTCTTCTGCGCACGAACCATGCGTTTTGGTGCTCTGGTTTCCAGGCGTTTTAGCGTAGCACGCTGTTTCTGAACAAATTCCTTGTGCAAATGCGCTTCATTCTTCAGCACGCTCTTGGAATTGGCGGAAACCTTTTTGTAATACAGCTTCTGATACCTGTATTCTGCCTTGGTTCCCGGCGTTCGCTGAAAACGAAGTTTCCGAACATTGAACTTGCGCTCACCATAATAGGCTTTGCGCTGCTGCATGTGCCGTTTCGTTCGCCGCCGAAACTCCATTACAGCGGAACCGGCAGTGACAGCTGCCTGTCCAGCGTCACCACTGCCGGACAGCTGCTGCTTGGTATACTCCTTTCCGGAATATAAGGCGTTCGTGACTGCTCTGGAAGTGAGTGCACGATCCACCTTGCGGATGATCTTAGCACTCCGCAAGGTAGTTTCTCCCGCAAACTTGGCAGTTTTCAACGTTGCCTTGCCAGTGATAACAACTGCTTTTTTTGTCAGGCGGGCAGCACTTTTCAGTTTACCCATGGAAACTCACCTCCCTTATGAAAGCTCAACTTCCTCCGGCTTTGTGTTCATCAATCGATACAATTCCGTATTTCTGGGGAACTCGTCCTCAAAAGGAATAACCTTTCCGTTACACAAAATCAATCCATGCCCTTCATGCGCATCGGTAAGATATTTTACCTGATCTTCTGACAAATTCTTGGCTTCTGCAAGAATTTCAAGATCTCCGGCAGACTGGTTAAGCAGATACACGAAGTCCGAGTTGTCAAAAATGTTCTGGATTTCCGAAGATGACAACAGATCCTTGATGTTTTGCGTAATACCAGTTGGTATGCCGCCCCACTTTCGGAAGCGTTTCCACATTTCCACCGAGTATTTTGCTGTCTGCTTTTCTCCAAGCAACAGGTGGAACTCGTCAATGTAATACCATGTTTTCACCCCTGCTTCTCGGTTGGCTGCAACCCTTCCCCATACAAGATCCTGCAACACCAACATTGCAATGGGGCGCAGCTGGGCACTCAAATCTCGGATGTCGAAGCACACCAATCGATTTTTTAAATCTACATTGGTTCGGTGATTGAAAAAGCTCTGAGAACCTGTTACATACATTTCCAATGCATCAGCAACTTCTTTCCCGGATTCTCCGCCGTTATCAATCAGCCACTTTTGAAGATCCTCCAATATGGGCATATTTTCCGGAACCGGATTTTCACGGAACTTTTGGTAAATCAACTTGACCGCCCTATCCACAATGGAACGTTGATCCGGTGCCAGGTTTCCCATAATCAACTCGCACAAGGATAGCACGAAGCTGGACTTAGTAGCAATCGGATCTTCCTCGTCCGGAACGTCAAAAGAAATATCCATTGGGTTTATAAAATGCGTTCCAGCCGAAGCAATCTTAATGACTTGACCGTGCAGACGATGCACCAACGGAAAATACTCGCCCTCCGGGTCACAGATGTAAATGAAATCCTTGGGGCGCTTGAAAAAGACACCCATCAGTTCCTCCTTGACAGAGAAAGACTTACCGGAACCGGGCGTACCTAGGAACAGTGCGTTTGGATTCTTCAGCAACCATCGTGCAGCAAAAACCTGGCGCATGGAAAGGGCGTTGCAGCCATAGTAAATTGCGGTATCGTCTCGATCCAAATCGAACAGTTCTGCCGTAGTAAACGGCATGAACACAGCCAGAGCAGAAGTTGTCAGCTCTCGGCTCTGTGGCACAGAGTTTTCTCCCAGGATCAACGAGGAGGTGAACCCTTGCTCCTGCAAGTACTCCAGCGGAAAGAGCCGGCAACTGTTTTTTTGTGCGATACGCAGCAGCTTTCCGGTTTGCGCCATCAATTCCTTCTGGCTTTTCGCATAGTGCCGAACAAGCAGCGTGACTGTAAACAAATGCTCATTCTTGGAGTTTAGATCTTTCAGCATGCGCTCAAGATCCTCCAGGTAGAGCTTAATATTCGGAGGCAGGATATTCATATCATAACCACCGATGGATGCTTTCTTCTGCTCATCCACCTGCATTTTCTCCACGTCCGACAACTTGTTTCTGGCATACTTCAAAGCCTCAATCTGATCGAAGGGCTTAATATGAATGCTGATTGAGACATTCATGTCGTTGGTAAAGAAGCTTTGCAGAAACCGATCAGACAGTTCTCCGGCAAGAATTTGAAAGGAGTCTACCGCTCCCCAGGCATTTCCGGTACGAAAAACGGATTTTTTGAAAGCCAGGCTTGGCGGACAGATAAAGTCTTTTGTTGACAAGCCGGAATGTCGCTTCACATCCCAATCGAATTGCAAAGAGTCCTGGGACAATGGATTCATACTGCGATACAGTGCAGCCAGACGATCCTTGCCATCCAACACACGCCCTCGACTTTTACCGGTGCTTTTACTGGGGTTTTTATCGAACAGAGACAAATCCAATATCTCCGAAGAAATGTTGCGGATCTTATTCCTGGCTGCCCGCAAGTTATCCGCTTCAATCGTAAACGTCAGGTAATTCTTGCGTTTTTTCCCATTGGTTCCATGCAGCAGCTTGTCCACAAGCATGTCACTGTATTCCTGCCGTGGATGATCCAGATCATCCCCTACCGCAGGAATCTTCATGCGCTGCATTAACGGTGTCAAGTTGGTCTGCTGATTCTCAAATGTCAGCTGAAACTTGATTTCATCGTCAAAGTAGTTGATCAAATCAGAGTAGTTAGAAAAGAGAATGTTCCTATTTTCCTCCGTAGCCATCTCGTAATCTGTATCGTAAAATTCTATGGTACAGGAGTATTTCCGATCAGACAACTGACAAATTCCATCCGGATATATGTCAATGTACGGCAGCGTGTGCTGAACAGAGGGCTTGCGCTTTGCCGTCAGATGCTTCACACGCTGTTCCAGCTGTTTGCGTTCTTGTTTGGAAAGAGGAACCGCCTGTGTTGCAACAGATATCGGTTTACTTCCTGCCTTTTTTTCTTTCAACGATCATCACTCCTTTCAGCATTTTGTTGCAACGTTCAATTTCCATCTGCCGATCAATCTGCTCAAAAATGTTTTCGGACTCGTAAGCCCGAATCTCCGGCTTACACCAAAACTTCAGCATGTACTTAAATCGCTCATCAAAGTACATTCCGTTCTTCTGGTAAATGCCACAAAGTACAGCCGGAGTTGCAGCCACCCCCAATCCCAGAACGGCAACCGTTAATCCTACTACCCCTTTTAGCAGGAAAAAGACCGGTATGCCGCACAAACCGCCAATGCCGAAGCATATCGCCTGACGCTTGGTTAAGCCCAGGATGAATTTCTGCCTGATTAGCTGCAAGTCTTTCGGAATCTGCACGAATTGTTCCATAAGCATCTCCCTTGCTATATTTTTCGCCTTATCCTTATTCCCATACTTAACTTTTCGCCCAGTGGGCGAGAAGTTCCGCAAGACCAGTTGGACAACCATCCGCCCGATGCTGCATCTGACTCCCGGTTCACCATGCCGGGACTTGCAACATCCATTTCCTGTATTAACTTTTCGCCCAGTGGGCGAGAAGTTCCGCAAGACCAGTTGAGCAACCGTCCGCCCGGTGCTGCATCTGACTCCCGGTTCACCATGCCGGGACTTGCAGCATCCATTTCCTGTATTAACTTTTCGCCCAGTGGGCGAGAAGTTTCGCAAGACCAGTTGAGCAACCGTCTGCTCGGTGCTGCATCCGACTCCCGGTTCACCATGCCGGGACTTGCATCATCCATTTCCTGTATTAACTTTTCGCCCAGTGGGCGAGAAGTTAATGGGCGTTGAAAACGGACTTGGAAATGCCGCCGGTTTTCAGTACAGTAAAGCATAATGCAAGCGAGTAACCCATCAAGATCACCATTTGCATCATGACATCTCCGCCTTCCGCAAGTTTATTCGTAACGTTTGAGAACAACGTCTGGAAAATGGACAAAGCTATGACGATAAACAATCCCTGAAAACCCAATGCACACACTGATCTGATCCAGTTCTTCCCGATTTGCCCCCACTCATTGTGCATCATGGTAGCAATGGGAACCGGTGCAACCGCCAGATACATGAATATCTCGATCATGCGGCTTGCAAGCACGATAATCATGATGACCAATAGCGCAACCACCACAAGATTCATGAATCCAGCCATACACAGTATGGCGAATAACTGTCCGATACCAAGCCCTTCACCGTCTACGGTGATTGCTTCTGCATCCGTTATAAATTCACTGCCGCCAAATATGGAGGTAATAGCCTGACTGGTAGCATATGTTCCGAATGACAAAAAACCGGATGTAATATAAAATATATTCGATATTAGAATCACACCGCAAAGACATTTGAAGATCCATTTGAAGATAATACTTGTATCAAAATCACGAAAGTTGTTACCGCTGATGCATTGCTGTATGAGGTCATTTATCAGAATAATGACCATAATCATGCCCGCAATCGGAACAACGGCATTGTTGCACAAGGTTTCCATGGTTGACCAAACTGTATGTGTTCCGCTGCCATCCAGGGTTCCGTCAAATTCTGCGGGATGTGTACTCAAAAAGGTTGAAAACAGCCCGCCGCTTCCGGTATTGTTATTCATGCCGGTGCTTAACAAGTCCTGAGATGTTTGCAGGCTGCTTTCAATAATTTCGACCAGCCCGTCATGGATAGATTGTGAAATGGAGTCCATCCATTCAGAAACGACACTTTTCAGTCCCATAGATCTTCCTCCTTTTCAAAAAGATAGATATGCAGCAGCTAGTGCCGCTGCATATCACAATGGAACATACCAATCAGGACGTTGCTGAAGTCATCATGTTCTTGAGAGCAGGGATCATGACCACGCCGATCATAATGATTGCAATGCCAGCCATGAGCTGCTTGATGCCAGAAGACTTTCCTGCACCATTGCCCTCACTATAAGCTTCCAGCAAGCCAACCAAGCCCCACAATGCAAGACCGCCTCCGATCAAACTCAGCAGAGCTGTCATAACTGTACATGCCTTGGAAATGAAGTCGGATGTATCAACGGTTCCGGCAGCAAATGCGGTCATGCTCATGAGTACCCCAGCGCACAGTCCGCTGGTGATGCAAGTAATGATTTTCTTTGCCCGAAGGCTCCGCTTCAACGTGAGTTCTTTGCTGTTGTTCATTTGTTATTCCTCCAAAAATTATTTGTCCGTTTCTTCATTTGTGATATACTGATCGGCAACGGTTTTGTCTTTCAGCGTTGCCTTACTGCTCCCGATCCCACGCACGTATTTTTCAATATTGAACACGTTTTTGGGATTCCCATCGGACAGCAGAGGATAGTTTTGGTGCTCCGTGATATCGTACTTATTTGAGAAAAACGGACGGAATCCTCGAATACGTAGGATACACTTGCTGCCATCCATTGTGGCTATCTCATCACTGGTCATCAACTCCCTTCCGGTCTTTTGATAGCTAAGTCCAGAGGACTCTGACTGACCTTTTGTAACAGATGTATTGTACAGGTCAATTGTCTCTTTTCCGAGTGCCTCGGAAAGCCCCTTGACCGTTGTTGTCTCATCGCCGCCCAGGAACAATTTTGAGTCGCAGTTTGCCGATATTGTAGCGGCATTGTCCTTGTAAATTGCTTTCAACTGGGACTCAGCTTGCAGGATTATCATCGCAGAAATTCCACGACTTCGGATGGTAGAGATCAGCTGCTCAAAGCCTGGAATCTGACCGATGTTTGCGAACTCATCCAGGAGACATTGAACGTGATATTTCAACCGTGCTCCAGGGTTGTTATCCGCCTTTGTACACAGCAAATTGAACATCTGCGTATACATGATTGCGACGAGAAAATTGAAGGTAGAATCCGTGTCCGGAACGATCACAAACAGTGCTGACCGTTCGTCTCCAAGTCTGTCCAAGCCCAGCTCATCATAGGAGGTGATTTCAAGAATTTCATCGATTGAAAGCACAGCCAAACGAGCTGAGCAAGAGATCAAAATGGACTTTGCAGTCTTACCGGCAGCCAGCTTGTACTGTTTGTACTGCCGCAACGCAAAATTCCCAATTCTACGTTGAAAATCAGTCGGTTCGTAGCCTTTCATGTCAGACAAAATGTCATACAAAAAGGCATCCGCACCACTTTCCGGTTCCTCATTCTCGTCAAAAAAATCGTTATTCAACCACCGTTCGACAGCCTCAAACTGCACGTCAATTTCGTTTCGGAAAGTTTCGTCATCCTCCCGTACTTCACTGATGTTCAGCATGTCAATCAAGGTCTCAAAATTTCTTTCTGACGGAGGGGATAAGCAGAAGATCATAGCTATGTAAGCGGAGTACAAAAGGCGTTCCGCTTTCACCCAAAAGTCCTCTTTGCTTTGCTCTCCGGAACCGCTTGTATTTTTGATAAGCACTTCAATAAATTTGAGGATATCTTTTTCACAATTTCTCTCGGAAATGTAGGCAAACGGATTGTAATGCATGGACTTTTCGAAGTCCACTGTGTTGAACACTTTGATCTTGTACGGGTCATACACAACCTTGCCGTTACGGATAATTTTCTTCCCACGCTGGAGCATCTTGCCGCACTCAACAAGCACGGTTCCTTTCGGATCCGTAACCACATAAGACGAATGCATTTGCATCAAATTTGGTTTCACAACAAATCGAGTTTTACCGGAACCGGAACCACCGATGACCTCCACGTTTTTGTTCCTTGCGAACTTCACATCCTGAACCTGACCCATGGTCAGATACTCAGTCTGGGTCAGGATCACGTTGTTACTGAAATCGTTGTGATCTTTCAAAACATCCGCTTCTTCCGGCTTACCCCATCTGGCATTTCCGTACTCAACTCCGGGGCGAAGCTTCTTTGCGTTTTTGCGCTTGAGGTACAACAAAAGCGCAAACAATGCAGCAGTCAATGCGCCCCAGAAAAGATCACTTGGATGAAAACTTGGAACAGGTACCAGCAGAGAATCCAGCATCTTTTCTACGAACACCGGTATTCGTTCTGCAATGTCCTTTCCCGGACTGATCCGCCAGGCAAAAGACAGACGATTACCCGCCCAGGCAACCAGCAGCAGCGGAAAACTTTTCAGCAATCGAAGCTTGAGTTTTTTTTTCCGATAATCCGTCACCGCTGTATTTCACCTCGGTTCTTTTCACGCAATTGCTTCTGCTCCTTGGCGTATTCCCGCTTCATGTCGGCAGCAATTTGCTGTTGCTTTTCACGTGGCAGCTCATACTGCTTTTTTTGCAATTTGTCTGACATAACACCCGCATATTCTGCGAATGCTTTCTGAAAATTTTCCGCCCGTCCTGTCTGAAAAAAAACGTGATAAACGGGAGGATCTGCGGCACTGTCACGGCGCAATGCATACTGCACATGGTGCTTATCCGCAATGCGCTTGAAGTCCTTGATGTTGCTGTCTGTGATCTCGATGTTATCCAGCTTGCTGCCGCTTTCCGAAGCGATGGAGCCAACCCGGACCTTGCCAGCATGTGTGGCTTTTCCCTCCAGGTATGTTCGCATTGCTTTTTGCAGCAGCTCCGGTGTTAGTCTGGCTGCACGGATAACCAGGTCAAGTGTTTTTTGCGAGATCTTCCGGGAGACAGCCTCCATTTCACCAGCCATTATGGCATGTAGATCAGGGAACGATGTTCCGCTATGCCAGCCAGCAGTGCGCCTTGAGCTTGCTGCATTTCTTCTTCCGAGCTGTACACGCCAAGATCCACGGTTGAAGTATCCAGATCCGGATCCTTCTCACTTTGCCATAAAAATCCAAACTGGGCAGTGAGGGCATACACGGTTTTCCCCTCAAGCTCCCCGGTCATGGGGGTTATGGAACGGATCCAGATGCTGTTGACCAGATCCCCGTCCTGGGTAAAGATCATCATTTCGCATTCCTCCTTGTTTTGTTAATATTTCAAACCGCCCAGAATGCTGCTTGCAGCGTTTCCAGGGCGCTTTGGTCGAGAATGTAATCTAATACTGCCTACCAGTGCAGCGTGGCTCTCCGGGCTTTCCAGAAGCTCTGAGAGGGGTTCTGTCTCCGACAGACTGCTGCATGTCCCAAATTGCCCTTAAAATCGCAAATCGATTCTAAGGGGTCTAGCAGGCTCTGTACGGCGTTTTGTTTTTGGTGGGGTAGTTTTAGGGGTAGACCATCAAAAACGCCGTAGAGGGCTTGCCAGGGCTGTCTGTGAGCGTTTAATCGCTCGCAGTTGATGCAAATCGACAGCAGTGGTTGATTTCGGATGTTTTGTCGCAGTATTTTATCCTGATTTTGCGGAAATATTTTTATCCCCTCACTAATTAACCGAAAAAACAACTATTTTGCAACGTCTTTTCAAGAAAATTTCTTGAAATTCAGCATATTGTACAAAGACACATTTCCCATCAAAGAACTGAATTGTGTAAAGTAAACAGTGCCAGATGGGAACATTCTTGGAATTATCGGTTTTTCATTGCATTTCTCAAATACGGAGATTGATATCGTCAATAAGCAACATTGGTATCGTCAATAAGCAACATTGATATCTTCAATTACGTCAATTACGGAGATTGCATTGTGCAGTTTCATCGCCCTGAAGGTCATAGAGAAATCCACCAAAGGGCGAAAAGAAATCCACGGGTGTGAGAACATCGAATTGCGCAATTCACTACATTGCATTGCACAATTCTCTTGACGGTTTGTTGCGACCTATCGATCCGTCTTGTCCTGTGATTGATAGAGTGATATCATGTGATTTCATGTGATTTCATGTGATTTCATGTGATTTCGACGTCTGTAAACGACGTAATTTCGGGCTTTTTTAAACGAAATCTCTTTAATTTCCGGTCGTGATGAATTTGACGAAAGTGCCGATAAACAAGATAGCTTAGTTTTAATGACTATCCATACTTCCAAAGGATTGGAATTTCCGGTAGTTTTCTTAGTCGGTATGGAAGATGGATTCTTACCTCACCATCGCTCTTTAGTTGACGGAGATAAAGGAGTGGAAGAGGAGCGGCGCCTTTGCTATGTCGGCTTAACCAGAGCTAAAGATATGCTGTATCTTACGGCAGCTTGCCATCGTGGCGATCAAGATTCGGAGTTGTCTCGTTTTATCTATGAAATGCCCTTAAAGCAAATTGAGGTTAAAAGCAGCAATGGTTGGAAAGCCAAAGCTGTAGCGCAAAAGTTGTCTTCAGGGCGTCCTTTCCGCGCCGGCAGCGAAGAGCTCAAGGAGCAGCGCGTAACTTCTACAGAAAGAGTCAGACAAATCACCATTATGCCTCCTCAAGTGCGCAAATTCCGTCGCCGCGAAATTGCTATCAATTTCCCTGCCGGTTGTACCGTTGAGCATAAAGTCAATGGTTTGGGCACCGTATCTTTTATAGCTTCCGGCAAATTGTGGGTACGCTTTAAGAGCCGTCCCGGTGAATGTTTGCCTATAGCTTGTGAAGATGTTAAGCGTGTAGATAGCTAATTAGCTAATTGAGCTGCGGTTTTTAAGCTTAGTTTGATAGAGCAGGCTTTTGCTTGGGGTAGACGAAAAAAACACTGCTATCGAGGTTGGGAGCGGCTTCGGATCAGCTCTTTTAGTATTTTTTTAACTAGAAAGGTCTTAAATATAATATGAACGAGCAGCAAATGAACCAGCTGAAAGCTTTACCTTTTCCTGTTTTTTATTATTGCGGCATGGATGACGATTTGCAGCTTGTCAATGTTGATGTGGATTATATGTCGCCTTTAGGAGCTTCTTACGTATTAACTTATTCCAACGGCATGGGCGGAGAAGTAAAAATTTTCGGTTGCAACGGTGGAGTAGGCGATGTTTTTCCCGGAGAAAAACAAGTTCAGTTCAGCAATATTCTTTATGGAAAAGGTACAGCTGAAGTCTACCCCAAAGACTCGGAAGAGGGAGTTGCTTTCAGAGCCGATTGGATTTCCTCTTGGCGCAAAGGTTCCTATTACAGCTTTTCCGGTAAAGATGTACCGGAGCGCTTTATTAAAAAAATAGTTGATGGTTTAATTGAATTGGAATAGTTAAATACTGCCAAAGACAAAGCTAAAGAGGGAGGTATTCTGTGAATAAAAAGTTTTTTCCCTTATGCGTAACGGCGATATTACTGAGCTTGAGTTTCGGTTCTTATGCCAACGTACCAAAAGTGAGCTCGGTTGGCCTTGGATCGTTTTATTTTGCCCAAAATATACCGGAAGCTTACAATGATGCTTTTAACCAAAACCAAGCAGCCTTGCTTAGAGCTTTACCTTTGTCGGTAGTTTATTTTCCGGTAGGTGAAGGCCATCTCTCTTTGGGCGAAGTGCAAGCTACTGCTGAAGGGCCGTATTGTACTTATAAGTTGACCTATTTTACTCCCGAGGGCGGTCGGTTAACCATTGAAGGTTGCAATGGTGGCATCGGCGATATCCTCTTAAAAAACGGTTTTAACGCTTATACAATAACTACTTCTTTTGGCCAAGGTCAAGCCTACTTAAAGGCCGGTTGTGCGAAAAATAAAGCTCAGTTCGATCGCTTTGGCTTTCGCTTCATCAAAGTTCGCGCCGTGGAGCAGCACT
>OQVL01000168.1_pt1 | contig 29044 bp, 21 predicted proteins | sample 1691501 | NCBI WGS metagenome assembly OQVL01 (sample SAMN03418253, study PRJEB22391) | human gut metagenome | biome: human-gut; feature: organic feature; material: feces | host: Homo sapiens | place: Tanzania | collected 2013-01 | reverse complement strand
CGCGCTGAAAATACTTGGCGGGCAGCCGCCCGGGAAGATAAGGCGACGCCGACATTTTTTATTTATTTCTCAGGAAAAGAGAAAAAAAGACATAAATCAACGCACTACCGGATAATATTTATTGTCTGAATATGCCTCAATAGCTCAGTTGGCAGAGCACGCGGCTGTTAACCGCGGTGTCACAGGTTCGAGCCCTGTTTGAGGCGCCAAACAAAAAGATCGCTCATAGAGCGGTCTTTTTTGTTTCCCTTTAAAATTGCACCCGAACCTGTGACACCACTAACTACAACCGTACGCGGCTGTTAACTGGCTCACCGTGCCCCGCTGCCGGTGGCAGAAAAAGGGGTGCGGTGAGCAGGAAGAAATACAGAGTGCAACGTCCGCTCCAAGGACAGTTGCACGACAATATTTCAGACCGGTCACAGGTTCGAGAACATCTTAGCTTATGTTATTTCTGTACAACGACATCGTCCACAGGTTCGAGCTGCTCGTGACTCGCAGTCACCCTTTTGTCACTCCGTGACATTTCCCCTGTCAGGGGAATCTCTGTTTGAGGCGCCATAAAAGAAGGGTAATTTTGATACAATATCAAGGTTACTCTTCTTTGTTTATATTCAACACCCCTGGCTGCCGAAGCCCTTGATATATGGACATTTTTGACAACATTCACACGATTACTGAATTAACACCCTCGATAGAGATTTGTTCTATCGAGGATTTTATTCTTTATTAGATTATATATTGCATTTGTAAACGTGCGTAAGAAGCAGTAATCGTGTGAAAGATGGGGTAATCGTTTGCGAGATGGGTATTCGTGTGCGAGATACCTGTATGCAAATTCACAACTTCTGAAATTAAAAGCGCATTTTATCTCCCAATTATCAAATTAGAACTTGACTTTTGTGGTCTTCAGAGTGATTTATATAGTACCTGTTGCCGAGGAATGCTTAACGCAAATATAATGTAAAAGTTTCGTAGAGTAAACCACTCTACGAAAAAACCGCCAAACCCTTTGATTTCATTTGATTCAGGCGGTTTTTGACGGCTTAAAATGACGGTTTATTTTGTAGTCAAAAGTGCGGAAAGACGGTTCATATTTTCCTGCTTCAACTCCATGGAAGGATGCACATACCGATTCAAAGTAATATTTACACTGGCGTGACCGAGAATTTCACTCAGACTTTTGATGTCAAATCCAAGTTCTACACACCTGGTCGCAAAAGTATGCCGTAATGCATGAAAGTTGATATTTGAGATCCCGCTTTTCTAGACTGAATTAGCAGTTGAAGCATTTCATCCGGTATTGGTATTTTCCTTATGGAGCAATCACTCTTGGGCGTTTGTATAACGATTTTTGTTTTTTATCCTTTTCTCCTGTCTGTACTCTCTGCATCGATCTGTGTACAAAAAGAAATTGTTCCTCAATGTTTATGTCACCCCATGTTAGAGCACATATTTCTCCGATTCGCATTCCCGTATATAGACACAGCAATATTCCAAGATTGCACTGGCTTGGTTCATTTCTCAACTGATCGCTTAGAGTGGTTTGCTCAAGCCTGCTCAATATACGCATCGGTTTCTGCGGCTGTCTTACAGAAATATCACCTATGGATGCCGATGAAATGCCAAGCTCTCTACTTGCATATTCAAGCACATTTTTCAAAACAGATACAATACTGTTTACCGTTTTTGGAGCCAATCCCTGTCTGAATATCCCTCCCGATGCAAGCAACTCCCGGCTGTATTTCATTGCTTCGTTCCGTGTAATCGACTGAATCGGTATAGCACCGAACGATGGAATCAGGTAAGAGTTCAGAAGATTTGTATATTTGGCATAACTTGATGTTTTCAACTGGGGCTTCTGTGTGGTTAACCACTCCAAAGAAACACTTTCAAACGAACAACTTGATAAAACTGTTGGCTCTTTCAACTCAGCTTTAACGGCGTCAAGTTTCTGTTCGGCTTCTTCATATGTTTTTCCAAAAACATAGCCGTATTTGGTTTTGCCGTTGATTTTATCTTTCTGGTAGCGTCCTTCCCAGCGCCCGTCTTTCCTTAGATAAATGTTTTTTCCCTGCCTTGGCATGGATATCACCTCCTGTATATCTATTTTACTTGAGATGAACACTTTTCGTTGAAAAATCAAAAATCTCATCGAAAAATTGAAAAATTTACATAGTCGCAGTAATTTACATCTTGACAACAGTGGCGACTTAAAGTATAATACCCGTAACTATAAGTTTACAAAAAATTTACATTTTGGAATAAGCTTTGGGTAATCAAGGAGAATTTTATATGAAGAAAAACAACAAACCGGTCAGGGAATACTATACTATCGACTTAGTACATATTTTTAAAACCCTTTGGCAGAGAATATGGCTGATTGTCTTGGCAGGCATAATTGCCGCAGGAATCGGATTTTCTGTGTCGGCATTTTTAATCAAGCCGGAGTATTCCTCATCAATAATGCTTTATGTCAACAACAGCTCGTTTTCGTTGGGCAACACGAGCTTCAGCATCAGCTCCTCCGAAATCACCGCCGCACAGAGCCTTGTTAAAACATACGGCGAGATTCTCAACAACCGCTCGACCCTTGAGCGTGTTATTGAAAAGGCCGATGTTCCGTATTCGTATAAGCAGTTGAGCAAAAAAATTCAGTCCGGCCAGTCGAACAATACCGAAATCATGAGGGTTGACGTTACAACCAACGACCCTTACGAGGCCGCAAAGATTGCAAACTGTATCGCAGAGGTTCTTCCCGTAAGAATATCGGAGATTATTGACGGCGCCTCCATGGAGGTTGTCGATGCCGCAGTGCCGAACCTTGAAAAGGTTTCACCGAGCATAACTCAATATACCGCCGTCGGTCTGATTTTGGGAGTGTTGCTTTCGGCATTGGCGATTGCCGTCGGAGCCTTGATGGATGACACTATCCACGACGAAGAGTACATCTTACAGACTTATGACTACCCGATTTTGGCGAAGGTTCCCAATCTTTTAGGCTCGGACAAGAAAAAGTACGGCTACTACAGCGCCAAAAAGAAAACCTCGAAGAATTCATAAGGACGGTATATAGACATGGGATTATTTAAAAATAATAAAACAAGCGCTGTTTTTACCGAAAAGGATTCAAGAAAGACTCTGCACAAGAACCTTGAATTTACAGCCATTGAACAGTATAAAATTCTCAGAACAAACCTTGATTTTACCCTGCCCGAGGACGTTAAGTGTCCGATTATCGGCGTAACAAGCTCGATGAGAGGAGAGGGAAAAAGCACGACCGCAGTCAATCTTTCATATGTTCTCGCCGAAAAGGGCAATCCGGTTCTTCTTATTGACGGCGACCTGAGAATTCCTTCAATCGCAAAGAAAATGAACCTCGAATCCACACCGGGTCTTACCGACCTTTTGATGGGTCACGGTGCTCATATGCCGGATTTCCGTTCGACATTGCTGAAGAACTGGTACATATTGCCCTCGGGAGAAATTCCGCCGAACCCGTCGGAGCTTCTCGGCTCTCACAGAATGGAATTTATCCTCGACAGGCTTCGTGAAAGCTTCGATTATATCATCATTGATTTGCCGCCCGTCAACATCGTTTCGGACGCATTGTCGATAGCCTCACTTATCGACGGTATGGTAGTCGTCGTTCGTGAGGACTACACCGAAAAGAAGGAATTGGAGCGTTGCTTCAGACAGCTTCAGCTTTCTAACGTCAATGTTCTCGGCTGCATTTTGAACGAATCGAAGAACGACGGCGGATCTTACAAGAAATACAGAAAGCACAAGTATTATAAATACTACAAATACTATCAAGGTTCCTCGAAGAGTGATAGAAAATGATTGATTGGCATTCTCATATTTTGCCCGGCATCGACGACGGAAGCGGCAGTATCGAAGAAAGCCTTGCGCTTTTGAAAATGCAGCGTGAACAGGGAGCGGATACCGTAATCGCAACTCCTCATTTTTTCGCCGATGATGAAACGGTTGATGAATTCTTAGCCCGCAGGCAGGAAAGTCTCGACAGTCTGCTTTCAGCAGCTCGGGACGAAATTCCCCGTATAATCTGCGGTGCCGAGGTCAAATATTATCCGGGTATCGGAAAATTGGAGTCGTTGAGCAAGCTCTGCATCGGTGAAAGCAATCTGGTTTTGCTTGAAATGCCGATGGGTAAATGGACGGAATATACGGTTCGTGAATTGACCGAAATTGCCGTGACTCACAGGGTGAGGGTAATTCTGGCTCACATCGACAGATACTTAAAGCTTGAAAGCGATTCCGTGTGGGAACGTCTTTACGAAAGCGGAATCCTGATGCAGGTGAACGCATCCTTCTTCAATGAGCTTTTCACAAAGAAAAAGGCGACGGATATGCTCGCTCGGGGCGGCATTCATGCGATCGGCTCCGATTGTCACAACCTTCGCAACCGTCCGCCACGCTTGGGTAAGGCATATGAGCTCATTCGCAAAAAGCTCGGCGATGAGTTTGTTACACAGTTTAATGAGTATGGTTATTCATTACTCTTTGAATAAAAATTTATTTGAAAGGATTTTTATTATGAAAAAATTATCAACCTTTTTAACTGCAATTTTAATAGCGTCAATCCTTACGGTAGGCGTATTTGCCGCACCGTTCATCAAAAGCCCGGGTTCCGCATCCGCTCCCGAGCTCATTGAATACGAATCGGAATCTCCGGAGTGCAAGGCGAGACTGGTTATCACACCGTATTCTCACCGTGACGAACTGAACAACGACCTCGAGTCGATGATAGTAAAAGCGTATAACGAAATCCGTTCCGCAGGTGATCTCACCGAGTTGAACAAGGATCTGGCAACCGTCGCTCAGAGTAAGGGCATCGCAACCAGGAATTTGGCAGTCTGCGATTTGTTCGATCTTCACTATGAGAACTGCGCCGACCATGAGCCGCACGGCAGCTTCAGAATCAAGCTCAAGGACGACAACGCAAACAGATTTGTTGCGCTCCTGCACTATTACAACGGCGAGTGGGAGCTGATTGACAACGCAAAAATCAACGGCGAATATCTTGAATTTACCATCAAGGAGTTTTCTCCTTTTGCAATTGTTGTCGATAATTCCGATGTTGCCGACGATACGGGCACAGCGGAAAATCCCGCAACGGGTAACATCGAGGACGGAATCAAAATCGGCGTATTGGCAGGAGTAATGTGCGTTTCCCTGGTTGCCGGTGTTGTCCTTTGGAAGAAATCTAAGAAACAGGCCGCTTAAAAAGAGGAGTCTTTATGGGAAAAAAACGGAACGATAAAAGAAAGCTGATGCGTGGCTTAGCCGTCGCTCTTTTGGCAGTGTTTCTTTTAACAGGTGCTTTTTTGCTTTTGGAATTATGGGAAAAGCGTCAAAGCTTTTTCCCCGAGCAAAAAACCGAGAATACCGTTTATGAATATAACGGTGTCGAGTATGTGAAAAACGAAGATGTTGAATCGTTTTTGATCCTCGGCCTTGATAAGTTTGAGGACGCAATTAATAACGATTCTTACAATAACGATCAGCGGGCGGACTTCTTGATGCTGTTGGTCTTTGACAACAGTGAGAAAAAGTTCACGGCGGTTCACCTTAACCGTGACACAATGGTTAATATGAACGTTTTGGGCGTTGCCGGTCAGAAGATTGGCACGGTCAACAAACAGCTCGCCTTGGCTCATACCTACGGCAACGGCAGGGATGTCAGCTGTCGCAACACCGCCGACGCTGTTTCCGAGCTTTTGAACGGCGTTAAGGTAAATCACTACCTTTCAATAACAATGGACGCCGTGCCGATTTTGAACGACCTTTTGGGCGGCGTTGAGGTCACCGTTTTGGACGATTTCAGCGGTATTGACGACACACTCATAAAGGGTGAAACGGTTACGCTTCACGGCGATCATGCGCTCACCTATGTGCGCGAACGTTACGGACTTGAGGACAGCTCAAACAGCACCCGTATGGTGCGTCAAAGACAGTATATGACCGCAGTTTACGATAAGGCTATGCTCGAAATCGAAAACGATGACAATTTTGTTATTGAAGCATCTTCAAAGCTTGCCGATTATATCGTGTCCGATCGCTCGGTCAATCAGCTTCAGGAAATTGCGGAAAAGCTGTCGCAGTATAAATTTACCGAAATCGAAACCCTTGAGGGCGAGTCGGTCGTCAAGGACGGCTTGATGGAGTTTCGCCCCGACGCCGATTCGATTGATAAGATTGTTTTTGAATTGTTCTACAAGAAGAAGTAAAAAGAACAGGAGGAGCGTATGAAAGGCAAAAACAGTTATATCATTTCCTCCGGTTCACAAAGCGAAAGCGCCGAGCCCGAAATTACAATATATGAAAATCCTGTCTATCTCGCAGTCAAAAGATGCTTTGATATTGTTTTTTCTTTGCTTTGTATAATTGTTTTTACAATTCCGATTCTGTTTGTAATGCTTTTGATCGTTATCGACAGTCCGGGAGCGTCTCCTATTTATACCCAATACAGAGTTGGCAAAAACGGCAGGGTATTCAAGTTTTATAAATTACGTTCAATGGTGCCCGAAGCGGATCAAATGTTGGATTCGTTGCTTGATCAAAATGAAATGGAAGGTCCGGCATTCAAGATTTCGAACGATCCCCGTATCACACGGGTCGGTCGGGTGATCAGAAAAACCTGTATTGACGAATTGCCTCAGCTTTGGAATATCCTAAAGGGTGATATGAGCTTCGTCGGCCCACGTCCGCCGCTTCCGAGGGAAGTTGAGCAGTACAACGATTTTCAGCGGAACCGCTTGAGCGTTGTGCCGGGGCTCACCTGTTATTGGCAAATTCAGCCAAACAGAAACAGCCTGACCTTTGATAAATGGCTCGAACTGGATTTAAAGTATATCGAAGAGAGAAACGTAAAAACCGATTTGATGATTATATTTAAAACCGTCGGTGCCGTCTTGAACATGGAGGGTGTGTAAATGCCTCAGCGCAAGGACGAAAAATTGCATATTGCCATGTTGGGTCACAAACGAATTCCGTCCAGAGAGGGCGGGGTCGAGATCGTTGTCGGCGAATTGGCTACCCGTATGACTGCTATGGGTCACGATGTTACCTGCTTTAACAGGGGAGGACACCATGTCAGCGGAGTCGATTTTGACGAAAAGGCGATGACCGAATATAAGGGAGTAAAGCTAAAGCGTGTTTTTACGGTTGATGCAAAGGGATTGGCGGCTGTGACCTCGTCCTTTTTTGCCGCCGTGAAGGCCGCTTTCGGCAAATTCGACGTTGTTCATTTTCATGCCGAGGGTCCGTGCGCCATGCTTTGGATTCCGAAATTGTTCGGCAAAAGGTGCGTCGCAACCGTTCACGGCCTTGACCATCAACGTGCAAAATGGGGTAAATTCGCCTCGTTTTACATTTTTGCCGGTGAAAAATGTGCGGTAAAATTTGCTGATGAAATCATTGTCCTGAGCGAGAATACACAAAAGTATTTTGAGGACACATATTCAAGAAAAACCGTTTTTATACCCAACGGGGTGAGTAAAAACGCTTTGAAGCCGGCCGAGGAAATAACCGAAAGATTCGGCCTTGAAAAGGACGGCTACATCTTATATTTAGGCAGACTTGTTCCCGAAAAGGGAATACATTATCTGATTGAAGCCTTTAAAGAAATTGATACGGATAAGAAGCTTGTCATTGCGGGCGGCGCATCCGACAGCACGGAATATGCCGACGAGCTGAAAAAATCCGCCTGCGACAATATAATTTTCACCGATTTTGTAAAGGGCGGATTGCTGGAGGAGCTTTATTCGAACGCATATATCTATGTTTTGCCCTCCGATTTGGAGGGGATGCCGCTGAGCTTACTTGAAGCGATGAGCTACGGAAACTGTTGCGTCACCTCCGATATTCATGAATGTAAAAGTGTTATCGGAGAGTGCGGCGTTACCTTTAAAAAGGGCGATGTCGGTGACCTGAAAGAAAAGCTTCAACGGCTTTTGAACGATTCCGAGGCCGTTGAAAAATACAAATCCGTTTCGTCCGATTATGTCTGCAACAGGTTTAATTGGGACGAGGTTACTCGGAGAACGCTCGAGCTGTATTACGGTGAATAAATATGAAGGTTTTACTTGTTAATAAATTTTTGTACCCGAAGGGCGGCGCAGAAACCTATGTTTTCAAGCTCGGCGAAGCCTTGAAGGATAACGGCCATGAGGTCGAATATTTCGGACTGGAAAACGAAAAAAACATTGTCGGAAACAGTGCGAATGCTTATGCTCCCGATATGGATTTGACCGCAGGTATTTCCGAAAACCTTTTGGCACCGTTTAAGATTATTTATTCACGTCAGGCAAGGCGGCAGATAAAAAAGGTTTTGGAAAGCTTTAAGCCCGACGTTGTTCACCTTAACAATATTCAGTTTTATCTCACACCGAGCATTATTCTTGAGATTGAAAAATACAGAAAAACCGTCGGCAAAAAGGTAAAGATAATTTACACGGCGCATGACTATCAGCTTGTGTGTCCGAGCCACGGCTTGTTTGATTCAAATATAAATGTTTGCGAAAAATGCATGACGGGCAACTATATGAACTGCGTCAAATCAAGGTGTATGAAGAATTCACTGCCGAAGAGCATTTTGGCAACGGCGGACGCTTATTTTTGGAAGCTGAGCACGGCGTATTCCTATGTCGATACTATTATTTGTCCGTCGTATTTTTTGAAAAGCAAGCTTGATACACAGCCCCGTTTTAAAGAGAAAACGGTTGTGATTCATAATTTTATCGAAAAGCGGGAGATATGTTCCGCAAATAAGGGCGGCTATGTTTTGGAATTCGGTCATCTGTCTAAGGATAAAGGCACCTTGACCTTGCTTGAGGCCGCTCGGCAAATGCCCGAGGTTAAGTTCGTTTTCGCAGGCTTCGGCAAGGCGGTTGAAGAGATCGAAAAAGTGCCCAATGCCGAATACGTCGGCTTCAAAACGGGGGAGGAGCTGAACAGGCTCATTGCAAATGCGACCGTTACCGTTTGTCCCTCCGAATGGTATGAAAATTGTCCGTATTCCGTTATGGAGTCTCTGCTGCTTGGAACACCTGTTGTCGGTGCCGATATTGGCGGCATTCCCGAGCTTATTCGGCCGGGTGAAACGGGTGAGCTGTTTGAATCCGGCAACCGAACACAGCTTTCCGATAAGCTGTATTCCGTAATCCGAAATGCGGATTATTACACCGAAAATTGCAAATCTGTTGAATTTGAAACACCTAAGACATATTATCAAAAGCTATTTAAAATTTACGGAGAATGACATGAAGATTTACGAACTCGGCACAGGCTACACACCGATACCTGCCAAGGTTGCGGCGGCAACCGAAAGCGTGGTTGAGGAGCTGACGAAGGCCTTTTTGCAAATGAATATTGATGTCGAGGCAGTAGATATTTCCGCCGAGGACAGAGCACCGAACAGCTTGCCGATAACCGAGGTTAAGGTGCCGTCGGTTTTCTCTAAATCGGATGTCAGCTTAGGCGTTATACATAAGGTTAAAAGAGTGGTTTATTCCGTTGCACTTGCCTTAAAATTAAAGAAAATATTGAAGAATACCGATCAAAAAACGGTTTTTCATTTTCATAATCAGTACAATATCTTTTTCTTCTTAAAGCTTGTTAAAAAGGAGCTTCGGGACAGGGCGGTTATAGCGTACACCAATCACAACGGCGTATGGTCGTTGCCGTTTGAAGAAGCCGAAAGCACCTTGAAAGCACGCTATTTTCAGGAAATCGAGGGAATGAGGAACGCCGATTTAATCTTCGTTTTGAATCCTAAAATGAAAAAGAATATCGTCAAAAATCTTGGCATTGAAGAGAATAAGGTCGTTCAAATCAATAACGGTGTTAATACCGATATTTATACTCCGCTGAATAGTGAGCGAATTGACACGGTTAAAGAAAAGTTCGGCTTGAAAGATAAAAAGGTGATTTTACAGGTTGGCTCCGTCAATGAAAATAAAGGGCAGGGCAGAACCGTAAAAATAATTGCGCCTTTATTAAAGAAAAACAGCAATATCGTGTTTGTCTTCGCCGGAGATATTGTTTCGCCGGAATACTATCATGAAGTTTTAAACACAGCGAAGGAAGAAAATGTTGAAAAGCAGGTTGTTTATTTAGGCACATTCAGTCCCGGAGAGGAAATGAATGAGATCTACAATATTGCGGATACAACAATTTTTAATTCTTTGTACGAGAGCTTTGGTCTTGTGTGTATTGAGTCAATTTCCTCCGGAGTTCCGGTAGTGCTTTGTTCCGAGTCTTTATCATCCTTCGGCGACGGAAGCATATATGCCGTAAAGGACGATGCTGTTGCTCAAATTACACGCCTTTTGAATGACTCCGACTATCTGAAGGATATGAAGCAGAAGGCGAGGGAAAATGCGGTCGACAATTTCACATGGTCAAAGGTCGCTCAGGATTACTATGATAATTTTAAAAGGTGAATTGAATGTCGAAAAAATTAAACGGCACGGTAATTGTAACATACCGCTGTAATGCAAAATGCACTATGTGCAACCGATATAAGGTCCCGTCGAAGCCCGAGGAAGAAATTTCAATTGAAACGATTAAAAAGCTTCCCGAAATGTATTTCACCAATATCACGGGCGGCGAACCTTTTATTCGTGACGATTTAAAAGATATTGTTCGTGAGCTTTTGAAAAAGAGCGACCGAATTGTAATATCCACAAACGGATTTTTCACCGACAGAATTGTGGAGCTTTGCAAGGAATTTCCGCAGGTCGGAATCAGGATTTCTATTGAGGGTCTTGAAAAGACGAACAATGAAATCCGAGGCCTTGACGACGGCTTTAACCGAGGCTACACAACCCTCAAAAAGCTCGTTGATATGGGCATGAAGGACGTTGGCTTCGGCATGACCGTTCAGGACAGAAACGCCGCGGATTTGGTTCCGCTTTACAATATTTCCGACGAGCTCGGTATGGAGTTTGCAACAGCGTCGCTTCACAACAGCTTCTATTTTGTTGAGTCTAATAATATAATCAAGGATCGCCTCACGGTTGCGCAGAATTTCGAGGATCTCGTTAATCGCTTGCTTGATTCCAACAGTCCCAAAAAGTGGTTCAGAGCGTATTTCAATCACGGACTTATCAATTATATTTTCTCTCAAAAACGCTTGTTGCCCTGCGATATGAGCTTTGACACATTCTTTATCGACCCTTACGGCGATGTCATGCCGTGCAACGGTACGAAGGAAAAGCAGGTTATGGGAAACCTGAACAGGCAGAGCTGGGAGGAGCTTTGGAACAGCGAGCAGGCGGAAAAGGTGAGAAGCTTTGTAAGAAACTGCGACCGCAACTGCTGGATGATAGGCTCTGTTTCGCCCGCCATGCACAAGTATATTTATAAGCCGGCCGCTTGGGTTATTAAGCATAAATTTCTACGCTTTTTCAAGAAGAAAAAGTATTCGATGTATGAGAATAAAATCGTTCGGGATTTCCGTGACGGCAAGGTGTCCAAGGAGGAGCTTGACGCTCTTTCGACCTGCGAGGGGTGCGGAAAGAACAAAAGCTGTGCAGAGATAGATTGAGGTTAATATGTTGATTATTTCAAACTCATTGACCGAAAAGGTTGATGAAGGCTGTTTAAAAGTGACCTATAATCTTATTAAAAGATTAAAAAAATCGCATGGCGGCGCTTTCGTTATAACATATGAGCGAAAATCCGAGCTTTCGGACAGGCATATGGAATTGAATAAGCTCATGTTAAACGGCGAGCTTCGTTCGATAATAAAGCAAAAAAAAGAAAAGGTCTTGTATGTGCCGTTCCCAGCGAAGCCGATTGCAACGGCGATAAGGATTTTTGTTATGTCCTTAATGTGCCGAAACGGCTTGGACGTAATTCTGCCGATGAAAATCAATGCCGAAGGTATATCGAAGCTTTTAATAAGACTGAGTAAAGCCGACCTGATTGTTTTTTCAAAGCAGTCCGAAAATTTTTATAAAAGCATCGTACCCAAAGGCAGAATCAGATACATAAAAACCGGCGTCGATACGAAAAAATTCGTGCCTGTAACCTCGGACGAAAAAAGACGGTTAAAACTAAAATACGGGTTAGATCCCGAAAAGCCGCTGGTTCTTCATGTAGGACATCTGAACGAGGGCAGGAACATTCAGACCCTGTTGAATATAGATTCCGAATATCAGGTGCTTTTGGTAGTGAGCACATTGACGAAGGACGAACAGAATTCGGAATTGAGAGAAAAACTGCTCAAAAAATCCAATATAAAAATATTCGATTCGTATATCCCCGAAATTGAGGAGATATATCAAATGAGCGACGTGTATCTTTTCCCCGTGACGGAGGACGGACATTGCATAGATGTTCCGCTTTCCTGTTTGGAGGCGGCGTCGTGCGACCTGCCGGTTATTACAACCGACTTCGGCGAGATAAAGGAATTTATTAATAAGCCCGGATTTTACCGTATGAACGGCGCTGACGAAAACGGATTGAACAAGCTCATAAAATCCGCAACGGAGGATGAGCATTGTTCAACGAGAGAAGCCGTGCTTCCATACGATTGGGATAATTGCATCGGTGACTTTTCGTAATATATTGTAGGAGTTTTGTTATGACGGATATGCCCTTAGTTTCTGTTGTTGTGCCTGTATATAATGTTGAAAAATATTTGGACAGGTGCGTGCAGTCTGTTGTCGGTCAAACATATGATAATCTTGAGATTATTCTGGTGGACGACGGCTCAACCGACGGCAGTGCGGTGATTTGTGACAATTGGGCAAGCTCCGACGGCAGAATTAAAGTAATTCATAAAAAGAACGCAGGTCTGGGCATGGCGAGGAACAGCGGTATGGACTCGGCAGGCGGAAAATACATATTCTTTTTCGACAGCGACGACTACGTTGATACAAAAACGGTCGAAAAATGCGTCTCGACAGCCGAAAAAAATGACAGCGACGCTGTGATTTACGCCCTGTGCGACGTGTATGACGACGGCAGAACCTCAGAAAAAGAGATTGTAACCGATAAAACGTTTTTTGTCGGCGACGAGGTTCAAAACGAGGTCTTGCCCGGAATGTTTACCTATTCGATGGGCTTCGGAATAAGCTCGTGCGGAAAGATGTACCGTTTATCAAAAATTAAAGAATTAAACCTGAAATTTAAATCCGAAAAAGAGATTATTTCCGAGGACGCCTATTTTATTTTGGAGCTTTTCTCTCAAATAAAGAGCGTTTCGATTATAAAAGAGAGTCTGTATTATTATTATAAGCGGAGCAATTCGCTCACTCGCATCTATAAGGCGGACAGGCAAAAGCAGAACGATGTTTTTCTTATAAAGTGCGTCGAGCTTGCCCGACAAAACAATCTTTCGCGACAGGTTATAAATCACGTTACCGCAAGGTATCATATGTATTCGATAACGGCGATGAAGCAAATCGTTGCCGCCGAATTACCCTTGAAAGAAAAGCAGACTGAGTTAAACAAGATTTTTAAAAGCAATGTGCTCAGGAAAAGCCTAACGGCCGACGTTATAAAGCTTCATAATAAAAGGCTCGGCCTGTTTTATACACTGCTAAAGCACAAATGCTATTTTGCCTGCAAAATAATTTTATTTTTAAAACGAAATTAGTATTAAGGAGAACGATTTTCTGTGGATAAGAGTTCAGCAGGAAAATTATATATAAAAAAGAGAACCGTCTCGGAGTGGATGATGCTTTTCATCTTTTTCTTCCCCGCTGCGCAGGCCTTTTTGACGGAACTGTTGCCGATACCCGATGCGATCAAGTTCCTATGCGACGGCTTCTTGGTTTTGCTGTTGCTGAAGCTGTTTTCGCAACGCTTCACGAAGATAGACAATTATTCAATGCCGTTCGTCGTTATTGTGGGTCTGTTCTTCTTCATTACCCTCGTCGGGTATTTGTTTAATTATCAATCGGTGTTTTACTATTTATGGGGCTTGAGGAATAATATCAGAATGTTCGTTGCATTCTTTGCGTTCGCATATCTTGCGGATTGGGAGGACGCAAAGGGCTGGATCAAAGCTTTAGATGTTTTATTTGTCATAAACTTTGCGGTTGTAATTCTTCAATATTTTTCAGGCTACGGTCAGGACTATATCGGCGGAATTTTCGGCACGTCAAAGGGCTGTAACGGAAGCCTGCTGATTTTTCTTTGCATCGTCTTTGCGAAAACGATCCTTTCCTTTATGAGAGGTGAGGAAAAGATGAGCAAATGCATATTTGTTTCGGTTGCGTCACTGCTTGTTTCGACCTTGTCCGAGCTGAAGATGTTCTTCATTTTGTTTATTTTAATCCTTTTTATGGCAAGCTTCATGACGGCGCATTCGATAAAAAAGACATTGTTCTTTGCGTTCGGTGCGGTGTTGGTTGTGCTTTTCGGTACACTGCTTACCGTCCTTTATAAGGACTTTGCGGATTTTCTTTCCTTTGACAGCCTGATAAAGGCGTTGACCGACACTGGATATGCGACCGATGAGGACATCGGCAGATTTACCGCCCTGCCCGTTATCTCGAAGAGATTTTTGCCCGGCTTTTTCAGAAAGCTGTTCGGCTTAGGCCTCGGTAACTGCGACAGCTCGTCGCTCAGTATGTTCAATACGCCGTTTTTCGAATCTCATCAAATGGTTCACTATTCGTATTTTTCGTATGCATTTTTGTTCTTGGAAACAGGCTTTGTCGGACTGGCATTGTATGCTTCGTTTTTCGTCGCTTCGTTTTTCGTTTCAAGAAAGCTGAAAAAGCTGGAAATGGCAGACGAATTTGCTTGTCAGATGAGCATTATACTTTCGGTGATAAGCCTGATACTTTTGGTTTACAATTCCTCTTTGCGCATGGAGATCGGATTTATGCTGTTCTTTGTTTTGGCATTGCCGATTATTTCCGCCAATGAGCAAAGAGAAAGTGATGATGTTTATATATAATCGTTTGGAAAAATGCAAACAAAGGAGGCAAAAACGATGAGAAGAGTGTCAAAAAGAATTATATCTCTCTTTTTGGTATTAGTGATGCTTCTCGCCATGATACCTGCCGGTACTGTTTTGGCAAGTGCCGCGTCGGGTTCGCTGGACATGACCGCCGAAGGACTTACCGCAACTTATGCGGGTGACGGCACATGGACCGGCGGCGGAAATGTGGCGCACGGCACTGTTACCGGTAAGGGCTCGCTTTTCAAGCAGTCGCAGAGCGGCTCTCTTACCTTCACTAACACCAGAAGTCAAGCCGGATATATTTCTTTTGATTACAAAATCACAGAGAACACCGGATCGGTTACCATTGCCGGTAATACCGTTACGGGCAGCGGCTCTTATGCGCCGTCCGCAGCTTTGGGCAGCGGTGAAACGGTTCAGGTTGTTATCAAATCCGGTAAGGGTAACGACAAAACAACGTCGATTGAGCTTACGAATATCAATCTTGTTGTTGACGTCAGTGCCACGACCACCTTTAAAGCACCGACCAACGGTTCCTATACCGTCAACGGTGAGTCTATCACAAAGGACACAGCCAAAACGCAGTCCTCAACGGTAGCATATAAGCTTGTTGCAAAGCCTGCAACGGGTTATAACTTTATCGGTTGGTACAGCTCGGCAATCAACGGATATTTCGATTACAACAGTACAACAACTCTGAATGTTGAAAGCGATACCGTTGTTTACCCTGTTTTTGTCAGCTCGTCAATGGCTGTATTTCAGGTCGGCTTCAATCTTTACACCGATTTGAATAAGGCAAATGCCGCCGCAGAGGCGGATTCGAGCAAGCAGATTGTGCTCTCGCACAGCGGTATTCTTGCCGCCGGCACATACAAGATTTCAAAGGGAGTTAATCTGTTGATTCCCTTCGATTCTGCCAATACGGCCACCTTCGGCGACGAGCCCGAATGCACAATGACATATGCTGCCCCGACAATGTACTCATGTCTTACCATGGCGGACGGTGCGGTTATCAACTGCTACGGTAATATCAATGTCAACGCAACCCAGCTTGCTTCGTCAACAAGAACCGCAGGCAGAGTCTGCGGCGCTTACGGTGCAATTCAGATGACCTCCGGCTCTCAGATTAAACTGAAGAGCGGTTCGGCACTCTATGCCTACGGCTACATCGGCGGCGAAGGACTTGTTTGGGGTGAAAGCGGAAGCAAGGTATATCAGTTCATGCAGATTGAGGACTGGCGAGGAGGTAACGATTCCTCTTCATTGCTTTCTTCATTGAAAAACAACTCGTTCCTTTTCTCTCAGTATTATCTTCAGAACGTTGAGTCCGAACTTCGTATAGACAGCGGTTGCACCATGTACGGTACCGCCGCAATCGCCGCAGGCTTGGGTAGCTCGAAATCACCGAGCCAGGCCTGCGCCGCAATCGTCGGCAAGGATGAGGGTATGTTCCATATCACAAGCGGTTATGCCACACTGAAGTATGACGCAACGACAGACAGAATGACGCTCGATTTCTACGGTGACCTTGTAACGGACGCTATCAGTATGTCGATTAAGCTCACTGTTGTTTCTTCGTCAATGAATACCGCCGATTACATTCTCGCTCTTCCGATGAACTATACCATAAATATTAAATCGGGCAGTAATGTTACATTTGCTCAGAAGTTTAAGCTTCTTCCCGGTACGGCTATCAATGTTGAAAAGGGTGCGACGGCAATCGTTTCCTCGGGCGGCGCAGTTTACCTCTATGACGTTGACGACTGGATGTCGGGCACATACACTTACAATAAGAACATTTTCCAGTTACCCTATGTATTTGCGAAAAAGGGCGCTCCCGTAACTCGCAGTGTAAAGGAAAATTCCGTTCTCAGGGTTGACGGAACGTTGACCGCAAACGGCCCGATATATTCAACCAAATCCGTCACAAACGGCGGCGATGCCGTTATCAAGGGTAAGGGCGTGTATGTTTCGAATGTTCACGGCTCGACAGACCTTAAAGAGGTCACCGGCTCGAACACCACGCTTAAAACCATCGCCTGCGTTCCCGTCAGGGGCACGATCGCAGGACACAGCGGATACAACAGCTTTGCTATCGGCACATACCGCTCGTTGAACGGAAACTGCTGGTATCAGAGAGCAGTTACGGCTAACGGCTTTACTGTCGTTTCGGGCGGCGTTCAGGACGGCGTAAACGTTTATGTTGCTGACACAAAGGACGCAACCGTTACGCTCGTTCTCACAACCGAACAGCCGTGCGTTACGCTTCCCACAAACGCTAAGGTTGCCGTAAGCGGCAATAAATATACATTGACCGAGATTAACAGCAATGTTACGATCGTCGCAAAACAGCATAATCCCGTTGTTTCTGTTCCGGCAAAGGCTCCCGACTGTCTTAACGGCGGCTATACGGCCGAAGAAAAATGCTCGGTCTGCGGCACGGTCGTAAGCCCCTCGGTAAGTGTTCCGGCAACGGGACACAAGGAGGAGATTATCCCCGGAAAAGAGGCCACATGTACGGAAAACGGCTTGACCGAGGGCAAGAAGTGCTCTGTTTGCGGTGAGATCATCGTCGCTCAGGAGGTCATTAAGGCACACGGCCATTCCGAAAAAACCGTTCCCGGAAAAGCTCCGACCTGTACGGAGAACGGCCTGACCGCCGGCAAGGTTTGCTCGGTCTGCGGTGCCGTTATAGAAAAGCAGGAGATTATTCCGGCTACCGGCCATACCTATACGACGGTTGTTACCGCTCCGACTTGCGAAGAGGACGGATACACCACCCATACCTGTGCCTGCGGTTACAGCTATGTTGACAATATCGTTAAAGCAACGGGACACAGCTATACAATCACGGTGGACGGCACATACAAGGCTCCGACCTGTACCGAGGATGGAAAGGAAGCGGATCTTAAATGCGCAAAGTGCGGCGCCGTTAAAAAGGGTGCGGTTATTCCTGCCAAGGGTCACGATGAGGTGATTGATGCGGCGGTTGAGCCTACCTGCACCAAGGACGGTCTTACAGAGGGTCGTCACTGCAAAACCTGTAACGAGGTTATCGTTGCGCAGAAGGTTGTTAAGGCGCTCGGACATGATTATGTTGCGGTTGTAACGCCTCCGACATGCACACAGGACGGCTACACGACACACACCTGCTCACGCTGTCATGACAGCTATGTTGATTCGCACGTTGACAGCACGGGCACCGAGCACAGCTACGATTCAACAAAGGTTTACGAGCCGACCTGTACCGAGGACGGCTACACCGTTAAAATATGTTCAATTTGCGGACATGAGTTGAAGCTGGAGGACACGATCGTTCCGGCATACGGCCACAAGTTTACATACGAGGTTGTTGAGCCGACCTGCACAACGGGCGGTTATACGGTTCGCAAATGTACGGTTTGCGGATACAGCGACACGGTCGATAAGGTTGACGCCTTGGGTCATGACTTTACCTCGGTTGTAACCGAGCCGACCTGTACCGAAAAGGGATATACAACGCTCACATGTAAACGTTGTAACCATACGGAAATTCCCGAGGAGTCGTATGTACCGGCACTCGGACACAAATACGTCGGTGTTGTAACAACTCCGGCAACCTGCACCGAAAACGGTGTCATGACATACACCTGTCATTGCGGCGACAGCTACACCGAGATTATCCCGGCGACAAATCACAGCTATGACGGGGGCGTTGTAACCGCTCCGACCTGTCATGAGCGCGGTTACACGACCTATACTTGTAAAAAATGCGGACACACATATCAGGGCAACTTTGTCGAAGCTCTCGGCTGTGAATTCGGCGATTGGGTAATCGTCAAGAATGCAACCTGCACCGAGAACGGACTTAAGAAGAGAACCTGTATTCGCGGTGACCGCTATGAAACAGAGGTTATTCCGGCTACCGGCCACAGCTATACGGCGGTTGTTACGGAACCGACCTGCACCGAAAGAGGATATACAACCTATACCTGTCACTGCGGTCACAGCTATGTATCCGACTATACGGACGCAAGCGGACATAAGCTTGTAATTGATCCCGCCGTTGCACCTACCTGCACCGAATCGGGACTTACCGAGGGTAGTCACTGCTCCGTTTGCGGCGAAATTATCGTTGAACGTCAGACGGTTGCGGCACTCGGACATTCCTTCGGAAAATGGACTGTATCCAAGGTGGCAACCTGTACCGAAAAGGGTGAAGAGGAACGTTATTGCACCGTTTGCGGTATCAGAGAAACAAGAGAGCTTGCAATGCTTCCGCATACTCCGGTAATTGATGCGGCGGTAGCTCCGACATATTCATCAACAGGACTTACAGAGGGCAGTCATTGCTCAAGCTGTAACGAAATCCTTAAAAAGCAAGAGGTTGTTGCCAAGCTCAAGCTTAACTGGGATACCTTTAAGCTTGCAATGTCTCAGCTTGAGGGCTATGCGAGCGACTACGCCAAGAACAACCCTGGTAAGGATCCCAAAAAGCTTATGCTCAACTTCATCCGTACCGGTATCGACCGTTACAACGATGACGATTGGGTAACAATGGCAGGTGCCGAGGAAACCGTTTTCGTCAACGAGGTTATCGCAAAGGACGAAATCAACGGCACTATCGCTTATGCGCTTCGTGAGATCGATTATCTTGAAATAACAATGCCGAACGGCGAAAAAATGGTATTCGACCATCTGTTCGGTTCGTTGAATATTTCAAGCAATAAGAACTATACTCAGTCAAACACAGACTTCGGCAGCTGGGCAGGCGATATTTGCGACTTGATGGAATATTCAAATCCGAGAGTAAAAGCAACAGAGCTTGACGCGATGACCGAAGAAATCGCAACAAAATATTTCGGCGTTGACGATGTTGAGGAAAGCGGCTTCGGCTATGACGATATCAGAACCGACCTTGATGCCTTCTATATCGTTTACCAAATCACATCGGGCGCTTCATCGCTCAGCGAGATTTTTGAAAGCTACTATAACGAGGAGCTTTCGATGCGTTCAAGAGCGGCGTTCTTCCTGAACAACCGCTTCCCGGGCAGCCTGACAAATGCCGAGGTTCGTCAGTCGATTTTCACGACTTACAGAGATCACCTTTTGATTCAGCTTCTTGAATCGGGTAGGGGACTTTCGGGCCTTGATACCCTCAGAGAGGCTTGCTGTTACGCATTTGCCGATTATCTTTATAATCTGGCAAAGGACGATCTGGTAGCTCCCGAGAATCCCGATAAGCCGACAGATGACCCGAACAAGCCGGATATTTACAGCGTATTCTCTTCGAAGGATTCGATGCTTGCTCCGGGTATAACGCAGAACATCAGCTATGCTGTCGATTCGAACGGCGAGCAGATGGTATACTATATGTCAAAGTCGGACATCAACAGAAGCGATGTCAATATCTACGCAAACTATGCAAACAATGACGCTTCTTCATGGGCATTGTCAACTGTCAGCGAGCAGATGGCCGCCGCTCAGAAAAAGCATTCCAACCCCAACGACCCCGATAACTATATTGAAAATTACAATGCGGTTGTCGGCACAAACGCCAACTTCTTCAACATGGGTACAGGTAAGCCGCTCGGCTTGCTTGTTATGAACGGCAAGGAGTATACCCCCATTTACACGAAGGAAAGAGAATATAATTTCTTTGCTATCCTCAAGGACGGCACACCGGTTATCGGAGAAGCCTCGGAATATAACAAATACAAGAACAATATTCAGGAGGCTGTCGGCGGTGCGGAAATCCTTGTTAAGGACGGTGTAAATCAGTTCATCGGCAAAACAAGCGAAAAGATGCCGAGATGCTGCGTCGGTATTACGGCGGACGGACAGATTATAAATCTTGTACTTGACGGACGTCAGTATCCGTATTCGGTCGGCGCAACGTATTATGAGGTTGCACAGATTCTCATTGACGCAGGCTGTGTGGACGCTATGGAGCTTGACGGCGGCGGATCCGCAACCTATGACGCAAAGCAGGAGGGCTCGGACGAGGTAACCGTTGTTAACCGCCCGTGCGACAGCGTGGAGCGTTCCGTAAGCTCATCACTTGTAATCGTTTCCACGGCTGTAACTTCAAAGGAATTTGACCACGCTATCGTTAACACCGCAACGGACTACCTGACCGTAGGTTCTTCCTTCGATGTTTCGCTGACAGGCGTCGGTGCGGCAGGAAATATGACCGAGATTCCGAAGAACGCAACACTCCGACTTTCCGATGAAACAGTCGGCACTCTCAACGGTAATAAATTTACCGCCGTTGCAAAGGGCAAGGTCGATATTCAGGTTGTGGTTGACGGAAAGGTTGTCGGAAGCAAAACAATCGAGGTTATCACAAGACCCACGGCTCTCAGCTTTACAAAGGATAATATCAACGTGATTTACGGCGTTGCTGAAGAGCTTCCGCTTGTTGCAACATACAAGAACAATCCCGTAACGTTCAACACGAACGATATCATCTTTGAAATGACCAATGATTTGGCAGGTGTAATGAACGGCTTCTCGTTCACCGGTAACGAAGCTTCGGGCGTTCGTAACGTTACCGTAACCGCTAAGGTCAAGACCGATGTCAATGTTATCGCCAATATTTCCCTGCGCCTTTACAAGGCAGACGAAAGCATTTTCGATTTCGAAAAGGCAACGGCAGGTAACGAGTTCCTCGCATGGAACAGATCTGTTTCGAACTCTTATACAATCGACAACAAGCTTTACTATAAGGTAGATACAAACAAGGATTCTGTCGCTTCGTATGTATTTGCCATTGATATGAAATCGATTACCGCACCTGCACGCTTACAGCCCTTGATGGAATATCTCAACGGCTTTGCTGGCAACGTCGGTGAAAATGCTACCCCATGGGATTATCTTCTCGCTTTGGGCGGACGTGTAAGCGACCTTACAAATGTTACCGTTACGGCGAAATTCCCCGAGGGAGTAGATGTCGATGTTGAAAATCTGAGGTTTGTAAACGACTTCTTCAAGATCTCGTCATACAAATACGACGAAGCCACGCATACGCTTACAATCGTATGCAAGTGGACAAGACAGACTGAGGGTATCGATCCGTCAACGGCAAACTCGATCGGTATTCTCTCCGGTGTTAAGATTACACCGAAGAAGAACGCCCAAAAGGATAAGGACGGATTGATCAATATTGATGTAACGGGTAATGTCTCTTACGATATTTATCTTGATACAACACAGCTTTACAAGTTCGCAAAGGATCCGGAAAATCAGAAGAAATACGGCATTTATGAGTATATCAATCCGAATGATCCGGAGGACGCAGGCGGACACTTCTCCGACACATATGTTACGTTTGAGGATCACTTCTCACTTGACGAAAAGCCCCTCAACGGTTGGATAAGCCCGAACGGTGAACAGTTCTATTACTATGTGAACAACAAAAAGGTCACGGGTATTTACTGCGCACCCGATCAGGACGGTTCGGACAAGAGCTATTATTACAGCTTCGATAACGACGGCGCTTGCACAGGCAAGCTGACAGGTCTTTTCTATGACAATACCGCAAAGGCTTACCGCTATGCCCGTCACGGAGAGCTTCAAAAGGGCTGGGTAATGATAGACAACAGCTGGTACAACTTCGACAATTCATATAACGCACAGACCGGCTCAAAGGCATTCGGCAGTGTAACTTATGAATTTGAGGATAACGGACGCCTGAAGCACGGCGTTTGGGCAAAGACTGTTTTCGGTACAAAGTATTATTACGGCCCGGGTTGCTACAACAGGGGCTGGGCTACAATCGACGGCAACAGGTATTACTTCGAGAACGGTTACCGCTACGAAGGCTACCGCATGATATTCAAGGCAAATGTACGTTATTGGTACGATTTCGGTGATGACGGTATTTGCAAGGATGAGGTTGTTCCCACAGGCTTCTATGAGGACGAAAAGGGTCTCAGCTATGTAATCGACGGCATTGGTGTATACGGCCTTTATAAGATTGACGGCAGTTACTACGGCTTCGATTATTACGGTTATGCAAGAAAGGGCTTCGTCAACGTGGGCGAATCGCACTGTGATCTGAAGCCCGGCAATTATTACTTCGGCGACGATTACAAGGCTGTTAACGGCATTGCAAAGAATCAGAATGGCGACTTGGTTTATTACAGAAACGGTCGTCCGGCAATGGTAGGTCTTGTTGAGGTTGACGGCGACTACTACTTCGCAGGCGGTGCAAACGGTGAAGTTTCCATCAACAAAAAGCAGTACACATGGGCGAACACCACTTCGATTCCGAACGGAACCTACGAATTCGGCCCCGACGGCAAGATGCTCAACGGCATTGTCGAAAAGGACGGAACTCTCTACTACTACGAAACAGGAAAGCCGAAGATGGCAGGTCTTGTCATGGTTGACGGCGCTTACTACTTTGCAGGCGGTGCAAACGGCGAGGTTTCGGTAAACAAGGTTCAGTATGTATGGCAGGATAACGGAATCAAGCTCGAAAATCCCAACTGCGAGTTCGGTGCCGACGGCAAGATGCTTGACGGTATCGTGAATAAGAACGGCACGCTCTACTACTATGTAATGGGCAGACCGAAGATGGCAGGACTTATCGAAATTGACGGCGATTACTACTTCGCAGGCGGAGCAAACGGCGAGCTTGCCGTAAGCAAGGTTCAGAATGTTTGGAAAGCCAACGGTATCAGCCTTTCAAACCCGAACTGCGAATTCGGTGCCGACGGTAAGATGCTTAACGGCATTATCGAAAGAGACGGTAAGCTTTATTACTACGAAATGGGCAGACCGAAGGCGGCAGGACTTGTTGAGGTTGACGGCGACTACTACTTCGCCGGCGGCGAAAACGGTGAAATACTGGTCAATGTAAAGCAATACACATGGGCAAACAGCACGTCGCTTCCGAACGGAACATATGAATTCGGCGCAGACGGCAAGATGCTCAACGGTATTGTCGAAAAGGACGGCACGCTTTATTACTACGAAATGGGTAAAACCAAAACCGCAGGCCTTATCCAAATCGACGGCGACTACTATTTCGCAGGCGGTGCTAACGGTGAAATTACCGTTAACAAAAAGCAGTATGTATGGCAGAGCAACGGCTTATTGCCCGAGGATAACTACGAGTTCGGTGCCGACGGCAAGATGCTCAACGGCTTTGTCACAAGGGACGACGGTATTTACTATTACGATACAGGTAAATACGGCAGAGTCGGTTTGAACCTGATTGACGGTGATTACTACTTTGTCGGCTATTACGGTAAGCTGTATACTAACGGTACTTACTATGTATGGGAAACCAACGGTTACTCAATTTGTATGAACTATACATTTGACGAAACCGGTAAGCTGGTGAAATAATCATGAAATGGGGCTGTCACATTTAGCGCAGAGCAAAACGGTTTCTGCATCTAAATACGACAGCCCTATTGGAGTATTCTAAAGCAAAAAGCGTAAAAATAATTTTGGAAGATTGATTTTAATGAAGAATGCCAAGGTATTTACAAATGCAAAGTGGATTATAATTTGCAAAATCATTCAGTCGGTTTTGCAGCTTTTGGTCGGTATGTTAAGCGCCCGTTATCTGGGCCCGTCTAACTACGGCTTGATTAACTATGCCGCCTCAATAACCGCTTTTGCAATGCCGATTATGAAAATGGGACTTGACGCAACGCTTGTCTTTGAATTGGTAAAAAATCCGAAGCAAGAGGGCAGGGTGCTCGGCACATCGTTGGGCATGAATGTTATATCCTCGTTTTTGAGCATAATCGGCGTTTCGTTTTTTGCTTATTTGGCTAACCCCGACGACCGACAAACTCTCATTGTCTGCGTTGTATATAGTCTCTCGGTTTTCTTTGCGGCGCTGGAAATGATTGAATACTGGTTCCAGTATAAATTGCTTTCCAAGTATTCGTCTGTGGTTATGCTTATTTCCTATGTTGCCGTTTCGGCTTATAAGATATTCCTGCTCGTAACGCAAAAGAACGTAGTTTGGTTTGCTTTTTCTCATTCGATCGAATACGGCTTGATCGCATTTTGTCTTATATTACTGTATTTCAGAAAAAGCGGTGATAAGCTGGTTTTCTCGTTCAGTCTTGCAAAGGACATGTTTTATAAAAGTAAATATTACATTTTTGCGTCGATATTGGTTGTTGTTTTTCAGAATATTGACAAGCTCCTGCTTACCGAGCTGTCGGGTACCGAATCAACGGGCTATTATTCCGCCGCAGTAACCTGCACGGTGATAACGCAGTTTGTATTTACGGCTATCATAGACTCGTTCAGACCGGAAATTTTGAAGCAGAAGAAAGAGGACGAAAAAGAATACGAAACATCGCTTATTTCTCTTTACAGTATAGTTATATATCTGTCATTACTTCAGAGCGTGGCTTTCACCGTGTTTGCAAAGCCGATTGTCTATGTCATGTACGGCAAGGATTTCATGCCCACCGTGAAGATACTGCAAATCCTGATTTGGTATTTTACCTTTTCCATTATCGGCACGGTTCGAAACGTCTGGATTTTGGCAGAGGACAAGCAGAAGTACCTGTGGGGAATAAACCTGATGGGTGCGGCGTTCAGTGCGATCCTCAACTTCATTTTGATTCCTCATTTTGATGCGATAGGTGCCGCAATAGCGTCGTTCTTTACTCAGCTTTTCACGAATTTCATCTTAGGCTTCATCTTAAGACCGTTAAGGCCGAACAACAGGCTTATATTGAAATCCTTGAATCCGAAGATATTCTTTGCGAATATAAGCTCGATAGTGAAAATGCTGTTGAAAAGACAATGATTTTGCATACAGAGCTGTCAAAGGCAGGGGTGAAAAATGGACATTAAAAAGAAAAAAAGGCTGATGACAGCGGGGATTATCCTCTGCGCCGCCGTGTTTGTTTTCTCGGGTGTAATACTTGCTCGGGAATACATCGACCAAAAAAGAAGAGCCGAAGCCTTTGAAAGGGTTGCAAGTCTGGTTGAAACCGACGGTGAAAACGGCTCGGCGGCGAACGACTCGGAGCAGGATGCGAATAAAGCCGCCGCTTACAATAAATATTCGAAGGTATACGCTCAAAACAACGATTTTATCGGCTGGATCACGGTTCCGGATACCCGAATCAACTACCCTGTTATGCAGTCAAAGAACAATCCGAATTTCTATTTGTACCATGACTTTGAAAAGGCGTACAGCAAATTCGGAGTGCCGTTCATGCAGGAAAACTGCGATGTTGCGACCTCCGATAACCTGATAATGTACGGCCATCATATGTATAACGGCAGTATGTTCACCGATCTTTGCAAGTATATTGACGAGGACTTTTACCGTGATCATAAGTACATTCGCTTTGACACCATGGAGGGCTTCGGTGAATACGAGGTCATTGCCGCCTTCAAGACGGTGGCTTACTCCGATGATGGGTTTAGATACGATCGCTTTGTCCGAGCCGAGCGAAAGGAAGATTTTGACGAATACGTTGCCAAGTGCAAGAAGCTGTCGTTCTATGATACGGGCGTGACCGCCAAATACGGCGACAAGCTCATAACGCTCTCAACCTGCGAGTTTTCAAGGCAAAACGGACGCATGGTTGTTGTTGCGAAGAAGGTCAATGACAGGCTTGAAACAATATCATAACGAATAAGGCACAGCAGAATTTGTGAACTGCTGTGCCTTAATTTATTGTTAAAGAATATCAATAACCTTTTTTATATCCGATTCGATGCAGATTGCCTGCTTTTCGATTTCCGAGGGACAAACCGCATCGCCGTAGTTTACGCACGCATATGTTGCCTTCGGATTTTTTGCCGTCATCTGCCAAAACGGGTATTTGATAATGACGGGTTTGTTGTAGCCGATGCCGAGCTCGAGGAAAAGTATTTTTTGATTACCTCTTGTCCGAATGAAGTCGGCGTACCTTTCGGAGGCTCTGTGCCAGCCTTCGTCCTCGACGAATTTATCGTCCGCACGCAGATTCATTGTCATCGGTGCGCCGCAATGCGGACAAACGGGAACAAGCCCGGTCGGGATTTTCATATCGTGCTGCTGTTCACACATTGCAATAACAGTCTGCTCGTTGTCGTATGTTTCGTTGCGGCAGGGAACGGAGCATTGAAAAAGTCCGTAGTCGCCCTGAGTATAGAACAGCCGCTTTTTGTCGAAGCCGGCCTTTTGAAACTGATGGTCAACGTTCGTCGTTATGACGAAATAATCCTTGTCCTTTAGCAGTGCGTAAAGGCGGTTATGGAGGTCGTTCGGTGCGTCCGTGTAGCGGTTTAAAAAGATGTACCTGCTCCAGTACGCCCAGTATTCCTCGGGAGTTTTGTAAGGGTAGAATCCGCCGGAATACATATCGGTGAAGCCGTAACGGGCGTGAAAATCGGCAAAATATTTGTGAAATCTTTCTCCGTCATATTTAAAGCCTGCCGAGGTTGAAAGTCCGGCTCCGGCGCCGATAACAATTGCGTCGGCGGACTCGATTGCCTTCCTCAGCCGCTCAACGCTCTTCGAGAAGCTCTCGGTAGATTTTGTAATCCTCATCCTTGAAAACATTGAATATCACCTCAATTTTGCTTTTTTTCCTGAATACAAAAACAATTACCGCAGCAACGATAACTTCATCGGCTCAAACTGTCTGCCGGTAGATTGCGACAACGATCACAGCGACGATCCCGAAGACTGGATATATCCTTCCGATGTTGCCACCGCGTTTCCGGGAGTCGCCTTTGCTGTGCATTACAGCCGTAACAATATGAAGGTAAAAAACGGCAGGGCGGCACGACCGAAATTCCATGTGTTCTTCGCCATTGACAGAATCACCGATGCCGTTGTATACAGCGAATTAAAAAAACTGGTCAACGCCGTCTTTCCGTACTTTGACACCAAGGCCCTCGATGCCGCCCGTTTCTTCTTTGGTACAAAGATACCGGAAGTAGAGATCTTTGACGGCCCGATGACGCTGACCGCCTTTCTCGCTGATGATGATTTTGATGTCAACATGGACTCAGGCAGCTATGGCGGCATTGTTATTCCGGAAGGCAGCCGCAATGCCACCATGTCACACTACGCGGGCAAAATCCTCAAACGCTATGGAAACACCGGGGAGGCTTATCAGCACTTCATCAAAACAGCCGGCTGCTGTGAGCCGCCGCTGGAACAGTCAGAGCTTGACGGTATTTGGCGCAGCGCAAAGCGTTTTTATGAAAAGATATCTGCACAGGAGGGATATATTCCGCCGGAGCAGTACAATCAGGAACTTGCTCTCAAGCCTTCCGACTATTCAGATGTAGGACAGGCTATCGTGCTGGCAAGGGAATATGAAGGCAAACTCCGCTATTCTCCTTCTACCGACTTCCTTGTTTACAACGGACGTTTCTGGGAGGAATCCAAGCTCAGGGTGCAGGCTGTGGCGCAGGAGCTTACAACCCGCCAGCTTGAAGAGGCGGAAACCGAAATCAGAAAAACAACTGACGAAATGGTGAAAAACGGCGCGTGGGATCTGTTGGCTTCAATGGGTCCGAAAAAGGCGGCTATGGCTTTCAGCCCGGAACAGACCCGTTCCTTTCAAAAGTACGAGAATGCCGCGGCTGTTATCTGTCGCAGACAAAACAATCCGGTGAATTGTTTTGTCATAGCGATAGCTATTGTGAGTTAATTATATGTCAATATCAAACCTGAAACAATGATTTATTTGTTGAATGTGATTCAACAGAGGGTAGAATATTTCTTAATATAGACCCGGATACGATAGATAATTTGGGAATATTCGAACTTTTGGTTAGCAATAATCAATAAAAAACAAACAGAATATTTGTGCAAAACAGAGAAGCTGAAAAACTTCTCTGTTTTTTTGTCACAAAACGTAAAAAACGGACATATATATACAAATACATTTTAAGGAGGCTTATTTATGATAAGCAAAATTTTGAAAAAGATTCTTTGTGTGGTTATGTGTCTGATGATTTGCGGATCAACGACAGCTATGGCAATCAGAGTCGATACGCAGGAGACGGGAATTGTAATGCCGGCGTATCAAAACATCTCGAGCAAAAGCTGTACATTGGATATCTCAGGCGTAAACTCGACATCTTCGGCAACGCTGCGCTCAAGCAAGTCAATGTCACTGAAAA
>OQVL01000167.1_pt1 | contig 29091 bp, 32 predicted proteins | sample 1691501 | NCBI WGS metagenome assembly OQVL01 (sample SAMN03418253, study PRJEB22391) | human gut metagenome | biome: human-gut; feature: organic feature; material: feces | host: Homo sapiens | place: Tanzania | collected 2013-01 | reverse complement strand
CCATCAATAACCCGGCGTTACGGGAAAAGCTATTCACCTTTGAGGTGGATATTCTACGCAACGATGTCTGTGATATCAGCCTGAACCTGCAACTGACGGAACGTGTGCTGGTCAGCACTGACGGCAGTGTGTCGAGCGTTGAAGCTATAGCGGAACCTGATGCACCTGAAGAAATGTGGACGGTGAAACGTGGCTGAACTGCAGAAGGTGGACGACTGGCTGAGTGCCTTGCTGGCGAATCTGGAACCAGCCTCGAGAAGCCGCATGATGCGCCAGCTGGCGCAGGAACTTCGCCGGATACAGCAGCAGAATATCAGGATGCAGCGCAACCCTGACGGCAGCAGCTATGAACCGCGACGGGTAACAGCACGCAGTAAAAAAGGCCGTATCAAACGTCAGATGTTTGCAAAGCTGCGCACCACAAAATACCTGAAAACTGCCGCCAGCACCGACTCTGCCAGCGTGCAGTTTGAAGGCAAGGTGCAGCGCATTGCCCGCGTTCACCATTACGGCCTGCGAGATCGCGTCAGTCGTAAGGGACCGGAGGTGCGTTACGCAGAGCGTCGCCTTCTGGGTGTAAATGATGATGTTGAGGCAATGACCCGCGACATGATTCTGCAATGGCTGGCGGGGTGATCTTTGTATCAGCACTGATACAAGTTGCAGCACTGCCGCCTTTCTTCCCCTGATGGCAACCTTTCCCTATGAACGCACAATTAACCGAAATCATGCGCCTTATCACCAACCTGATCCGCACAGGGGTAGTCACCGAAGTGGACAGGGAAAACTGGCTTTGCCGGGTGAAAACGGGTGAGCTTGAAACCAACTGGATCAGCTGGCTGACGCTGCGTGCCGGGAATGCCCGTACATGGTGGCGACCATCGGAAGGTGAGCAGGTGGTGCTGCTGAGTCTGGGCGGCAATCTGGAAACCGCCTTTGCGCTGCCCGCTGTCTATTCGAATCAGTTCGCACCACCGTCGACGTCGGCGGACGCCTGCGTGACAGAACATCCTGACGGTGGCTGGTTTGAATACGAACCCGCCACCGGGCGCTGGTATGTCAGGGGCATCAAATCAATGGTCATTGAGGCTGCTGACAACATCACCATGAAAACCAGTGAGTTTGTACTGGAGGCTGACCGCACGCGCATTAACAGCGAAGTGGTGATCAATGGTGGCGTTACCCAGGGCGGCGGAGCGATGAGTTCTAACGGGATCGTGGTTGATGCGCATCAGCATACTGGCGTCCTGAAAGGCGGCGATACAACCGGAGGCCCGGTATGACGCTTTATAGCGGGATGAACAATACCAGCGGCAAAGTCATTACTGATATTGATCATCTGCGCCAGTCGGTGCGGGACATTCTGCTGACACCGCAGGGTAGCCGTATTGCCCGCCGGGAATATGGTTCCCTGCTGTCGGCACTGATAGATCAGCCACAAAATCCGGCATTACGCCTGCAGGTCATGTCGGCAGTGTATGTGGCGCTGAGTCGCTGGGAGCCACGGTTGACGCTGGATTCCATCACCATCAACAGCAATTTTGACGGTTCAATGGTGGTGGAGCTGACCGGGCGGCGGAATAACGGTGTGCCGGTGTCCCTTTCCGTATCAACAGGAGCAGAGAATGGCAGTGATTGACCTTTCGCAGTTGCCTGCACCGCAGATTGTGGATGTGCCGGACTTTGAGACGCTGCTTGCCGAACGCAAGGCAGAATTTGTGGCGCTTCATCCGAAAGATGAGCAGGAAGCAGTGATCCGCACGCTGGAACTGGAATCTGAACCCGTCACTAAATTGTTGCAGGAGAACGCTTACCGTGAGTTGCTTCTGCGCCAGCGCATTAACGAAGCCGCGCAGGCGGTGATGGTGGCTTACGCGATGGGCGGCGATCTTGACCAGCTCGCTGCCAACTACAACGTGACACGCCTGACGGTGACGCCTGCTGATAATGATGCTGTGCCGCCCGTTGCAGCTGTGATGGAAAGCGATGAAGCGTTGCGCCTGCGTGTGCCTGCAGCCTTTGAAGGGCTTTCTGTTGCGGGGCCAACTGCAGCTTATGAATTTCATGCCCGAAGCGCCGACGGTCGGGTGGCGGATGCCAGTGCAACCAGCCCGGCACCTGCAGAGGTGGTGCTGACTGTCCTTAGCCGCGAAGGCGATGGAACTGCAGAAAAAGACCTGCTGGACGTGGTGGAAAAAGCTCTGAACAGTGAGAACGTCCGCCCGGTGGCTGACCGTCTTACGGTTCGCAGCGCAGAAATCATCCCGTATCGCGTGGAAGCCACCATTTTTCTCTATCCTGGACCGGAAGCAGAGCCGGTAATGGCAGCGGCAAAAGCCAGCCTGCAGAAGTACATCGCCAGTCAGACGCGTCTTGGTCGGGATATTCGCCGTAGCGCCATCTTTGCCGCCCTGCATGTTGAGGGGGTGCAGCGTGTGGAGCTGGCTTCTCCTCTGGCGGATGTGGTCCTGAACAAAACACAGGCGGCATCATGTACGCAGTGGAGCGTAACCAACGGAGGAACGGATGAATAGTCTGCTGCCACCGGGTTCAACACCACTGGAGCGCCGACTGGCGCAAACCTGCAGCGGGATTTCTGATCTGCAGGTGCCGCTTCGTGACTTGTGGAATCCGGCTACCTGTCCGGTCAGCTTCCTGCCTTATCTCGCCTGGGCGTTCTCTGTGGATCGCTGGGACGAGGGCTGGACAGAAAGCGTCAAACGCCAGGTAGTGAAGGATGCTTTTTATATTCATCAGCATAAAGGAACCACCAGTGCCGTGCGGCGGGTGGTGGAACCGTTCGGATTCCTGATCCGCATTATTGAGTGGTGGCAGACCGGAGAAACACCGGGCACGTTTCGCCTGGATATCGGCGTGCAGGACCAGGGCATCACTGAAGATACCTATCTGGAACTTGAGCGACTGATAAGCGATGCCAAACCATGTAGCCGCCACATGATCGGCATGTCCATCAATCTGCAGACCAGCGGCCCGCATTGGGTGGGAGCCGCCAGCTATCTTGGCGAAGAAATCACGATCTATCCGTATATCAACGAAACGATTATTTCCGGTGGCACCGCGCATGAAGGCGGGGCGGTCCATGTTATTGACACAATGAGAGTGAATCCATGAGCACAAAATTTTATACCCTGCTGACGGATATTGGCGCGGCGAAACTTGCCAGCGCCGCCGCGCTCGGTGTGCCGCTAAAAATTACCCATATGGCGGTGGGCGATGGCGGTGGAGTATTGCCAACGCCGGACGCAAAGCAGACGGCACTGGTAAATGAGAAACGCCGGGCTGCGCTGAATATGCTTTATATCGACCCGCAGAACAGCAGCCAGATTATTGCCGAACAGGTGATCCCTGAAAACGAGGGCGGTTGGTGGATACGTGAAGTGGGCTTGTTTGATGAGTCCGGGGCATTGATTGCCGTGGGCAACTGCCCGGAAAGCTATAAGCCGCAACTGGCTGAAGGCAGCGGGCGCACCCAGACCGTGCGCATGGTGCTGATTACCAGCAGCACGGACAATATCACCCTGAAAATCGACCCTGCTGTAGTGCTGGCAACCCGCAAGTATGTGGATGACAAGGCACTGGAGCTGAAGGTGTACGCGGATGATCAGATGGCAAAACATCTTGCCGCACCGGACCCGCATTCACAGTACGCGCCAAAAGCCAGCCCGACATTTACCGGAACCCCCAAAGCGCCAACGCCAGCGGCGGGGAATAATACCACGCAGGTTGCGACCACTGCGTTTGTACAGGCGGCACTGACGGCCCTTATTAATGGTGCGCCAGCCACGCTGGACACGCTGAAAGAAATAGCCGCAGCCATTAACAATGATCCGAATTTCAGTACCACCATTAACAATGCGCTGGCACTAAAAGCACCGTTGTCGAGTCCGGCACTCACCGGAACGCCAACAGCCCCCACGGCGGCGCAGTCGGTCAACAATACACAGATTGCCACTACGGCTTTTGTGAAATCGGCGATTGCAGGAATGGTGGGTTCTGCACCTGCTGCACTGGATACACTGAACGAACTGGCGGCGGCACTGGGGAATGATCCGAACTTTGCCACGACAATGCTTAATGCGCTGGCAGGTAAACAACCGCTGGACAATACGCTTACCAATTTGAGTGGAAAGGATGTAGCTGGTCTTCTCACATACCTTGGTTTGGGGGAATTGGCTCTGGCTGGCGCAACAACCGGCGCTATGTTGGTGAATGGGTATGTAGCAATTCCATTAATGATTTCTGGCGTTCGGAGACCACTTATTATCCAGTGGGGAGTGGGGCAGTTTGGGGGAAGTCTGGGGGATGATGCGGGATATTTAAACAATTTCCCTTTCGCTTTTCCGTCGGCGTGCTACGTGATGGTTGCCAGCCACGCGGGGCATACACCTTCGGGTGCCGGAATACTATCTGCTTCCGCAATCACAAAAAGCGGCTTTCGTGGTTTTTCCAGCGTAGTGACTGCCGCAAATCCTGTATCGGGCTGTTATGTTGCTATAGGAGGGTGATGTGTTTTTTAGTCCATCTTTAAATATTTTTGTGAATCCTGCGCTTAAGGATGACTACATCAATGTAAATTCATGGCCAGATGATGCTGTTGAAGTTGATGAGCAGGTGTATATTGAGTTTTCCGGATTACCGCCGAAAGGAAAAATCCGTATCGCTGGGGAAAATGGTTTTCCTGCATGGTCTGAAATTCCACCACCAACGCATGAGGAACAGATTGCCGCAGCCGAATTGAAAAAACAGCAATTGATTAATCAGTCCAACGAATATATGAATACCAAGCAATGGCCTGGTAAAGCGGCTATTGGTCGTCTGAAAGGTGAGGAACTGGCGCAATATAATTTGTGGCTGGATTATCTGGACGCACTGGAACTGGTTGATACCTCCAGTGCTCCAGATATTGAATGGCCTACGCCTCCGGCAGTTCAGGCCAGATGACATCCGGCGCGGTGCTGGTATCTGTTGCCGTCACCGCGTCAATGTAATCCAGCACGGCGTTAAGTCGGGTTGTTTCTGCCTGCGTCAGTTTACGTCCGGCCTGCAATTTCAGTTGAATCAGACTGATGGAAGCCATTGCAGTATCAATCAGCGACTGGCGCTGTGCTTCTGCTGCATCTACTGCGGCGCTATGCTGTTCCTCGGTATCCGTCACCCATTTCTCACCATCCCATTTATCATATGGCGTTAATGGGGCGATAGTGGTTGTATTTTCAGGGTAATCACCCGGAGCGGTGATTTCTTTTGATTCTCCTGTTTCGGTGCTATAGACCGTTTCACCGCGATGGTCTGGCACATATTCCCATGAGTTAAAATCTGCAGAACGGCAGATTGCATAACCAGCCTTATGTGTGCCAGGGGCATCTAAACAGGAACATGCCGGAATGCCGACACCAACGGCAAGATATTCATTTGAAGTGGAAATATATTCCCGTGTTTCACCATCATAGTTATAAACGGTAACATCCCCTGCCTTTGTTGCAATGAGCTCACTATCTAATATTGCTTTATGCATCAGGCAGCCCTCACGATATAGTTAAATGCAATATTACGCGGACGCGTTTCTGAGGCTGCGGCACCTAAACCAGCCACTGATTGTTTATATGTTTTAAAGGTTCCATAATCCGGTGCTGGTAATCCGGCATCGTTTGTGTTTCCTCTTTTGATAATGTCAGTGCCACTATTTACCCAGCTTTCATCAAAATAGAAATTAATAGTTGCATCAGTCACAATCGTGGATCTTGACGGTAATCCATGAGCATGATCCTCCGTTGCATATCCCTGAATACTTAAAATAGAGCGACCTGTATCAATCCCCCGCCCGTCATCCCAGCCACGAATAAACTCACCACGTAAATCAGGCAATTTATTTGTCGGGTAAGCCTTTGCCAGTTCCGGGTATTCTTCAGCAGAAAAAGCCGCACCGTTGCATTTCAGCCAGCCTGTTGGCGGAGTGGCTGAAGGCCACGGAACAGGGACACCAACAGGTAATGCAGAGCCTTCTCCCAAACCAACGTTTATGAAAATGCAGAGATAACGGCTAACTGGCATCATCTCCGGTTTTTATTCAGGGGGATGATCATGCTTATTGGCTATGTACGCGTGTCAACAAATGACCAGAACACCGATTTGCAACGTAATGCACTGAACTGCGCGGGATGTGAGCGGATTTTTGAGGACAAAATCAGTGGCACTAAGTCCGACAGACCGGGGCTGAAAAAACTACTCAGGACACTATCGGCAGGTGACACTCTGGTTGTCTGGAAGCTGGACAGGTTGGGGCGCAGTATGCGGCATCTCGTTACGCTGATAGAAGAGCTGCGCCAGCGTGGCGTGAATTTCCGAAGCCTGACTGACAGTATTGATACCAGTACCCCAATGGGCCGTTTCTTTTTTCATGTCATGGGGCCCTGGCTGAAATGGAACGCGAACTGATAGTTGAACGTACCAGGGCAGGGCTGGCTGCAGCTCGTGCCAAAGGCAGAGTAGGTGGACGCCGTCCTAAGTTGACCACCGAACAGTGGGCACAGATTGGGCGTTTACTCGAGGCCGGAGAATCAAGACAGCGTATTGCACTGATTTTTGATGTAGGCGTTTCTACCATTTATAGAAAATTTCCGGCAAATAAGATCAATGAATCCCCCTGAATCAGCATTATGTTGATTATCCCTGCAAGCAGACAAATACCGTTATTTTGTGTGAATAACGACACAACTGCGCTTAGCTGTTTGTCAGGCACAATCACTTCAACATAGGGCGAAGCCTAATCCAATCAGGAGGTTCGCCACTATGGCTCAGGATTACCACCACGGGGTGCGCGTTGTTGAAGTCAACGAAGGCACCCGATCCATTACCACGGTGAGCACCGCCATCGTGGGTATGGTCTGCACGGGCGATGATGCCGATGCAAAAATGTTTCCTCTTAATAAACCCGTGCTGATCACTGATGTGCTGACTGCCAGCGGTAAAGCGGGTGAGTCAGGTACTCTGGCCCGTTCGCTGGATGCCATCGCTGACCAGGCAAAACCCGTGACCGTTGTTGTGCGTGTGCCGCAGGGTGAAACGGAAGACGAAACCACGACCAATATCATCGGCGCAGTGACTGCTGAAGGTAAAAAAACAGGTATGAAAGCCCTGTTATCTGCCCAGTCACAGCTCGGCGTTAAACCGCGCATTCTCGGCGTGCCAGGCCACGACACCAAGGCGGTAGCTACTGAGTTGCTGAGCGTGGCGCAAAGCCTGCGTGGATTTGCTTACCTGTCAGCGTATGGCTGCAAGACAGTGCAGGAGGCGATCACTTACCGCGAAAACTTCAGCCAGCGCGAAGGGATGCTGATCTGGCCTGACTTTACTGGCTGGGACACGGTGCTGAATGCCGAAGCAACGGCATATGCCACCGCCCGTGCGCTTGGTCTGCGCGCCAAAATTGACGAGCAGACCGGATGGCACAAAAGCCTGTCCAACGTGGGCGTGAACGGTGTCACCGGAATTTCTGCAGATGTGTTCTGGGATCTGCAGGACCCGGCAACCGATGCAGGTCTGCTGAACCAGAACGACGTCACCACGCTTGTGCGTAAAGACGGTTTCCGCTTCTGGGGTTCCCGCTGCCTGAGTGATGACCCGCTCTTTGCCTTCGAAAACTACACCCGCACGGCGCAGGTGCTGATGGACACGATGGCAGAAGCACACATGTGGGCGGTGGATAAACCGCTTAACCCGTCGCTGGCCCGCGACATTATCGAAGGTATCCGCGCCAAAATGCGCAGCTTGGTCAGTCAGGGCTATCTCATTGGTGGTGATTGCTGGCTGGATGAGTCGGTGAACGACAAAGACACGCTGAAAGCCGGAAAACTCACCATCGACTACGACTACACGCCAGTGCCGCCACTTGAAAACCTGATGCTGCGTCAGCGCATCACCGATCAGTACCTGGTTAATTTCGCCAGCCAGGTCAGCGCGTAAGGGGACAACATGGCTTTACCACGCAAATTAAAACACCTGAACCTGTTTAACGACGGGAACAACTGGCAGGGGATCGTTGAGTCGCTGACGCTGCCGAAATTTACCCGCAAATATGAGAAGTATCGCGGCGGCGGAATGCCGGGTGCGGTGGATGTGGATCTGGGGCTTGATGACAGTGCGCTGGACACAGAATTTTCCATTGGTGGTACTGAATTGCTGCTGTTTAAACAGATGGGTAAAGCCACGGTGGATGGCATCCAGCTGCGCTTTACCGGCTCTATTCAGCGTGACGATACCGGGGAAGTGCAGGCCGTGGAGCTTGTCGTGCGTGGACGTCACAAAGAAGTGGATTCCGGCGAGTGGAAGACGGGCGAAAGCAACACCACCAAAGTGACCAGTACCAACAGCTACGCGAAGCTGACCATCAATGGTGAGGTGCTCTATGAAGTGGACCTTATCAACATGGTGGAAATTGTGGACGGTGTGGACCTGATGGAAGCGCACCGCAACGCCCTCGGCCTCTGATATATCTGAACGGCGCGGGATACCGCGCCAGAACCCAATTGACAGGACAGCAAAATGAGCGATAAGCAGACTGAAAAGACCATTCAACTGGATACCCCCATCAAGCGCGGTAAAACAGAAATCACCGAAATTGTGCTGCGTAAACCGCAGTCCGGTGCGCTGCGCGGTACACGCCTGCAGGCCATTATGGATATGGATGTAAACGCGATGATGACCGTGATCCCCCGCATCTCCAGTCCGGCACTGACTGCACAGGAAATTGCAGAGATGGACCCGGCAGATCTCACTGCCATGTCGGTTGAGGTTGTCACTTTTTTGTTGAAGAAGTCGGTGCTTGCCGGTTTACCGACAGCCTGACGGTTGACGATCTGGTGGCAGATATCGCCACCATTTTTCACTGGCCGCCATCCGTTACTGACGTTATGCCGCTGACCGAAGTGCTGGAATGGCGGTATAAAGCGATTCAGAGAAGCGGGGCCAACGATGAGTGATAACAACCTGCGTCTGCAGGTCATTCTTAATGCGGTTGACAAGCTCACCCGCCCATTTCGATCTGCGCAGGCCAGTTCAAGAGAACTGGCTGCTGCTGTCAAAAAATCCCGCGATGCAATAAAGCAGCTTGATCAGGCCGGGAGCAGTCTGGACAGCTTCCGAAAGCTGCAGGCAGAAAATCAGAAATTAGGCGACAGGCTGAACTATGCCCGCCAGCGTGCAAATTTGCTCAGTCAGGAACTGGGAGCGATGGGGCCGCCTTCGCAACGTCAGGTTGTTGCTCTGGGCCGTCAACGGCTGGCTGTTCAGCGCCTGGAAGAACGCCAGAAAAAGCTGCAGCAGCAGACGGCGCTTGTGCGTGCTGAACTGTACCGGGCGGGAATTTCTGCGAAAGACGATGCGGGAGCAACTGCCCGTTTAGCCCGTGAAACATCACGTTATAACCAGGAACTTTCGAAACAGGAGGCGCGGCTGAAGCGACTGGGGGAAGCTCAGCGCAGGATGAATGCAGCGCGTGCCAGTTATGCCCGTTCGCTGGAGGTGCGTGATCGTATTGCAGGTGCCGGAGCCACCACCACGGCTGCAGGGCTGGCAATGGGCGCACCAGTGATGGCGGCAGTAAAAAGCTATACCAGCATGGAAGATGCCATGAAAGGTGTGGCAAAGCAGGTCAATGGTCTGCGTGACGATAATGGCAACCGCACTGCACGTTTTTATGAAATGCAGGATGCCATCAAGGCTGCCAGCGAACAGTTGCCGATGGAAAACGGTGCTGTGGATTTCGCTGCACTGGTTGAAGGTGGTGCGCGCATGAACGTCGCAAACCCTGACGACAGTTGGGAAGATCAGAAACGTGACCTGCTGGCCTTCGCCAGTACGGCAGCAAAGGCGGCAACAGCCTTTGAGCTGCCAGCGGATGAACTGTCAGAAAGTCTGGGGAAAATCGCCCAGCTCTACAAAATCCCCACCCGCAATATTGAACAGCTCGGTGATGCGCTGAACTATCTGGATGATAACGCCATGTCGAAAGGGGCAGACATCATTGATGTGATGCAACGTCTGGGCGGTGTGGCTGACCGTCTGGATTATCGTAAAGCGGCGGCGCTGGGTTCCACCTTCCTGACACTGGGCGCTGCGCCAGAGGTTGCAGCCAGTGCAGCAAACGCGATGGTGCGTGAATTGTCCATTGCCACCATGCAAAGCAAGAGTTTCTTTGAAGGGATGAATCTGCTGAAACTCAATCCTGAAGTGATTGAAAAGCAGATGACGAAGGATGCGATGGGAACCATCCAGCGCGTGCTGGAGAAGGTAAACGCGCTGCCGCAGGACAAGCGCCTGTCTGCCATGACTATGTTGTTTGGTAAAGAGTTTGGCGATGACGCGGCGAAACTGGCAAACAACCTGTCGGAACTGCAGCGTCAGTTAAAACTGACAGCGGGCAATGATGCGCTCGGCTCCATGCAGAAAGAATCCGACATTAACAAGGATTCACTTTCTGCGCAGTGGTTGCTGGTCAAAACCGGAGCGCAGAACACCTTCAGCAGCCTGGGCGAAACGCTGCGCCAGCCGCTGATGGATATTCTGTACACGGTGAAAAGCGTCACGGGGGCGTTGCGTCGCTGGGTGGAAGCTAACCCGGAACTGACAGGCACACTGATGAAAGCATCGGCTGTTGTGGCTGCGGTTACCGTCGGCCTCGGCACCTTAGCGGTGGCGCTGGCTGCAGTGCTGGGGCCGCTGGCAGTGATCCGTCTGGGATTCTCTGTGCTGGGTATCAAAACGTTATCTTCCGTTACGGCAGCAGTAACCCGAACCAGCAGCGCGTTGTCCTGGCTGGCTGGCGCACCACTGGCACTGCTGCGACGCGGGCTTGCTTCATCGGGCAACGCCGCAGGTTTACTTACTGCGCCGTTGTCGTCTTTGCGCCGCACGGCATCACTGACGGGAAATGTCCTGAAAACTGTAGCAGGTGCGCCGGTTGCACTTTTGCGGTCTGGATTATCCGGTTTACGTGCTGTTGCTGTGATGTTTATGAATCCTCTGGCGGTACTGCGCGGTGGACTGGCTGCCGCAGGCGCGGTGCTTCGTGTGCTTGCATCTGGTCCGCTGGCGATGCTGCGCGTTGCCCTGTATGCCATATCTGGTCTGTTAGGTGCTCTGCTCAGTCCGATAGGTCTTGTGGTTACTGCACTGGCGGGCGTGGCGCTGGTTGTCTGGAAATACTGGCAACCCATCACCGCATTTCTCGGTGGCGTGGTGGAAGGATTCAAAGCGGCGGCAGGTCCCGTCAGTGCTGCATTCGAACCACTTAAGCCTGTGTTTCAGTGGATTGGCGACAAAGTACAGGCGCTGTGGGGCTGGTTTACTGATCTGCTGACGCCCGTTAAGTCGACCTCTGCCGAACTGCAGAGTGCAGCGGCAATGGGGCGGCGATTCGGGGAGGCACTGGCGGAAGGGCTGAATATGGTCATGCATCCGCTGGACTCCCTGAAATCCGGCGTTTCCTGGTTGCTGGAGAAGCTCGGCATTGTCAGTAAAGAGGCCGCAAAGGCAAAACTGCCGGAAAGCGTGACGCGTCAGCAACCTGCGACGGTGAATGCAGACGGTAAAGTGATGATGCCATCGGGTGGTTTTCCATCATGGGGATATGGCTTTGCGGGGATGTATGACAGCGGCGGGTATATCCCGCGCGGGCAGTTTGGCATCGTCGGTGAAAACGGGCCGGAAATTGTTAACGGCCCGGCAAATGTGACCAGCCGGAGAAATACAGCTGCACTGGCTGCCGTTGTTGCCGGAATGATGGGCGTTGCTGCCGCGCCAGCAGAGCTTCCACCGTTGCACCCTTTGGCACTTCCCACGAAAGGTGGAGAAGCAATTGTGAGTCGCGCAGCCACTGTGCCGCTCGTTCAACGGATTGAGGCACCGACGCAGATCATCATTCAGACGCAGCCAGGACAAAGTGCGCAGGATATTGCGCGGGAGGTGGCACGCCAGCTTGATGAACGTGAACGCAGGCTGAAGGCAAAAGCCAGGAGTAACTACAGCGATCAGGGGGGATACGACGCATGATGATGGTGCTGGGATTGTACGTGTTTATGCTGCGCACCGTTCCGTATCAGGAACTGCAGTATCAACGCAGCTGGCGACATGCGGCAAACAGTCGGGTAAACCGACGTCCGTCCACGCAGTTTCTGGGACCGGAAAACGACATGCTGACGCTTTCCGGTGTTCTTATGCCGGAAATAACAGGCGGCAGGCTGTCGTTGCTGGCACTGGAGCAGATGGCAGAACAGGGGAAAGCATGGCCCCTGATTGAAGGCAGCGGCACGATTTACGGCATGTATGTGATTGAGGGACTGAATCAGACTAAAACGGAGTTTTTCCGCGACGGTATGCCGCGCCGGATTGAGTTCACCCTGTCGCTCAAACGAGTGGATGAATCCCTGTCCGATATGTTCGGTGATCTCAGTGCGCAACTGAATAATCTGCAGGACACGGCAACGTCTGCCTTAAGCGATATCAGTAAAACGGTGGGAGGGCTGCTGTCGTGAATTTCAGCTCTGAACTGCTTAACAAAGGCAACAAAACTCCCGCATTCAGCATCAGTATTGAGGGCAGGGATATCACCACTGTGCTGGATAACCGCCTGATGAGTTTGACGCTGACGGATAACCGGGGTTTTGAAGCGGACCAGCTTGATCTGGAGCTGGATGACGCTGACGGAAAAATCGTGCTGCCGCGCCGTGGTGCGGTTATTACGCTGGCGCTGGGCTGGAAGGGGCAGCCGCTTTTCCCGAAAGGGGCATTCACAGTGGACGAGATTGAACACACTGGCGCACCGGACCGCCTGACTATCCGGGCGCGAAGTGCTGATTTTCGGGAAACGCTGAATACCCGCCGTGAAAAATCGTGGCATAAGACCACCGTCGGGGAAGTGGTGAAGGAAATAGCCGCGCGGCACAAGCTGAAGATGGCACTGGGTAAAGACCTGTCGGATAAGCCCGTGGAGCATATAGACCAGACTAATGAGAGTGACGGCAGTTTTCTGATGCGGCTGGCGCGACAGTACGGTGCCATCGCGTCGGTGAAAAATGGCAATCTGTTATTCATCCGGCAGGGGCAGGGCAAAAGCGCCACTGGTAAACCTCTGCCAGTGATCACTATCACACGCAAGGACGGCGACAGTCACCGATTTACCCTGGCAGATCGCGGAGCCTACACGGGCGTAATTGCCAGCTGGTTGCATACCCGCGAACCTGCGAAGAAAGAAAGCACCACGGTGAAGCGTAAGCGCAGAACTAAGAAGCAGAAGAAAGAGCCAGAAGCGAAGCAGGGCGATTACCTAGTGGGTACGGATGAAAACGTGCTGGTACTTAATCGCACTTATGCCAACCGGAGCAACGCCGAACGAGCGGCGAAAATGCAGTGGGAACGCCTGCAACGCGGCGTTGCGTCATTTTCGCTACAACTGGCAGAAGGGCGGGCAGATCTCTACACGGAAATGCCTGTGAAGGTCAGTGGTTTTAAACAGCCGATAGATGATGCGGAATGGACCATTACGACTCTGACACATACCGTCAGCCCGGATAACGGTTTTACAACCAATCTGGAGCTTGAAGTGAGGATTGATGATTTCGAAATGGAATGATTCTTCGCAATGGAGAACTTTTAAGTTTGCAAAATGGAATAATGCGGTATCATTATTGTGAATTTAGCAAAAATGGGGAGAGCTCGAAAAATGATGATTTGCCCACTGTGTGGAAGTGCCGCCCATACTCGCAGCAGTTTTCAGGTATCTTCATTGACCAAAGAGCGTTACAACCAGTGCCAGAACATTAACTGCAGCCATACTTTTGTTACCCATGAAACTTTTGTTCGTTCGATTGCAACGCCAAAAGAGTCAAATCCGGTTCAGCCGCATCCAATGAAATCAGGACAGGTGGCGCTCTCTCTTTGACGCTGCCGCCATTTTGTCGCCATCGTTAAAAAACAGTGTTTCTAACATCATGATTTTAAACAGCTTAAATTTCAGGCAACAAAAAACCCATCAACCTTGAACCGAAATGGCGGGGGTGATGGGCTCCACAAAATGGGGACATCAAAGAAAAGCAGTGGCACTAATTAAGACTGATGCCCTGCGGAAAAGTTCTGCGGTTGTGCAAAAAAATTTCATTTTCAGGGCAACTTCAGTTTTATCCTAATCCTGGCCATACCATGACGATGATTGTCCCTGCCAGCGTCAGCAGGACGTTGGCGATTGCATAGGTGCCCGCATAGCCCAGCGCCGGGATGTTACTGCGAGCTGTATCACTGATGATCTCCATTGCCGGCGCGCAGGTACGTGCGCCCATCATTGCGCCGAACAACAGCGCGCGGTTCATTCGCAATACATAAGCACCGAACAAGAAACAGATAACCACGGGCACCAGACTGACAATCAATCCGGCAATCAACATCTGACCGCCAATCGCGCCCAGGCCGTTATTAATACCGCTACCGGCGCTCAGACCAACGCCTGCCATAAACACCATCAAGCCGAACTCTTTCACCATGCTTAATGCACCCTGCGGAATGTAACCGAAGGTCGGGTGGTTAGCACGCATAAAGCCCAGCATAATTCCGGCGAATAACAACCCGGCAGCGTTCCCCATGCCGAAACTGAATGTGCTGAACTGGAAGGTGATCATCCCGATCATCAGCCCAATAACAAAGAAGGCGCAGAATGCCAGCAGGTCAGTGACCTGGCTGTGAATCGAGATAAAGCCGATGCGATCGGCGATGGTTTTTACGCGGCGGGCATCGCCGCTGACTTGTAAAACGTCACCTTTGTTAAGCACGACGTTGTCATCTATCGGCATCTCAATCTGGCTACGAATGACGCGGTTAAGGAAGCAACCGTGATCGGTCAACTTCAGTTGTGCGAGACGTTTACCTACAGCGTTATGGTTTTTAACGACCACTTCTTCAGTGACGATACGCATGTCGAGAAGGTCACGATCGAAAACTTCTTTACCGTTACGGAAGCTGGGATCGAGTCGGGCATGGGCGTCGGGATAGCCTACCAACGCTATTTCATCGCCCATTTGTAGCACGGCATCACCGTCTGGATTTGCCAGAATCCCGTTACGTCGAATACGTTCAATGTAGCAGCCGGTTTGTCGATAAATACCCAGTTCACGCAGATTTTTGCCGTCGGTCCAGGCCACCAGTTCCGGGCCGACGCGATAGGCGCGGATCACCGGTAAATAAACCTTACGGTTGGCATCAGTGTCCAGGCCACGTTCGCGGGCGATTTGCTGGGCGCTGGTCTGTAAGTCCTGATGCTGCAATTTCGGCAAGTAACGCGCACCAACAATCAAACTCACCAGACCGATTAAATAGGTTAAGGCATACCCGAGGCTCAGATTATCCAGTGCCAGTGAGAGCTGCCTGCTTTCCATGCCGGAATGACGCAGTGTATCGCCAGCACCGACCAGAACCGGTGTCGACGTCATAGAGCCTGCTAACATACCGGCCGTCAGGCCAATATCCCAGCCAAACAGCTTACCTAACCCTAAGGCGATCACCAGCGCACTGCCAACCATCACCAGTGCTAACATTAGGTAATTTTTCCCATCGCGAAAAAAAATGGAAAAAAAGTTCGGTCCGGCTTCGACCCCGACGCAGAAAATAAACAGCATAAAGCCAAGATTAAGCGCATCGGTGTTAATGCTGAAATGTTGTTGGCCTAATAACAGCGATACGACTAAAACGCCAATGGAATTACCCAGTTGGATCGAACCAAGTCGTAACTTTCCGAGACATAGCCCAAGCGCGAGGACCACAAATAATAACAGAATGTAATTCCCATTTAACAATTCGGCGACGTTTATATTCACGGAGGCTAACTTCTTGTTTACTAGTAAGCTGTTGAAAGAAATGGTAATTTACGATAATGTTTTTTACCAGAATTCAGGGCGCAGATTCATTCAGCGCACCTAAACGATAGTAAAGTAACAATATATTTTACTAGTGTAATCACATTAGGTATCAACGGCTATATGAATTGCGTTGGCCTATATTAGCATGGAATGCGAAGCGGCTTTATCTTACTGAACGCCACACTGGCGAAAAATGTGTTCGATAGACGCAGTGTCAGGAGGAACGAGTGAAACATAAACAACGTTGGGCGGGGGCAATCTGCTGTTTTGTCCTCTTCATTGTGGTGTGCCTTTTTCTGGCGACGCACATGAAAGGCGCTTTTCGGGCTGCCGGGCATCCTGAAATCGGCTTGCTATTTTTCATTCTTCCTGGAGCAGTCGCCAGCTTCTTTTCACAGCGTAGAGAAGTCCTGAAACCTCTGTTTGGCGCAATGCTGGCGGCACCCTGTTCGATGCTCATTATGCGGCTGTTTTTTTCACCGACGCGCTCATTCTGGCAAGAGCTGGCATGGTTACTAAGCGCGGTGTTCTGGTGTGCGCTGGGGGCACTGTGTTTCTTATTTATCAGTAGTTTGTTTAAACCACAGCACAGAAAAAATCAGTAAAGCCCTCAACGCGAGGGCTTGTCAGACGATCAGGCGTCCAGATTTTCTTTCACCCATGCAGCAAAATCGGTATAGCCGCCGATATGTTGCTGATCGACAAAAATCTGCGGCACGGTTTCTACGGGTTTACCTGCCTTTTGTTGTAGATCTTCTTTAGTGATCCCTTCCGCACGAATATCTACATACTGATACTGAAAATCATCGCGTTCATTGCTCAATTTCTCAGCCAGATCTTTTGCACGCACACAGTAAGGGCAACCCGAACGACCAAAAATAACGGTTTGCATTATTTCTCTCCTCATAGATTTATGCCTGTAATGATCACGCTAAAATGTATTCGCTGAAAGTAGGTTTAACCTGTTGCATTAATTGCTAAAAGCTATAACTGTTAAACACAATACAGTGAAAAGTTTTAGACTGAAGGCTCACTTTGCAGAGGGAAGCGTATGCGCGCGATCGGTAAATTGCCTAAAGGCGTGTTGATACTGGAATTTATCGGAATGATGCTACTGGCGGTGGCGCTGCTGTCGGTAAGCGACTCCCTGTCGCTGCCTGAGCCATTTTCTCGGCCAGAAGTGCAGATTCTGATGATTTTTCTCGGTGTTTTGCTCATGCTTCCCGCTGCGGTGGTGGTTATTCTTCAGGTGGCAAAACGTCTTGCCCCACAGCTGATGAACCGTCCACCGCAATATTCACGTTCAGAAAGAGAAAAAGATAATGACGCCAACCATTGAACTTATTTGTGGCCATCGCTCCATTCGCCATTTCACTGATGAACCCATTTCCGAAGCGCAGCGTGAGGCGATTATTAACAGCGCCCGTGCGACGTCCAGTTCCAGTTTTTTGCAGTGCAGTAGCATTATTCGCATTACCGACAAAGCGTTACGTGAAGAACTGGTGACGCTGACCGGCGGGCAAAAACACGTAGCGCAAGCGGCGGAGTTCTGGGTGTTCTGTGCCGACTTTAACCGCCATTTACAGATCTGTCCGGATGCTCAGCTCGGCCTGGCGGAACAACTGTTGCTCGGTGTCGTTGATACGGCAATGATGGCGCAGAATGCATTAATCGCAGCGGAATCGCTGGGATTGGGCGGGGTATATATCGGCGGCCTGCGCAATAATATTGAAGCGGTGACGAAACTGCTTAAATTACCGCAGCATGTTCTGCCGCTGTTTGGGCTGTGCCTTGGCTGGCCTGCGGATAATCCGGATCTTAAGCCGCGTTTACCGGCCTCCATTTTGGTGCATGAAAACAGCTATCAACCGCTGGATAAAGGCGCACTGGCGCAGTATGACGAGCAACTGGCGGAATATTACCTCACCCGTGGCAGCAATAATCGCCGGGATACCTGGAGCGATCATATCCGCCGAACAATCATTAAAGAAAGCCGCCCATTTATTCTGGATTATTTGCACAAACAGGGTTGGGCGACGCGCTAAAACCGCCACGTCGATGTATGATACGCGGGCTTTTGACCAGGTCTGACAGAGAGGTGCAGGGTGAAAATTGCCATATTGTCCCGGGATGGAACGCTCTATTCGTGTAAGCGGCTGCGTGAAGCCGCTATACAGCGCGGTCACCTGGTTGAAATTCTTGATCCGCTTTCTTGCTACATGAACATAAATCCTGCGGCGTCTTCTATTCACTACAAAGGCCGCAAGTTACCCCATTTTGACGCAGTGATCCCGCGTATTGGCACCGCCATTACCTTTTATGGGACGGCGGCACTGCGCCAGTTCGAGATGCTGGGGAGCTATCCGCTCAATGAGTCGGTCGCCATTGCCCGGGCGCGTGACAAATTGCGTTCCATGCAACTGCTGGCGCGTCAGGGCATCGACCTGCCTGTCACGGGCATTGCGCATTCGCCGGATGATACCAGCGATTTAATCGACATGGTCGGTGGTGCGCCGCTGGTGGTCAAGTTGGTTGAAGGCACGCAGGGAATTGGCGTCGTGCTGGCGGAGACGCGTCAGGCGGCGGAAAGCGTGATTGACGCTTTCCGCGGTCTGAACGCGCATATTCTGGTGCAGGAATATATCAAAGAGGCGCAAGGGTGCGATATCCGCTGTCTGGTTGTTGGCGATGAAGTGGTCGCTGCGATTGAACGGCGGGCGAAAGAGGGCGATTTTCGTTCCAATTTGCATCGTGGCGGCGCGGCAAGCGTCGCCAGTATCACACCACAGGAGCGTGAAATCGCGATAAAAGCCGCGCGAACGATGGCGCTGGACGTTGCTGGTGTGGATATTCTGCGTGCTAATCGCGGGCCGTTGGTGATGGAGGTGAATGCGTCGCCGGGGCTGGAAGGAATAGAAAAAACCACCGGTATCGACATCGCGGGTAAAATGATCCGCTGGATCGAACGCCACGCTACGACAGAATATTGCCTGAAAACGGGTGGTTAGTCGCAATCACATTACTGATCATGGTTTTGCCTGCGCTTTTTGCGTAAGCTGTGCCGGTCTTTTTATCGAAAGAGGTTGTACAAAATTATGACATCGCTGGTCGTTCCTGGTCTGGATACGCTGCGTCAATGGCTCGATGACCTGGGGATGAGTTTTTTTGAATGTGATAACTGTCAGGCTCTGCATCTGCCCCATATGCAGAATTTCGACGGTGTCTTTGATGCCAAAATCGATCTGATCGATAACACGATCCTGTTTTCTGCCATGGCGGAAGTCCGACCTTCAGCCGTATTGCCGCTGGCGGCGGATTTATCTGCCATCAATGCCAGTTCGCTGACCGTGAAAGCATTTCTTGATATGCAGGATGATAATCTGCCAAAGCTGGTGGTTTGCCAGTCTTTATCCGTTATGCAGGGCGTAACCTATGAGCAGTTTGCATGGTTCGTGCGTCAGAGCGAAGAGCAGATTTCGATGGTCATTCTTGAAGCTAATGCCCATCAACTGCTGTTACCGACTGATGATGAAGGGCAAAACAACGTTACCGAAAACTATTTCCTCCACTGATAACTCCTTTCGAGCACGCAGTCGCTGGTGCAGTGGCTGCGCGCTGCAAAATTATCTGCTGTTTTTAACCTTTTCTTAAAGATTATTTCACTTCTCTTGTGTCGATTTGGCTTTATCACATAGAGCAAATATGCATAAAAATTTGTTAAATACCGTTTTTTAATCCGAGCTATAGTCTCAAACCCTGGCTAAAGTTATTCTTGCGATGCTTTTATATAGCGAGCAGTGCTGGCCGGGAGAAAGTTCTCTTTTCTTACACCGCGCCGATAAAAAATATGCACGTTTATTGCATATCTTTCAGTGTGACAACTTTTGTTCGTTTGTTAACGAACTTTCAGAAGGAAAGAGATATGACCGCCTTAAATAAAAAATGGCTATCGGGTCTGGTTGCGGGTGCTCTGATGGCCGTCTCTGTCGGCACGCTCGCGGCTGAACAAAAAACACTCCACATTTATAACTGGTCTGATTATATCGCCCCGGACACGGTGGCCAATTTTGAAAAAGAAACCGGTATTAAAGTCGTCTACGATGTTTTCGACTCTAACGAAGTACTGGAAGGCAAATTAATGGCCGGGAGTACCGGCTTTGATCTGGTGGTTCCATCTGCCAGCTTTCTGGAGCGCCAGTTGACTGCGGGAGTTTTCCAGCCGCTGGACAAAAGCAAATTGCCGGAGTGGAAGAATCTCGACCCGGAACTGCTGAAGCTGGTCGCCAAACACGATCCCGACAATAAATTTGCTATGCCCTATATGTGGGCGACGACCGGGATTGGCTATAACGTTGATAAAGTTAAAGCGGTGCTGGGCGAAAACGCGCCCGTCGATAGCTGGGACTTGATCCTCAAACCTGAAAATCTGGAAAAACTGAAAAGCTGCGGTGTCTCTTTCCTGGATGCGCCAGAAGAAGTTTTTGCTACCGTGTTGAATTATCTCGGCAAAGATCCCAACAGCACTAAAGCGGATGATTACACCGGACCGGCAACAGATCTGCTGTTAAAGCTGCGCCCGAACATTCGTTATTTCCATTCATCTCAATACATTAACGACCTGGCAAACGGCGATATTTGCGTCGCTATCGGCTGGGCAGGTGATGTCTGGCAGGCGTCAAACCGCGCGAAGGAAGCGAAGAATGGAGTGAATGTCTCGTTCTCGATTCCAAAAGAAGGGGCGATGGCGTTCTTTGATGTATTCGCCATGCCTGCGGATGCCAAAAACAAAGACGAAGCCTATCAGTTCCTGAATTACCTGCTGCGCCCGGATGTAGTAGCGCATATTTCCGACCATGTGTTCTATGCCAACGCCAATAAAGCAGCCACGCCGCTGGTGAGTGCGGAAGTCCGTGAGAACCCAGGTATTTATCCGCCTGCGGATGTTCGTGCGAAGCTGTTCACTCTGAAAGTGCAGGATCCGAAAATCGACCGTGTGCGCACCCGCGCGTGGACCAAAGTGAAGAGCGGAAAATAATCCGCAGTCGTAGATGCCGGAGGGGCGCACCACACCCGCCGGCAATTCGCACCATTATGGTGCGCTTGCACACATTCAATGCCGGAGAGCAGCCGTGAATGACGCTATCCCTCGCCCGCAGGCGAAAACCCGTAAGGCGCTGACGCCGCTATTAGAAATCCGCAACCTGACCAAATCCTACGATGGTCAACATGCGGTGGATGATGTCAGCCTGACCATCTACAAAGGTGAAATCTTCGCGCTGCTGGGCGCATCCGGCTGTGGCAAGTCCACGCTGCTGCGTATGCTGGCAGGTTTCGAACAACCTTCTGCCGGACAGATAATGCTTGATGGCGTCGATTTGTCACAGGTTCCGCCTTACCTGCGCCCCATCAATATGATGTTTCAGTCTTACGCGCTGTTTCCGCATATGACCGTGGAACAGAACATCGCTTTTGGCCTGAAACAGGACAAACTACCGAAAGCGGAAATTGCCAGCCGGGTCAATGAGATGCTCGGCCTGGTGCATATGCAGGAGTTCGCCAAACGCAAACCGCATCAGCTTTCCGGTGGTCAGCGACAACGTGTGGCCCTGGCCCGAAGCCTTGCGAAGCGCCCGAAACTATTACTGCTCGATGAGCCGATGGGCGCGCTGGATAAAAAGCTGCGTGACCGGATGCAGCTTGAAGTGGTGGATATTCTGGAGCGCGTCGGTGTGACTTGTGTGATGGTCACCCACGATCAGGAAGAGGCGATGACCATGGCGGGGCGCATCGCCATTATGAATCGTGGGAAATTTGTCCAGATTGGCGAACCGGAAGAGATCTACGAGCATCCGACTACCCGCTATAGCGCCGAATTTATTGGCTCGGTAAACGTCTTTGAAGGCGTACTCAAAGAGCGTCAGGAAGATGGCCTGGTGCTTGATTCGCCGGGGCTGGTGCATCCACTGAAAGTCGACGCGGATGCCTCGGTGGTCGATAACGTGCCGGTACATGTGGCGCTGCGCCCGGAAAAAATCATGCTTTGCGAAGAGCCGCCCGCCAATGGTTGTAACTTCGCGGTGGGGGAGGTGATACACATTGCCTATCTCGGCGATCTTTCGGTGTATCACGTTCGTCTGAAAAGTGGGCAGATGATTAGCGCCCAGCTACAAAACGCCCATCGTCATCGTAAAGGGTTACCGACCTGGGGCGACGAAGTGCGTTTGTGCTGGGAAGTGGACAGCTGTGTGGTGCTGACGGTTTAAGGAGCAAAGATGAGTACACTTGAACCTGCTGCCCAGTCGAAACCGCCGGGCGGATTTAAGCTGTGGTTGTCGCAGCTGCAAATGAAGCATGGGCGCAAACTGGTCATTGCGTTGCCATATATCTGGTTGATCTTGCTGTTTCTGCTGCCATTTCTGATTGTCTTTAAAATAAGCCTGGCGGAGATGGCGCGCGCTATTCCACCTTATACCGAACTGATGGAGTGGGCTGACGGGCAACTGTCCATCACTCTTAATCTCGGTAATTTTCTGCAACTGACCGACGATCCGCTCTATTTCGATGCTTATCTCCAGTCGCTACAGGTGGCTGCGATTTCGACATTTTGCTGTTTACTGATCGGCTATCCGCTGGCGTGGGCGGTGGCGCACAGTAAGCCTTCGACCCGTAATATTTTATTACTACTGGTGATCCTGCCGTCGTGGACCTCGTTTCTGATTCGTGTCTACGCCTGGATGGGAATATTAAAAAACAACGGTGTGCTGAATAATTTTCTGCTGTGGCTGGGGGTTATCGATCAACCGCTGACCATTCTGCATACCAATCTGGCCGTTTATATCGGCATTGTTTACGCTTACGTGCCGTTTATGGTACTGCCGATTTATACCGCGTTGATTCGTATTGATTATTCGCTGGTGGAAGCAGCGCTGGATCTCGGTGCACGACCGCTGAAAACGTTCTTTACTGTGATCGTGCCGCTGACTAAAGGTGGGATTATTGCCGGATCGATGCTGGTGTTTATCCCGGCTGTGGGCGAGTTTGTGATCCCGGAACTGCTCGGTGGCCCGGACAGCATCATGATCGGGCGCGTGCTATGGCAAGAGTTTTTCAATAACCGCGACTGGCCGGTGGCCTCGGCGGTAGCGATCATCATGTTGCTGCTGCTAATTGTGCCGATAATGTGGTTCCACAAACACCAGCAAAAAAGCGTGGGAGAACACGGATGAATAATTTACCGGTAGTTCGTTCGCCCTGGCGGATTGTGATTTTGCTGCTGGGCTTTACCTTTCTCTACGCGCCAATGCTGATGCTGGTTATCTATTCGTTTAACAGCTCGAAGCTGGTGACGGTGTGGGCCGGCTGGTCAACGCGCTGGTATGGTGAGTTATTGCGCGATGACGCGATGATGAGTGCGGTTGGTTTAAGTCTGACAATTGCGGCCTGTGCGGCGACGGCGGCGGCGATCCTCGGAACTATTGCGGCGGTGGTGCTGGTGCGCTTTGGCAGGTTTCGCGGATCAAATGGCTTTGCCTTTATGATCACCGCGCCGCTGGTAATGCCAGATGTCATCACGGGCTTGTCGCTGTTGTTATTATTCGTCGCGCTTGCTCATGCCATTGGCTGGCCTGCGGACCGCGGTATGCTCACCATCTGGCTGGCGCATGTCACTTTTTGTACGGCTTATGTGGCGGTCGTTATTTCTTCAAGATTGCGGGAACTGGATCGCTCGATAGAAGAAGCAGCGATGGATCTCGGTGCGACGCCGCTGAAAGTGTTTTTCGTCATTACGCTACCGATGATCATGCCCGCGATCATTTCTGGCTGGTTACTGGCTTTTACTTTGTCGCTTGATGATCTGGTGATCGCCAGCTTTGTTTCCGGGCCGGGAGCCACCACGTTACCGATGCTGGTCTTTTCCAGCGTGCGGATGGGGGTGAATCCGGAAATCAACGCCCTGGCAACATTGATCCTCGGCGCGGTCGGAATTGTCGGATTTATCGCCTGGTATCTGATGGCTCGCGCAGAAAAACAGCGGATACGCGACATCCAGCGTGCAAGACGTGGCTGAAGACACTAAAATTTGCCAACCTGGCTACATAATGCCGCGCATGTCGCGGCATTGTTTTCATGGAAGACGAAACGTTGGGATTTTTTAAGAAAACATCTTCATCTCATGCTCGCCTGAATGTGCCTGCGCTGGTGCAGGTGGCGGCGCTCGCCATTATTATGATCCGTGGCCTCGACGTGCTGATGATTTTCAATACGCTGGGCGTGCGCGGTATTGGCGAGTTCATTCATCGCAGCGTACAAACCTGGAGTTTAACGCTGGTCTTTTTAAGCAGTCTGGTGCTGGTTTTCATTGAGATCTGGTGTGCGTTTTCACTGGTGAAAGGGCGTCGCTGGGCGCGCTGGCTATATCTGCTGACACAAATCACCGCCGCAAGTTACTTGTGGGCGGCTTCGCTGGGGTACGGTTATCCGGAGCTGTTCAGCATTCCCGGTGAATCAAAACGTGAAATCTTCCATAGCCTGATGCTGCAGAAGCTGCCGGATATGCTCATCCTGATGCTGCTGTTCGTTCCCTCGACCAGTCGGCGGTTCTTCCAGTTGCAATAATGTGTATAATCGTCGCCCCTGATGATGTGAAGGTCAATGTATGCAGTGCGCACTTTACGACGCGGGTCGCTGTCGTTCCTGTCAGTGGATAATGCAGCCGATTCCAGAGCAACTCTCCGCTAAAACCGCCGATCTTAAAAATCTGCTCGCCGACTTTCCGGTTGAGGAATGGTGCGCGCCGGTGTCAGGCCCGGAACAAGGGTTTCGTAATAAAGCCAAAATGGTGGTGAGTGGTAGCGTTGAAAAACCACTGCTCGGTATGCTGCATCGCGATGGCACACCAGAAGACCTTTGTGACTGCCCGCTTTATCCTGCCTCATTTGCGCCCGTTTTTGCGGCGCTAAAACCGTTTATCGCCCGAGCGGGGTTAACGCCCTACAACGTGGCGCGTAAGCGTGGCGAACTGAAATACATTCTGCTGACTGAAAGCCAGAGTGATGGAGGCATGATGCTGCGCTTTGTACTGCGTTCTGATACCAAGCTGGCGCAACTGCGTAAGGCGCTGCCGTGGTTACACGAACAACTACCGCAGCTGAAAGTTATTACCGTCAATATTCAGCCGGTACATATGGCGATTATGGAAGGGGAGACGGAGATCTACCTGACCGAACAACAGGCACTGGCGGAGCGTTTTAATGACGTACCGCTGTGGATCCGTCCGCAAAGTTTCTTCCAGACTAATCCGGCGGTCGCCAGCCAGTTGTACGCCACCGCGCGCGACTGGGTACGACAGCTGCCGGTTAAACATATGTGGGATCTGTTCTGCGGTGTGGGGGGCTTTGGTTTACACTGCGCGACGCCTGACATGCAGTTAACCGGGATCGAAATTGCATCAGAGGCCATTGCCTGTGCAAAGCAGTCAGCCGCTGAACTGGGCTTAACGCGTTTGCAATTTCAGGCGCTGGACTCCACTCAGTTTGCCACCGCTCAGGGGGATGTGCCGGAGCTGGTGCTGGTTAACCCGCCGCGCCGCGGCATTGGTAAACCGCTGTGTGATTATCTCTCAACGATGGCACCGCGTTTTATCATCTACTCCAGCTGTAACGCCCAAACTATGGCGAAAGATATCCGCGAACTGCCTGGGTTTCGTATTGAACGGGTGCAGCTTTTCGATATGTTCCCGCATACCGCGCACTATGAAGTGCTGACGCTGCTGGTGAAGCAATAAAAAAGCCGCATGTGCGGCTTCAGATTGCTGACAAAGTGCGCGTTGTTTATGCCGGATGCGGCGTAAACGCCTTATCCGGCCTACAAAAGCGTGCAAATTCAATACATTGCATGGGCCATGTAGGCCTGATAAGCGTAGCGCATCAGGCAATTTTACCTTTGTCATCAGTCTCAAGCCGCGGTTGCGGCTTTCTGAATCTTACTGTGGGAACCACTGGTCACTGATTTTTTGATAAGTACCGTCAGCTTTAATTGCTGCCAGCGCGTTATTCAGTTTTTCCAGCAGGGCTTTGTTATCCGGACGTACAGCGATGCCCAGGCCGGTGCCAAAATATTGCGGATCGGTCACTTTCTCAGTAGCAACACCAAGTTGTGGATTGGTTTTCAGCCATTCGTTTACCACCGCTGTGTCACCAAATACCCCATCAATACGACCATTTTTCAGATCGATAAAGGCATTCTGATAACTGTCATAAGAGACAGTTTTCACTTCCGGGTGCTGATCCTGAATATATTTCTGGTGCGTAGTACCGTTTTCCATCCCAATACGTTTGCCTTTCAGATCGGCAAACGTTTTGTAGGTATCTTTTTTGGCAATCACGACGGCTGAGTTTTCATAGTAGGGCGTGGTAAACGATACCTGTTTGCTACGCTCCGGGGTGATATCCATACCGGAGATTACGGCGTCATATTTTCTGAATTTCAGGGACGGGATCAGGCTGTCGAACGCGTGATTAGTAAAAGTACATTCTGCCTGCATTTGTTTGCACAAGGCTTTTGCCAGATCGATATCAAAGCCGACAATCTCATTATTAGCACCTATAGATTCAAAGGGTGGATAGGTGGCTGAAACGCCAAAATTGATTTTCTCTGCGGCAGAAGCACCGAAAGTAAAGGAAGCAAGTAAAGCGGCAAGAACTAACTTTTTCATGATGGAACTCCCGTCTGTCAATCTTATGATTTTTGGCCGTGTCTGCGGCATGGGATAACAATGCCATCAAGTGAATTTATATGCAATAAACATGATTAAATAATTTAAATGAAATAAAAAAGACGGACAACTTAGTGGGTTGTCCGTCTTCATTATAAGAATTTATGCACTATGTAGGCCGGATAAGGCGTCCCCGCCGCATCCGGCACAGGCACCGTGCTGATGTCTGATGCGACGCTGGCGCGTCTTATCAGACCTACAAAACCCCCCGGCGAATGTACGCAGCCACATTAATTTCGCCGTTCGAATGCCAGCGCTTTGCGCTCGATCAGACGCATCATCAGCGTCAGCAGGCCGTTAACGACCAGGTAAATAATCCCTGCCGCACCGAACACCATTACATCGTAGGTGCGTCCGTACAACAACTGGCTGTATCCCATCACTTCCATCAGCGTAATGGTGTATGCCAGAGAGGTACTTTTGAATACCAGCACCACTTCGTTGGAATAAGAAGAGAGCGAGCGTTTAAAGGCATACGGCAGCAGGATCGCCAGCGTATCTTTTTTGCTCATTCCCAGGGCGCTACAGGACTGCCACTGACCTTCCGGGATCGCACGAATTGCACCGTAAAACAGCTGCGTGGTATACGCCGCACTATTCAGCGACAACGCAATCAGCGCACATAACCACGGTTCTGACAACAAATGCCACAGTGCCGGATACTCCTGCAAAGTCGGAAACTGGCCCGGCCCGTAATAAATCAGGAAGATCTGCACCAGCAGCGGCGTACCGGTAAACAGCGTGATATAACCCCGCACCAGCCACACCAGCACCGGCGTTTTCAGCGTCAGGATGATGGTAAAAATCAATGCCAGAATCAGTGCCACAATCAGCGAGGCAACGGTTAGCGTCAGGCTGGTGTGTAGCCCTTTCATCAGTTCGGGTAAATACTCAAACATTAGCTGGGCCTCCGCTCAAAACGTGTCGCGCGCAGGTCAATGCGTTTGAGAATGTACTGACTGAGCAGGGTGATCACCAGGTAAATCGCCGCCGCCACAATGTACCAGGTAAATGGTTCCTGGGTACGAGTAGCGATGCTTTTTGTTTGCAGCATTAAATCATTCACACTAATCAAACTGACCAGCGCGGTATCTTTCAGCAGCACCAGCCACTGGTTACCGAGGCCAGGCAGCGCATGACGCCACATCTGCGGCATCACCAGACGGAAAAAGATAGCCGATTTCGACAGCCCCAGCGCCTGACCAGACTCCCACTGACCCACCGGCACCGCTTTCAACGCGCCCCGAAGCGTTTGCGAGGCATAGGCGGCATACAGCAGTGACAGAGCGATGACACCACAAAGGAACGGGCTAACGTCGAAGTTCTCAATGTCCATCTGCACTGGGATCTGCACGAACCCAAGATTGATAGTGAAGCCATCCGAAAGCGTCAGCAGCAGCTGCGAGGAGCCAAAATAGATAAACAGCACCACCAGAATTTCTGGCAGGCCACGCAGAATGGTTACCAGCGCTGAACCTGCCCACGCGACAGGACGCCATTTTGCCGACTCCCATACCGCAAAGAACATCGCCAGCGCCAGCCCGACAATCAATGCACAAACGGCAAGGCCGACGGTCATCCCGGCGGCGCTTGCTAAAGGAAAAAATTCATTCATCAGGAATTACTTCTGGAACCATTTGTTGTAGATGGTTTCGTAAGTGCCATCTTTCTTCACTTTTTCCAGCGCAGTGTTGAGTTTCTGCTGCAGCTCAGTGTTGCCCTGACGTACCGCGATGCCGAGGCCAGTGCCGAAGTAATCTTTATCGGTCACTTTGTCGCCCACCGCCGCCAGTTTCGGGTTATCTTTCAGCCACTCAGTGACCACTGCGGTGTCACCGAAGACGCCGTCGATACGCCCGTTTTGCAGATCCAGTTTTGCGTTCTGGTAGCTGTCATACGGAACGGTAGTGATTTCCGGGTGCTTATCCATAATGAATTTCTGGTGTGTCGTCCCGTTCTGTACGCCGACTTTTTTGCCTTTCAGCTGATCAACACTGGTGTATTTGCCTTGCTGACCCACAAACAGGGCAGAGTTGTCATAGTACGGGGTGGTAAACAGCACCTGCTTTTCACGCTCCGGAGTGATATCCATGCCCGCCATCACGGCTTCTACGCGACGGAATTTCAGGCTTGGGATCAGGCTGTCAAACGCCTGGTTAGAGAAAGTGCAGGTTGCATCAATCTCTTTACACAGCGCTTGTGCCAGGTCGACGTCAAAACCAACGATCTGGTTGTTTGCATCAATCGATTCAAACGGAGGATAGGAGGCTTCGGTAGCAAAACGAATGGTTTCGGCAGCTGTGGCGGAAAGACTAAAACCTGCAATTAACGCGGCAATCAGAACTTTTTTCATTGTTGTTATCCCGAATCTTAGTGAGAGAGATAGTTTTTAAATGC